>Ga0111538_10002850_pt1 | contig 24247 bp, 24 predicted proteins | sample SoiMethybrSBSTD1_FD_79669 | JGI IMG/M metagenome (GOLD analysis project Ga0111538, IMG submission 79669) | Bulk soil microbial communities from a Populus tree surrounding site in Tennessee, USA - Soil MetaG P. TD hybrid SBSTD1 (version 2)... | ecosystem: Environmental > Terrestrial > Soil >...
GCAGCTTTGGCGGAAGTGCACGGGAATCGAACCCGCCGTGGCGCCGCTCTCACGGACCACCATCGGTTTTGAAGACCGAGCCCGGCACCAGTCCAGGACGCACTTCCGCCGGGGAATCTACACGAATTCGGACTGCCAGGCGTCGAAGTCGGCCTTGTAGCGGGCCTGGGCGGCGGCGACGAGCGGGGCGGGGTCGTCGATGGGGTCGAGGTTGAGCTCGGACTTGAGCCAGCGCTGGTAGGCGTCGTGGTTCTCGCGCGGCTCGTGGTCCTTGGCCTTGTAGTAGGTGACGCCGTCGTGGTCGACCATCGGCTCGACGTCGTAGGTGAGGAGGCGGAGGAGCTGCGAGACGTCCTCGGCGACGACGTGGACGCCGCCTTCGTCGCCGAAGACGATGACCGGCATCTCGCTCGTCTTGGCGCCGGGCCGGTGGGCCCAGAGGGCATAGAACGAGCCGCCGCCGGTCGCCTGCGCGAATGGCATGAGCCGCGAGAGGAAGCCGTCGGCAGACGACCACGAGCGCAGACCGCCCTTGTCGTCGGCGAGGAGGCCGAAGCACTCGGAGTACGACTCGAAGCCGTGCTGGTCCTGGAAGGCGAGGAGCTTGGCGAGCGCTGGCGGAACGTCGCCGCCGGCGAAGTTGGTCGCGAACTCGGCGAGGGTCGTCATCCCTCGGTTGTATCACCTCGCCCGGGCGGCGGGCGGCGGGCGGCGGGCGGCGGGCGGCGAGCGGCGCGCGTCAACAGCCGTAGGCGATGGTGCTGCAGGTGCCGTCGGTGCAGGCGGGGGCGACCTCACCGTCCTTGCACGGGCGGAACTTCTTTCCCTTCTTGGAGCGCGGCCGCTTGATGGGGTGGGAGTAGGGCAGCTTCTCGACCCAGCAGTCCTCGACCGATGTGCAGGCGATGGGATCGAGCCAGCTGAAGTGACAGCGCTGGGGAACGTGGGAGTCGCAGTCGCAGCGCGGGCCGATGGAGCGGTTGGGGCGGAAGTCGTCGTCGCGTCCGGGCGTGCAGCGGCCGGCAGCGCGGTCGAGCGCGCAGCCCTCGGTGTAGGTGCAGTCGGCGTCGACCGCGACCTTCGGGTGGCTGGGGCCGGGCCGGAGCGAGCAGCGCTTCTCGAAGCAGACGCATGTGCCGGTCGGCTCCCGCGACTCCTTGCAGCCGGGCGAGGTCGGGACGCTCGCGGCGGCGACGCAGCGCTGCGGGTTGCACGGGTCGTCGAAGGCGCAGTCGCCGTCGCCGGCACACGCGCTCTGATCGATCGGAGGCGGCGCGGGCAGCGCCGGGGCGCCCGGCGCGGCGCTGGCGTCTGACCGGGCGGCGGCTGGCGCGGGATCGCGATGCGGAAGCGGTTCGTCGTCGCTGCTCGTCGGCGCAGCCGCCGGCTGTCGCGTGTCGGACGAGCTGCTGCAGGACAGCGAGACAATGACGACCAGCAAGATCGCGCGTTGCACGGCAACAACGTACCACCGGTCGCCTCGCCACGGCGCACTGCGCTAACTGGTACGCGAATTGAAAGTGCCGGCGTGGAGAAAGGAAGGAACATCTATGTCGTGCACAAGGATCATCTCGATCGCCTCGCTGTCGTTTGCCGGCGTGGTGGCATTTGCGGGTGGAGCTCGAGCGCAAGCTCCCGATAGCCCACCGGCGGACAAGTCGGCCGACAAGTCGAAGGCCAAGATGGAAGACGAGTCGCAGAAGAAGTCGGAAGACAAGTCGCAGGGCACGTCGGACGGCAAGTCGGAGGAGGAGAAGGGGGATGGCAAGACGAAAGACCAGACCATGGCAGCGAAGCACGTGGTCGAAAGCGAGGTTCACTTCAACTTCGACTCGGCCGAGCTCAGCGCGGAGGCGAAGTCGGAGCTCGACGAAGCAGTGAAGTGGATCGCCGACAACCAGGCCGGACTCATCATCATCGAGGGGCACGCCGACAAGGTCGGCGGAGCGCCCTACAACAAGGAGCTCGGCGCGAGGCGGGCCGAGAACACCAGGGCCTATCTCGAGTCGCACGGGGTCACGGCGGACCACATCCGCGTCCTGTCGTTCGGCGAGGCGTTGCCGGCGGAGGATACCGAGGGGCCCTCGCGGGTGAATCGCCGCATCACGTTGCTCGCCGTGCAAAAGCTGCCCACGCCTCCTGCGCCCCCGGCTCCGCCTCCGATCGAGAAGAAGGTGTATGTCGACCGCACGGTCGAGGTGCAAGTACCGGCCAAGCGGCACATGCTGGGGTTCGATATCATGGCGGGTGGCGGCGTCACGACGTTCCTCGACGACCACACCAATGATCGGACCGACGCCGGTGGGATGTGGACCGCCCGCGTGATCGGCTTCACGCACAGCCTGATCGGCTTCGAGGCGGCGTACGTGGGAAGCACGCAGAACCTCGAGGCGTTCGGCCTCGACGCCAACGCCAGCCTGATGGGCAACGGCCTGGAGGGCAACGTCCGGCTCAACATGATCCGGGGCAGCGTCATCCAGCCGTTCGTGTACGCCGGGGCGGGGTGGACTCACTACCAGGTGAGCAACAGCGACATCCAGACCTCGTCGCTCAGGGACGACGCCGACGACGTCTTCTCGCTGCCGGCCGGCGTGGGCGTGGCATTCCGCTTCCCGCGGTTCACGTTCGACCTGCGCGGGACCTACCGCGGCGCCTTCGGCGACACCATGCTCAAGAACAGCGACAACGACACCCAGGGGCAGAGCAGCGGGCTGGAGAGCGTGGCTGGCACGGCGCAGCTCGGTGTCGCCTTCTGAGGTCGCCGCAGGTGGAAGCGCATGCCCCTCCTGGGTTACTCAAAGGGGGATGCAGCTCGCGTTCGTCCTGACCAACTCCGCCGGGCTGCCGGAGGCGAACGCGATCGCCGACGCCTACGCCGATGTGACGTCGTCCCAGGGCGGCCGCCCGATCGTGTGGGAAGGCGGCGGCGACGGTGATCCGGACCAACGCGCCGTGACGGTCGGCGGCGCGTCGGTCGTGATGGCGGCGATGCCGGCGCCGGTCCCGGAAGGCGAGGCGGAGGAGGCTGTCCGCCTGAGCCTGTCGGCGCTCGGCACCGGCTGGATGCTGCCCGAGCATCGATTCCACATCGTGGTCGCCGCGACCAACCTCGGCGAGGGCAGCGCCGTGCCGGCGCGGTGCGACTTCACTCGCCTGGTCGCGGCGGTCGCGCGCGCGTGCAGCGCGGTCGGGGTCTACTGGAGCGGGGCGTCGGCGACCCACGAACCGGACTTCTTCTTCGACACCGCGCGCGACGCCGAGCTGCCCATCGCGCTGTGGACCGGGGTGAGCGTGGCGCGCGACGGCGCCGAGCGGGTCAGCTTGCTCAGCCTGGGGATGGGTCAGTTCGGGATGGACGAGCTCTTGCTGACCGGGCCGATCGAAGAGGCCGGGGTGGCGATCGAGATGTTCTTCGACCTTCTGGCCTATGCCGTGCGCCGCGGGTCGACCGTGCAGCCGGGCGAGACGGTCGGGCGCACCGACGACGAGCGCATCGAGGTGTCGGAGACCGAGTCACCGGTCGACCCGGAGGCGCGCGTCTGGCGGGTCGACCTGCCCGACTGAACGCCCGGCGCCCGCTAGGGTCCGGCCGCCGGCGTCGACCGGGAGCCCAGCAGGCGGGCGACCACCTGGTCGGCCGCCCCCTCGTCGCGGCCGCCGCGCGCCACCACCTCGGCCACTTCCGGCGGCTCGTAGGGCGCGCCGCCGCCCGGCAGGTCGGGGGCCTCGCCGCCGCGCGCCCGGGCGTACAGTCCCTTCGGGTCGCGCGCCGCGCACTCCTCCGCCGACACCTCGAGGTAGACCTCGATGAAGCGCGGCGCCATCGACCGCGCCCGCGCGCGCTGGGCGACGGTCGGTGCGGTCGCGGCGACCACCGCCACGCAGCCCTGCTCGGCCATGAGCGCGGCCAGCCCGGCGAGCCGGCGGTAGAACTCGTCGCGCTCCGCCGGTCGGTAGCCGAGCTCGGGGGCCAGGATGGGACGCAAGGCGTCGCTGTCGAGGACGACGGCGACCGCGCCGAGCGCGACCATCCGCTCGCGGATGCGAGTCGCCAGGGTCGTCTTGCCCGAGGCGGGCAGCCCGGTGAGCCAGACGACGGCGCCCTGGTTCACGGAAACAGCTTTTCCACCGAGTCTGGGTCGAAGCGCTCGGACGCCAGCGCGCTCTCGGCCAGGGCCAGGAGGGTGTCGCGCACCGGCGCCGCCACCTCCGGGTAGAAGCGGGGGCAGGCCATGACGAGCGCGCGCCAGGCGAGGAAGGGCGGCGCGACCTCGAGAAGGTCCGGGTCGGCCCGGCGCCCCTGGTAGATGCGCCAGAACCGCCGCCACAGCGAGCCGAGCCCGGCGCGCCAGCTGGCCGGATGGTCGAGCGCGAAGAAGACGTAGTTCAGCGCCATGCAGGTGACGTCGTCGGCCGGGTCGCCCACGCAGCCGCGGCTGGCGTCGAGCGCCGCCAGGGCGCCCTCCTGGTCGAACAGGACGTTGAACGGATGGAAGTCGCCGTGGATGCGGCTGAGCCGGGCCTCGCGGCCGCGCAACCGCCATCGCCATTCGGCCGCCTGACGCTCGATGGCGCGCAGGCGATCGGGCCCGGCCGCCGGCGTGTCGGGCGGGTAGGCGTCGATGATGCCGAAGACGCCCTCGCCGTGCCCGACCAGGTCGCGGACCGCGCGGGTGTAGAGGGTCGGGCTGGCATTGGCCGGCACGTGCAGCGCGGCCAGATAGCCGGCCAGCTCGTCGCAGCGGGTGATGTCGAGCGCGTTCGCCTGGCCGTCGCGCGCGATCCGGCGCAGGTCCTCGGCATAGGGCGTGCCGGGCGCCCAGGTGGTGATCAGGTAGAACTCGCCGGAGCGGCGCAGCGACATCAGCTGGCCGTTGGGCAGGACGGCGCCCACGTCGAGCGCGCGGACGTGGCCGGGGATGCGATCGAAGGTGTCGAAGGCGAGCAGGAGCTGCAGGGCGCGATCCGACCGGCGGTCGTGGCCGAACTCGTTGGCCTCCGCCGTGTGCCAGACGACCATGCGCTCGGCGCCGTCCCGGCCGCGCAGCGTGATGCGCGCGGGGATGCCATATCCGCCGGTTTTCAAGGTGTCGTCGGTGTCCAGCTCGCCGCGCCCGGCGTCGGCTCCGAGTGGTTCGACCCCGGTGATGACCGCCCCGGGGAACAGCTCGGCGACCAGGTCCTCCAGTCCGGAGCTGGCCATCGCTCTCTCGGGTGGAGGCGCCGACTCCACCGTCCTGCGCGGCCGACGACGCCCGGACGAACCCATGGCTGTTCATCATGCGACCGCCGTACCAGCTCCGCCAGTACGATCCTGCGCCAGGTTGCGGGCCGCGCCACCGGACGCTTTGCGCGCACCAGGGCTGGCGAGCGCGCAAGCAATGCACATGTGGGAGGTTCACCGTGCCGCGGAGGGCGCCAGCCACGTGGTGAGCCCGATCGCGACCAGTGGACCGGCCACCACACCTGTCCCCGGCAACTCGACTCGCGCTCGCTCGACCCGCGCCTCGAGCGCGAACCCGGCCCGCGCCCCCGCGAGCGGCCACGACCAGGTGGCCGCCAGTCCGGCCACCGGTCCCGACAGGAGGTAGGCCGGCTCCTCGTGCCAGTAGCCGCCGTCGCAGCCGCCGACCTCGTGGCAGCGGCGGATCACCTCGCCGTCGCCCGACAGCCAGCGCCACTGGTAACCGCCGCGGGCGCGCAGGCCGATGCGCTCGCCCTGATAGAGGACGCCGGAGATTTCGAGGCCCAAGCCGATGGAGAGGAGCCCGTCGGTGTCGCGCTCGGGCTTCTCCGTGGTGAAGCTGCCGAACTCCAGCGGCGCCACCAGCGCGATCTGGCCGCTGCCGATCCCGAGCCCCACCCGCATGCCCCAGCCGGGGCCGAGCTCGTCGCCGAGCGCGCCCACCGGGTGGTTGGAGACGCCGGCCATCTCGCCCGCCGGCAGAACCCGATCCGCCGCCGCCGGCCGGGCAGCGGCTGCGACCATGAGCGCGACGGCCACCGCGACGCCGACCCGGACGCTCACGACGCCACCATCAGGCGGCGCAGCGCGGGATGACCCGCCGGCAGGCGCAGGTCGGCCAGCGCCGCGCGGCGCGCGTCGCGCACCCGGCGCGCGTCGGCGCGGGACAGGCGCGGGGCGAGGAACCGGTCCACCGCGCGCGCCAGGCGAGCGTGGCGCCGTTCGTCGGGCGCGATGATCGCACTGGCGGCTGCCAGGATCGGATCCGCCGCATTCGCCGCCAGCCAGGTGGCGACCAGCGCGCCGAATGCCTCGCGCACGCAGCCCTCGGCCGCGTTCTCCTCGGCGATGGAGCCGGCCGAGCGGGCGCCGCCTCCCGACACCACGACCGGAGGCGGCTCGGCGCCGAGCGCGCGGGCCAGCCCACCGACCAGGAGCGTGTGGCGGACCTCGTCGGCGGCGGCAGCTCGCGCGGCGGCGACCAGCGGCGGCGGCGCGCCGAGCTCCGCGAGCTCGCCGGCCAGGCGGAGGAACGCGAACACCGAGGCGTGCTCGAGCTCGGCACAGCGGGCCAGGTGGGCGCCGAGGGCGCCGCGCGCCGGCTCGGCGCTCGGGGTCCAGTCGGCCGGCCGCCGTCCGCACGCCTCGGGCGGATAGCTGTAGGTCAGCTCCACCTCGGCGACGCGGGCGTCGAGGTCGCGGAACCGGCACTCCTCGATGATGACGTAGCTCGGGTCCTCGCCCTCTTCGGCGAGGATCTTCTCGCACAGCGGATCGCACGCTGCGTCGTCGGCGCGGCAGGCCGCCACCAGCGGGCCGAACGGCTCCCGATCCGACGCGACGCGCACCGTCTCCTCGATCCCGGTCGCGTCGTCGCAGCCGAGGAACGCGGCCGAGATCGGGACCGATGTATGCAGGAGCCGGCGCAGGACGGCCACCAGGCGGCGCCGCGGGAGGACTGTTCGCACGCCGCGGCGCAGTTGCAGCCGGCGTGCCGCGCGGGCGAACACGTACTTGCGCGAGCCCACCTCTCGCGACCACGACAGCGATGTCCGACCCCCGCGATCCGGCGCGGATCGCCCGTTCGTGACACCCGGACGGCCTGGCTCCATACTCGTGATGTGCTCCGCAGCTCGCGGCGAGACACGCTGTCCGTCTGGGCCGCGACGCTGGCCATCCACGGGCTCGCCCTTCTCTTGTTCGCCTGGCACCTCCGAGAGCGGCCGGCGGCGGTGACCGATGCCACGCTGGAGCACCCGACTACCGATCCCGGGAGCACGGCGCCCAGCGCCGAGGGTCTGATCGATGTGTCCGACCTCGCCGAGGTGGCCCTGATCGACGAGTCGGCGCTCGGGGCGCTCCTCGAGCCGCGCACCGGCAACGCCGACCAGGTCGGCAGCGACGACAGCCACCCGTTCCCGGCGGCCGCGATCGACCTGCCGGGCGTGCGCGCGGCGGGCCGCGGCGGCGGCGCCGAGGTGGCCGGCCCCGACAGCTACACCGGCCGGCGCGACCCGGACACCCTGCGGGTCCAGCTGTGGAGCGATCCGTCGCGCTACCTGGTGCCGCACAAGCGGACCGGCGACGCGCGCACCTCGGCCAGCCCGGAGTGGCTGGCGCGCCGCGAACAGAGCGGCTACGGCGATCGCGAAGCCCGCCGCCGCGCCAGAGACGGCGCCCCTCGGGCGGTCCTCGGCGACGCCGGCGCGACCGGCACCGGCGGCCTGAGCCCCGATGCCGAGCGCGTCTGGCGCGACGCCGACCCGCGCTTCGACGGCGGCCGCGCTCCGCTCCTGGCCCAGGAGATACCCGGCACCACCCGGCCCGGCCAGCGGCCCATGGTCGACACCGGGGCTCGCGCGACCGAGGCCGAGCGCGTGGCGGCACTGCGCGATCCGGTCGACTCGGCCTCGGCGTCGAACGCGCGCACCCCCGGTCCGCTCGAGCTCAGCCGACCGAGCTCGGGCGGCCGCGCCCAGGACGGCGGCGTCGACCGCGCGCGGCCGGGCGCCGGGCCGCTGGCCGACTCGCAGAGCCGCGGAGACGGCACCGCGGCCAGCACCGCGCAGCTGCCGGTCGGGCGCGGCCGCGAGTCCTTGCGCGCGGCGCGGAGCGATCCCTACTTCCGCCGCTTCTTCGAGCGGCTCGATCGCGAGATCCGATTTCCCCGCCAGCTCGCACTCGCGCTCGAGCAGGGCGAGGTGGTGGTGACCTTCAGCCTGTCGGTGAACGACGGCGCGATCGGCCAGCTGCAGGTGGTGAAATCGAGCGGCTTCGCCGAGTTCGATCAGGAGCTCAAGCGGGCTCTCGGCGCGGTCGGCCCGCTCGGTCCGGTGCCCCGCGCCCTGCGCGGCCGGTCGGACCGCCTGGTCGTCACCGCCCCCTACGCGTTCAAAAGCCCCTTGATCCGCTGACCCACCTCCGGATTTTCGGCGACCCGCCCGACCTCAAGTGGCGGAAATCGCGCGCCACAGTGCCGGGCCGGAGCACGCGAGATGAGGTGCTTCGCGCGCGCCTCCCCTTATAATGAAGGGTGGCCCTCGGGGACCGGCTCGAGGGTGATTGCTCCGCCTGGAGGTTCTTCGAGAGGTGACGCGCCGAGGTCCCACGAGCGGCCGAAAGAGAGCCAGGAACACGGCTCTGCTCACGCTGGCCGCGGTGTCGATCGTCGGTCACGCGGCGGTCATCGCGTTCGTCCAGGTCGAGACGCCGACGTTCGCCGGCGTCTTGCCGACCGTGATCAAGGCGACCGCGTGCACCGGCCCGAACTGCCCGCGCGAGCTCGAGACCAGCTGCGAGGCCGACATGCTGCTCGCCGCCGGCGCCCGGCTCGGCCTGTGTCCCTCGCCGTTCGGCGACGACAAGTGCGTCCAGGGAGTGCTCTCCCGGCTGGAGCTGGATCTCTTCCAGTGCCGCCAGGACCCGGCGATGGCCGGCCTCGGCAGCCAGCCCATCGAGGAGATCGCCGAGGAGCTCCTGCCCAGGCCGCTCATGCCCGACGTCAAGCCGCAGGACGACGTCCAGGCGGCCGAGCTCATCGAGAAGGAGGTCGCCGACAAGATCGAGCAGGCGCAGAAGGAGGTCCAGCGCCGCGACGTCGCCGGTCAGGTCGTCGAGATCACGCGTCCCCAGGTCGAGATGGCGCCCGACCAGGCCCGCTACCTGTCGGAGTTCGACTCCAAGACCGAGAAGCAGACCGTGGCGCGCGGCTCGACCGAGGCGATGGTCGAGCGTCCAGCGCCGCGCGAGCTGCCGCCGACCGCGAAGACCAATCCCGACGATCCGACCGCGCCGCCGGAGAAGAAGGTCCCGCCGACTGCCGAATCGGCGAGCAAGGCGCCGGGGCAGGGGGCGGGCTCGTCGCCGAGCTCGCTCTCGATGCGCGGCCCCGGCAGCGCGAACGAGGCGCCGGCGGCGCCCAGGACCGCGCCCGGCACCAAGGCCGGCGAGAAGGACGTCACCGCCGACGGCATCGCGGCGCGCGCCGGCCAGGGCGGGCTGTGGACGCGGGCCACCGGCCGCGAGCCGCCCGGTGGTGGCGAGGTCGCGGGCGGCGGCGAGGGGCCCAAGCCGACCCCCAGCCTGCGCCCCAGCGAGGAGCTGCTCGAGCGCGCGGTGGGCGGCGGCTCGGTCGATCACATCGAGGACGCCGACGAGGGGGAGTTCACCTCGCTCAACTCGCGCAAGTGGAAGTACGCCACCTTCTTCAACCGGATGAAGCGCCAGGTGGCGCAGAACTGGCACCCGGACCAGGTCTACCTGCGCCGCGATCCGAACGGGAACATCTACGGCACGCGCGACCGGCTCACGGTCCTGCGCGTCTCGCTCAACCCGAACGGCTCGGTCGCCAAGATCTACGTCGCCAAGCAGTCCGGCGTCGACTTCCTCGACGACGAGGCGGTGCGCGCGTTCAACGAGGCGCAGCCGTTCCCCAACCCGCCGGGCGGGCTGGTCGATCCGCGCTCGAACCTCATCACCTTCAGCTTCGGCTTCCACTTCCAGATCGGCGGCGATCGCAGCCGCTGGAAGGTCTTCCGCTACCAGTAGCCGGCCAGCCCGCCGGCCCGGCTACTCCTGCGCGGCGAGGAGCTTCTTGTAGTCGGCGGCGGACAGCAGCGCGTCGGCCTGCGCCGGCTGGCTCATCTCGATCTCGATCAGCCAGCCGGCCTGGTAGGGATCCTCGTTGATCGCCTCCGGCCTGTCGTGGAGCGCGGCGTTCACCTTGACGACCACGCCGGTGACCGGAGCGAACAGATCCGACACCGCCTTCACGCTCTCGACGGTGCCGAAGACCTCGTCCTTCTTCACCGCCGCGCCCTCCTTGGGCAGCTCGAGCTGCGTCACGTCGCCCAGCTGCTCGACGGCGAACCGCGTGATACCGATCGCGGCCCGGTTGCCCTGGACGCGGGCCCACTCGTGCTCCACGGTGTAGCGAAGTTCCTCGGGGATATCGTTACCTGCCACATCATCCTCTCTGGTAGAAGGCGCCCTTGACCACCTGCGCGCCGACGTCCTTGCCGCGGCAGTCGATGGTGAGCTCGGTGCCGGGGGCCGATCGCGCGGCCGGGACGTAGCCCATGCCGATCGCGCCTCCGACGGTGATGCCGGTCGTGCCGCTGGTCACCTGGCCGATCGCCTGCTCGCCGGCCGGGCGCGCGCGATCGACGATGGAATAGCCGTGCCGCGCGATGCCGCGCCCCTCGATGCGGAAGCCGACCAGGCTCCGCTTCACGCCCTCCGCCTTCTGGCGGACCAGCGCGTCCCGGCCGATGAAGTCGCCGGCGTCGAGCTTCACCACCCAGCCGAGCCCCGCCTCGAGCGGCGTGGTGGTCTCGTCGATGTCGTTGCCGTAGAGGCAGAGCTTCGCCTCCAGCCGCAGGGTGTCGCGCGCGCCGAGCCCGATCGGCGTGCCGCCGGCCGCCACCAGCGCCGACCACAGATCGGCCGCGCGTCCGGCCGGACAGGCCAGCTCGAAGCCGTCCTCGCCGGTGTAGCCGGTGCGCGCCGCCAGGCAGGGCACCCCGGCGATCTCCGCGCGCTCGAACCGGAACCGCTTGACCGCCGCCAGGTCGGCCTGAGCCAGGCGCGCGACCGTCGCGACCGCCTGCGGGCCCTGCACCGCGACGAGCCCGGTCGCCTCGCTCTCGTCCACCACCTCGGCGATCGCGCCCGCCTGCTCGCGCATCCAGGCCAGGTCCTTGCCGGTGTTCGAGGCGTTGACCACCACCATGAAGTCGTCGGGCCCGCGCCGGTACACGATGCAGTCGTCGACGATGCCGCCGTCCGGGTAGCACATCACCGTGTACATGGCGGCGCCGTCGTCCAGCTTGCCGACCGCGTTGGTCACCAGCCGCTGCACACCCTCCGCGGCGCGCGGCCCGCGCAGCGCGACCTCGCCCATGTGCGAGACGTCGAACAGCCCGATGCCCGAGCGCACGGCGCGGTGCTCGGCGATGATGCCCTGGTACTGCAGCGGCATCTCCCAGCCGCCGAACTCGACCATCTTGGCGCCGGCGGCGACGTGCAGATCGTACAGCGGTGTCCGTCGGAGGGAGGACAAGGCGGCCAATCCTATAGTCTCGTGTGCACCTTGCCAATGGCGGGGTCGCGCTCGCGGCTCGCCACCTCGAAGTGCGCGGTGCGCGGCGCGTGCAGGACCGTCGCCTCGCGCCAGCGTCCGAACGGGCGGCTGCGGCGGAACACCGTGACCCTGAGGTCGCCGACCTCGGTGTTGGCGCAGAAGGTCGGCTCGCCGTCCGGGTCCTCGTACTCCGCCATCACCATGTCCTCGGGCCGGCAGCTGAACTCTCCTTCGACCCGCGCCATCGGGCTGGCGGCCGAGAACCGGTAGAAGCCGGTTCCGAAGCGGCCCCGGTTGAGCGGCATGTTCGCGATGCGGTTGAAGCGCAGCTCCTCGCCGTCGAGGTACAGGGACAGGACCGTGAGGGGTGGCGTCACGCGGCCGCCCTTCTTGAGCCGCGCGGTCAGGGTCTCGATGGCGGCGCCCGGGTGGGCCTCGAACGCGGTGGCGCGCCCCCAGGCCCAGGCGTGGGCGTGCTTCCGGCCCCAGAGGTGGGTCTGCCCGCCCGGTTCGCCGTCGAGGTCGAGCCGCTTGCCGTCCACCTCGATCCAGCCCTGCATCGCGACGTCGACGTTGGGCGAGAGGACCGTCGAGTCGCCGAGCGAGCCGCGCTTGCCGAACGAGCGGTAGAACAGGGACGGCAGGTGGCGGTGGGTGCGAGGCGCCGGGCTCCACGACAGGTCCCAGGCGGCGCGGTGGCCGCCGCCCTCGAGCGCGCCGCGCGCGCGGTCGTGCCGGAGGAGCGCGCCGGCGATCGACACCGCGAAGGGATCCGCCTCGGCCACCATCTCCGAGATGGGGAAGGCGCGGTGCATTCCGAAGGTCCGCTCCGGCCGCCGCGCGTCGAAGTGGGCGAACCACAGCTCGGCGCGGGCCTCGCCCGCCAGCGGAGCCTCCATCGTGTAGCGGATCCAGGTCCCGGTGGCGCTGGCCCGGTGGTTGAACGTGAGGTACCAGACCTCGTAGTGGCCGGCGGTCCGGCCGTCCCAGCGGCGGACGTTGTCCGGCTCGCTCGGGCTGGAGAACGGCGGCGAGGTGTCGGCGGCGGGCTGGGGGACGGGCATGGGTGGGCTCACGAGGGTGGGAGGGCTGGGGGGACCGGCTTGCCGATGATCCGGGCGCCGGCGGCGCCCATCAGGCGGCGCGGCATCAGGCGGCTGAGGACGTGGGTCGCCTTGTTGGCGCCGCCCGGCACCACCACGCGGCGGCCGCGCAGCATGCCGCGCAGTCCGACCACCGCGCAGCGCTCGGCGCTCATCATGCCGGCGCGCGCCATCTTGCCGAGCTTCTGCCCGGCCACGTCGGAGAACTCGGTCCAGGTGCCGCCCGGACAGAGGCAGGTCACCCGGAGGTTCGTGTCTGCCAGCTCGGAGGCCAGCGACCCGGAGAAGCCGAGCACGTAGGACTTGCTGCCCCCGTAGTTGGCGAAGTAGGGCACCGCGACGAAGGCGGCGGTGGAGGCGACGTTCATGATGTGGGTGCGTCCGGGGCGGGCCAGCAGGTCGGGCAGGAAGCGGTGGGTCAGCTCGACCAGCGAGAGGACGTTCAGCTGGAGGAGCTCGGCGTGGCGCGGCCAGGGGGTGTCGGCGAAGTTCTGGTAGGCGCCGAAGCCGGCATTGTTGATGAGGATGTCGATCGGCCCGAGCGCCCGGACCGCGGCGTGGAGGCGCGCCGGGCCGGCCGGATCGCCGAGGTCCTCGCGCACGGCGCGGGCCTTCACGCCCGCCGCCGCCAGCGCGCGGCACAGTTCCTCGAGGCGCTCGAGCCGGCGCGCCGTCACCACCAGGTCGCACTTCCACGCCGCCAGCTGGCGCGCCATCGCCGCTCCGATGCCGCTCGACGCGCCGGTGACGAGCGCGGTCTTCCCGGACAGGTCCGGCATGGCCCGAACCTACCGCAAACCAGGTAGCATCTGGGGCCCATGCCGAGAATCGCAGGACTCGAGATCGAGACGGACGAGCGCATCGGCCAGGGCGGATTCCTCACCATCCGCCGGCTCATGTTGCGCAACCGGCGGGAGGACGGCTCCCGCTCGCGGCTCTACCTGTGCGACATGCTCGAGCGGCCGATGGGGCTCGACGCGGTGGTGGTCGCCATCTTCACCCGCGCGCGCGGCCCGGTCGAGGTGCTCCTGCGCGATGCCCTGCGCCCATCGCTGGTCCTCGGGCGCGGCGGCTCGAGCCCCATCGCGGTGGCCGACACCCGCGACCGCCTGCGCTTCCCGGAGCTGGTCGCCGGCATCATCGAGGCCGAGGACAAGGGGGAGGAGGGTATCCGCCACCGCGCCGCCCTCGAGGTGGCCGAGGAGGCCGGCTACCAGGTGCGCGCCGCCGACGTCGTCCTGCTCGGGGCCGGCAGCTTCCCGGTCCCCGGCATGATCGCCGAAAGGTGGTGGCTGACCGCCGTCGAGGTCGCCGCCCCCGACCAGCAGCCCGCCCCCCAGGGAGACGGCTCGCCGATGGAGGAGGGGGCCGAGTCCCGCTGGATGCCGCTCGGCCAGGCCATCGCCGCCTGCGTCTCGGGCGCCATCGAGGACGCCAAGAGCGAGCTGACTCTCCGCCGCCTGAAGGACCACCTGTCCTAGAATCTCGCTGATGCCCCCGAGCTGGCTCCTGGCCCTGTCGATCGTCCTCGCCGCCTGCGGCGAGCCCCACGTCGTCCTCCAGGCGGCCCGGCCCGACGCGCCGCTTCCCGAGCGGGAGAAGAGCTACCAGCACCTGCAGCCGGCCGCTACCGGGCAGACGGTGGTGGTGAACCAGAGCGACGGCTCCATCAGCGCCCACCGATCCTCCGTCATCCTGGCGAACGGCCAGACCGTGCACCATCCCGAGGACATGATCCCGGTGGTGGCCGCCGACAGCCCGACCGCGGAGGCCGGCCGGCGCCACCAGCACCACGACCGGTGGGACTCGGTCGGGTGGACGCTCAGCAGCGTCGGGGTCCTGGTGGCCCTCGGGTCGATCGCTATCCCGGTCATCGACGAGCTCGACAAGGCGAACCCGAGCCCGGACATCTGGTGGACCGGCGTCATCGCCGGCGCGGTGGCGGTCGTCGTCGGATCCGGGATGTCCTACTACCACGGCTCGCGGGCGCGCGACGCCAAGGTCGCGGCCTTCGCGACCTACGACGCCTCGCTCCGTGAGTACCTCCACCTGTGCGTCGCGGGGACCCGCCTGGTCGACTGCAGCAGCGAACCTGCGCCGCCCCCCGCAGCTCCGCCCCCCGCAGCTCCGCCCCCCGGCGCGGGCGCGGAGTGACATGAGGTTGCCCGAGGGCGACGAGTTCGGTCATTCACCGTCGGGCTTGTCCGACTTCGACCACTCCTCGAGCTTGCGGTAGAGGGTCTTGCGGTCGAGGCCGAGGCGCTGGGCGGCGCGGGTCTTGTTGCCGCCCTCGTCGGCCAGGACCCGGTTGATGTATTCGCGCTCGAGCTCGTCGAGGGACAGGCGGCGGGCGACCGCGCCGGCCAGGACGTCGCTCTCGCGCGGCTCGCGCACCTGGTTGGGCAGGTCGTCGACCTGGATCTCGCCGCCCTGGCAGAGGGCCATGCCGCGCTCGAGGACATTGCCCAGCTCGCGCACGTTGCCCGGCCAGTGGTAGGCGAGCAGCACTCGCTGGGCCCCCGGGCTGAGCCGCGCCGGGCGCTCGCGGCCGCGCTTGGCCGCCGCCCGGGTCAGGAGGTGCTCGGCGAGCGGCACGATGTCTTCCGGACGCTGCCGCAGCGGCGGCAGGGCCACCTCGATGACGTTCAGCCGGTAGTACAGGTCCTCGCGGAAGCGCCCCTCGGTCATCATCTCCTCGAGGTCGCGGTTGGTCGCCGCCACCACCCTCACGTCCACCGTCTGGACCTTGGGGGCGCCGAGCGGCCGGATCTCCCCCTCCTGCAGGACGCGCAGGAGCTTGGCCTGGAGCTCGAGCGCGAGCTCGCCGATCTCGTCCAGGAAGATGGTCCCCCCGCTGGCCTCCTCGAACATGCCGACCCGGTCCTGGCGGGCGTCGGTGAAGGCGCCCCGCTTGTGGCCGAAGAGCTCGCTCTCGATGAGGTTGCCGGGCACCGCAGCCAGGTTGACCGCCACGAAGGGACCGGCCGCGCGGTCGGAGTTGTAGTGGATGGCCCGGGCCACCAGCTCCTTGCCGGTCCCGCTCTCGCCGGTGATGAGCACCGACACGTCCGAGGCCGCCACCCGCGAGACCAGCGTCATGATTTCTCGCATGGACTCGCTGCGGGCGATGATGTTGTCGAGCCCGTAGCGCTCCTCGACCTCGCGCTGGAGGCGGGCCACCTGGCGCCGGAGGCTCCGCTCGGCCAGCGCCTTGTCCGCCACCAGGATGAGCTCCTCCATCTCGAAGGGCTTGGTGATGTAGTCGTAGGCGCCGAGCTTGACCGCGCGGATGGCGGTCTCGATCGACCCGAACGCAGTGATCATCACGATGTGCGGTGAGTGCGGGGTGGCCACCACGTCGCGGATGAGGTCGAAGCCGTCCACCTCGGGCATCCGGAGGTCGGTGATGACCAGGTCGACCGGGTCGCGCCGCACGCGCTCCACCCCCTCGCGCCCGTTGGCCGCGGCCGAGACCTGAAACCCGGCCTCCGCCAGCTCCTCGACCAGGAGGTCGCGCATGGCGTCGTCGTCCTCGACCACCAGCACACGCGGCGTCCTGCGCCCGCCGCCGACCCGCTCGCTGGTCGCCTTCATCACCGTCGCCTGAGGCTAGCTCGATTCCTGGGCCGCCGGGAGGCAGATGCGGAAGGCGGAGCCGGTGCCGGACGGCCCCGCGTCCACCTCGATCCAGCCGTCGTGCTCCTTGATGATGCCGTGCGACACGCTGAGCCCCAGGCCGGTCCCGCCGCGCCCCTCCTTGGTCGTATAGAACGGCTCGAAGATCTTGTCGCGCGCCGCCTCGTCGATGCCCGGCCCGGTGTCGGTGATCTCGACGACCACGACCGGCTGCTCCGGCGCCACCTCCAGGCCCGGCCGCCGGCGCGTCACCAGCGAGGTCTCGACCCGGATCTGCCCGCCGCCCGGCATCGCCTCGATGGCGTTGAGGAGCAGATTGAGCAGCACCTGCTGCAGCTGGTCGGAGTCCCCCTTCACCGGGGGCAGACCCTCGGCGCGCGCCAGGGTGCGGCTCACCCGGCCGGCGCTGAAGCGCCCCTCGAGGAACTCCATGGTCGACAGCGTCACCTGGTTGAGGTTGACCAGGCCGTTCTCCGCCGCACCCACCTTGCGGCGCGCGGTGTCGAGCAGGCGCTGGATGATGCGGGTGATGCGCGAGGCCTGCTCCGCGACGATCTCGGCGTTCTTGCTCACCGCCTCCGGGTCCTGCGCCTTCTTGGCCATCGCCCGGGACCGCCCGACGATGACGTTGAGCGGGGTCCCGACCTCGTGGGCGATCTCCGCCGCCAGCTGGCCGATGGTCGCCATCTTCTCGGTCTGGAACAGCCGCTCCTCGAGCTTCATCTTCGCCACCGTCGAGCGCTCGGTCTCGGCCCGCGACTCGCGCAGGGAATAGGTCATGTCGTTGAACCGGCTGGCCAGCGCGCCGATCTCGTCCTCCCGCTCGCTCAGCAGCACGCGCGACAGGTCGCCGCGCGCCACGTCGTCGATGCCGTGCAGGAGCTTCTCGATCGGCCGGGTCACCAGCGTGCGGGCGAACAGCATCACCGCCACGATCACCACCACCACGATGACCGCGAGGAGCGGCAGCGTCCTGAAGAGGTCGTCCCGCCAGGCCTCGGTCAGATGTGACAGCGAGCGCGCGACCTCGATGGAGCCGGCCACCTCGAAGCCGTCCTGCGCCGTCGGGTTCGGCCGCCGGAGCGGCAGCGCGTAGACGAACCGGTCCTCCACCGTCTCGCGCACGAACAGCGGACGCGCCTCGACCAGGTCGCGGAGCCGGCGCCGCGAGTCGTCCTTGGCCTCCTCGGAGCCGGACGAGCTGGCCGGCAGGATGAGCACCTGGGTGTCGTCATAGAAAGACGAGATCTCTCGCGAAAGCTCGGCCGAGCGCGCGATCGCGGAGCTGACACCCTGGAGCTCGAGCCCGGCCCTGAGCGAGCTGGTCAGGGACTCGGTCTCCTTCTCGAGCCGCTCGCGCCGCTCCTTGGCCGCGTCGCGCAGGTCGAAGGTGGCGTAGACCGCCAGCGTCCCGGCCACCAGCGCCGAGGTGACCGCGGTGATACGGGTCCCGACCTTCACCTGAGCAAAGTCTACACGCTGGGACGACCTGGCTCAGGCCGCAGGCGGAGGACCCTGCTGGAGGTCAGGCGGGGGAGGGGACCGGCCACTCGACCGCGCGCCTCACCACGTCGTCGAGCTCGCGCATCGGCAGGAGGGCCCCCATCGCCTCGCCCACCACCTCGCCCTGCCGCAGGAGCAGCAGGGCCGGCGAGCCGAACGCGTCCTCGTCGCCGACCTGGCCGACCACCCGCAGCTCGACCCAGCGCGAGTACCGTTCGGCGATGGCGCCGACCCGCCGATCGAGCTCGGTCATCTCCGCGCCCGGGGGGCGTACGTACAGGAGGGTGATTCTCGCACCTTCCCCGGACCACTGTAGATCCGGCCCACAAGCGGGCCGGCGGCCCTCGTCCCTAGCGTCCATCATGACTCCCAGCAGCGACCCGCTCGCGAGCCGCCATCAGTGAGTGATCGGTCAATGCGTCGTGGGCGGCGGCGTGTCGCCGCGCGTTCCGCTCTGGCTCTGGGCGTTGCCGTTGCTCGCCGCCTGGCCATTCCCGTTGGCGTGCCGGCGCGACCGCGCCCGCTTGCGCGCCAGCTTCGCCATCCGCTTCGCGGCTCGTTCGGCCCGCTCGGCCGCGCGTTCGGCCTTTTCGGCCGCCAGGGCCACCTGCGACTGCTCGGCGCCCCCGCCGTTGCCGTTGCCGCTGCCGTTCGGGTGCCCACCGTTCGACGAGCTGCCCGAGCCGTTTCCGTTTCCGCCGGCAGCCGACCCGTTGGTCTGGGCCAGCTCCCTGGCCTGAGCCTGCGCCTCGGCCGCCTCCTCCTCCTGCTCCTCGCGGCGCCGCTTGTCCCGCAGCCGCTTGAGCCCGCCGACCAGGATCTCGGTCATCAGCGTGTCGTAGTCCATCCCCGCTGCACTGGAGATCAGCACCAGGTCGGAGTAGCCCGGGGTCATCCCCGGCAGCGGATTGACCTCGAAGACGTAGATCTTGCCGTCGGGCGCCATCCTGAGGTCGACCCGGGCGAAGTCGCGACACTCCAGCGAGGCGAAGGTGGCCCGGGCGACCTTCTCGATGGCCCGGTTCTCGGCCTCGGTCAGCTTGGCAGGGCACTCGTACTCGACGTGCTTCTCCCACTCCTGCTTGACGACGTAGTCGTAGACCGGCCGGTCATTGCCCGAGTCCTTGAACCGGATCTCCATGGGCGGCAGCACCCGCAGGCGCCGCTTCGACCCCAGGAGCCCGACGGTGAACTCGCGCCCGTGGATGTACTCCTCGACCAGGGCCGGCTGCTTGTACTTGTCGATGATCGCGGTGACCTTGGCGCGGAGCTCCTCCTCCGAGTCCACCACGCTCGCGGTCCCGATGCCCTTGCTCGACCCCTCGGCGTTCGGCTTCACGATGAGCGGGAACTTGAGCTCGCCGTCGAGCCGCTCGCGCCCGGTCTCCATGACCTGGAACTTGGGGGTGAGGATGCCGTGCTGGCTCAGCACCTTCTTGCACAGGGCCTTGTCGAGGGCGATGGCCAGAGTCGCCGAGTCCGACCCCGTGTAGGGGATGCCGAGCAGCTCGCACAGGGCCGGCACCTGGGCCTCGCGATTCCGCCCCTCGACCCCCTCCGCGATGTTGAAGATGAGATCGACGTCCGCCTCGGCCAGCACCCGCGGCAGGTCCGGCGTCGCCTCGAGGTGGACGACGATGAAGCCCTGCCGGGCCAGCGCGTTCGAGATGGCGATGATGGTCTCGGGCGGGTCGAACTCGGCGTGCTCGTCGCTGTCGTGGGTCCGCTTGACGTTGTAGGTGAAACCGACCCGCACCGGCCGGCTGCGCCCGCGCCGCCTGTTGTTCTGCCGGAGTCCGAGCTCGTGCGCCGTCGCCACGTTCGCCCGCAGCGCCGCCGCGTTCAGCACCGCCGCGATGGTGTTGTCGTAGCTCAGGCCCAGCTGGGCGGTCGCCGCGAAGAGCGACGACCCGCGGCTGAGCGAGGGCAGGGCGTTGGCCTCCAGGAGGTAGATCCTGCCGTCGTCGGCCACCCGGAAGTCGAGCCGGGCGATGTCCTTCAGGCCCAGGCCCTTGATGGCGTCGTGCGAGATGGCCCGGAGCCGGGCAGCCACGTCACGCGGCACCGAGGCCGGGCAGCGCATCCTGACCGCGCTGGGCTCGACGTTCTTCTTGACGTAGTCGTAGACCGTGAAGCCGTGCGGCCGGGACGGCTCGAACATGAACTCGACCGGCGCCAGGAGCCCGTCGTCGAGGCCGACGCCGTTGACGAAGCCGACCGAGATGTCGACCCCCTCGATGTACTCCTCCATCAGAACGCCGTCGGGAAACGCCTTGACGGCCGCCTTCAGGAGCGTCATCAACTCTTTGAAATCGTTTGCGACCGAGTCGTCGGCGATCCCCTTCGACGAGCCCTCGTAATTGGGCTTGACGATGACCGGAAACGCCAGCCCCGGGCCCTGCTCCACGATGGTAGCGAGGTTGTCTACATTGATGAGGCGGCCGCGCGGGGTGTCGATGCCGTGGCGCAGGAGCACCAGCTTGGTCAGCCACTTGTCCAGGGTGACCGTCATCGTGTACGCGTCCGACCCGGTGTAGGGGACCCCGATCTCCTCGAACAGCGCCGGGTAGAACGCCTCGCGCATGCGACCACCGCGACCCTCGGCGGTGTTGAAGATGATGTCCGGGTCCGACGCCTCGAGTCTCTCGAGCAGCGTCGCCGCCGGACCGGACACCTCGATCTTGTCGACCTCGTGTCCGGCGGCCTCGATCGCGTCGGCGATCGCGTCGACGGTCTCCGCCGTGTCGAACTCCGCTTCCTCTTCCGAATCAGTACGGCGGAGGTTGTACGTGAACGCGACCTTCATACGGTGGTTCGACGTGTAGCAGGTCGGTCTGACAACGCGACCTTCATATTACACATCTCGATCGGGCGATCTAAAGAAAAAGTTGCATCGATCGTCGACCTGAGGTCGACAACGCGCGTCTCACGCGCGTGGTAAGAGAGGACCGATGCCCGCCACCGAGACCATCGACGTCAAGACGACGACGCGCAGCGAGATGATCGACATCACCGCCCTCGTGCGGGCCGCGGTGAAGAAGAGCGGGGTGGCCGGCGGCCTCGCCTGCCTCTTCTGCCCGCACACCACCGCGGCGGTCACCATGCAGGAGAACAGCGACCCGACGGTGAAGGCGGACATGGTGCGTCACCTCGGGGCGCTCGTGCCGCGCGACGCCGGGTCCGAGCGCCCCGACCAGAACTCGGACGCGCACATCAAGGGGAGCCTGGTCGGCCCCTCGCTGACATTCATCGTCGATGGAGGACGCCTGCAGCTGGGAAACTGGCAGGCCATCTTCTTCTGCGAGTTCGACGGACCGCGAGAGCGCCGCATCCTGGTCCGGGTGGTAGCGGGGTAGCGAGCGTGCCCCTGGCCCGAAACAGCGCGTTTCTGTCCTTCCTCGCGCTTGTAGGAGCATGTGCGGCGGGCCCGCGGCGAGCGGCCTCGCCCGCGCCAGCCCGGGCGCCCGCGCCCACCGCGCCTGCCGGCCTCGCGACCGAGAAGACCATCGACGTCGACCCGCTGCGCATCCGTGTGGTGGAGGACGACGCCGGCGGCAAGCCCGAGGTCGAGGCGTACGACGCCCGCGACCTCTTCGACCAGGCGGGCGCCGCGCTCGACGGCGAGAGCTGGGACCAGGCCCTCGAGCTCTACGACAGACTCGTCACCGAGTTCCCCGCCTCGGCCCTGGTGGTGCCGGCCCTGTTCAACGCCGGCGTCGCCCACGAGGGCAAGGGGGACTGGGAAGGGGCCATCGCCCGCTACCAGCGGGTCACCCGCCTCGCCAGCCGTCCGCGCGACTCGATCGACGCCTCGATGCGCATCGCGGCGGTGCTCGCCGAAAAGGGGGCGTGGCAGCGCTCGGCGGCCGCGCTCGACGCGGTCCTGGCCAGCAAGGCGGCCAGCGCCGACGATCGCCTCGAGGCGCTGGCCCGCAAGGGCTACGCCCTGGTCGAGGAGAAGAGCTACGCCCAGGCCGAGCGCGCGCTCGCCGCCGCCATCGACCTCACCGGCAAGGGCGACCGCTCCGATTACTTCGCGGCGATGGCCCACTTCTACCTGGCGGAGATCCCGCGCCGGCAGGCGGCGGATGTCCCGCTGCGCCTGCCCGACGCGCAGCTGCGCACGGACCTCGAAGCCAAGTCGAAGCTCGTTCTCCTGGCGCAGGAGCGCTACGAGACGACCTTCGGCCTGGGCAACGTCCTCTGGGGGACCGCGGCCGGCCACCAGCTGGCGGCCATGCAGGAGGACATGTGGCGGGCGCTGGTCGGCGCCCCGGTCCCCGCCCAGCTCAAGAAGGACGAGGCGGCCATCTACGTCGCCGAGGTCAGGAAGCTCGCCCGGCCCTACCTCGACCGCGCGCTCGACATCCACACCCGCAACGTGAAGCTGGCCGAGCGCTACCGGACCGAGTCGCCCTGGAGCGAGGGCTCGCGGCAGCGCATCCCGGTCCTGGCCGACCTCATCGCCCGCGAGGAGCGCGGCGAGCGGCCGGGCGCGAGGGAGGGGCTGGGCGGGCGCCCGACCGGGGTCACCGCCGGCGACCCGGAGCGCTACGTCCCCGCCCGGGTCGACCTGTAGACCCCCGTCCGGTCAGTCCTGGTCCTGGCCGCTCGTCCGAGCCAGCGGGGACGCGCCTCCTCGCAGCGAGTCCCGGAAGCGCGGCGCGGGTCGATGCTGCGCAGCGCGCCGAGCGCCGCCCCCAGCCGCTGCTCGACCGCACCCCCTCGCGGGCTCGCCGCCACCGCCCGCCGCGCATCGCCCGCGGTCACGCCCACGCGCCGCAGCCCGGCGACCAGGTCGTCGTCCACTTCCCGCGCCGCGCGGCCGGCCAGCACCGTCTCGCGCCCGACGATCCGCTCCGCCTCGTACTGGTTGTGCGCGCGACACAGGACCCTCACGCCCTCCGCGCTCGACTCTCCGCGCCGCGCCACCGGGTCGATTGTCCTCGGGCTCGGAATGGGTGGTACCCCCCACACGGCGAGCGCTTCGCGCTCGCAGCCCCCACACCTCGCCCTCGCAACGTGGTCGAGCTCGAGGAACCCCGTCTCCTCGCACCGCCTGCCGTCCTCGGCGACGAACGAGCACCGCGCACCGTCGCGCACCGTCGCGCGCCGCCACCTGCCGCCGCACCGCCCGCGGCACGTACCGCTTCACGCGGCTGGTCCTCGCCCTGCGCGGCGTGCGCGTCTTCCCGAGCTTCCTGCCTTCGACCATGTCGAGCAGCGCATCCAGCGCGCGGTCCAGCACCTCGGCCAGGTCTCCCGAGGGCACCTGGTGCCGGAGCAGCGCCTGCGCCCGCAGGAGCTTCTGCTGGGTCGCCTCGCCGATCGTGACCTCGGAGCGCGAACCTCTCCGGAGCGAGCGCCGCCACCCGCGCCGTTGCTTCGCCCCGAGGTGGTTCCGGAACCAGTACGGCATCCCCGTCAGGTGGTTCCGGAACCTACCGCTTGCTCGACCACCCGCTCGAGCCGCTCCGGCACATCCGGCCTCGGCGCCAACCGCGCCAGCAGGACCTCGATCTCCGCCTTGCGCTTGCCGCTCGCCTCGGCGACCAGCTCCTCGGCGTTCTCGTCCGCCAGGTGCGGCGCCAGTCGGACGACCGCGGTCAGGTGGAGCCGTCCGTCCTCGACCGCCGCCGCGACCACCGGGAACCTCCGCACCGCCCGCGCCGCCTGGATCCGCTTGAACGCCTGGTCCTCCGACATGCCGAGCACCCTCGTGCAGTGCACGAACATCGAGGAACAGGCCGCCGGCAGATAGAGCCGCCTCGCCTCCACCTCACCCAGGTGCGCCAGCACCGCCGCGGTGAGCCGTCGCTCGTCTCGAACAAGCTCCGCGAGCCGGGTCACCAGCTCGCCATCCGACATCGTCTCGATGCACCTCGTCTCCATCCTTCCTCTCTACCACGCGCGTTCGACGTTCCTGCCGGGCGCGACCAGCGCCCCTCTCGCCTGCGATCTCGCCTCGCAGCTCGCGTCTCGCCGCCACGTCGGCAAACATCGCCCACACGCCAGCTGCGCTGCACCACGTCGCGATCGAACCCCCGAAGCCGATTCGACCGCAGTTGCCGTCGACATCTGCTCCTGCACTTCTTTGCAATTCTTTGTAACGGCCTCTCGACATTCTCTGCCCTAAATCATTTCACCGACGGTGGCTGTCAGACTCCTCTGCTACCCTGGTTCTCGATCAAGGTAGAGGTGACGATGGAACATCAACCAACGAAATAACGCCGACACGCATACGCGCAAGCGAGTCTCGGTCTGCCCTCGGTCTGCTCTCGACCGGCCGACCAGCTGGTTCCGAGGCCACCTCGAGCAGCTGGTTCCGCCAGTCGAGCAGCTGGTTCCGCCAGTCGAGCAGGTGGTTCCGGAGCCGAGTCGAGCAGGTGGTTCCGGAGCCGAGTCGAGCAGGTGGTTCCGGAGCCGAGTCGAGCAGGTGGTTCCGGAGCCGAGTCGAGC
>Ga0111538_10002853_pt1 | contig 24238 bp, 17 predicted proteins | sample SoiMethybrSBSTD1_FD_79669 | JGI IMG/M metagenome (GOLD analysis project Ga0111538, IMG submission 79669) | Bulk soil microbial communities from a Populus tree surrounding site in Tennessee, USA - Soil MetaG P. TD hybrid SBSTD1 (version 2)... | ecosystem: Environmental > Terrestrial > Soil >...
CATGCACCGCTACCAAAAAAGAAAGGCTCAATAAAAGTTGAGCTAACATTATCATCCAATCCATTCTTCGTTATCCGTTAATCGTTATCAGTTTCGTTATCAGTTATCGTAATTCGTTGGCCCGCCGGATGATGCGCACTCTTATCTGTTATTTTCAACCGTTGCCACGATTAACGATTAACGGATAACGAGTGATGCCTCATCCATTCTAAAGCCTTAATCCTTGTCTCTTTGTCAGTATATACGTAGTCCTCGTAGGTCGGACTCTTTACATAATCCATTTTTTCGAGGCATTGTTCAACTAATGCTGACATTTCAAGGAAACCAATTCTATCGCTCAAAAATTCGGCCACAGCCACTTCATTGGCAGCGTTTAACACACAAGGCATGTTTCCTGCCCGGTCCAGTGCCTCAAAAGCCAGCGCAAGATTACGAAAAGTTTCCGTATCAGGTGGCTCAAATGTCAATGCAGGATAATCCCTTATGTTAAAACGGGGAAAATCTGACTTAAAACGAACCGGGTACGTCAAAGCAAATTGAATAGGCAAACGCATGTCAGGCAAACCAAGTTGCGCTTTGATGGAGCTATCTTCAAACTGCACGAATGAATGGATAATAGACTGCGGATGAATGGTGACCTCGACTTGTTCGGGTTTTAAACCAAAAAGCCACTTTGCTTCTATTACTTCCAGCCCTTTGTTCATCAACGTTGCCGAGTCAATGGTGATTTTAGCACCCATATTCCAGTTTGGGTGCTTCAATGCCTGAGCTTTCGTAACGTTTTTTAAGTCCATTGGTTTTTTCCCCCTGAACGGACCACCAGACGCAGTCAGGATTACCTTTTCAATCTTATTCTGAAATTCGCCTACGATACATTGAAAAATGGCCGAATGTTCAGAGTCAACGGGATAGATATTTACGCCTTTTTGTCTCGCTAATTCGGTAATCAGCTCACCGGCGACTACCAGGGTCTCCTTGTTGGCAAGGGCAATTGTTTTTCCAGCTTCGATGGCGCGAATGGTAGGCTTTAAACCGCAATAGCCCACCAGGGCGGTTAACACAAGGTCAATTGCGTCCATGGTGACCACCGAACTCAATGCATTCTCGCCAGCATAGACTTTTATATCCGCTTCCTTAAGCTGATCTTTTACCAGAAGATAATGCGTTTCATTCGTAATCACCACAGCATTGGGTTTGAATCGCCTTGCCTGCTCCACCAAAAGTCCGGCATTGTTTTGTGCAGTGAGAACCTCCACTTCAAAAAATTCGGGATGCGCGGCAATCACTTCCAGCGCTTGCTGTCCAATGGATCCGGTAGATCCTAAAATGGCAATTCGTTTTTTCAAAATTCAGCGTTCGGTTGTTAAATTGATTTTCATCGCTGGCAGAACCGCAAACCTGCCTGCGGCGGTAGGCTTCGACGTCGAACCTCGACTTTCCCTGCGTGACTTTGATATCGTATTGTGGAAAACGGTTGAGAAGATTGATGATCCTTTGAATTCATAGCTGAGGCACCTCCACTTATCAAGCCTTTTCGGCCGTAAAATTAATTAATTCATCCGCAATTTTTCGATCGTTCGATAGACGCGGCAGTTTGTTCTGACCTCCTAGTTTTCCCATCGATTTCATATAATCAATAAATGCGCCCCTGCGCATGGGTTGAATCCGAAGTATCCGTAAAATATTTCCTTTGATCAAATCGTCGTAGTAAACATTCCGTTTCCGCATGGCATCATCCAATACAGATGAAAACGCCTCCATATCACGCGGTGGTTTTGCAAATTCGACGAACCACTCGTGGTGGGGCAAACCCAGGCCTGGGGTTACCTGGGGCGCTACTGTAAACTCCACCAGGTCAACTTCAGGAAATTTTTCCATTGTCGCCTTCATCGCATTTTCCACTTCTTCGCCTATCACATGTTCTCCAAAGGCAGAAATAAAATGTTTTATTCGACCGGTCACAACCAAACGATAGGGATTTTTGGAAACAAACTTTACAGTATCGCCGATGGAGTATCCCCACAAACCAGCGTTGCTGTTGATTATGAGCGCGTAATTTTTATTCAATTCCACTTCTTCAAGATTCAACCGCTTTGGGTTTTTATTAAAGAATTCCTCTGTTGGAATGAATTCAAAAAATATCCCACTGTTGACCAACAGAAGCAACCCCTGGTCTACCTGGGAATCCTGATAAGCGATAAAACCTTCGGATGCCGGGTACGTCTCAATGGAATCGACCCGTTTGCCAATCGTGTCAAATAATTTTGCGCGATAGGGTTCAAAGTTTACGCCCCCGTAAACAAAAAGTGAAAAATCAGGAAATACTTCTTTAATTTTTTTCCCCGTACGCGCTTGGATTCGATCAAAATACATTTGTGCCCAAGGTGGGATCCCAGAGATGAGCGTCATATTGGAATGAAGTGTTTCATCGATGATCTTCTCCAGCTTTTCCTCCCAATCTTCTATACAGTTCGTGGCATAACTTGGCTTTTGATTGGAACGTAAATACTGCGGAACGTGATGGTTAACAATTCCCGAAAGTCTTCCCGTTTTTATTCCTGCTTTAACGCTTAGCTCCGGACTGCCCGAAAGAAAAATTAATCCACCATCCAGAAACGATGCATTACCGGTCTCATGCACGTAACTCAACAAAGCATTTCTGGCACTATTGATATGGTTGGGAACTGAATCTTTTGTGATGGGGATATATTTCGTACCGGAGGTAGTACCGGAGGTCTTAGCGAGATATTCCGGCTTTCCTTTCCAGAGTACATCGGCTTTGCCTTCCAAAACGTGCTGGATATAAGGCTTCAAATCTTCATAGTCCCTGATCGGTATATTTTTCTTAAAGTCGTCGTAGTTTTTGATGGACGCGAAATCATGATCACGACCGAAAATCGTTGATTTCCCTTGATAGATTAAATCCTTCAAAATGTTGTCCTGATACCTGAAAGGTTCTGTCGACCATGCCCTGGTATTGGAGGCAATGTATGCAGCAAAAGGTTTTGCGAGTAAAGAGCGTATACCCATGACATGCAAAACTAAGAAAATAGATTCATTGGAGACGCTTGTTAAACTTCTTAGTTTTACGCGTGTTTTAAGGCAATAAAACTTTTCAATTTTCCTTGTATCCAATAACGTTTAACTTGTAATATGAAATTGACACTCAGAGTAATTGTTATCGCATTCATAGCAGGTTTTTTTGGGGCTTATGTGCTCTATTATTTTGCTATTAAACCTTCGTTGCAAAAAGTTGAAGAAGGCGCACAACTGCAGCCTGTTCATTACAGTACTGATGAGCGCTACTCGCCGCCGCTGTCAAGTACTTCATCGTCTCCCGCACCAATTCTGGCGGGAATAGATTTTAGCGACGCTGCGGCGAAGGCCACGCAAAGCGTGGTTTTTATAAATAGCATTTCACAAGGCGCTTCTGTTACTTATTGGGATTGGTTTTTTGGTGATGGAAACGGAGGCGGCCGGACACAAGTGAGCAGCGGGTCAGGTGTTATCTTTTCCGCCGATGGTTACATCATAACCAACAATCACGTGATCGAATCTGCCGAACGTATTGAGGTGAATTATAACAAGAGAGTGTATACCGCTGAATTGATCGGAACGAATCCCTCCACTGATCTTGCAGTCATTAAAATAAATGAAACGGATTTACCTGCGATAACATTGGGCAGTTCCAAAAACGTGCAAGTTGGTGAATGGGTAATAGCTGTTGGAAATCCGTTTTCATTGTCATCAACGGTTACGGCAGGCATTGTAAGTGCTAAGGGACGGCGCATAGGAATTTTGCAGGACAAATTTCCAATTGAATCTTTTATTCAAACCGATGCCGCGATTAATCCGGGAAATTCCGGAGGTGCATTGGTAAACAAGAACGGTGATCTGGTTGGTATCAACTCTGCTATTCTCAGCAGAACGGGATCGTATACTGGCTATGCTTTCGCTATACCGGCCGACATCGTCAGAAAGGTTTTTGAAGACCTGCGGAAATATGGAGTTGTTCAACAGAGTTTTGTCGGCGGATCTGTTGTTGAGTACAACTTTGAAAATGCAAAGAAATACGATCTCAACACCGACGTGAAAAGCTTTAATGGTGTTTTGCTCGAAAGCATTGAGAAGGATGGTCCTGCGATGAAGGCGGGATTGAAGCCTGGCGATGTGATCACGAAATTGAATTCAACAGACATAAACACCCAAAGTACTTTCGAAGAAGAATTGAGCTACCGTTATCCCGGTGATAAGATTACGCTTTCGTATTCACGCGATGGCAAATCGCAAACCACATCACTGACCTTGGTTAATTTGAATGGGACTACTGATATTATCAAGCGAAACATTTTCAGCAATGAAGCATTGGGCGCACAACTCGAAGCAACACAATACGGCGTGAAAGTTTTCAGGATGAAAGAAAATAGTGTATTGAAACGTATTGGGGTACCTGAGAACTTCACCATTATTGCGATCAACCGCGAACGTGTAAAAGAGCCCGAAGAGGTTGTAACCTTCTTCGAAAAATTTAAAGGGAAAGGCTATCTATACGGAATTAACAGTTCAAAACAGCAGCTAGAGATACCGTTTGTTGTCCGATAAACTTGTTCGAGGTTCGAAGTTTGAGGTTCGAGGTTTCGGCTCTATCTAAAGTGTAGGTCTTGTAGCGAACCGCGTTCGGACAACTTCGAACTTCAGACCTTGAACTTCGAACTAACTAACGCGCATCTTCAGCTTCTTGCCAAGATCGTCGACAGTAGCTTTGAAGTTAGCATCAGTTTTCATCATATCTTCAACTGATTCGAGCGCATGAATCACGGTGCTATGATCGCGACCTCCAAAATTTTCCCCGATAAGGGCAAGGGTTAATTGTGTGTAGCGCTTGCAGAAGTACATAGCTACCTGGCGGGGGATTACAATCTCGCGTTTTTTTACTTTGCCTTTCATGGCTTCCAAATCAACCTTGAAAGTATCAGCAACGGTCTTTTGGATAAAATCGACACTTACGTCTGATTGAATTTCTTTGATTATATTTTTAAGAACCTCTTTTGCAAGTTCCAGGTCGATTTCTTTTTTAAGAAGTGTTGCGTGAAAGATGAGAGAATTAAGCACACCCTCCCTGTCGCGAAGGTTAGTATCGACACTGTAAGCAAGGTATTCAGAAACTTCCTGCGGAATTTGAATACCATCGGCTAACATTTTTCTGTTGATGATCGCAAGCTTTGTCTCGAAGTCTGGCTCCTGTAAGTCCGCTGTAAGTCCCCACTTAAAGCGGGAAAGCAGCCTTTCCTGAAAACCTTTCATATCGCGGGGAGGACAATCACTGGTCATGATGATCTGTTTCCCAGTTTGGTGCAGCTGATTGAAAATATGAAAAAACATTTCCTGGGTTTTCTCGCGGCCTGCAAGAAATTGAACGTCGTCCAGAATCAGCAAATCAACCTGCTGATAAAAATTTTGAAAGTCCTGAAGCTTATGATTTTGAAGCGCGTTCAAAAATTGGTTTGTAAAATCGCTTTGATCAACGTATAACACAACCTTATTCGGCATGTTATTTTTGATTTCATTACCGATCGCCTGTACAAGGTGAGTTTTGCCTACGCCCACTCCGCCATATAGCATCAATGGGTTAAAAGAAGTTACACCTGGTTTTTTCGCAACTGCGACGCCCGCCGACCTTGCCAGCCGATTACAATCACCTTCGACGAAGTTGTCGAAGCTGTAGGCCGTATTGAGCCTGGAATTGATCGTCTGGGGATTTAATGCACGGAGGGAAAATGGCGAATATTCATCTGCCGTGAAAGCACCGCTTCCAACGCCACTTCTTCTGTTTCCTGCACCATTGACAGGATAATTAACCGACACAGCAGGTGTTTGTTGATTGCCACTATCAACCACGACAGAGTATTCAAGTCTTCCTGTGGGTCCTAGCACCGTGTGAATTGCCCGTTTTAGAACAGGGACATAATTATCTTCAAGCCACTCGTAGAAAAACTGCGAAGGAACCTGTATAGTAAGGACATCACCATCAACGCGTAAGGGGTTGATAGGCTTAAACCATGTATTAAAGTTCTCCTCCCCTACGTTTTCACGAATTACTTCTAGACAATCATTCCATACTGTTCCACAGTTGACTTCCATTGATCTCTTAATCTTTTTGGTTTTTAAAGGTCCGTTTGAGAAAGGGAGACAAAGATGTAAAAAAAGAGATAAAGAAAACAAGCGGGAGCGTCTTTGATTTTTTAGAAAAAAAAATCATTGCGAAATTTTAAAATTAAACGCAAGGCTGTTAACAAAACTTGCTTAAAATTGAATAGAAATAATTTCTGAGATGCCCGAACCATCTATTCACTCCATTTTAGATGAATCTTTTCCTAAATCTGGAAAAGATGAATGGCTTCGTGTCGCATCGCAAGAACTCGGCGCACAAAATCAAATCGAAAATTTAATTTGGAAAATTGGTGAACTCGGTTTTTATCCGTATTACGAGGAAAAAGATTTGCAAAATGCTCCTTATTTAAAAAGTTATCAGGTCCCACATCAGCAAAGGAACAGCTGGGAAAACTTACCAAAAATAAAAGTTAGAAATGAGAAGGACGCGAATCGACACGCTTTAACATACCTGGCCGGAGGGGCAAATGGAGTTTTATTTGATGTAACCGACTGTATAGATTTTAATATCAATCAATTATTAGATCGAATCACCTGGCCATTTTGTTCCGTGTCATTTTTAACAACTGGCGAAACAAAAATTGCGACAAAAATTTTAGCGTTTGCCGAACAAAACAAATATGATTCTTCTAAATTACGAGGATCTATATTTTGGAGAACAGTCCCTGAAAGCATCGAGACACAATCAGGGATGCTGTCACGGCTTACAAATTATCACGCGCTTGGGATAACCGTTCCATCAGCTTCGCCTGTTGAAGAAATTTCGAAATCCCTTGAACAAGGCGCACGGCTCATGGGCTCGCTCACCGATTTGGGAATGGAAAAAGAAATCGTCTTTAGAGCCATTTCTTTGTCGTTTTCCGCATCAGAAAATTTTTTAGCCAACATAGCGAAACTCAAAGCCGCTCGAATGCTCTGGTACCAGTTGTCACAAGCATTTGAGATACCGCGCTACACCCCGGAAGACGTGTATATCCATGTGACCTCTCATCAAATGGATTCCAATGAATTTCAGCCACGGGGGAACATGATAAAAAATACAACGGATGCGTTATCCGCAGTTATCGGTGGGTCCGACGCATTAACGTTATGCGCCGAAGAGGAAGATAGTGAACTGACAAATAGAATAGCGCTCAATGTATCCAACATTTTGAAAGAGGAGTCGCATCTTGACAAAGTTACACACGCAGCGGCAGGAGCTTATGCCATAGAAACTATGGTGAATGAATTGGCGCAGGCATCGTGGAGGGCCTTTCAACACAACATACGGTCATGAAGCCTGATTTTGCCTCGATCCGCTTCAATCAATTTAAACCGCCTTCAACCGAAGCAAAAAAAAACTCTTCATGGATGAGTCCTGAAAAAATTGAAATAAAGAATTTCTATACTGGGGACGACAATGCGGAGTACAATCAACAGTTTGCTGCAGGGCTACCGCCCTATCTACGCGGTCCCTACGCGACGATGTACACGGTACGCCCGTGGACGATCAGGCAGTACGCAGGTTTTTCGACAGCAACGGAATCAAACGCTTTTTATAGACGAAACATAGCAGCCGGTCAACGAGGTCTTTCAGTGGCTTTTGATCTTCCAACGCATCGTGGATACGATTCCGACCATCCACGCGTAGAGGGCGACGTTGGAAAAGCTGGCGTCGCGATCGATTCGGTGCTGGATATGAAAATACTTTTTGATCAGATTCCCTTGGATAAAATGTCGGTGTCCATGACGATGAATGGTGCTGTCATTCCAGTCCTGGCATTTTACATCGTCGCCGCAGAGGAACAAGGCGTAAAACCATCTCAGCTTAGCGGCACTATTCAAAATGATATCCTGAAGGAATTTATGGTGCGCAATACTTACATCTATCCTCCTGATGCTTCGATGCGTATTGTCGCCGATATCTTTGCCTATACCTCCAGGCATATGCCTAAGTTTAATTCTATCAGCATAAGCGGATATCACATGCATGAAGCAGGCGCACCTGCAGACTTAGAATTAGCCTACACTTTGGCAGATGGGCTAGCCTACATTCGAGCAGGTTTAAAGGCAGGAATTGATATAGACGATTTTGCTCCACGCCTTTCTTTCTTTTGGGGAATCGGAATGAATTTTTTTATGGAAATCGCTAAGATGCGGGCTGCGCGAATGTTATGGTCGCTGCTCGTGAAGCAATTCAATCCCAAAAATCCCAAGTCGCTGGCATTGCGCGTACATTGCCAAACGTCGGGATGGAGCCTCACAGCACAAGATCCCTATAACAACGTGACGCGAACTTGCATCGAAGCCATGTCCGCTGTTTTTGGCGGAACACAATCGCTGCACACAAACTCGCTGGATGAAGCGATGGCATTGCCCACGGATTTTTCAGCAAGCATTGCCAGAAATACACAACTATATTTGGAAAAGGTGACCGGTATCACCAAGGTTGTTGATCCATTTGGCGGTTCGTATTATCTTGAAAGCCTCACGGGGTCCCTGACGGAAAAAGCATGGAGTCTTATTCAGGAAGTAGAGGAACTTGGCGGAATGGCAAAAGCCATTGAAGGTGGAATTCCTAAACTTCGTATCGAACAGGCAGCGGCAGCAAAACAAGCGCGAATAGATTCAGGAGAGGATATCATTGTAGGCGTCAATAAATATCTAACCGCTTCAAAGTCTGACTTTGAAATTTTGGAAGTGAACAATGCGTTGGTTCGGAAAGAGCAGATTGATCGGTTGAAGAAGCTAAAGATGGAGCGCAATCAACTTGATGTTGAACAGTCCCTTTATGCATTGACAAATGCCGCTCGAAATCCTGGAAGCAATCTGTTGGAATTCGCTGTTGATGCCGCTCGCAAACGCGCTACCTTGGGAGAAATTTCCAGCGCGTTGGAGAATGTATTTGGCCGCTATAAGGCCACCATTCAATCCGTTTCAGGTGTATATTCCAGGGAAATGAAGACTCAAAAAGAAATTGAACAGGTAAGAAAACTTTCCGACCGTTTTGCCGAGCTCGATGGGCGGCGACCACGAATTTTAGTAGCGAAAATCGGACAAGATGGACACGACCGGGGCGCGAAGGTGATCGCCACAAGTTTTGCTGACTTAGGCTTCGATGTTGACATCGGTCCTTTGTTTCAAACTCCGGCTGAGGTCGCGATGCAAGCAGCGGAAAATGACGTTCATATGGTTGGGGTTTCCAGCCTGGCCGGCGGCCATAAAACCTTGATCCCTGAATTAATTGAATCTCTGAAAAAAATAAATCGGCCCGATATCATAGTAATCGCAGGAGGGGTAATTCCTCCGAACGACTACGACTTTCTCCGCCAGAAAGGAGTGGCATTTATCTTCGGCCCTGGAACCAAAGTTACGGATGCCGCAAAAGAAATTTTGCAAAAACTCCTGCACAAATAAGAAAGGACGTTTGACATTTTAAGAGAAATTCGCGGCCCTTCGAATGGTATTTACCATTCACGATTATTCCGAATTAATATATCCAAAATTCACTAGTTTAGGAGTACAATCCTTAAACCCGGAGCCATGAAAACCATCAGGCCTCTTGCCTTATTGTTGCTAACAGTACTTGCTCTTCCCTCCTTTTCGCAAGACAAAAAATTTGACAAAAGCCTAAAAAAGATCGACCGCTATTATGCTGAAGGTGATTTTAAAAAAGCGAGTGCCAACCTAACCAGCCTTAGAAAATCCATCGCGGCAAAACTGGGCCAAAAAAATACATACGTTCCTGGCCTTTTCATTCGTGAAGCGAGAATTAATCTGGGCGCGGGCTTATTAAAAGATTTTGATAAGATCCTGAACGATGCCTTGCTCAGTAGTGGCAGCATTTTCGGAGATAACAGTACTCATTATGCATCTACCTTAGTCGATGTCGCGGCCATCTACAATGACTATGGCAACTATCGAATCAGCAGGGAGTACGTCGATCGCGCAAGAGACTTACTCACCAAAACAAATCAGTTGGCAGAACCATTAAAGGCTCGGATTGGGTTAGTTGAGGCGGAGGCCATGACCGGCCAGGGATTTAGCAATGCGGCAATTGTGTTGCTGCGAAGTATGGAACAATACTTTGCCGGTCGGGCGGTCGAAAAAGAAACTATCGTCGATGGAGCTACTATCAAGTCGCAACGCGTTCCTTTTGAAGAGTTGGCACCACGATTTACCGACTACTCAAAAGTATTGACACTGATCGCTAATGCTTATGGAAAGAAAGGGAATCTCATTTCAGCTGATTCGGCGTTTAAAGCGGCACAGACCTGGATTAGAAAGAACCAGCGTTTTATGGGTGAAACAACGCTTACCCTGGTGCAAAATAATTTTTTGTACGCCCAAATGCTCGTGGAGAATGGAAATGAAGATCGAGAGCGCGAACTTCAGTACGACAACATCCTAAGCGACTTTAAAAAAAGAGCTCATCCAACCCATACATTGGGACACGATATCTACCTGGCCTATTTGCATCAACTGCTGGTAGACGGCGACAGAAACAAATACCTGAATGTAAAACAGGAGTATGAGAAACTAATCGATAAATATTTTACAAGGTCCAGTCTTATTCATATCAATTTACAGGCCGTCGAATTTGATGCTAAGTTAGAGCGTGATAAAACCAAGGACCTGGAGAGGAACGCGCTCGCCGTGTTGAAAGCGGAGTTGCTTCCAAAAAACTACAGGACCACCGAACGTATCGTAAACTTCTTGTTCGATGTTTCGCAGAAAGAAAGAAAATACGAGAGCGCTGAAAAATACCTGACCCAGGTTACAGAAATCCGTAAGGAGTTGTATGGAGAAACCTCTCCGGAATTTCACCTTGCCAAAATACGGCTGGCAGGTTATTATCTTGACTACACCAACAAAATTGAAGAAGCGGAAAAAATATTTGATGAGAGCTACACGAAAATCGTAGCAAATGAAATAGGCCCATGGCAGAAGGATCACCTCAACATTCTTAATCACTTGGCTACGTTATATGAATTTGCCGACAAATATGCATTAGCGTCCGCAACCTTAGACAAAGCATCCGATGTGGCGCGATCAAAATTCAGCGACAAAGACCCAGAGTATGGTGTGGAGCTTGACCGGATCGCACAGCTCCAAATTAAATTGGGTGAATATGAACGAGCCGAACAAAATATTGACAAATCATTAACGATCCTTGAAGAATACAGAAAAAATGACAAACGAATTGGCAATTATGTGCATGCCATTGAGACGCAAGCGAAGCTTCTGGGCATCAAAGGTTTGTTTGATGAAGCGCAGGAAAACCTGGACAAGTCGGCCAAGCTTATAGAAAAGGCAGATGTTATGGTGGGCAGCGATCTATCGTCTGCCGAGGAGCTTACTTCCCTTTTTATCCAGCTAGGCCGTTATGCGGATGCTGATAAGCTTTTACAATCACAAATCCCCGCGTATGAAAAATTGTATGGTAAGAATTCACTTCGCCTGATAGAGCCGATTGTCAACAAGGGACGGATACTGTTGGCCCGAGGTGACTATACCGAGGCTGAACGCACGGCCCTTCGCGCAAATCAAATAGCCGTTGACATCTATGGAATTATCTCGACAAAGACGGCACCCACACAACGGTTATTAAGTGATATTTATTATACGCTCGGCGACTACGACAAAGCGCTTCTTAATGTCACAAATGCTATTACCAGCCAGGAAAAGCAGTTTGGCAGAAATCACATAGAGGTTGCCAAGTCCCTGGCTCAGATGGCGCTGATTAAATTTTACAAGGGCGACAATCGCGGTGAAGTTGAAAAATTGATGTTAGAGGCCCGTGACATCATCGCTGCTAAACTAGGAAAAGAAAGTCCTCAATATGCAGAGGTATTAAAAAATGTGGCAGTACTCTATATATCGGAAAAAAAAATCGAGATCGCCTTCAATTCGCTCACCACAGCTGAAAGCATCTGGCGCGCTAAAACTGGCACAAAATACAATATCAACGCCGCAGCGATTTACACGCTCACAGGGGACGTGTATTATCAAATAAAAAATTATCAGAAAGCTGAAGAGTTTTACAACCAGTCAAAAGATCTGTACGAAAAATTTTTTAGTGTCAATCATCCTGAATACGTCAAAGTTCTCTCTAAGCTGAGTAAAGTTCACTACATGCAAAAGGATTATAAACGTTCGAAACGGTTAATAGAAGAATCGCTTTCCAACTATGAAAACTTTATCAAGCAGTATTTCCCTGCACTGAGCGAGCGCGAGAAAGCAAAATATTGGAACACGATTAAAGGTGATTTTGAATTTTACAACACACTCGCTTTTAGTAACCTAGATGATTTTAAAGATCTCTCCGGAAAAGTATATAACTATCAATTGCTGACAAAAGCATTGCTACTAAGCTCTTCCATCAAAATCCGGGAGCGAATCTTGAACAGTAGGGATACCGCGCTCATTGGACAATACAACCTGTGGCTACAAAAAAAGGAAATGCTGACTGTAGCGCTCTCCATGAGTCCTGCACAACTCACTGAAAGTAACATTGAACCCGTTGGACTGCAACAAGAGGTTGAGCGTCTGGAGAAAAACCTAAGTCAACGATCGGAGCTTTTCGGACAAAATTTCGAAACAAAGCGTATTACCTTCGACGATGTTAGAAAGTCGTTAAAAGAAAATGAAGTCGCTATAGAAATGGTGCGGTACCGTTACTTTAATCATGATTTCACAGACTCCGTAATTTATTCGGCCCTTTATTTAAAATCGACCACAAACAAACCTAAAGCCATTCTACTCCGGGACGGGAAAAAAATGGAGACACGTTTTTTCAAGTTTTACAGGAATGCTATTACAGGGAGGATCCCGGATGAAATTTCCTACGGAATTTTTTGGGAACCAATACAGAACGAAATTGGTCAGGCCACAACGATTTACTTCTCTGCAGACGGCATTTATAATCAAATCAACTTAGAGGCTATTCCAACACCCGATGGAAAATATATTATCGACAACGCAAATATTGTGTTGGTAAGCAATTCGAAAGATATGTACCTAAGAAAGATCAGCGGTAAATTAAGTTTGCCGGAGAATACGGCTTCAATGTTTGGAAATCCTACATTTTACCTCACTGCCTCTGCCAGTAAAACTGTTGCTCCATTGCCCGGCACCGAAAAAGAAGTAAATCAAGTCCAGTTCATGCTTAAGCAGAAGGGCTGGGTCACCGCCGAGTATGTCGAGAATTCGGCATCAGAAGAAAATTTGAAGGAGATTAATAATCCTAAGATTTTCCATATCGCCACACATGGATTTTACAAACCCACCGCGCAGCTTACACTACAGGATGAGTTACAGGGGAACGAAGCCACACTAAATCAGAATCCATTGATGCGAACCGGACTACTTTTAAAGGGCGCGGGCGATCTGATGGAAAAAACAGAGTTCAACTATAACATGGAAAATGGAATTCTCACCGCGTATGAGGCAATGAACCTTAATCTTGATAAAACTGATCTGGTGGTATTAAGCGCATGCGAGACTGGCCTTGGTGATCTCGAGGCAGGTGAAGGTGTCTACGGATTACAACGGGCATTTCTTGTCGCTGGTGCCAAGGTACTAATCATGAGCATGTTTAAAGTAGACGACGACGCCACACAAAAATTAATGTTGATCTTCTATCAAAAATGGCTCAATTCAGGGAATCTTCGTCAAAGCTTTATTGAAGCAAAAAAGGAATTAAGAGTAGACTACTCGGATCCTATTTATTGGGGAGCATTTATGATGATAGGATTGGACTAACTTCCCTCACCTACTCCGTTGGCCATGGCGAAAATTCATAACCACCTTCCTTGAGAAAATTAGGATAGAGTTGAAGGTGCTTTCGTTTTACCTCTTCAAAGATCATTTGTTTTAGCGCTACGATATTTTCGCCGGTAGCAGCGGAAACAAAAATTACTTTTTCATAACCCATCTCACGATAATACCCCATCATTTCTTCCTGATTTATTTCATGCTCTTTTTTGTACAGATCGATTTTATTCAAAATTAAGATTGTTGGAATGTTGGCAGCCCCAATCTCCTGTAAAGTCTTCGTTACTACCTCGATTTGGTTGTCGTGAAAGGGATGCGCAAGATCCACGACATGAAGCAACATGTCGGCTTCCCGTACTTCGTCGAGCGTGGACTTAAACGATTCGATCAAGTGGTGTGGAAGTTTACGAATAAAACCAACAGTATCGGAAAGCAAAAAAGGAATGTTACCAAACGTTACCTTGCGTACCGTTGCATCCACTGTCGCAAATAGCTTGTTTTCCGCCAGCACCCCCGAACCCGACAGCAAATTCATCAGGGTAGATTTACCGACATTCGTATACCCAACAAGGGCTACCCTCACAACGTTACCCCTAGACTTTCGCTGAGTGATTCGTTGCTTTTCTATTTTCTTTAGCTTTTCTTTTAAGATGTCAATCTGGGCTTTGATGTTTCGCCTGTCTGTTTCCAACTCCCGCTCACCTGATCCACCGCGTGTTCCTGTTCCTCCTCGTTGGCGTTCCAGGTGAGTCCACATCCGCGTCAGTCGCGGCAATAGGTACTGGTTTCGAGCCAATTCTACCTGTGTTTTCGCCTGTGCTGTTTGGGCCCTCCAAAGAAAGATGTCAAGGATCAATAAGCTCCGATCATAAATCCTGATTTTCGGCGCCTCAGAATCCTTCGGATTGAATTCCTTTTCCAGGTTTCGCAGTTGCGACGGCGTTAGATCATCGTCAAATATTACATTGGTGACTTTATTAGCAACTACAAAATCACGTACCTCGGCAAGCTTGCCTTTTCCTACGAAAAAACGGTTGTCTGGGTGTGTAAGGTTCTGTACGAATTGTTGAATAGTATGGATGTCAACCGTCTCCGCAAGGAAGGAAAGTTCATCCAAGTGTTCCTGGGTCTCGACTGCGTTTCGGGGGGTACCCAACGCAATTAAAATAGCTTTGTTATCTTGGTGTTGCATTTACTCGTTATGCTTCTCTAAAACACAATTTTTTTCAAACATAACGGATATTTTTTAATGGTTTTTATGGAGTTACTTATTAGCTCCCTTTTGTATCTAAAAATGAGTAAGTCTGAAGGTTATCTGATGCTCGATTTTTTAATCGGATAATACTCCAGATTCTCTCCCAGAGCCCATGAGAATTGCAATTGTGCTGAACACGTCCTGGAATATTTACAACTTCCGGATGAATTTTATTAAGAGTTTGCTGAACCTAGGGTATGAAGTCCATACCATTGCGCCAGAGGATACTTACACTCCTTTGTTAAGCGCCGCAGGCTGTATTCACCATAGAGTGAAGATGGATAGTCGCGGAGCAAATCCCATAAAAGATTCTGCGCTGATTCTTGAACTCTTCGGAATTTACCGCAAGGTTAAACCAGATGTTATTCTTCATTATACCATAAAGCCCAACGTGTATGGCACAATAGCGGCAGCGCTACTAGGCATCCCCGTGATCAATAATGTTTGTGGGTTAGGGACAGTCTTCTTGAAGGATAATATGGTATCGGCCATAGCGATTTTCCTGTATAAAATAAGTTTTAGATTTGCGAACAAAGTATTCTTCCAGAATTCGGATGATCGAAAACTGTTTATTGATAAAAAGTTAGTTCCCGTTAACGCTGTGGATACGCTGCCTGGTTCAGGCATTGACCTTACTAAATTCCAACCCGCTTCCTTTAAGCGAAATAAGAAATTCACATTCTTATTAATTTCCAGACTTATTACCGATAAGGGTATTATAGAATTTATTGACGCGGTGAAAAAGCTCCGATCCAACGGAATGGATGCACATTTCCAAATACTAGGCGCGATGGATCCGTTGCATAAAAGGGGCATTAAAGTTGATTTGATAGAAGAGTGGATTAACTCAGGAACCATCGAATACCTGGGCACAACCATGGATGTGAGGGAATTTATTAATAATGCAGATTGTGTTGTACTCCCATCCTATCGCGAAGGCACTCCGAGGACTTTACTCGAAGCTGCAAGCTCTTCAAAACCGATTATTGCAACAGACGTTCCGGGGTGCAATAATGTGGTCGAGCATGATTTCAATGGTTTTCTGTGTAAGCTTAAGGACGCGGATGACCTGGCGGATAAAATGCAAGCGATGGCTTCCTTAAGCGATGAAAAATTGAAGCAATTTGGTACAAATGGGCGGGCGAAGATGGAGGCTGAATATGATGAATCTCTTGTGATAAATAAGTATCTTGCCGCTTTAGGTGACCTAAAGCAAGCCTCTTAATAGAGCACTAAAGACCCATGCAAATAAAAACTACAAGCTTTGAAGGCTTGATAGAAATATTTCCCGATGTTTTCGCGGATGACAGAGGATGGTTTTATGAGTTTTACAAAGAAGAAACTTTCAAGAAAAACCACCTTCATTATACCTTCGTCCAGGAAAACCAATCCTTTTCAAAAAAAGGGGTGGTTCGGGGACTTCACTTTCAGCACCCTCCATATGCGCAGGCCAAGTTGGTTACAGCGTTAACGGGTAAAGTACTGGACGTCGTGGTTGATCTTCGTCCCACATCAGAAACTTTTAAACAAACATATTATTGCCTTTTAGAAAGCAGCAAACGCAACATGCTTTTGATCCCGGAAGGATTTGCACATGGCTTTTCAGCCCTGGAGGATTCAATATTTTTTTATAAATGTTCAAACGTTTACAACCGGGCATCGGAAGCAGGAATTCGATGGGATGATCCAGATTTAAAAATTGAATGGAGGGTAGAAAATCCAATCGTCTCCAGCAAAGATTCAGAACTACCGCCGTTAGCCGCGCTACTTGAAAATTCATTAATTTCGTAGATATAGAAATAATTTTTTAAACGTTGAAAAACACTTTTTTTCGCAACGAAGTATTTTATTTGTTTTTAGGCCTATTTTTTTCATCCTGCGCTTCATATAAGCAAAATATTATGTTCCAGGTACCGGAAGGATTTGCTTTAAAACAGCAAGTAGATGCAGCTGAAAAAAATTATACTATTCAAAGGTATGATCAGCTGGAGGTCGAGGTTTTTACAAACAAAGGAGAAAAAATTATTGACCCTGACTTCAAGTCGAGCACAAACGAGAATGGTCAAAATACCGAGATTGTTAAACCCACCTATGAAATTGATGTGAATGGCATTGCCAAATTTCCTATGGTTGGCGAGGTGAAGCTTGAGGGACTAACCATAAGGCAAGCGGAAGAAATTTTGCAGCAAGCTTACGCCAAGTTTTATACTGATGCATATGTGGTTCTGCGATATACAAATAAACGTGTAATTGTATTAGGGGCGCCTGGTGGTCAGGTGATTCCATTGACAAATGAAAACATGCACCTGGTGGAAGTGCTGGCACTAGCCAAAGGGTTGAGCAACGACGCGAAGGCCCAGAACATTCGAATATTGAGAGGTGATCAGGTTTTTGTTGCCGATCTCAGCACGTTCGACGGGTATGTTAAGAATAACATCCCCATACAATCTGGTGACGTTGTGTATGTTGAGCCTATCCGGAGACCCTTCAGTGAAGGTGTTCGTGACTATGGGCCGATCCTGAGTATCATAACTACGTTAACAACGCTGATTGTCGTCATCGTTAGTTTATAAATAAAACTGTGGAGCACTTAAATCACATACAAAATCAATCCGCGGCGGAAGGCATAGATTTTAATAAACTTAGAATCGCCTTTCGAAATAATTGGGTATGGATAGTACTCATTTTTTTCATTGTAAACTTCACTGCATATCTCCTGGTTCGTTACACTAAGAATTTATACGAGTCGTCATCGGAACTTAAATTGGATGTCAAAGAAGAGGCAACCGAATTCGGCATCAAAACCGCCATTGAAGACCAAAGTCTCAATTTGATTTCTGGTGAGATTGAAATCATTCAGTCCCGACTTTTTTTAAGCAGGGTGTTAGATTCGGCCAACTTAGAAGTTAGCTATTACAGCATTGGGCGTGTATTAAACGAAGAGCTTTACCAAAGCATTCCCTTTTTCGTCAGGTATGGTGCAAATGCCAAAAGCTTGTATAACATTCCGATATATGTTGATGAAGATCGTGGTGGGTCGTTGACGCTAACCATTGGCAATGAAGGTGAAGAGATTTCCGGAAAATACAATACTCCGGTCACGGTCAGAGGCGTAACACTGAGGATCGACAAAAATAAGAATTTCTCAAAAGGCGACGAGGTAGGATATTTTTTCATCATTAATAGTCGGGATTTGTTGCTTGACTATTTACTGACAAATTTAACAGCTGAGCCACTTAATTTTAACGCCAATACCATACGCATATCCTTTAAAGGTCATAATCCATATAAAGCTCAGGATATTCTTAGCAAAATTGACACGCTATACCTTCAATATAGCAACGAACAAAAAAATCTGGCTAACAAGCAAAAGATTGACTGGGTTTCAAATGAGTTAGTCACCATCGAAAACAGAATGCAGGATTACGAAAATTATTTTGAAAACTTTACCCTTCAAAATAAATCCAATAATCTGGACGATGACCTCAAAAGAACAGTAGCTTCTATAAATAGAATTGATTCCCAACGTTACCTGCTAACGAAACGGGTAAATGAAATGGACGGATTATTAACGAGCTTAAATAATGAAAACTTTTTAATTTCATTTTCACAACGACAATCGCTCCCGCTTGCTATGGCGAGGGATCTGGAAACGCTGGAACAATATTACCTGGACCTGGAGAAAATCAAACTTTCGCATAGCGAAATAACTTTTGCCTATCGTCAAAAGCAAAAAGATGTTGACGTGCTAAAGGAAAAAACCATTGGGCAACTTACGGAATTGCGAGATGCTGCCATCAAAAATCTCGAAGATGCAAACAATAGAAAGCGAACGCTGGAAGCCGAATTCGCTAACATTCCCGATAAAAGCACTCAGTTTTCAAAGAATCTACGGTTTTATAAATTGTATGAGCAGTTTTATTTATCGTTGATGCAATCAAAATCTCAATTTGAAATAGCCCAGGCAGGTAGTATTCAAGATTTCAAAATTCTCTCGCCAGCAACATTTCCAACGTTTCCAATTTCACCAAACAAGATGATGATGGCAGGAATCGGTTTTGTTTTAAGCGTGATATTAAATCTGTTTTTTATCGGAATCCTCTATCTTCTTAATAATAGGATTTCAGGTCTAACGGAAATTGAAAAAATCACGAACGTTCCTGTGCTTGGCGTGGTCCCTTCATCGCGATATCCTACAGGGAAAGGACTGCACGTGATGGATCACCCCAAATCAATGGTCAGCGAGTCCATTAAAACACTTCGAACGAATCTTGATTTCTTTAAAGTAAACTCCACAAAAAAAATTATCGCAGTCTCTTCGACGGTGTCTGGCGAAGGTAAATCATTTATAGCGATGAACCTTGGGGCTGTCATGGCAGTGTCTAACAAAAGGGTTATCTTACTTGACTTGGATATGCGGAAGCCAAAAGTAAATCTTCCGACTGAAATTGGAGATAAATCGAGAGGTGTCAGCACCGTATTGATTGGTAAGGATTCCTGGAAGGATTGTTTGACTAAAACAGGATTAGCAAACTTCGATTACTTACCTTCCGGACCTCATCCTCCCAATCCATCGGAGCTACTTTTAAATGGAGAATTTAGTGGTCTACTCGACGATCTTAAAAAGACTTATGACTATATTATTCTAGACACACCACCCGTGGGAATAGTAACTGATGGCATAATGGCAATGAAGCAAGCAGATATCTCGATTTATATCTTCAGAGCGGATTACTCTAAAAAAACATTTGTTTATAATCTCCAACGCATTATGAACATAAATAAGTTTTCTAATATTACGACGGTACTCAATGCGTTACCGTCCACCGGAGAACAGCGGTATGGGTATGGGTATTATGAAGACCCGGTGAACAAAAATTGGTTTCAAAAGTTTATCAAAGTATAAGTGTTTAACTGGGGAAAAAAAGAAACGAAGGCCGTCAACGCAATTAACGTCGACATACACTCTCATCTACTTCCAGGGTTGGATGATGGTGTTCAAACCTATGAGGAATCGGAAGATATCATTCTACATTTTCAAAAAATCGGCTATAGAAAGCTGATCACTTCGCCGCACGTAATGAGCGACACGTACAGAAATACCACGGAGCGAATCTTGGCTCGTTTAGCAAAGCTGCAGACGTATTTAAAAAACCAGCAGGTAGAAATGGAGATTCAGGCCGCAGCCGAATATTACCTGGATGAACATGTATTTAACATGATCGAGGAAGATAAGCGCATGTTAACGTTTGGGAAAAACTATCTGCTTTTTGAAACCAATTTTTTAAACGAGCCATTTAACCTAAAAGATTTTATTTTCCTCGCGACTACGAAAGGTTATAGACCAATATTGGCACATCCGGAGCGTTATGCTTATATCCAGGGCAACCTTGACAAAGCAAAAGATTTGCTCGACAGGGGCGTGCTCTTTCAGATCAATATCAGTTCTATCACGGGACACTATTCAAAGATCGTTCAAACCACAGTAAACAAATTGATTGATAAAGGCTGGGTACATTTGCTAGGTAGTGACTGCCATCATTATCAACATGTCAAGCTGGTAGAGGAAGCTCAACAGATGAAATATTTTCAAAAGGCGCTTGAGCTACCGCTTCTTAACAATTCGCTTTGACATTTTGGAATTTAGCAAGTACGTTTCGGGAAAAATAAGAACCAGAAACATATGATAGCAGTTACAGGTGCTAATGGTCTGCTGGGAAGTTTCATTATTCGGAAGCTTATACAAGAGCAAAAATCATTTGTCGCCATCAAGCGCGCTGGCAGCGACACTACGTTGCTTCAAGACATCGCTGCAAAAATTGAATGGCGTACCGCGGACGTATTAAATCCATTTTCACTCAGTGACGCATTCGAAGGTTGCACACAAGTTATTCACGCCGCCGCAATTGTCTCATTTAATCCGAAGCGGGCAAATGAAGTTTTGGAAATCAATTCGGTGGGGACCCGAAATGTCGTTAACGTTTGTTTTCAGAGAAATATAAAACGTTTGTTACACATTAGCTCAGTCGCGGCGTTGGGCAGGCAAAAAGGGCAGACATTAATTCGAGAAGATAACAAATGGGTAGAGAATCCCATGAATAGCGTTTATGCTAATTCAAAATATAAAGCAGAGTTGGAAGTATTTCGCGGACAAGAGGAAGGCTTGAATACCGTCATATTAAACCCCTCCGTTATTCTCGCGCCTGCAGATTGGAATCGTAGCAGCGCAAGACTATTTAAGTATGCCTGGCAACAGCGACCTTTTTACATTGATGCATTTTTGAATTATGTGGATGTGAGGGACGTGGCTTCCTGCGCCTATCAATTGCTGCAAAGTAAATTCGAAGCTGAACGATTTATTGTGAACGCCGGTAACATCTCTTTCAAGAATTTTTTTGAAAAAACTGCTAACAAATTTGATGCAAAGCCACCTTCCCTGAAACTCTCAAAAAGCATCGTGAAAAGTGTGGCGCGAGTCGAAAGGATCAGGACTTGGTTTACGCGATCTGAGCCTTTAATTACGCGGGAAACGGCCCAACTCGTCGGGGCACAATTTCTATATGATAACAAAAAAATTAAAAATAACCTAAATTTTGAATTTCAGACACTCGATAACACGCTGGAATGGTGCTGTGATTATTATAGTAAAAAATTCGATTCTAAAAAATAGTCTGAAACATTTAGCTTTACCTCAGATTTACCTATTTTAGGAAAACGTTTTAGTCCATGTCGAAAGAATATCGCAAAAGAGAAGAAGGTAACGAGTTGATCAAGAGATTTGAAGATCACCTTCGAAAAAAGAAGGCAGAATTTTTTGACTTGGACGCCTACGAGCAGATCATCGAACACTACATGTTTCGAGGTAAGCACAACAAGGCACTTCAGGCCGTCAATCTCGCCATAACGCAATATCCGTTTTCAATCGAGTTAATAACAATTAAAGCGCAGATATTGTCCAATCTTGAAGAGTACAGCCAGGCACTTGAATTATTGGATCAGGCGCATGCACTTCAACCGAACGATCCTGAAATTTTTCTCACGAAGGGATCCATCCTATCGTTGCAGGGAAAACATGCTGATGCCATCGAAAATTATGAACGAGCGTTGTTGCTTGCCGACGATAAAGATGAAGTTTACTATAGTATCGGCCTTGCTTATCAGAGCATGGAAGACTATCCAAATGCGATCGAGGCTTATAAAAAATCAATCGAGCTAAATATCAATCATGATGGTTCGTTGTACGAGTTAGCCTTTTGTCTTGATCTAACGGGTCAGTTAGAAAGTAGCATCGAATACTATCAAAAGTTTATTGATGAAGATCCTTATTCAACTGCTGCCTGGTACAATTTGGGAATAGTTTATAACAAACTTGAAAAATATCAGGAGGCCCTGCAGGCTTATGATTATGCCATTACGATAGACGACTCATTTGCATCTGCGCATTTCAATACCGGGAACACCTATATGAACATGGGGGAATATACAAAGGCCCTGGATGCGTTTCGGAAAACGGTTGAGATCGAAGGTCCAAGCCCTGAGGTGTATTGCTGCCTCGGTGCCGCATATGAGAGCCTGGAGCAATACGAGCTCGGTTTAAAATATTTTCAGAAAGCTACAAAGTTGGATACGCTTTATGACGAGGCGTGGTTTGGCGCTGGAGCCTGTCTCGAAAAGCAGGAGAAATGGTATCAGGCCCTACATTTTTATAACAAAGCGTTAAAGATTAATACGGAGAATGCTGAATACTGGAAGTCTGTTGCCCACGCCGAATTTAAGGTTGGAAACACCATATCCAGCATCGATGCCTATGAGGAAGCCAGTAAGCTGGATCCGACAGACAAGGAAATCTGGCTGAATTGGTCATTTATTTTTTACGAACAAGGCGATTATACAAAAGCAATCGATACCTTATCCCAGGGATTTGATGAGATTCCAAATGATGCTGAGTTCTTTTATCGGATGACAGTTTACTACATTGAAGCAGGTCAGTTTAAAGAAGCCTTTAATTATCTAGAAAATGCTTTAATTTTAGACTTTGATGGTCACACTGCCTTGTTTGATTTCTTTCCGAAACTAGAAACGCAAAAGGCTTTGTACAAAATCATCGAACAGTTTAGAAAAGAAAATAATTAATGAATTTCGATCTTAATAATCTGCCTGAGCGTACCAAAAAGCCCAGACAATATGGCTTTACCATGGCAATGGACAAGGGCCTAAGTATTCGTGAGGCAGAAGATTTTGCCAGCACTTCTGCCGATCATGTTGATATCGTAAAATTAGGATGGGCAACTTCTTTCGTCACGCCAAACCTTAAAGACAAACTCAAGGTATATAAAGAAGCAGGCTTACCTGTTTACTTCGGTGGGACCTTGTTTGAAGCTTTTGTCATTCGAAATCAATTTGAAGATTATCAAAAACTTCTCGACAAGTATGATATGTCGTTTGCTGAAGTATCAGATGGGTCGATGGACATTGATCACGAGAAAAAGTGTGACTATATCGCGAAACTTTGCGAGCAAGTAACAGTACTTTCAGAAGTAGGTTCAAAGGATGCTGATAAAATCATTCCTCCTTATCAGTGGATAGAATTGATGCAAAAGGAATTGGATGCAGGTGCCTGGAAGGTAATCGGAGAAGCGCGTGAAGGAGGAAACGTTGGTTTGTTCAGATCGACTGGCGAAGTTCGATCAGGTCTGGTCCAGGAAATTTTGACGAAAATTCCATTTGAAAAAATCATCTGGGAGGCGCCCCAAAAAGCACAACAAGTGTGGTTCATTAAGTTGCTTGGTGCTAACGTGAACCTAGGCAATATTGCACCAGAAGAAGTCATTCCCTTGGAAACAATCCGTCTCGGTTTACGTGGTGATACCTTCCTTCATTTTCTTGGAATCGAAAGGAAAAATACCAACACCGCGCCTCCATTTGAGATTGACTAAGCATCACACGATTTGAGAAAAAGACAAGACTATATTTTCTTGTACGTTAAGGGCATTTGTATGGGAGTGGCTGAAGTTATGCCAGGAATATCAGGTAGTACTGTAGCGCTGTTAGCAGGTA
>Ga0111538_10002854_pt1 | contig 24237 bp, 10 predicted proteins | sample SoiMethybrSBSTD1_FD_79669 | JGI IMG/M metagenome (GOLD analysis project Ga0111538, IMG submission 79669) | Bulk soil microbial communities from a Populus tree surrounding site in Tennessee, USA - Soil MetaG P. TD hybrid SBSTD1 (version 2)... | ecosystem: Environmental > Terrestrial > Soil >...
TGTCCATCAGTTGTTCGAGGAACAAGTACAGCGTGCGCCCGATAGGGTTGCCGTCCATTGCGGCAGAGAGAAACTGAGCTATCGCGAATTGAATCTGCGAGCGAACCAACTCGCCCGGTGTCTGCGAAGGATGGGAGTAGGTCCGGAAGTCCTTGTGGGAATCTTTATGGAGCGTTCGCTTGAGACGTTGGTCGGATTGCTCGCGGTGTTGAAAGCGGGTGGAGCGTACCTTCCGCTGAATCCGGAATACCCGCCCGAGCGGATCAGTTTCATCATTGAAGACTCGCACACGCGAGTGGTGTTGACCAAAAGCGATCTTCTTGCTCGCCTTCCGGACACAGCAGCGCGAGCCATTTGCCTGGATGCAGACTGGTCCATCATCTCACGCGAGAGAGGTGAAGACCTTCCGGCTCGAGCGATACCTGCCAACCTGGCCTATGTCATCTACACATCGGGCTCGACCGGCCGCCCTAAGGGAGTACTCATCACTCATCGCGGAGTGACGAACATGATCGAAGCCTCGATCATGCTGTTTGAGGTCACGAGCAGCAGCCGCATCTTGCAAATGGCCTCTTTGAGTTTCGACGCCTCGGTGTTGGAGATTTTCATGGCCCTGTTGGGAAGGGCCACACTTTACCTTATGAGCCGTGACGCAATAGCCTCAGGGACTGAACTCGCTCAAGCGTTGCGCGATCATGCCATCACGACCATCGCTATAACGCCGTCACAGTTGGATCTAGTTCCCGACGAAGAATATCCCACACTGCACTCAATCATACTCGGAGGGGAGGCTTGTAGTGCAGAGATTGCGGGGCGCTGGTCACGCGGGCGGCGACTGTTCAATGCCTACGCGCCAACGGAAGCGACCGTCTACGCGACGGCAAGGCAGTGTGCGGAAACGGAGCGTCGTGTTCCACCTCTCGGGCGGCCCATCTCTAACATGCAAATCTATCTGTTGGACCAGCAGCTTCGGCCTGTTCCCATCGGCATCATCGGCGAGATTCACATCGGCGGTGTCGGGCTGGCGCGAGGTTATTTGAACCAGCCCGGATTGACGGGGGAGCGGTTCGTTCCCGACCCCTTCAGCCGTACGCCCGGTGCGCGCCTCTACAAAACGGGCGACTTGGCGCGCTTCCGTAGTGAGGAGGAGATCGAGTTCATCGGGAGAGCGGACCAGCAGGTGAAAGTGCGAGGCTTCCGGATAGAACTCGGCGAAATCGAGACTGTCCTGAGCCAACATCCCGCCGTGCGCGAGGCTGTAGTTGTTGTGCGTGAAGACGCCTCTGCCGGGAAGCGCCTGATCGCCTATGTGGTGGCGCATGAAGAATCACCACCAACGACGAGCGAGCTGCGGAGCTATTTAAAGGAGAGATTGCCCGATTACATGCTGCCTTCTGCTTTCGTCATGCTGGATATCCTGCCGCTGACAGCCACTGGGAAAATTGATCGCAACATACTGCCCGCACCCGAGCAGGCGAGGCCGGAGTTGGCGGGGGTCTACCTCGCGCCGCGAACGGCATTGGAGGAGGTGCTTTGTGACATCTTCTCCGAGGTGCTTGAGCGCGAGCCGGTCGGGGTGCATGACAGCTTTTTCGAGTTAGGCGGTCACTCACTCTTAGCTACGCAGGTCGTGTCGCGTGTGCGACTGGTTTTTCAGGTGGAGTTATCGCTGCGAAAACTGTTCGAGGCGCCGACTGTAGAGGGTTTAGCAGCGGCAATTTTAGATGGAGAGCAACGAGAGCGAGTGGAGCGTACCGCCGAGTTGTTGCTGAAGCTCTCCATGCTCTCTGATGAAGATGCCGGGAAGTTAATTGCAAAGCCGCAAAGCCATCCACAGATTACGCAGAAAGGAAATCTGTGAATCTGGAGCCACAATGATGAGTAGCTCTTCGAAAATGACACTGGAACTCTCCGGAAAGAAGCGCGCAATCCTGGAAGCCTTGCTGCGCGAGCAGGGCATCGGAACCGCGAGAACTGATAGGATTCCCCGCCGCACGGAGGGACCTGCCCTGCTCTCCTTCGCCCAACAGCGGCTGTGGTTCCTGGATCAACTCGAACCCGAGAGTCCTCTCTACAACATACACGCGGGCGTAATTCTTTCCGGACCGCTCAACGTACCTGTGTTGCAGCGCAGCATTGGCGAAATCCTGAAGCGTCACGAGGTCCTGCGCACGAGTTTTGCCGTCATCGATGACCATCCAGTTCAGGTCATCAACAAGGCGGCTGTTTTCAATCTGGCAGTGAACGATCTGCAAGCACTGGACGAGAGCGAACGTTGGTCCAAAGTGAATGCGCGGGTAGAGGCAGAGGCGCACCGCCGGTTTGAACTGACGCAGGGGCCACTGCTACGCGCGAACCTCTTGCGGCTCCGCAAAACCGAGCACGTGCTGCTCTTGACCATTCATCACATCGTCTCGGATGGATGGTCCATGGGAGTGTTCGTGCGAGAACTGGCGGCACTCTACGAGGCCTATATGGCCGGACGTCCCTCGCCGCTTCCGGAACTGCCGATCCAGTACGCCGATTTTGCCACCTGGCAACGGGAATGGCTGCAAGGCGAGCGACTCGAAGAGCAACTCTCCTACTGGAGAACGCAACTCGCCGATGCCCCACCGCTCCTCGAACTGCCAACCGATCGACCGCGCCCCCCAGTCCAATCTTACGAAGGCGCTCACGAAACTCTGCTCTTAAGTGAACCTCTGAGCCGCTCGCTGAAGGAGTTAAGTCGCCGCGAGGGCGCAACGCTGTTTATGACTCTGCTTTCCGCTTTCTCGGCTCTGCTCTTTCGCTATTCAGGACAGCGCGACATCCTCATCGGCACGCCCATAGCCAATCGCAACCGGGCCGAAACGGAAAGTCTGATTGGGTTCTTCGTCAACACGCTGGTCTTGCGGGCCCACTTCTCGGACGAGATGACATTTCGCGAGTTGTTGGGCCAGGTGCGCGAAACGGCTTTAGAAGCCTACGCACATCAGGACTTGCCTTTTGAGAAGCTGGTCGAGGAGTTGCAGCCTGAAAGAACATTGAGTCATTCGCCCCTCTTCCAGGTAATGCTCGATCTACAAAATGCGCCGATGCGCGACATGGAATTGCAGGGGCTGCGTCTGACGCCACTGCCGTTCGATAGTCAAATGGCGAAGTTCGACCTGACTCTGACCGCCGGCGAAGCAGATGGAAGATTGAGCGGATTGCTCGAATACAACACGGACTTGTTCGATGCCGCGACCATCAAGCGGATGATGGCCCAATTCGAGCGGTTGTTAAAGGCCGCGGTCTCGGACCCGGACGAGCAAATTTCCCGGCTGCCACTACTGAGCGATGCCGAGCGAAAACAAATCCTGTTCGAGTGGAACGACACTCAAGCGGAATACGACTCGACGGCGTGCATACAGCAACTGTTCGAGCAGCAGGCCGATGCGAATCCTGAAGCCGTCGCGCTGATCTTTAAGGACGAACGGTTAAGTTATCGAGAACTCAACGAGCGAGCGAACAAGTTGGCCCATCACCTGCGAAGGCTCGGCACTGCGCCTGAGACTTTAGTAGCCGTTGCTCTCGAGCGCTCGGCCGACATCGTTGTAGCGATTCTCGGCGTGCTCAAAGCCGGGGGCGGATATCTTCCGCTTGCGCTGCAGCAACCGTCTGAACGCTTGTCTTTCATGCTTGCTGATGCGGGCGTGAAGGTGCTGATAACACAATCCACATTGCCGATTGCCAATTGCCGATTGCCAATTGCGCCAACTTCTTCTGAGAACCCGTCTTTTCAATCGGCAATTGGCAATCGACAATCGGCAATCCATGTCGTCTGTCTGGATAAGGCGTGGCCCGCGATTGCAAAGGAGTGCGCGGAAAATCCAATAAGCGGAGTGCTTGCGAATAATCCGGCTTACCTCATTTACACTTCAGGCTCGACCGGCGGGCCAAAAGGCGTCGTTGTCTCGCATCAGAATTTGCTTCACTCTACGCTCGCACGCTTCTCCTATTACCGGAAGCCCGTCAACAGTTTCCTTTTACTCTCACCTTTTGCCTTCGACAGTTCGGTGGCCGGCCTTTACTGGACTTTGTGCCAGGGAGGAATGCTGGTCATCCCTGAGGAGGATTCACACCATGATCCCGCGCAGCTCGCGGAAGTGATTGCTCGACACTCTGTCTCCCACTTATTAAGTCTGCCCGCCCTCTATGAACTTATTTTGCGGCAAGCGAGACCTGAGCAGTTGACTTCGCTTCGGACAGTGATCGTGGCCGGCGAGTCCTGTCCTGCCGAACTAGTGGAACGCCACTTCGAAGCTCTTCCACAGGCTGCACTCTTCAATGAGTATGGACCAACCGAGGCTACTGTCTGGAGTAGTGTCCATGATTGCCGGCGTCTCGCAGAGCCAAGACCCGTGCCGATTGGTCGCCCTGTGATGAACACACAGATTTATGTGCTTGATCGACAGTTTCAACCTGTGCCCGTCGGGGTGATCGGCGAAATTCACATCGGCGGTGAGGGTGTGGCACGCGGCTATCTCAATCACCCGGACCTGACAGCAGAGCAGTTCGTTCCCGATCCGTTTAGCCGCACGCCCGGCGCGCGTCTTTACAAGACGAGCGACATGGCGCGCTTTCTAGTTGGCGGACAGATAGAGTTCATTGGCCGAAGGGACCAGCAGGTGAAACTCCGAGGCTTCCGCATAGAGCCTGGGGAGATCGAAACTGTACTGGGCCAACATCCAGGCGTGCGAGAGGCTGTCGTTGTTGCGCGCGAGGACACCTCTGGCGGGAAACGATTGATCGCCTACGTAGTAGTACATGAAGAACCACCGGCGGCCAGCGCGTTGCGTGACTATTTAAGAAAGAGGCTGCCGGAGTACATGGTCCCTGCTTCGTTTCTCGTGCTCGAATCACTCCCGCTTACGGCTACCGGGAAAATCGATCGCAATGCCCTGCCGGTCGATGAAATCGCAGCCGGCACTAGTGAAAACTATCTCGCGCCGCGCACGGCCGTGGAAAAGGTGTTGGCCGGAATCTTTTCGGAAATGCTTTCGCGGGAACGGGTCGGTGTTGACGAAAGCTTCTTCGATCTGGGCGGACATTCGCTCCTCGCCACACAAGTCTCATCGCGTGTGCGAGAGGCGTTTCAGGTGGAACTGCCGTTACGCAAACTATTTAAGGCGCCCACTGTCGCCGGACTGGCGGCAGACATTTTAGAAGATGAAGGGCAGCGAGACAGGATCGAGCACACCGCTGAGTTGTTGCTGAAGCTCACCAGCCTCTCGGACAAGGAAGTGGATGACTTACTGGCAGAGAAAATCGGATCTATCGAGGAGGGGAACGCTCAATGAGCAGTATGTCAAAAGGAGCATTCGAGCTCTCCCCGAAAAGACGAGCCCTCCTGGAAGCACTGCTGAGCGAGCAGGGTATCAGCGTCGCGAACGCCGAAAAGATTCCTCTCCGCGAAGAGAGCGAGCCCGCGCCCTTGTCCTTCGCGCAACGGCGACTCTGGTTTTTTGACCAGTTCGAGCCGGGCAGTCCTGCTTACAATCTTGTGAGCACTGTCTCGCTGCAAGGAAAACTCGATGCGGTCGCGTTGGAGAAATCTTTCAGCGAGATCACTCGGCGTCACGAGGCCCTGCGCACGACGTTTGATTTGAGAGACGGCGAACCAGTTCAGATAATTGCGCCCCCGCATCCACTTCGCTTACACGTCGTCGATATCACACACCTGCCCGAAGCGGAGCAGGATGGCATAGTTCAGAACTTAATCCACGAACAGACTCAGGCGTCGTTCGATTTGAAACGAGGGCCGCTCCTGCGAATCACTCTGGTGCGGCTGAAAGACGAAGAGCACGTCCTCCTGTTCGCGATGCATCACATCGTGAGCGACGCCTGGTCCATGAGCGTGCTTGTGAATGAGATCGTCGTTCTCTACGAGGCTTATGCGGCAGGGCGGGAGCTTGTGCTTCCCGCGTTGCCGATCCAATACGCAGACTTTGCCGCCTGGCAGCGAGGTTGGCTGCAAGGCGACGTGCTCGAAGAACAGTTCGCATACTGGCAACAACAGTTCAGTGGGAGCCTACCGATTCTGGAACTGCCCACTGACCGGCCTCGTCCTGCGGTTCAAACTTACAACGGGTCCAGTTACTCATTTCTCCTGACACCGGCATTGTCACAGTCGATCAAATCTCTCTGCAAAGCGGGGGCGGTCACGCTTTTTATGACTTTGCTGGCGGCCTTCAAGGTCTTGCTGTATCGCTACACCGGACAGCAGGACGTGATTGTCGGTTCGCCGATCGCCAATCGCCACCGCCAGGAGTTGGAAGGATTGATCGGATTTTTTGTCAACACGCTGGCGATGCGCACTGACCTCTCCGGCAATCCGACTTTCAGGGAACTGGTGCGGCGTGTGCGCGAGACAGCGCTCGGCGCATACGCACACCAGGACTTGCCGTTTGAATACCTGGTGGAGCAGTTGCAGCCCAATCGAAATCTGAGCCACAGTCCGCTCGCACAGGTGTTCTTCGTGCTTCAAAACGCGCCCCAGCACAAGGTGGAGCTTCCGGGCCTTGTGGTAACCCCGCTCAAGTTTCAGGCCGAGACGGCAAAGTTTGATCTGACACTCTACTTCGACGAGCTAAGTAACCAGCTTCAAGGCACCTTCGAGTACAACACGGATCTCTTTGACGGGGAGACGATCATCCGGATGGCCCAACACCTGCAGACTCTGCTTGAAAGTGTTGTCGCTGATCCTTCACAACGCATCTCGGAATTGCCGCTCTTGACCGAAGTGGAAAGCCGGCAACTGCTGCGCGACTGGAACGACACGCGCGTTGACTACCAGCACATTTGCGCGCACCAGCTTTTTGAAGCCCAGGTTGAGCGAACGCCGAACGCGGTGGCAGTCGCTTTAGAAGATAAACGGCTGAGCTACAGCGAGCTGAACGCGCGGGCCAACAAGTTGGCCCATCACCTGCGCGATCTCGGCGTTTGTAACGGCGATGCGGTCGGCATCTTCATGGAGCGATCTTTGGAGATGATTGTCGGCGTTCTTGGTGTGCTCAAAGCTGGCGCGGCTTGCCTGCCACTCGACCCTTCGTATCCGGACGAGCGTCTAAGCTTCATGCTGAGCGACGCCGGAGATCCGGTCGTCCTGTCGCATCGGCACTTGGCGGCGAACCTTCCGGAAACCGCCGCACGCGTCACTTGTCTTGACGCAGACTACGATCTCATCGCGCGGCATAGCGACAAGAATCCTCGCACATCCGTGACGCCGGAGAGTTGGATTTACGTGATCTACACCTCGGGTTCGACTGGGAGACCCAAGGGCGTTTGTATGTCGCACCGCGCACTGGTGAATCTCGTTGAGTGGCACCTGACCTCGCCCGTGAAGAGCGCGCGAACAGTGCAATTCGCATCCTTGAATTTCGACGTCAGCTTTCAGGAGATGTTCTCCACTCTCGCGACGGGGGCGTGCTTGTTACTGGTGCGAGATTCGGTGCGAGTGAATATGCCCGCCCTCGGGAGTTTCATCGACGAGAACAAGTTAGAGAGACTTCACCTGCCCGTCGTGGTCTTACAGAACCTTGCGGAAGAGTTCTTCGATAAGCCGCTGACTCTCTTGAGTCTTCGCGAGCTAATGGTCGGCGGCGAGCAATTACAGATTACGGACGCCATTCGCAAGCTATTCGCCCGGCTGAAAAATTGCACGCTCTACAATCATTATGGTCCATCCGAAACTCACGTCGTGACCTCCTTTACCTTGCCGGGGGATCCGGAAAGTTGGCCCATGCTTCCACCACTGGGCCGCCCCATAAACAATACTGAAATGTACCTGCTCGACTCGCAGCTTAATCCCGTTCCGGTGGGTGTGCCCGGTGAACTCTACATCGGCGGCGCATGTCTGGCGCACGGCTATTTAAATCGCACCGCGCTGACTGCCGAGAGGTTCATTCCGCATCCCTTCAGCGCTGAGCCGGGCGCGAGACTCTACAAAACGGGCGATCTCGCACGATACCTCAATGACGGCAACATCGAGTTCATCGGTCGCAACGACTTTCAGGTGAAGATCCGTGGAATGCGAATCGAGTTGGGCGAGATAGAAGTGACACTCAGACAACACGAAAGCGTGCATGAGGCGGTGATCACGGTGCGCCATGATGTGGCCCGTGGAGAGAAAAAGCTGGTCGCATACCTCGTCGCTCGTTCCGGGCGGACGATCGAAGCCAGACAACTACGTGACTACTTGCGAGGGAAATTGCCGGAGTATATGTTGCCCGCTGTTTTCGTGACGCTGGCAGCCTTTCCGCTGACGCCGTCGGGCAAGATAGACCGCCTCGCGCTTCCCGGGCCCGAAAGTAATCTTGAAACCGAAGAGAGTTATGTCGCGCCATGCGGCGCGTTGGAAGAGGTGCTCTCCACAATTTTCGCCAAGGTGTTGTCACTCGAGCGAATCGGTGTTTTGGATAACTTCTTCGATATGGGCGGGCACTCGCTGTTGGCTACTCAGATAACTTCGCGGGTCCGGGAAGCTTTCCAGGTGGAAGTGCCGCTGCGGAAAATTTTTGAGTGGCCGACCGTTGCAGGCCTGGCGCAAGCACTTCTCGAAAGCGAAGGAGAGCTGATCGAGCGCACCGCCGAGCTATTGCTGCAAGTCTCTTCGCTCTCTGATGAAGAGGCTGGAAAGTTGGTCCATCCAGTTGAAAAGGAGATCACGCCTGAGCCATCGTCGAGCGAGGAAGTTTCGAGGCCGAGCGAAAAGTCAACAGCGCCTACAACCAGAACTGCTCCGCTCTCATTTGCACAGCAACGCCTGTGGTTTCTCGATCAATACGAACCCGAAAATATTCTCTACAACATCCCGGCCGCGATTCGCTTGAACGGAACGCTCGACGTGACGGCGTTGGAGCGAAGCCTGAACGAAATCATCAGACGCCACGAGGCACTGCGCACAACGTTCGCGGTGGTTGGCGATCGCCCGGTTCAGGTTATCGACGAGGGGGGAGATTTCCGGCTAACAGTTATCGAGTTGCGAGAAGTCTCTCTGCAAGAGAGGGAAGCGACCGCTGGGCGGCTGGCAGCGGAAGAGGCGCGGAAGCCGTTCAACCTCGTCGAAGGTCCGTTGCTGCGCGTCAAGCTGCTACGACTCGCGGAAGACGATCACGTCCTGTTGATAACGATGCACCACATCATCTCGGATGGGTGGTCCATCAAAGTCTTAATACGTGAGATGGGTGAACTCTACGAAGCGTACGCGAACAGACGAGAGATTGCGCTTCCAGACTTGCCGATCCAGTACGCAGACTTCGCCGCCTGGCAGAGGGACCGGTTGCAAGGCGACGTGCTCGAAGAGGAACTCTCCTACTGGAGAACGCAACTCGCCGATGCCCCACCGCTCCTCGAACTACCAACCGATAAGCCTCGGCCTGTGTTCAAGACGTTTCACGGTGGTGACATACCTCTGAGTTTCTCCAAAAAACTGAGCGAAGACATTACACGATTGAGCCGGCGCGAGGGCGCAACGCTGTTTATGACTTTGCAGGCGGCCTTCTCGGCTCTGCTCTACCGCTATTCAGGGCAGCGCGACATCCTCATCGGAACGCCGATAGCCAACCGCAACCGCGCCGAGACGGAAAGTCTTATTGGGTTCTTCATCAACACGCTGGTCTTGCGGGTCCGCTTCGGGGAGGAGATGACATTTCGCGAGTTGCTGGGCCAGGTGCGCGAAACGGCTTTAGAAGCCTATGCACATCAGGACTTGCCTTTCGAGAAGCTGGTCGAAGAGTTACAGCCTGAAAGAACTTTGAGCCATTCGGCGATCTTCCAGGTTTTGTTCCATCTACAGAACGCTGTGACGGAGAGCTTAAGCCTGTCGGGTTTGACCGTCAGTCAGTTGGAGGTCGAGACACAAACGGCGAAGTTCGATCTGTCGTTGTCAATCGCCGAGTCGAAAGCAGGTCTCATTGGTAGGTGGAATTACAACACGGACTTATTTGACGCCTCGACCGTCAGACGTATGGCGGGTCACTTCGAGCGGTTGTTGGAAGCCGCAGTCTCTGACCCGGACGAGCAGGTCTCACGGCTGCGACTTCTGAGCGAGGCCGAAAAGGATCAGGTCTTGTTCGGATGGAACGACACCCGCAGAGATTATGGGAAAGACAGACCCGCTCATTTAGCGTTCACGGAGCAGGCGCAGCTAACGCCGAATGCTGTGGCAGTCAGATTCGAGCAGGACGAACTCACGTATCGAGAGTTGAATGAAAGAGCGAATCAGGTCGGACGCTATCTGCGAACGCTTGGAGTCGGGCCGGAGGTTTTAGTCGGGATCTTTTTGGAACGCTCGATCGAGATGGTGATCGGACTGTTGGGCATTCTCAAAGCCGGCGGAACATACGTCCCACTCGACCCGACATCGCCGGCAGAGCGGCTCTCGTTAATTATCAGAGATGCAGATCTTTCAGTCGTATTGACGCGCGAGGACCTAAGCGAATCTTTTCCTGTCGGCGATACCAGGTTGCTCTATCTGGATACTAACTGGGAGGTCATCGCCCAGGAGAGCAGCGCGGATTTTGACAGCGGGGTTACGGCCGAGGACCTGGCGTACATCGTCTACACCTCCGGTTCGACCGGCCTTCCTAAAGGCGTGCTCGTAGAGCACCGCCAACTCAGCAGCTATGTCAACGGAGTCCGCGAGCGATTGGCGTTGGACACTTGCAGGAGCTTCGCCCTGGTTCAGCCCCTGACAGTCGATTCATGCGTGACAACGATCTATCCACCGCTGCTGACAGGCGGTTGTCTGCACTTAATAAGTAAGGAGCGCGCAGCCGATGCGGAGGCGCTGGCGAGCTACTTCCGCGTTCACCGGATAGATTACCTGAAGCTTGCCCCGTCACATCTGGCGACTCTGCAACAGCAGACTTCGAGTCTTTCGGAACTGATGCCGCGCAAGCGACTCATCATCGGCGGAGAAGCTTCGCGCCGCACCTTTGGCGAACTACTGCTGACGCTCGCGCAATGCTCGGTCTTCAATCACTACGGTCCTACCGAAACGACTGTCGGCGTGACAACTTACCCGGTGGACGAAAGTGTGAAGGACGTACCGGGCCCCACACTCCCTATCGGAACGCCGCTCCCAAACGTGCAAGCCTACATCCTTGATCGTTACTTGCAGCCCGCACCGCCGGGCGTCGCTGGAGACCTCTATATCGGAGGAAAGTATGTGGCCCGCGGCTATCTCAACCGCCCGGAGCTGACGGCGGAGAGGTTTATCCCCGATCCCTTCGGCGTCGCGGCCGGCGCGCGTTTGTACTGGACGGGCGACGTGGCCCGTTACCTTGCGGACGGCCAGATTGAATTTCTTGGTCGTCAGGACCAGCAGGTGAAAGTACGCGGCTTTCGTGTAGAGCTGGGTGAAATCGAAACTGCGCTCCGCAAACACGAAGGCGTGCGCGAAGCGGTCGTGGTTGCAAGTGATGACATTCACGGCGACACACGCTTGACAGCCTACATTGTTGCCACCGAGGAGCGAGCGCCGGCGGGCGGTGAGCTGCGTGCCTATTTAAAGGAGAAGCTGCCGGGGTACATGTTGCCTTACACCTACATCGTGCTGGATAAGCTGCCGCTCACCCCGCACGGCAAGGTGGATCGCCGCGCGCTTCCGCGACCGGAAGCGTCTGATCGTGAGTTGGCTGTGCCGTTCGTGGCGCCACGCAGTGCGGTCGAGGAAGTGCTCGCCGAGATATTTGCTGAGGTATTGCAAGTCGAGCGAGTGGGTGTCAATGACAATTTTTTTGAATTAGGGGGCCATTCACTTTTAGCTACACAGGTTGCATCGCGTGTGCGAAAGGCTTTTCGACCGGAGTTACCACTGCGAAAAATCTTTGAAGCGCCGACTGTCGGTTTGCTCGCCAAATTTCTCATCACCAGCGAGCCGAGTCCCAGTCAGCTCGAGAAGACGGCAGAGCTGCTTCGAAGGATCGAGAGCCTATCGGTGGACGAGTTGGAAGAGTGGCTCAGAAGAAAGAGAGCGAAAGAGGCGAGATGAAAACATCTCAAACTTTGGCGGGTGAGAGAGTTTCGGAGGCGATAGGAAAGCCCATGGCTCGCGAGACTAGAACTGCTCCGCTCTCTTTTGCTCAGCAGCGCCTATGGTTTCTCGATCAATACGAACCTGAAAATATTCTTTACAACATTCCGGCTGCGATTCGCATGAAGGGAACGCTCAACGTCGCGGCGTTGGAGCGAGGCCTGAGTGAAATCCTGAAGCGGCATGAAGCACTGCGCACGACATTCTGCATCGTTGATGACCGCCCGGTTCAAGTCATCAACGAGGTACAGGATTTCAGTCTGACAGTTATCGACCTTGGAGAATCCTCTCCGGAAAAAAATAAAGCGACAGCCGAACGGCTCGTCGCCGAAGAAGCGCGACAACCGTTCAACCTCGCCGAGGGACCGTTGCTACGTATCAAGCTGTTGCGTCTCGCAGAAAATGATCACGTGTTGTTAGTAATAATGCATCACATTATTTCAGACGGCTGGTCCATAAAGGTCTTGATGCGTGAGGTTGGGGAACTGTATGAAGCTTACGCGAACAAGCGGGAGGCCGCGCTGCCCGACTTGCCGATCCAATACGCAGACTTTGCTGCATGGCAGAGAGACTGGTTGCAAGGCGAGAGACTCGAAGAACAACTCTCCTACTGGAGAGCACAACTAGTCGATGCCCCGCCGTTTCTCGAACTTCCGACCGATAGACCGCGTCCCAAGTTCAAGACATTTCACGGCGCTGACGTGCTCCTGAGTTTTTCCAAAAGCCTGAGCCAGGACATTATGCGACTGAGTCGCGGTGAAGGTGTGACGCTGTTCATAACTCTGCTCGCAGCCTTCTCCACTTTTCTCTACCGCTATTCAGGTCAGCGCGACCTCCTCGTAGGTACGCCGATAGCAAACCGCAACCGTGCCGAGACAGAAAGCCTGGTTGGTTTCTTTATCAACACGCTCATCCTACGCACGCGATTCTCGGACGAGATGACATTTCGCGAGTTACTGGGCCAGGTGCGTGAAACAGCGTTCGAGGCATACGCGCATCAGGACTTGCCTTTCGAGAAACTCGTCGAAGAGTTGCATCCTGAAAGAAGTCTGAACCACTCACCCATCTTCCAGGTCATGTTCCATCTACAAAACGCACTGGGGGAAGGGCCAGGTCTCTCCGGTTTGAGCATGAGTCCGTTGGACGTCGAGACTCAAACGGCGAAGTTCGATCTGTTGTTAACGATGGTGGAGTCGAACGAAGGTCTCGCCGGCAGCTTGAATTACAACTCCGACTTGTTCGATGCAGCGACCATCACGCGCATGGCGAAGCACTTCGAGCGATTGCTGGAGGCCGCAGTCTCAAACCCTGATGAGGAGGTCTCACGGTTGTCACTCCTAAGCGACAGCGAAAAAAATAGGCTGTTGTTCGCGTGGAATGATACGCGCAGAGACTACGGCAAAGATATCCCGGTTCATTTAGCTTTTGTGGAACAGGCCCGGCGTACGCCGGAGGCGGTCGCAGTTAGATTTGAGCAGGACGGACTCACTTATACGGAGCTGAACCGGAGAGCGAATCGCCTGGCACAACGCCTGCGCCGGCTCGGTGTCGGACCGGAAGTGAGCGTCGGGCTGCTTTCGCGACGCTCTGTGGGGATGGTCGTAGCCATGCTCGGGGTGCTCAAAGCGGGCGGCGCATACGTGCCGTTAGACCCAGACTATCCGCGTGAACGGCTCGCCTTCATGCTCGAAGCCTCGCGGTGCCCTGTGCTCGTGACCAACGGCGTTACGGCAGAGGGTCTCGCTGGCGACGGACACAGGCGCATCCTCCTTGACACCGCCGACCCCACCATTGATTTCGAGAGCGACGGAGACCCCGCGAGCGACACTGACCCTAAAAACGCCGCCTATATCATCTTCACCTCGGGCTCCACAGGCACCCCAAAAGGCATCGTCATTCCACACAATGCTGTCAATCACCTGGTCAGTGCCGACTATGTAGAGTTGGGACCTTCGAACTGTGTGGCTCAGGCGTCGAACGCTTCTTTCGACGCCGCGACCTTCGAGGTATGGGGTGCGCTGTTGAGTGGAGCGCAACTCGTCGGGCTGCCGCTCGACGTTCTCCTGTCGCCGCGCGATTTTGCCGAGGAGATTCGCCGGCGACGAATCGACACGCTCTTCCTAACGACGGCACTCTTCAATCAAATCGCGCATGAATTGCCCGAGGCCTTCGCCCCGCTTGAGTATCTACTCTTCGGCGGCGAGGCAGCCGACGCTTCGGCCGTCAGGCCAGTGCTGCAGAAGGGCCGACCGTGCCGCTTACTCCACGTCTACGGGCCGACCGAGAGCACGACCTTCGCTTCCTGGCAACTCGTGCGGGAAGTTCCGCGCGCCGCAGTCACGGTACCCATCGGGAGGGCCATCTCTAATACGCGACTCTACATCCTCGACCGGCACTTGGAGCCCGTGCCAGTCGGCGTCACGGGCGAACTCTACATAGGAGGCGAGGGCCTCGCCCGTGGCTACCTCGACGACTCGGCGCTCACCGCCGAGCGGTTCATCCCTGACCCCTTCGATAGCGAGCCGGGCGGGCGACTCTACAAGACCGGCGACCTGGCGCGCTGGTTAGCGGAGGGGCAGGTCGAGTTCCTCGGGCGCAACGACGTTCAGGTCAAGGTGCGCGGTTTCCGCATTGAACTGGGTGAGATCGAAACGGTGCTCCGCGAACACGAGGGCGTGCGCGATGCGGTCGTCGTCGCGCGTACAGATGCGCGCGGCGATGCTTACCTGACAGCTTACGTCGTGGCCCATGGATCACTGCCGACAGGCGGCGAGCTGCGCGCGTTTTTAAAAGAGAAGCTGCCCGAATACATGTTGCCCTCCGTCTATCTTGACGTGGATCAATTGCCGCTCACCCCGCACGGCAAGGTGGATCGGCGCGCGCTTCCCGAATCCAAAGGCGCCGAGCGCGAACTGGACACGCCGTTCGTCGGTCCGCGGAACGCGATGGAGGAAGTACTCGCTGAAATCTTTATTGAAGTCCTGAGGGTCGAGCGAGTAGGCATTAATGACAACTTCTTCGAGTTGGGCGGCCATTCACTCTTAGCCGCACAACTCGTTTCGCTTGTGCGGAAGGCTTTTCAATCGGACTTGCCGCTGAGAAAAATCTTTGAAGCGCCAACGGTCGCATCGCTTGCCGGGTTGCTCGTTGCCGGCGAGTCGAGTCCGGGTCAGTTTGAGAAGAGGGCGGAGACATTACGAAGAATCGAGAGCCTTTCCACCAATGATTTGGAAGAGTTGCTCAGAAGAAAAAAAGCGAAAGCGGCTAGCTGAAACCGGAAGTAGAACGTGAGGAGGATTACTACAGTGAAAAACGCGCTTGTACAGTTGCTAGGGGAGATCACAAGCCAGCCCGCTCTGGAAAATGACTTCTACTGCAGATGGATTTCGGGAAGCTTCAGTATTGAGGAGTTGGAAATCTTCGCGCGAAATTATGAGGCGTGGGTGAAGTCGTTCCCGGACGCGCTCGCCACTCTTGTGAGTGCCACCGACGATCTGGATGCCAAAGGCGAGTACGTGAAGACACTCTACTCGGAGATGGGTTACGGAAACTCCCGTAAAGCTCACTCCGTGTTGCTTGATCAATTCTTCGAGGAGCTTTCCCGCAAGCTCGGGGAAAGCGGGAGGCTCGACCGTGATCGACTCGAACGAGAGATTGAGATGCTGCCTTCGACGCGAGAGCTGATCGAAGGCGAGCGGAACCTTTACGGCGATGCCCACATGTCTTTTGGCGCGCAGCTCGCGCTGGAATGGCAGGCATACACAATGCTACGCAAACTCTACGACGGCGCGCGCAACTACCTGCCACTGTGGTCCAACCCGGATGAGTTTCACGAGGCCTGCGAATACTTCTACACACACATCGGCGCTGCCGAAAAGGATCACAAGGAAGAGTCCTTGAACGCCGTTCAGCGCTACGCGCGAGACGAGGAGAGTATGGCGTGGATCGTTGAAGGCTACCACCGGCACTTAAAACTAATCGCCGAGTTCTGGCTAGGTCTGTACAAGGCGGTGACGGGATTGGCTGCGAAATCCAGCGCCGCGACCGCTGGAGACGCTTAAAGTTTGAGCGGGTCGCGCCGGCCGCAGGCTACGTGCTCGGCGCGGCGAGCTAAGGGTTATGAATAATCAAACAGCAATCATTGACTTCTCAGTTTTCGAGCAGGTTGACATTCGAGTGGGCCGCGTCTCTTCGGTGGAAATAGCCGAAGGCTGTCGTGTGCCTGCTTACAAATTAGCAATTGATTTCGGTCCGGAGCTTGAAACAAGCCACAGCATCGCGCAGGCCACTAACTACTCGCCGCAATCTCTTCTGGGCCGCCAGGTGCTCGCTGTTGTCAATCTCAAACCACGGCAAGTAGGTAAGCACATTTCAGAAGTTCTGGTGCTGGGAGTCCCGACTGAGGACAAGGGCACGGCGCTGATCGTTCCCGAAATGGAGGCGACGATCGGCGGCAGGCTCTTTTGATCGGCTATGAATCACAACGTAAGCGCCAAATCTCAAAGGCAGTCGCCGCAAATCGAACTAAGGACAGGGACGCCTTACGCAAATCTGATCGCGAACCAGCAGCTTTTTGCTGCGGCCCTCGGCGAATACTTCGGCGTCAGCCCAAACGATTGCATCCCTACGGCGGGAACGACCGGCGCCATAGAGGCCGTCAGAAATCATGTCTTCAGGACAAGATTGAAAGCATGCCCCAAGGTCTTGACCGTCTGTCCTGGTTACTGGCGAGCGCGAGAGTCGTTTGAAGGCTTGGGATTCAGATTAGTCGACCTGCACACCGAGTCGCTCGGTTTTACGATCGCTGAAGCCGCACTCGTCGAAAAAGCCGAAGAGACTAATCCCGATCTTCTTTATCTGAGCCTGCCCAATAACCCCACCGGCGCAATCTTTGACCCGGAAGTCGTCATCTCCGGTGCGCCCGAAAAAACGGCAGTGATCATAGACCTCACTTTGCCCAGTCGGGCGATTGACGCCAGATTGTTGACTCGGGGGCTCTATCAAAAATTTCGTGGGAGACAAAACCTGTTTCTGGTTGGCTCGACCTCGAAGTCTCACGGGACTGCGGAATATCGAATCGGGTGGGCAGTATGCGCGAACTCCGAAGACGCCGGGCAGTTGAAGAAGGAGAATCGCAACGTCGTCCCTTCTGCTTCTGTTACGGAGGCGATGAAACGACTCGAGCGTGGTTCAACGGTAATTGAGCTAATCGAAAGCTCCTTCGCTTTCTTAAGAGATGGTCAAACGAGTGGCGCGTTTGAGCTGGTGACGCCGGAACGAAAGACGGAGACCGGATATGTGCTGATTCGAGTGCGTACGGGCGTGGTGGAACTCCGAAACGTCCTGGACCAGCGCAGCATTCGCGTGATGTGGGGTTCCGAGTTTGGACTAAGCGATGAGTACATCAGGTTGGAAACCCTGGAGCCGCGAAACATCAGCATATTCGTCGAAGCAGTCAATGGTTTGCCTCACACAAAGACGATCAGCCTGACCTCGAACATGGGCGGGGGTTGAAGAAAGGAAATGTTATGCGAGTCAAACGCACTTTGTGCTGTGTGGGACTGATGATGGTTTGGGCGTTATGTGTCAGGGCAGTGCTGGCGAGCGAGGTGCGGGGTGAAGTGCTTGACCCGAACGGCAACCCGATCAAGGCGGCCCAGGTTACTCTCAGCCCAAAAACTCCAGGCTACTCGCAGATCGACAAGACCGACGACAACGGGGAATTCCTCTTCATCGGAATTGCGAGCGGGGAGTATGTAGTGAAGGTAGAGGCCGCTGGCTTTGTGAAAGCCGAAAAGCTTGTGAGAGTAGTTTCCGGTAGTTCACCGGAGGTCCGTTTTCAACTCGAGATCACGGGACTCAATGAGAACGTCGAAGTTACGCCGCGGACGGAAGAGGTCGGCGCGGTTACCCCCGCACCCACCACGCTCATAAGCAAAGAACAGATCAGGACCACGCCGGGGGCTGCGCGCTCTGGCAGCGTCAGGGTGATCACGAGCTATGTGCCCGGCTCTTACATGGTCCATAATATTCTGCACGTTCACGGAGGCCATCAGGTGACATGGCTCGTGGACGGCGTGCCGATCCCGAACACCAACACCGGTGTGGATGTTGGCACTCCCTTCTACATCAATGACATTGATTACCTCGAAGCGCAGCGCGGAAGTTACTCCGTGGAGTACGGCGACAGGACCTACGGTCTCTTTAGCATCGTTCCCCGCACCGGACTCGGTAGCAACAGAGAGGCCGAGCTGGCCCTCATCTATGGAAACTTCAACCTCACGGACAACTTCATCAGCTTCGCCGATCACACGAAGCGCTTCGCTTATTACACGAGCCTGCACGGGTTCCGCACCGATTACGGGTTGGCGACCCCGGGGCCGGAGGTGCTGCATGATAAGGCGCATGGCATCGGCGGCTTTGCTAACATGATTTTCAGTCCCAGTCGGTCTAACCAGTTTCGCCTCAATGCTTCGTTCGAAAGAGACAACTATCAAGTCCCGAATGATCAGGAGTCCCACGATGCAGGCGTGAGCGATTCGGCCAGGCAGAGAGATGCCTTTCTCTTCCTGACCTGGGTGCACACGGCTGGGCCGCACTTCGTGCTGACCGTCTCCCCTCTTTACCACTACACCGCCGGCAAATTCCTCGGTGGCCCCGAAGACAAGCCGCTTATCCCGCGCCACGACAGGAGTTCGCATTACGGCGGATTGCACGCAGTTGCTACCGCAGCGACGAGCCGGCACAGTTTGAAGATAGGGTTTTACGGATTTTTCGAGCGCGACAACAACTTCTTCGGCCTGCGATCTACAGACGACCCCGAGTTCAGCCTGGACCAGCGTGTCAAGACCAACGGTCACACAGAGGCATTCTTTGTCGGTGACCAGTATCGTCCGACTGAGTGGTTGAGCATAACGGGAGGCGTGAGATTTACTCATTTCAAGGGCGGTCTTAGCGAGAACGGGGTGGACCCACGCGTCGGGGCGACGATCCGTCTGCCACGCGTCAACTGGGTGCTACACGGATTCTATGGTCGCTACTACCAGGAGCCGCCGCTCTCAACTGTCTCAGGCTCACTCCTGGAGTTTGTGGAAACCAGCGGCTTCGCCTTCTTGCCGTTGCACGGAGAACGCGACGAGGAGCGTCAAGTCGGAATCACGATTCCGTTTAAGAAATGGTGGTTTGACGCCGAATACTACAACACCAGAGCGAAGAACTTTTTGGACCATGAGGCGCTTGGGGCGTCGAACATCTTCTTCCCGGTGACAATCGAGCGCGCTCGCATACGCGGCGTGGACGTGAGCTTGACTTCGCCCCGGATCGCCAACCGTCTTCGCTTCTCACTCATTTACGCGCGCATGCGTGCCGAGGGCTGGGGCGGGATTACCGGTGGTCTGAGCGAAGACGTCGATTCGTCAGGTCGTTTCTTTCTCGATCACGATCAACGCCACACGATGACCCTTGGTAGTTTCTTGTCGCTGCCGCGGGACAGCTACATCTTCGGAGAACTCCATTACGGCTCCGGTTTCCCCGACTTAGGAGATGAGGAAGGCGGACACCACGATGACTCAGATGGGGCTGAACAGACGAAGGCGACACACTTGCCCGGTCACGTCCGACTTGATTTGGGAATTGGGAAGCGGTTCGGCAAGAACTGGTCCGTGACAGTCAATGTATTAAACGTAACGAACGGCAGCTACCTGCTCGATAACAGTCCTCTGTTGGGAGGGACTCATTGGGTCGAGCCGCGCCAGATCTGGGCCGAAGTTCGATATAAGTTTCATTATTGAGCGAGCCTGTTCATGACTACGGAAACGCCTTGGCTGGTTAGCCAGAAGCCGAATCGAAGCGCTAATGTGCGCCTCTTCTGTCTCCCTTACGCCGGCGGTGGAGCTTCTATCTTTGGTTCCTGGCAGAAGAATTTTTCCGATACGGTCGAGGTCTGCCCGGTTCATCTGCCCGGAAGAGGCTTGCGCATCGAGGAGTCTCCCTTCACCGAAATGAACGAGTTGGTACGGATCGCAGGCCAAGCTCTCGCACCACACCTCGACAAACCTTTCGCGTTCTTCGGCCATAGCATGGGCGCCCTCGTCGCGTTCGAGCTCGCACGCCATATGAGAAGAGTGTACAGCTTGCAACCGATTCATCTTTTCGTCTCAGGTCGTTGCAGCCCGCAGACGTTAAGAGGGCCTTTCAATTCGCACATATCTGATTCCGCATTCGCCGAGATACTGCGACGCAACAACGGTATGCCTAAAGAGGCGTTGGAAGACCCTGAGTTGATGGAATTGGTGTTGCCGATTATTCGCGCCGACTTCGCTCTTTGCGAATCATATGTCTATGCACCTGAGTCGCCATTCAGTTTTCCGATCACAGCCTTCGGCGGGCTCAATGATTACGGTGCCCCGCGCGACTGTATAGAGAGTTGGCGCGACCATACGACTGGTCCATTCGTGGTGCGAATGTTTCCCGGGGATCATTTTTTCCTTAACGCATTGAAGTCACCTCTGCTTGAAGTGATAGCGAAAGAGTTGGAGCAGGACGTGAGAGAGAAGGGAATCAGCAATGTCAACGCCCGTTAGTTCTGCGCCGGCGAGCTGCCAGGCAATAAGGGTAATGGTATTCGTGCTGGCAAGCCTGTTCGTGACGACAGTGCAGGCAGCGGACGCTCGTGTTGAGAGACTTGCGCGTTCAGTCACAATTTATCGCGACACTTATGGCGTGCCCCATATCTATGGACCAACGGATGCGAGTTGCGTTTTCGGCTACGCTTACGCGCAAGCCGAAGACAATTTCTGGCAGGTTGAAGATAACTACATTCAGGCAATTGGGCGTGCTGCGGAAGTGAATGGCGAAGATGCCCTGGCGGCAGACTTATTGAATCGTACGCTCGAGATTACAAGGCTCTCTCTAGCGGAGTATAAAAACGCGAGCCCGCACATCCGGGAGCTTTGCGAGGCGTTTGCTGATGGGCTTAACTACTTCCTTGAGCACAATCCGCAGATCAAGCCGAGGCTCATCGCCCGCTTCGAAGCGTGGCAGACCATCGCGTTAATGAGGTTTGACGTTTATCAGTTATTCGTCTACGAGACGCAGGACCTGCGTCTCGATGATGTGCAAACGGCGTCGCGGCGGATCGACAATGAATTCTCACCGGGATCCAACATGTGGGCCATCAGCCCGCGGAAAAGCGCCAGTGGCCACGCCATGCTCTTCATCAACCCGCACGTGTTTTTCTTCGGCCCGACTCAATTCTACGAAGGACACTTGCACAGCAATGAGGGGTGGAACATCTCGGGCGCGTCGTTCTTAGGAATGCCTTTCCCGGTAATCGGTCACAACGAATATCTGGGTTGGAGCCACACGGTCAACTACCCCGGCATTTCCAACCTCTACCTGGAGAGATTTGATAACCCACGAAACTCTCTTGCTTACGCTTATGTCGGCGGCTACCGTACAGCGGTCGAGTGGACCGAGATTATAAAAATCAAGACTGACCGCGGAACTGAATCAAAGAGCTTCACGCTGCGCAAAACACATCATGGCCCGGTGGTTTCCATGAAAGGCAACCACGCCCTGGCCCTCAGGCTGGCGAAACTTGACGAAGGAGGACTCATTGACGAGTGGTACGCGATGGGCAAAGCGCGCTCATTGGCAGAATTTAAGGCCGCGATGGCACGCTTGGCGATTCCAATGTTCAATACCATCTATGCCGATCGCAACGGAAAGATCTTCTACGTCTACAACGCTGCCGTGCCGCGCCTGCCTGAGAAACTCGACTGGACCAAGCCATTGGACGGCAGTAGCGTCGATTCCGAGTGGCACGGCTATCATAAATTCGAAGAACTTCCGCAACTCACCAACCCGCCGACCGGCTTCCTTCAGAATTGAACTCAACTCCTTTCCTGACCACTACTGAGGGTAATCCGGTGAAAGTGAACTACCCACCATACATGGCGCGCGAGCCGGACACAGCTCGGGCAAAGATCTCGCGGCAGATACTTTCTGCCAAAGACAAATTCACCTTCGAAGAATGGACACGGCTCGCATTTGACACCACCGTTATTGAAGCTGACACGTTCATTCCCGCGCTCGTCGATGAGTGGGAGAAGTTAAAGCAGGCGGATGCCGCGCGGGCGGAGAGACTCAGCGCGGCGGTGGCGGAGTTAAAATCATGGGACCACGTGAGCACTACAGACTCGAAGGCGATGACGCTCTTCGCTTTTTCATTTGAACGCGCGAGCAAAATACGAGACTCCGCGCCGTGGCCGCGAATTCGATCTCTCGAGGCGGCCATCGGCAATCTAAAGCGTGATTGGGGCACATGGCAGGTGGCATGGGGCGAGATCAATCGGCTCCAGCGCGTGCACACGAGCGGTAGTGAGCCTTTCAGCGATGGTCGCCCGAGCCTGCCGGTGCCAGGTGCTCCCGGTCCGCTCGGGATCATCTTCAACTTCTACGCTCGCCCAGAGAAAGGTCAGAAGCGACGTTATGGTTATCTCGGCAACACCTACGTGAGTGTGATCGAGTTTGGACGGGAGCCACAGGCTCGGTCGTTGCTTGTCTTCGGTGAGAGCGCAGATCCTTCTTCGTCTCACTATACGGACCAGGCTCGTTTTTACGCGGCGGGCGAAATGAAGCTGTCATGGTTTACATTACCGGAGATTAAAAGACACTCCGAGCGCTCATATCATCCAGGTCAGCAGCGGCGCAAGGCCGCTGCCTAGCAGAGTGAATCAAACCACACCGAGTTCTCCTGACGACTGATACGTCGATAAGTGATCTGTAGCATCGTCTTGGATGAAGGTTAGAGGCGGACCACGGATTTAGTCCATTGAAGGCATCTCACCTTTGTAAGCAATTGACTAATATTTCAAAGGCGGCCGTGGGGTTGGTGCTCCCAAGTACCGCAAGAGATGAGCGTGACACTTGAAAAAGCTGAGTGTTTTTGAATGTTTGGAATGGTATCAGGCGAAGTTTTTGAAAAAACTACAGCAACTTTACAACAACTCTCTTAAGCTCGTTTTTCTGTTTTGTTCTAAGCTTTGAATTAATTGAGGATGTTGGTAGTGGGGGGCGGGATCGAACCGCCGACCTTGGGGTTATGAACCCTAAGGTCGCGATTGTACCAGCTTCATACGGCGAAAAAGCCCAATAAAAACGAGGGTCGCGGTCAGAAAGATGTGGTTATACGCCTCATGCGGTACATGTTTTGATATGAATCTCGGCAAAATCTCGGCAAAATCTCGGCAGAATTTTTCGAGGCAAAACGAGGTGATGCAGCAGTTAACCGGAGGCCAGGTTTAAAATCTCTATCTAAAAAAGTGATATGCATCTCATCTAACCTAGTGTTAAGAGGTCCAGTGCAACATTTCACTTCATTCATTCTGGTGAGTAATTGACACCTCCTCACACTTTCCCTGAACCGACATTTCTCAACACAACCAATAAGAAAAAAGAGGCGGTTAACGAGTAGGTGATTCACTAAGGATCTCCAAAAGGAAACCGCTGTAATGAGATTTTTACTTGGCGTCCTCGTTGGTTACAGCCTACGAGGCAAACAGAAACTGCTTATCAGATTTCTTGTGACGCTGGCGCTGGTTGTGTATGTCGTTATACCGGCACTTGCGCTTTTGGGCCTGAGTATTGACGTCCAACGTGAGCGCCGGTCTAGACCAGCTCAAACCAAGGTGCCAGGGCTCAAAGGACTGACCTATGAAGACGCCGAGAGGAAGCTTCATGCCGCTAACTTGAATACTCGTCTGTTGGCGACACGCTACGATCCGGCCTTTCAACCTGGATTGGTTATCGACCAAACCCCTGCACCTGGCGAGGAAGTAGCTGTCGGCTACTCCGTTGGAATTACCCTCAGCAGAAAGGATTACTTCGGTCCCGGTCCATGAAGTTAAGGCTAATGCTGATTCATTGGACCAGATAAGCCATCGCTGAGTTCTTGGCGTATCCAGCCTTCCGGTCTCTCAATACGCTCAACTACAAATAGTTTGGCTCAGAGACGCGGAGGTTTCACGTAATCATTTCCTCCGAGGTTGCTAACATGAAAAATGTTTTCTCTCTTCGCAAGCGTTCATTCCTCTCGCCTGTTTCAACCGGCTATACGTCGCATATCTTCGCTGAGGTTGAATCCTCCAATGAGGGCGAATACAGGTGGGGACACAACA
>Ga0111538_10002857_pt1 | contig 24230 bp, 16 predicted proteins | sample SoiMethybrSBSTD1_FD_79669 | JGI IMG/M metagenome (GOLD analysis project Ga0111538, IMG submission 79669) | Bulk soil microbial communities from a Populus tree surrounding site in Tennessee, USA - Soil MetaG P. TD hybrid SBSTD1 (version 2)... | ecosystem: Environmental > Terrestrial > Soil >...
CCGCCGAGGAAAGAATTCGGAAGACACGAAGAGGCGAGGAGGCTGAGCGACGCTGCATCGCGGCAGCGCCGACAGCTGAAACATCCGCGACCCGTGAGTGAAGTGGCACGCAGCCTGGCGCTGCGGAGAGAACGCAACGAGAGGAGCCCATGAGCCTTCTGAACAAGCTATTCGGAAAGAAAAACCAGCAGCTGACATCGCAGCGCGCCGTGCGCCCCGGGGCGGCGGCTCAGCAACCTGCTGCGTCCCCAGCGGCCGCTGCATCCAAAACGGCACGTTCGGCATCGACATCCGCCGGGACGTCCTGTGCGCCGCAGCCCGCGAGCAACCTCGAGCGCTGGAGTCGCTCGGGCGCGCCCAGCCGCTGGGTGCTGTCGCACAACTACTCCTGGAATCACGACGACTGGCTCACGCTGCTGCGCGACCTGGAGTCCTCGGAGTTCTGGCCGCTGGATCCCGAAAAAGTCGGCTGCGTGCTCGAGAGCCTCAAGGCGGATCGCCCGCTGCACGCCGCAGCCAACTGACGGAAAACTCAGCGGACGCGCTCTTCCCGCGCTCAGGGAGCCCTCGTGTCGTGCACGAGCCGGCCCGCCACCTCGATGCGGACGGGCTGGAGGAAGCGGCGCACGGTCTCGAGGTCCACCTCCACGCCGAGGCCCGGCGCCTCCGGGACGCGGACGAGGCCATCGGCGCCCCGCTCGAGCGGCCGGCGCACGAGGCTGCGAGAGAGCTCCGAGCCTTCCGCCGGGTACTCGAGCAAATCGAAAGTGGGGGCCGTCGCGAACACGTGGAGCGCCGCAGCGAGGCTCAGGTGGCTCTTGAACGTGTGATTGACGTACACGACGCCCCGCCGCTCGGCCAGGCGCCGCGCGCGGAATGCGGTGGTGACTCCTCCGATGCGGCCGGCGTCGATCTGGAGATAGTCGACGCCGCCGTTCTCGACGAGGTCCTCGGCGAAGCGCAGGCGGTTCGCGCCCTCTCCCGCGGCGATGGGCACCGGCGGATTTCGTCGCCGCAGCCGCCCGTACGCTGCAACGGCGTCGGGAAGGAGCGGCTCCTCGAGCCAGCCAATCTTGAACGCCTGGAAAGCTTCCGCCCGGCGGAACGCGGTGGCGTCATCCTCGCCCCAGACCACGCCGGCGTCGACGAAGAGGCGGGCGTCCGGACCCAGGCCGGAGCGTGCCGCTTCGACGAGGGCGATATCCATCGCCTCGCCGTGGCGTCCGAGCGGGCCCCATCCGAACTTCGCGGCGGCGTAACCAGCGCCCCGCAGCTTCGCAGCGCGCGCTTTCGTCGCTTCCGGGCTGTCCGCGAAAAGCACCGAGGCGTACGGCACTTTCGCGTGCGCGGCGACCCGAACTCCGGCCGGCGGCGAAGCGCTCGGCTCGACGCTTTCGAGGAGCCTCCAAACCGGCTCTCCGAGCTTTTTCCCCAGCAGATCCCACAGCGCGATGTCCGCGCCGCTGAGCGCGTGGTGCACCTGCTCGATGTCGAGGCCATCGCGCAGAACTTTCTCTCCCAGGCGGACCACGTCAGCGGCCGACTCGACGCGCTCCCCGAGGAGCGTGTCGCGCAGGTTGATGATGTTGCCGTGCGATGGCGGGCAGCAGTACGCCGCCAGCGTGACGAGCGGCGACGCGTCGCACTCGCCCCACCCCTCGAGCCCGTCCTCGTCGCGGATGCGCACGACGAGTGAGTCCTGCGTGCCGTCCGCAGCGTTCGTGACGTTGGGGATCGCTAGATAAAATACGTCGATGCTCGAGAGGCGCATGGGGCACAATTCCTGACGGGGCCCGCCCACCGTACTGGATCCGCAGGCGCAAGGAAATGTTGAAGATTCTCGTCATCGGGGCGCACCCGGACGACGCCGATGTCGGCGCGGGAGGCACGGCGGCTCTCTGGATGCGGCGCGGCGATCAGGTCGCATTCATCTCAACGACGAACGGCGCCGCCGGCCATCACGAGCTCGGCGCGCGCGAGCTCGAAGCGCGCCGGCGCGATGAGGCCCGCAAGGCGGGCGAAGTCCTCGGAATCTCCTACGAGGTGCTCGATGCCCCCGACGGACACCTCGAGCCGGACCTCGAACGGCGGCTCGACCTCATCCGCCGCATCCGGTCATTCTCCCCGGACCTGATCCTGACGCACCGCCCCAACGACTATCACCCCGACCACCGATCGACGGCCACGCTCGTGCACGATTCGGCGTACATGGTGATGGTGCCTCTCGTTTGCCCGGACACTCCACCGCTCAAGAAGAATCCTGTGATCGCTTATTTCTCCGACGAGTTCACGAAGCCCTGCCCGTTCACGCCGGACGTCGTGGTCGACGTGGACCCGGTGATGGAATCGAAGTGGGCCATGCTCGACGCTCACGCTTCGCAGTTCTACGAGTGGCTCCCGCACGTCGAGGGTCTGCAGGAGGCGCTGCCCACCGAGCCTGAGCCGCGGCGCCGATGGCTCGAGAAGCATTGGGGGCCTCGCTTCCAGGCCGTGGCGCACCGGTACCGCGACCATCTCGCCCACAACTACGGCGCAGACCACGCCGCCGACGTCGAGCACGCGGAGGCTTTCGAAGTCAGCGAGTACGGCGGCCGGCCGAGTCGAGCGGCTCTCTGCGACCTCTTTCCTCTGCGTTGACGATTCCGGCGCGCGCTCGAGCGACACCGAGGGCGGGTCGCTCGCGATGGAGAGGCGACGGCGCCGTCACAAGCCGATGTATTTCGGCCCGCCAGCGTCGCTCGGGACGGTCCAGGTGATGATGCCGTAGGGGTCGAGCACGTCGCACGTCTTGCAGTGGACGCAGTTCGAGTGGTTGATTTGGAGGCGGACCGCTGGGGAGCCGTCGGGGCGCGGCGGCGCGGCCGGATCCTCGACCATCTCGTAAACCCGCGCCGGGCAGAAGTGCTCGCACGGGTTGCCGTATTCCTCGCGGCAGCGCGTGCGGCAGATGTCGAGGTCGTGGACGATGAGGTGGCTTGGCTGGTTCTCCTCGTGCATCGCCCCGGCGTGGTAGACGCCCGTGAGCTTGTCGAAAGTAAGGACGCCATCCGGCCGCAGCTCCGCCGCTTCCCCGGGCGAGGGGCCGGCGCCGTTCTGCCGCCGCTCGAGGCAGGCCGCATCCGTCTTCACGGGGAGCCGGTCGCCGAAAAGCCGTCCGCCAGCGGCGAGGAGGAGCCCCGCGCGCACCATGCCGACGAAGAAATTTCCGTGGAAGACCTGGCGCACGTTGCGCACGAGCCGGAGCTCCTTGCAAAGCCAGCTCTCGCGGTAGCGGCGGTCGTATCCTTCGAGAGCGGCGGCGTCGAAGCGGCCGGCCCGCAGCGCGTCGAAAATCGCCTCCGCGGCGAGCATTCCGCTCTTTACTGCGGTGTGGATCCCTTTCAGGCGAGGCGCGTTGAGGAAGCTTGCGCCGTCGCCGACGATCACGAACCCGTCGCCGTAGAGCTTCGGTTGGGACCAGTACCCGCCCTCGGGCACGGCCTTAGCACCGGCTTTCAGGATTTTGCCGCCCTCAAGAAGGGAGCGGATCCACGGATGCGTCTTCCATTTCTGCGCCGAGGCCCACGGGTCGAACTCCGGGTCGCCGGAGTCGAGCGCGGGGACGAAGCCGATCGACGCGCGATCGCCGGCCAGGCCGTAGATCCAGCCTCCGCCGTAGTGGTTCGAGCGCAGCGGCCAGCCCGCAGTGTGGAAAACTTCGCCGGGCCGGATGCGGCCGGCGGGAAGCTCCCAGAGCTCCTTCACGCCGGTGCCGTAGATCTGCGGGTTCGGTCCGCTGGCGCCGAGGCGCTCGACGAGCGCCTTGGTCAGCGACCCGCGCGGCCCCTCTCCGAAAACGGTGACTCGCGCGCGGAGGTCCGTGCCGGGAGTGAAGCTCGCCTTCGGCTGGCCGGCCCGGTCGAGGCCCAGGTCCGCGGTCCGGACGCCCGCGACCCGCCCGCTCTCGTCGTAGATCAATTCCTTGCCGGGGAAGCCCGCCAGCACGTTCACGCCGCGCGCCTCGACTTTCGTCTGGAGCCACTGAACCACGTGGCTCAGCGTCACGACGTAGCCCCCGTGGTTTTTCAGAGTGGGGGGGACAAAAGGAAACCGGATCTTGCCCCGTGGAGTGAGGTAGTAGACTGCCTCGCTCACGACGGGCGCTTCGACGGGGCACCCCTCCTCTTTCCAGCGGCCCTCGAAAAGCTCATCGAGGCCGCGAGGATCCATCACGGCGCCGCTCAGGATGTGCTGCCCGACTTCTCCTCCTTTTTCGATGATGAGGATCTCGCGCTTCTCGCCGGCGGCCTCGAGCTTCCCGGCGAGGTGGTAAGCGCACGCGAGCGACGCAGGTCCCGCACCGACGAGGAGGACGTCGCATTCGAGAGTTTCGCGGTCCAAGGATCCCTTCCTTCTCTTTTCGCCGGGAGCTTTCGTCCGGCGTTCGCACCCGACCGATCGTCCGGACGGCGCGGCAGCTTTTTGGGATTCTGATCCCGACGCCCCCTGCGTATACTCGGTTTTCTAACGCGTGGCGGCTCAACCGCAACGCTGATCTCCCGTGCAATTCGCTTCCCCAGAGAAGAGGGGAAAGTGAACCCGATGCCCCGGCGGACCCCTTTCGAGGTGACGTCCCTCGGGGCATTTTCACGTGTGGCGAGCGCTCCTCACGCGGCGCGTGGTCCGATAACGCCCTTTCCATGCTTTCCTTCAAGCGGGCTCTTCCACGGGTCCGATGGGCATCGTGGGCCGGAAGAATTTGGACAGTAGGGGGAAAACGGTCCTCGAAGGGATTGAGGCGGCCATGGAGCAACCGCGGAGGTTTCTGACGCACGGCGTGCGCAAAATCGCCGTCGTGGCGAGTCGGGCCCAGGGCGGAAAGACGCGCCACGCGTCGTTCGCCCCCTTGCCTCCTCGTCTCAGGTCGGGAGAGCTGCTCGACGACTTCAAGATCGAGCAGGAGATCGCCACGGGCGCCACGGCGACCGTCTACGAGGCCTGGCAGGTCTCGGCCCAGCGCGTCGCCGCGTTGAAAGTGCTGTCGCCCCACCTCGGCACGGACCCGATGGCCGCCGAGCGCTTCAAAGCTGAAGCGGCCTACGCCGAGCGCGTGGAGGATCCCTGCATCGTCCCGATCTACGGCAGCGGCAAAGCTCGAGGTCACTACTACTACGCGATGCGCCTCGAGACGGGCGAGACCGCCGAATCTCTCGCCGCGAGCGCTTCGACGACGGACGAAGGCTACTCCTATTGCCTCGCCCGCCAGTTCGCCGGAGTCGCGCGCGCTCTCGAGCGGCTCCACGAGAAAGGGATCATTCACCGCGACCTGAAGCCGGAAAACCTGCTTCTCGGCCGTGACGGCAGCCTGCTCCTCTCGGACTTCGGCTCGGCGCTCGACGCGCTCGACCGCTCACGCACGCTCGAAAGATCGCTCTGGGGCACGTTGCGCTACATGAGCCCGGAGCAGTTCGGGCCGGAGGCGGACCCGTACGACGCGCGCATCGACGTCTACGGGCTCGGCCTGACACTGTACGAAGTCGCGACGGGCGCCAACCCCTTCCCGGGCACCGACGAGGAAGAGCTGGCGCGCATCAAAGTCACGCGTATCCCGCCCGCCCCGCGGGCCGCGAACTCCCGGCTGCCGCTGGGTCTCGACGCGATCATCCGGCACGCCGTCGAGCCGAACCCGACGCTGCGCTATGGCTCCATGGAGGAGCTGGCGGGAGATCTCGAGCGCTTCGGCAAGCAGAAGCGCGGCCACCGGCGCTGACGAAAGCACCGGGCCCGACTCATTTCGTCGACTCGGTGCCCTGGATGCCCGAGCGAAGCCCCGCCAGAAGGCGGCGCACGCTGGGTCCCTCCGGGGAAGCGGGCCGACCCGCGAGCCGGTCGAGGTCACGGAGAACTTCGGAGATTTTCGAGTACCGCTGGGTGGGATCTTTCTCGACCATCCGCTCGATGATCGTCGAGAGCCCCAAAGACACGGGACTCTCGAGCTCGTGCAGTGTCTTTAGTTTCTCGCGCGAGAGGACCCAGCGCGCCCACTCGACGGGGTTCTTCGTGCCGTAGAGGCGCTGGAACGCGGGGCCGCCGATGAGCGCCTGGAAGCTGAGAAACCCCAGCGAGTAGATGTCGACGCCGAAGCCCGGACGCACGCCTTTGCGCAGGGCTTCCGGCGCCATGTAGCCGAGCGTGCCGCCGGCGCGCGGCTGGGGGTCGCTGGCGGCCGCCGCCAGGCCGAAGTCCATCAGCTTGATCGCGCCCGCCGCGCTCACGAGGATGTTTTTCGGGTTGATGTCGCGATGGATGAGGCCGGCTTCGTGCACCGCGCCCACGGCGGACACGAGCTGCTGGAAGTACTCGAGGAACTCGTGCTGCGGCACCGCGCGGCGGACGTAGACGTCCCGGAACGGGGTCCCATGGACGTACTCGAGCACCAGCGTGACGGACGTCGTCGTCTCGATGCAGTCATGGATCGTGACGATGTTCGGATGGTCGAGGCTCGCGAGCATCTCGGCCTCGCGGAGGAGGCGCGCGGCCTTTTGCTTCCGTTCGGGCTCGGTCCCCCCGTGCGCCCGTTTGAGCGCGACGGTCCGCTTGAGGCGCGTGTCTTCGGCTTTGTACACCTCCCCCGTGCCGCCGGACCCGCACTTCTTGATTTTACGAAAGCGCCCATGGAGCAGGTCGCTCATGGAAGCGATTCTACCTGAACGACGTCGCCGCCGAGGTCCTACGCGGGAATTCCGCCGGCGAACCGGCCCGGTGGGTCAGAAAACGAGGTTGATGACTTTCGCCGCGACCCAGGACAGGGCGTGCAGAAGATCGCCTCCGTCTCCGCTGGACCAGGCAGGTAAATGCGAACCTCGCGCAGAGACGGCGTTCCAGGCCGACTTCTGCTCCTTCAAGCGCTCGAGCTCCCGCTTCGACCGCAAAATCTCCTGCTGGCGCGATTTGTCGAGGCCGCCCGAGTTGATGAACACCATCACTTTTTCGAGCTCGGACCCGTCGAACCAGAAGCCGTGCCCCTTGCACCAGTCGATCACGATACCCGAACAGCCGCCGAAGTTCTTTCGCAGCATGAAGCCGGAGCAGACGGGGCAGGGAAGGTACTTCACGACCTGGTCGACTTCTTCCGTCGCGGCGGGCCGCGCATCCGTGAACGCACGCACCGCTTCCGCGAGGACCGCCGTGTCTTTCGCCTCGAGGACGCGCTCGAATGTGGCGGCATCGAGCCAGATCCCGCTGCAGCGCGTGCACTCCGTATAGCTGGTCTTCTCGTGCTCCCGCAGCACGAGCGCGCTCTGGCACCGGGGGCATTTCGCCGAAGCGCGCGTCGTTCGTATCGCCTGGGGGCTGATGGGGATGCCGCAATGGCTGCAGTACGCTGCCAGGACCGGGAGGCGCGCGTAGCACTCCGGGCAGACGAGCCCGAGGTTGCGCTCCGCGAGCGTGATCGCGCCGCCGCAGTAGTCGCACTTCGACGCTTTCTCCCGCACCTTCCCCCCGCAGGCCGAACAGTGGAGGATGCGCGCCTCCCTCGGCCGGCGCTTTGGCACCTCGACGAGGCGCCCGCACCTACAGCGAACGTGGTCTCCGGGCTTCATCCCTTCGACGTCGTACTGGAGTCGGCAGCTTGGGCAGGCGATCAGCATGGTGGGGCGGTCCGGGGGGTAGACCAGCTCCAGCGGCTCCACGAGGGTCTCGGGCAGGCGAGGGCCATTTCCGAAATTCGCTCCTCCCTATGTAGAGGCTACGGCTTCGGCGCGCTTTCCCGGCGCCGCGGGCTGAGCCGTCAGGCTGATTTTCAGCACGAGCAGGAAGTACGCAGCGGAGATGCCGAGCCAGACAAGCCCGATCGCATGGGGGGACATCCCGGTGATGTGGGAGATTGCGACGGCGTCGTTCTCCCCCACGGCCACGGACTTCCCGGTGGCCAGGATATCGGAGTAGATGTCGAAAAGGGAGTAGAGGCAGCTCACAGTCCCCAGGAGCCGGAGGAGGAGCGCCCCCAGCAGCGCGGGGGTCAGGCAGCCCACGACGATGAAGGCGCTGGCGAGCCCCGTGGCGAACTTTCTCGAGTAGGGATCGTGAAGAACCGTGAAAATCGCCGCCGCCAGAGTGACCGTCAGAAGGACGTAGACGCCAGCGACCCGGGCCCGAAAGCGGGAGAGGTAGAGGAGGAGACCACCCGTCAGCATGCTCCCAAGGTAGCCGGCGCTGACGATCAGGAGTGTGTTTCCGCCGTCCGTTTCGCACCAACCGCCCTCATCGGCCGTGATCACGACGTTGATGATCCGCCCGCCGCTGAGGAGCGCCATGAGGCCGTGGCTCATCTCGTGAAAAAGGACCACCATCAGCTTGACCGGCTGGATCCAGTGCGACTGCCAGAGCCAGAAAACGGCGCTGATGAGGCCAAATTGCAAGATGAACTGTGCAACCGAGAAACTCTCGGCGTAGTCCGACCGCTTGCCCACTGGTTTCCTCGTTGGTGGTGACCTCGAACCCGCCCGGCGGGGCCCGTGGGGAAGGGCCTCTCAAGGGTCGAAGAAATATACCCCGCTGCCTCGGAATCGTCCGGCGGAGCGACGGCTCGATGGACCGATAAGCGCCGGAGCTCGTCGCCGTCGACTGCGCGTTACCGCTCGGAACGACTCAGCGAGAAACGCTGATTCCTCCGAGCGATTTTTCGCCGATCACCTATTGAATATCGCGCCCCCCATCTCCAGAATTGCGACACTCAAGGCCAGGTCGCACTGCGTACTTCTTCGCGAGGTGTCAATTCGATGACGAGAGATCCGCTCGAGAAGTGGACCGTCCAGGATTCACGCGAGCTCTACAACATCCGCAATTGGGGGAAGGGCTACTTCTCAATCAACAAGAGCGGATGCGTGGCCGTGCACCCGTACAAGGATCCGGAGCAGTTCATCGACTTGAAGGAGCTCGTCGACCAACTGAAGCAGCGCGGGATCGAGCTGCCGATCCTCCTGCGCTTCACCGACATCCTCCGCCACCGCATCAGCGAGCTGCACGATGCGTTCGCGGCCGCGATCCACGAGTACGAGTACCAGGGCGACTACTGCTGCGTCTACCCGATCAAGGTGAACCAGCAGCGGCAGGTCGTGGAGGAGTTCCTCGATTTCGGCAAACCGTACCGCTTCGGGCTCGAGAGCGGCTCGAAGCCGGAGCTGCTCGCCGTCCTCGCGCTGACGCACCGCAGCGACATCCCCATCATCTGCAACGGCTTCAAAGATGACGACTACATCGAGATGGTCGTATTTGCCCAGAAGATCGGGAAGACCGTCATCCCGGTCGTCGAGAAGTTCAACGAGCTCGAGCTGATCCTGCGCTACGCAGAGAAGCTGCAAGTGCGACCGGTTTTCGGCGTCCGCGTGAAGCTTTCCGCGAAAGGCTCCGGACGCTGGAAGCTGTCGAGCGGCGACCGTTCCAAGTTCGGCCTGACCGTGACCGAGCTCCTCAAGATCGTGGAGATGCTGAAGGCAGAGGGCAAAGAGGACTGCCTCAAGCTCCTCCACTTCCACCTGGGAAGCCAGATCACGAACATCCACAACATCAAAAACGCGATCAACGAGATCTCGCGGATCTACGTGGAGCTGACGCGCGCGGGCGCCGGGCTCGAGTACCTCGACGTGGGGGGCGGCCTCGGCATCGACTACGACGGCTCCCAAACGAACTTCGAGTCATCGGTGAACTACACGCTCCAGGAGTACGCCAACGACGTCATTTTCCGGGTGAAGACGATTTGCGAAGAGGCCGGCGTCAAGCACCCGACCATCATCTCGGAGTCGGGCCGCGCCACGGTGGCGTACCACAGCGTGCTCGTGTTCAACGTGCTGGGGATCTCGAAATTCCACTTCGAAGAGCCTCCGGACGACATCCCGGATGATTTCCCGCAGCCGATTCACGACCTCCACGCACTCTGCCGCGACCTGTCGAAGAAAAACCTGCTCGAGAGCTACCACGACGCCGTCCAGGCGTACGACGAGGTCCTGACCGCGTTCAACCTCGGCTACCTCAGCCTCGAGATGCGCAGCCTCTCGGAAAAGCTCTTCTACTACGCGGCGCAGAAGATTCTTCACATCATCCGGAACATGGACTACGTGCCGGAGGAGCTCGAGGGGCTCGAGTCGCAGCTTTCGGACACCTACTTCTGCAACTTCTCCGTCTTCCAGTCGCTGCCCGACTCGTGGGCGGTCCAGCAGCTCTTTCCGATCATGCCGATTCACCGGCTGCGCGAGGAGCCTCGCCGTCGGGGGATCCTCGCGGACATCACCTGTGATTCGGACGGCAAGGTCGACAAGTTCATCGACTTGCGCGACGTGAAGAAGACGCTCGAGCTGCACGACCTCGACGGCCCCGACTCCGATGGCGAGTACTATCTCGCTACGTTCCTCGTCGGCGCGTACCAGGAAATCCTGGGAGATCTCCACAACCTCTTCGGCGACACGAACTCCGTCCACGTCTCGCTCGACGAAAACGGAAACATCAACGTCGAGACGGTAGTCAAGGGCGACACGGTCCAGCAGGTGCTCTCCTACGTCCAGTACTCGAGCGGCGAGCTCATCTCGCAGATGCGGAAAGACGTGGAGTCCGCGTTGCGGGAGAAGCGGATCACTCTCGAAGAGTCGGCCCGCTTCCTCAAGTTCTACGAGCAGGGCATGGGCTCGTACACGTACCTGACGACGCGCCCGGTCCCCGCGCCGCTCTCGATCGTCCTGCCGGGGCACACGCAAAACGCCGCACCCAACGCGAACGGCAGCTCCGGGGCCGCCGTCGTTCCGTCAGCCTCATCCCCGGCGCAGCCGCCGGTCCTCACGGGGTCGCGCCTGGGAGAAGACAAGCCCTCGTAAGCAGCTCGTCCTGCAGGGCGTGCCGGTCGCAGCCGCAGTCGTGGACTGACGGGGCGATGTGGGCGCCAGCATCCGCCAGGAGCCGCGCTGTCAACACGAGCGGCAGGCCGACGACGTTGTAGTAGCAGCCCCGAATTTTCGCCACGAGCGCGCCGGCGGCTCCCTGGATGCCGTAAGCTCCCGCTTTGCCCTCCGGCTCGCCGGTGTCGAGGTAGTGCTCGATCTCGAGCTCGCTGAGAGATCGAAAAATCACCTCCGTCCGCTCCACGGCGGCGCGGGGCGGCGCTCCCGGAGTCGCCACGGCAACTCCGGTCCACACGTCGTGGGAGCGTCCGGCCAAAAGGCGGAGCATCGTCCGAGCGTCATCCCGATCCGCCGGTTTTCCCAGGATTCGCTCGCCTTCCGCCAGCGGGACGGCGACGAGAGTATCGGCGCCGAGCACGATGCGCCCGGCGGAAGGAGCCTCCCTCTCGAGACGCGCGAGGACCTCGACGGCTTTCTCGAGGGCCAGCCTGCAGACGACGTCCCGGGCGCACCCTTGCGCCGCCGATTCATCGACGCTGCTCGGAGGAACCACGCGGAAGCGCGGTGTCACCATCGAAAGCAGCTCTTGACGGCGCGGCGACGAAGACGCGAGGACGATTTCGGAAAGAATGGCACCTCTCCTGGACGGGCTTTCGGCCCCGATTCTACACGCGGGGCCCGGCGGAGCGGCTGCGGGCAATGGACCGGAGGTACTCATTGACCCCAAAGACCGCCAAGGTTAGCGTTGCGCGCGGATTTTCTTCCCAAGAGAGAGATCGCTTCGCAAACCGACCGCGGGCGCGCCGGTGAGCGAAAACGCGCCTTGCTGCCTTCGAGGGCCAGACGAAGACTCAGCAAGCTATCAGTCGACCGAAGCACCGAAGGATCTCTGTCGGGCCCTCGAGCCAACGCGTTTTTCCAACCGCAATCAGCCCATCGGGCTAAGGCGCCATTCATGATCCCACGTCGATGCTGCTCGTTCGTCGCTTCGCTGGCCGTCGGTATCGCGATCTCCGGATGCGGATCCAAAGATTCATCAGGCGGCGCTTCGAGCGGCGAAGACGCATCCCGCCCGCTCAGCGGCAGCCCGCTGTCGAAGCCCACGCAGCTCGTCGGTACGTGGTTCGCCGTCACGGAGGGCGGAGGCTTCGAGGGTCTTGAGTTCACGAAGGAAGGCAAGGCCCTGCTCGGCGACGGCTCCGCAGGCATCACCGTTGACTATAGCCTGCTCGAGGGCGGACGTCTGAGCCTCGCGGCGCCGGGCGGAGTCACGACCGTCTTCGAGACGACACTCTCCGGCGATCAGCTGGAGCTCAACGGGAAGGGCTCGTTGCTGCTCGAGGGCGGCACGCAGCGCTTCCGCCGTCTGAAGCCGGGCGAGACGATCGCGGATGCGCAGAAAGAGCGGAGGGCCGCGAGAGCGAAAGCCTATCAGGAGCGCGTCGCGGCTCTGCAGACCTTCCTGAAGCAGCCCGGTCTCGTCCTGGCGTTCGCCGACGCCGGCGGCGCGGGCCCCGGGCCCATCGCTCTCGACGTCCAGCCCAACGCCTCGGGTTTCGCCGGCAAGGCCTGGCACGACGACCGCCCTCCGCACCTGAACGCCATCAGCGGACAGCTGCATCTCGACGAGGCCTCGAACGTCGCCCAGGTCGCGGTCACGTTCGGCGAGCGGATCGCCCCCCGCGCCGTCCAGCCCGACGGCGGCGGGCAGATCTCTCTGAACGCGACGGGCGAGGGCAAGAGCCTCAAGCTCGCGGCCCAGGTGACCGTAGGCAATTCGCCGGCTCGCGAGATGGCCCTGCGCTCCGACCCGAAGCTGCACGGGGAGATCGTTGCACGCTACGAAGCCGAGCTCACGCGCCTCGAGGCGCTGAAGCAGCCGCTTATCCAGCTGCTCAAAGACCACGCCACGCTGCGGGGCACACTCCAGTCCGCGGACGCGCGGAAGACCGAGCCCGACACGGCCGAGCTCACGCTCGCGAAGGATCCGAAGAGCGGACAGTACTACTGCGAGGGAATTACGGTCGGCCTCAGGGACCGCGGTGAGCTCGTGACGCAGGCCGCGGCCGAGCTCGTCATTTCCAATGACGTCTGCTGGCTCCGCGTCCTCTGCCCCCCGGCGAGGGAATATCTCCTCGCGCCCGAGCCCGGAAAGGCAGGCAAGCTCGCCGGCCGATGGTCGACGCCGGGCGCGCCGACCGGAAACGAGGCGCGCTTCGACGTCGTCGAGGCTCTCGACGCCGGCACGCGCGATGCGAGCTTCGAGGCCCGCCGCAAAGCCATCCAGGCAATCCCGGCCGACGCGGTCTTCACCGGCCTCGCGTTCGAGGACAGCGGCTTCGGTCTCGAGATGCCCATCGCGTTTCGGCTGCAGATCACCGTGCGGCCCGACGGTGCAGTCACCGGCGCCGCCGACTACCCCACGCTGTCGACGCGGATGACGGTCGCTGGAAAGGTGGCCGAGACGCAATTCGGTCCGAGCCTCGAGCTGCGCTACACTGCGGCGGAGTCGACTCCAGGGGACAAAGTGTTTTTCCGAAGCATCCAGAACGGAGCTTGGCGTCTCGTCCCCCTCGCGGGGGCAGGCCCGACGAAGCTGGCGGGATATTTCACCGGTCCGCCCGTGCGCACCGCGACGCTCACGCTCGCGAACGATGAATCCGCCGCGCAGCTCCGCACGAAGCTCGCAGACCTGCTGGGGAAAGGCGCCCAGCTCTACGTGGCCAAGTTCGTCGGTTGGCAGACGCCGGGCGTTCCTCCGACCGTGGTCGAGTGGAAGCTGGACGAAGCGACGAGCAAAGTCAGCGGCCGCATGGCCATCAACAACCGGGCCCTCGGCACGAGCGAGAAGCTCGAAAGCAGTTACGAAGGACCCGTCCAGCGGGAGAACGGCTGGACGACTCTCGAGCTAATGCAGGTGACGCCGTTCCACTCGTACGATCGGCTCGTCGGAGCGCTGAAGCTTTTCGTCTGCGAGGATTCACGGGGCACCTTGCATCTCAACGGCGCGATCTCGAACGTGGGGACCGTGCCCAACGACAAACCCCTGCCGGAATTCCCGGACAAGCTCGAGCGGTGCATCGACCTCGTGCCGGTTCCGTCCGTCGACGCCGCGACGCGCTCGGTGATCGACAAGGCTGCTGCGGACCTCGCGAAAGCCAAGGCCGACGCGGACGATGCCACAAAAGCAGCGCAGGGGGCCGCTCTGGACGCCCGGCGCGCCAAGCTCACCCCGTTCTTCCCGCTGTTTCAGGCGAAGACCGGCCTCGTGATCACGACGGACGCGCCCGCCGAGCTCGGGACCGTGATCCTCACGTCGCAGGTCGACACGGAGCGCGCAACGATCACGGGGAAAGGGATCGCCCTGCGCGAGATGCCGTTTCGAGAGATCACGTTCGAGACGGGGCTCGACAACGGGGGCAACCTGACGTTGACGCCGTCCAACACGAAAGCGCCCTACGCTTTCGCCGCCCCGAAAGACAACACGGCTGCGGGTCGAGGCGTGGCGCTCAAATTGCTGACGGAGGCAGAGCGCGCGAAGCTCGACGCGCTGATTCAGCTCGGCCAGCGACTGCAGAGCACGCCGCAGACGGTGCTTACGGTGGAGACGCTCGACGCGACCGCCGCGAAAGCCCGCGAGGCGGGCCTGGGTGCCGCGGACCTGCCGGGCATCGCGATCTACAAAGACCGCAAGAACGACCAGGTCGCCGCGATGTTCACCGCGCGCTCGAACGGACGCTATCGCTGGATGAAAGAGCCGGTCGCGCTCCGCCTGAACGGGCCGGTGCGCGGAAAGGCGCTGTACATGAAAGGCGGAGGCCCGACGGACAACCTCACGGTGGTGATCAACGGAACGCATCGGGCTGCGATCGCTTCCATCGCTCAGCTCGGGGGCGCGAGCATCCAGCTGCCGGCGGACCTCGAGATTCTCGATCTGCGGCTGGAAGCCGGCGGCACCGCTCAGGCCCGTGGCGTAGGGTTAGTGAAGTAGACAAGGCACCGCTGCCGTGGCGCCGGTGGCGCAGAATCGAACGGCAGCGCGGCGGCCCTCGAGCTCCGAACTCTCGGAAAGCAGGTTGTTCGCGGCGGCCCGGCGGTTGTTAGGGCTTGGACCGGCCGGTACAATTCCCTGCTGTCCCTGGGTCCATGGAGTTCACACGCAATTAGCACCTCCCTGCCCTTGACTACCGTGCGTGCAAAGGCGCTCGTCCGCGCTTGCGGATTGGTTGCATTCGCCATTTTCAGTTTGGGCCAGGCGATCCCACCGCAGCCCGACTCGGACGGCGACGGCGCGACGGATGACCTCGAGCGGCGCATCGGCACGGACCCGTTCCGGCCGGACACGGATGGTGACGGGCTCCTCGACGGCTGGGAGATCCATGGCTACTGGTCGGGCGGGCAGTTCGAGCCGCTCCCCGTCTATGGCGCGAGCCCGCTGCGCAAAGACGTGTTCATCGAGATCGACTGGATGACGACGAGCACCGGCTCCGTCCAGACGAACGCGGTCATCGCGTACCAGGCAGCGCTGGATGTGACGAAAGCCTTCCGCCGTTTTTCGGAAGGCATCAACATCCACTTCGACCTTGGCCCTCGGATCCTCGACCTGCTCCCGCCGGAGGTCATCGACCCTAGCGTGGATTTCTCCGTCTACGACAACGAGCCCGACCTGGAGAAAGTGCTGCCTTACCAGGAGAGCTTTACGACGCGGCCCAGTCAGGATGGCGCCGGGACAACGCAGCTCTCGCTCTACGACGTTTATTTCGGAGGCCGGTACTTCCGGCCATCGCGAAGGAACATCTTCTACTACGTGGTGATCGCGGAGCAGCGGAGCTCGAAGCTCCAGGCAGGCGGCGACTCCGAGCGCAACCACCCGCAGGTGGACAGCTTCTCCGACGCAGCGGCTCGGCGCGATGGGCTCACGCCCGCGGGCGTTCAGGTCGGCGTGCTTTTCCGCAAGCCCGAGCCCGATCTCCCGATGACTGACCTGCGCTACCAGCGCTCGGTGAGCCTGTTCCACGAGCTCGGCCATGCGTTCGGGCTCGGCCACGGCGGAGTGGGGCTCGATGGCCGCTGGGACAATACCAACGGCAAGCCGAACTATCCGAGCATCATGAACTACCGCTTCCAGTCGTGCGGCGTCAGCCTGGACGGCGGCCTGCCCGTCATGGACTTCTCGCACGGGGTTCTGACGACGCCGCTCTGGGAGAAAGACGTTCTCGAGCCAGTGGGGATGGGCCGGGTGCCTAACGATCACATCCTCGAGTGCCTCCGAGTGCGCCGCCTCCCCTCTGCCTTCGAGCACAACCTCGACTGGAACCACGATGGAGTCATCTCCGACGCCCCCTTGACGCTCGACCTCAACGGGGACGAAGAGCTCGACGACTACCCCCTGGTCGACCACGACGACTGGGGCAAGCTCCGCCGGGATGGATTCGACGGCATCGGCTTGAATGCTTTCTACGGTTGCGGAATGTCCTGCAGCGACGGGCTGCAGACTTCTTGGACCGCGGGAGACTTCAACGCCGACGGCCTCACCGACTTTTTCGTCCGCGGCGGCGGCCGCGCTGCCTGGGTGCTCTCGAGCTCGGACGGCCAGCTCGAGCTCGCGCCGGTGCCGCAGGAGGACGCGCTGCAGCCGTGGAAAATCCTGGACCAGGACGATCTGATTCGGGGCGACTTCCTGGGCACGGGACGCGACGCCATCCTCCTTCATCGTGGCAACGAGGTGAGCATCTTCGACGCCTCCTCCGGCCCCTGGACCTCGCTCTGGTACGAGGATGTCCGGATCGCCTCCGCCGACGGATCGCTGGTCTGGGACCTCGGGCCACAAGACAAATTCCTCGCCGCTCGGCTCTCGGACCCCGCGCGCCAGGACGTCGCCGTGACGAACGGCTGGGATCTGGCGTTCCTGACGAAGGGGGTCGCGGACAACTCGCTCGTCACGGCGTGGCGGGCTGGTCCCGCGTTCCTCGCGTGGACCGCAGGCGTGCCCGCGAGCCTACGGGCCGGCAGGAAGCTGCCCGACGGCCGGGAGAGCCTCTTCCTGGTTGCCGCGGGCGTGCTGATCGAGCTGACCGGTCCCGCCGAAACGCCCCGCATCACGCCGCTGGCTCAGGAAGGCGCGATCGCGGCTGCGGACGGCGTCAGCCCGAACTGGCAGCCCTCGCTGGACGACGCGATCCTCCCGGTCGACCTCGACGGCGACGGCGTCGAGGAGCTCCTCATGAAATCCGGCCCGCGGCTGGGGTTGGTCCAGTGGGACACGAAAGGCCCGGCCACCCTCGTCGCCCAGCTGCGCGGGGCCATCGACGATGAATACACGCTCTCGACGGCGCAGTCCGTCGACAGGGTCTACGCAGGCGACTTCGTCCCGGGCGGAGGCACGGAAGTGCTCCTATCTAACGGCACGCAGTGGCTCACTCTTTCCTGGAATCCCGCCACGCTGCGCTTTGAGAAGCTCGCGGCGCAGAAAGGAGCGGTAGAGGGCTCGGCGGGATCGTTCAAGCTGCTCCAGGGTCAAAGGCTGGCGGTTGGAAAGTTCCTTCCGGGCGCCGGGGATCAGCTGCTCGTCGAGGACGAGGACCGCGTCGCGGTCGTGGCTTGGAACGGAGCCGGCTTCGAGCCAGAGGTGATCGCGCGCGAGGGGCTCGGCCCCTGGCTCTTCCGCCGGGAGGAGCTCCTCGAGGTGGGAAACTGCGCCGACGACCCCGAGCTCGAAGTGCTTGTCCGTTATGGAAGTCGAATCGGTGTCCTCGATTTCTCCCCGCTCGTCGTGAACCTGTTCATCGGCGAGATCGATCTGAAGACGGGCGTTTTCCACAGCGTCCCGAGCTTTCGGCGCGGCGACGTGAACATGGATGGCGACGCGGACATCTCGGATGTCGTCATGCTCCTCAGCTACCTTTTCCTTGGCGCTGTCGAAGTGCGCTGTCTCGACGCGAGCGATTCCGATGACAACGGCTTCATCGACGTCTCGGACGCGATCTTCCTCCTGAACTACCTCTTCAGCAACGGGAAGCCGCCTCCCGCACCGGGAGTGAACCGCATGGGCTTCGATCCGACGGTCGACTCGCTCGACTGCAAGCGCTGAACAGCCGGCGGAGTCGCCCGATCTGTCGCGGGGCCAGCCTCTTAAAGAGACTGCAGCGCTTCTTTGACGTCCGGCGGAATGCGCCAACCCGACGCAGCGGCGTTCTCAGCGACGTACTGGGGCGTTTTCATGCCGGCGAGGCAGGCGGAGACGCCAGGCATCTCCAACACCGCGCTCAGGGCGAGTACCGCGGGAGATGTGCCTGCGCGGCGCGCCAGCGACCTCAGCGCTTCCGCTCGAGCGAGGAGGCGCGGAAATCGAAGGGGCGAGTACCTCGCGTCGCGGCTCCGCACGTCCCGTTTTCCGAACCGCGTGTCCGGAGCGTAGGCGCCCGCGAGCGCACCGCGTGCGAGCGCGTCGAACGCGAGAAAACCGTTCGGCTGTGCTATCGAGCCTTTCGGCTGTGCCGCCGGGCCGCCGGCCGGGTCTTGCGCCGCCCTGGCCAGCCAGGCTCGGGCCGCTCGGGCGGACTCCTCGAGATCGACGGGGTGCTCACCGAGACAGTTCACGGGGTACTCGAGCACCGGATCGTAGGGAGCCAGGCGGTCGACGTCGGCGAGCGCGTGGTTGGAGACCCCCCAACTCCTGAGCTTGCCTTCCCGCCGAAGCACCTCGAGGCTCTCGACCGTCTCCGCCAGCGGGACGGCCGGGTCGGGCCAGTGCAGCAGGTAGACGTCGGCGGCGCTCCGGCGCAAGCGCCGCAAGCTGTCCTCGAGCTGGCTTCGCAAGCTCTGCGCGCGCGCGTCGTGGGCGATCCGGCCGCGATCGTCCCACGTCAGCCCGCCTTTCGTCACGACGATGGCGTCGCCTCCCCGGCGCGACGCCCGGAGAATTTTTCCGAGAAGCTCTTCGGAACGCCCAAACCCGTAGACCGGCGCGGTGTCGAAAAGATTGACGCCGAGCTCCAGACCTTTCTCCACGGCCGTGGCGGCCTCGCGCGCCGAGACTTTGCCCCAACCTTCGCCGCCGAGCTGCCAGCAGCCGAAACCCAGCTCCGACACTTGAAAACCCGTGGAGCCAAGCGGTCGCCGTAGCATGGTGCTCGAGGGCCGGGAGGCCCCAACCTCCCGCGGATCAGGGTCTCACGTATTCCGTGTGCAGCTTCGCGTACTGCCCGCCCGCTGCGAGAAGCTGGACGTGAGTCCCGCTTTCGACGATCCGCCCGCCATCGAGCACGAAAATGCGATCGGCGTGGCGCACGGTCGAGAGCCGATGCGCGACGACGAAGCTCGTCCTTCCCTTGACGAGCCGGAGGAGCGCCTGCTGGAGGCGCTCTTCGCTCAAGGAATCGACCGAGCTGGTCGCCTCGTCGAGGATGAGGATTCGCGGGTCGGGAACGATGGCGCGCACGAAGCAGATGAGCTGCCGCTCGCCCTGGGAGAGGCTCGTGCCGCGCTCCCCCACGACGGAATCATAGCCCTGCGGCAGACGCCGTATGACCTCGTCAGCTCCCAGCATTCTCGAGAGCTCCTCGATCTCCTCGCGGGTCGCATCCGGCCGCGAGTAGCGAAGGTTCTCGAGGACCGTGCCCGAAAAGAGGAAATTCTCCTGCAGCACGATGCCCATCTGCCGGTGCAGCGACTCGAGCGTGTGCTCGGCGATGTCGCGCCCGTCGACGAGGACACGGCCGCTCTCGGGCTCGTAGAAGCGGGAGAGCAGGTGAATGATCGTGCTCTTCCCCGCCCCCGTTTTGCCGACGAACGCGATGAGCTCGCCCGGATTCGCCTCGAAGGACACCTGGTCGATCGTCCAGGGCGCCCGGCGTCCGGCGCCCAGCTTGGCGTAGCGGAAGGACACGGCCTCAAATTCCACTCGACCTTCGATGCGGGGGAGCTCCTGCGCTCCCGGCCGGTCTTTCACCTGCGGCTCCGTCTCGAGGACCTGGAACACGCGCTCCGCGGCCGAGCTACCGTGCAGGATCTCGTTGAAGAGCGCGCTGAACTCGAAAATGGGGCCGAAGAACATGCCGAGGTAGAGAACGAAGGCCGCGAGGACGCCGACCTCGACCTCCCCCTCGCTCACGAGGTACCCGCCGTAGAGCACGATGAGCGCGGTCGCGATGACGTAGAGGGTCCGGACGAACGGCGAGTAGAGGTTCCACACGATCGCGGCGTTCCGGACGTTCATCGCGTGCCGGTCGGCAAGGTTCGAGTAGAAAAGCAGGTTTTTCGTCTCGCGCGCAAAGGCCTGCGTGACGCGGATGCCGGCGATGCTCTCGGCGACGTTCGCAGTGAGGACCGCCAGCGACTCGCGGCACTGGCGATAGGCCACGATGCCCTTCCTTCGGAACGCTTCGGAAGCGATCAGAATCAGCGGCACCAGGCCGACGATGACGAGGCTCAGCTTCCAGCTGTAGAAAGCCATGCTCGCGCCGGAGAGGAGCATGTAGAACGTGCCGTTGATCAAAGTGATCGGCCCCCACACGAGGGGATGCTCCATCGCGGCCACGTCGCGATCGATCCGGGAGATGATTTTGCCCGCCTTCGTCTTGTCGAAGTAGCTCATGGACAGGAACTGGACGTGGCGGAAGACGGATCGGCGCAGGTCATTCAAGATTCGCTGACCGGCGACCATGTTGATCCGGAACTGGACGAAATCGAAGAGCCAGCAGGCGGCGTGGAGCGTGACCAGCACCGCGGTGCAGATCATGAGCTCGGCGAAAGCCTGCTCCGGGATGCCGTGGTCAATGGCTCGCTTGACGATGTGCGGGCCCGCGACGCGGGCGAGGACGAACAGCAGCTCGAGCGCCAGCATTTGCGTGAAGAGCTGGCGGTAAGGTCGGGCCAAGTCCAGGATACGGCGCGCCAGTTTGCGGCTGGGCGGCGCCATGGCGAGCTCTTCTTCGAGGTCAACGTGGCCGATCATGGCTCCTTCGCTCCAAGCGCCGGCCCGCCGACGAGCGCGAGGCTCGCCCGCTGCGGGGGCAACATTCCGCCGAGCGTCACGCTCACCTGCTTCTCGTAGAGCTCCGCGTAGAGGCTGCACGAGGCCAGAAGCTCCAGATGCGTCCCCTCGGCCACGATCCGGCCTTGGTCGAGGAGGACGATTTTGTCGGCATCGACACAGCCGGAAAATCTTTGCGCAATCACCACCGTCGAGCGGCCGATCGAAAGCTCTTTCATGGCTTGCTGGAGCCGCTTCTCCGTCTCGGGGTCGACGCTGGCCGTGCAGTCATCCATGATCAAGACGCGCGGGTTCATGAGGAAGGCACGGGCGATAGCGATTCGCTGCTTCTGGCCTCCGCTGAGGCTCATGCCCCGCTCGCCGACGACGGTGTCGTACTCTTTCTCGAGCCCGGCGATGAAATCGTGGATCTGCGCGGCAGCGGCGCACCGGGCGATTTCCTCCCGGCTCGCCTCGGGGCGGCCGTACGCGATGTTCTCCGCGATCGTCATCGAGAAGAGGAAAGTGTCCTGAAAAATGGGGCTCACAGCCCGGCGTAGCTCGGGGAGCGGAAGCGCGCGCACGTCGACGCCGTCGAGCAGCACCCGACCTCCCGTCACGTCGTAAAAGCGGGGGAGGAGGCTCGCGAGAGAGCTTTTGCCGCAGCCGGTCGGCCCCATGATGGCCGTGCGCTTCCCGGCTTCGATGCGAAGGCTGACTCCCCGCAGGACGGGCGTCTCGCCGGCGTAGGCGAAGCTCACGTCCTCGAGGATCACCTCGGCGGGACCCGCGCCGCGCATCGGCACGGGCTCTCTCGGGGGCAGCACCTGGGGCTGCGCATCGAGGATCAGGAAAATCCTGTCGCCGCCCGAAACGGCTTCGTGCAGCGTCTGGACCACGCGGTTGAGCAGCCGGAGCACGTTCGAGACTTTCGAAAGGTAGAAAAGGGCCGCGGCAATCTTCCCGACGCCGAGGCCCCGCGTGGCATGCAGGAACGCGCCCCCGAAGAGCGTGATCGGGACGCTGAAGTTGAACAGGGCGCCCGCGAGCGGCAGGTTCAGAGTGAAGTAGCGGATGGAGTCGATCGTGCGGTCGAGATAAGAGGATGTCTCCCGCTCGAATTTGTCGATCTCCGCGGGCTCGCGGGCAAACGCCTTGACTACGCGCACACCGCTGATGCTCTCCTGCAGGACGCGGGTCACCGCGTCGTACTGATCGCTCGCGGCTCGGGACAGGAGCCTCATGCGGCCCGCCGCGCGCACCACGATCGCAGCAGCGAACGGGAACGTCGAGAAGGCGAGCAGGGCCAGGCGCACGTCCAGCACGGCGATGAGGACCACCGCGCCGCCGGCGAGGAGGACGATTTCGGCCCCGAGAAACACCGTTTCGGCGTACAGCGTGTGGATGTGGTAGACGTCGCGCGTGGCTTTCGTGATGAGGTCGCCGGAGTGGTTCGCGTCGTGGTACCGGAAGCAGAGCCGCTGCATGGAGTCGTAGAGCGTCACGCGGATGTCGCTGAGGACCTGCGTGCTGAGGCGGGTTCGCAGGATCTCCTTGCCGAAGTTGAAGGCCTGGCCGCTCAAGCCCACGGCAAGGAATGCGACTCCGTACTCCACGACGTCCCGCGAAAGCGGTTGCGGCGCGCCGCCCGGCTTCGCCGCTGCGAGCAGGGAGTCAATGGCTCCTCCTAGCAGGTAGGGGCCAGCGAGCTCGCACCCCATCGTCAGGACGAGACAGACGAGCGCGGCGACGAGGACTCCGCAGTGCGGCCACACGAAGGTGAAGATGCGCCGGAGCACCTTCGGCATCGAACTCGCCGGGACCGAAACAGAGCCACTCATCGAAATTCCTGTTCCCGCAGTAGCCGGAAAACGCGCTAGACTAACCGGCCCGGCCCCAAGGGCAAAAGAAAGAATGCGCCCGGCCGCCACCCTGCAGTCAAGGAGCAAAACTCGGATGTGCGCACCCTATATCGCCATCGTTCTCGCCGCGTTGGGCGCTGATACGCCCGCCGCGGCAGTCGCGCTGCCTCGGCCCCTGGAGCTGACCATTCCCCTGGGGGAAGCGCTGCGCGCGCGGAGCTCCGCGCGCAGCTTCGATCCGAAAGCGCTCGTCGAGGCGGCCGAGCTTTCCACGCTGCTCTGGGCGGCGTGCGGAATCACGCGGCCGGATCCTTCCCACCCGCAGGGCGGCCGGCGCACTTCACCCTCCGCTTTCGAGGCTTACGCGATCGACGTCTTCGTCACCTCGCAGCAAGGCACTTTCATCTACTCGCCGCGGGACCATTCGCTGGTCCCGCACCCCGAACTGGGCAAAAAAGACCTGCGTTCCGAGGTTCCGCGATCCGACTGGGTAAAAGAAGCTCCGATCCTGATCCTTCTCGTCGCGCGCCTGGACCGGTATCCCGAGAACGTGCGCGCAGAGCGCCGAAGGGATTACTCCCACGCCGACGCTGCCGTCATAGGAGAAAACATCTACCTCGCTGCGGCCGGGCTCCGCCTCGCGACCGTGCTCACTGCGGATGCCAAGCCCGAGGCGGGCGCGACGCTGGGCCTCAAAGACACGGAGCGCGTGGTCTTCATCCTGCCCGTGGGCCACGCGAAGCCAAAGTGATGGCCGCCGTGCTTTCCCTTGAATGTTCCGCGTTGTCGGCCTACCCTATTCGCGAATCTTCGCTAGGGGTGCCTCCCGGGAGGCTGAGAACAAACCCTTGGAACCTGAACCGGCTAGAACCGGCGTAGGGAATGCGATCCGGGTCGAGCCGATCCGTGTCCGATCGGCCGACTCCTCCCGCCTCCCCTGACGCCCCAGCCTCGGGAATGGACGGAGTCGGCAATATGCATCATGCGCGAAAGAGCGCGGAACAGCGCGGAAAGGCGAATCGGTATGCGACGGAATGACCCGCTTCCTCCTCTGGGCGCGAACCCCTCCACGCGTCGTGAAGGAACGTCGCCCGGAAGCTTCGCTCGGCCGCCGGACGTCGGCGGTGTCTACAGTTTCGCGTCTCCGGACGCGCCGGGCATGCCGCCGCCTTCGCCCATCACGGCGACACGCTGGTCGAACGAGCCGGGCCGCCGGCCCGTCACCCAGCTGGAAGCTGCGCGAGCCGGCGTCGTGACGCCGGAAATGCGCCGTGTGGCGGAGCGAGAGCAGCACCTGACCGCCGAACAGGTCTGCGCCGAAGTCGCTGCGGGCCGAATGATCATTCCGGCCAACAAAACGCACCTCCGCTATCGACTCGACCCCATGTGCATCGGCCGCGCCTCGCACACCAAAGTCAACGCCAACATGGGCGCGTCGCCGGTCAGCTCGGGCACCGATGAAGAGGTCGAGAAGCTGAAGTGGGCGGAACGGTGGGGGGCGGACACCGTAATGGACCTCTCGAC
>Ga0111538_10002858_pt1 | contig 24225 bp, 23 predicted proteins | sample SoiMethybrSBSTD1_FD_79669 | JGI IMG/M metagenome (GOLD analysis project Ga0111538, IMG submission 79669) | Bulk soil microbial communities from a Populus tree surrounding site in Tennessee, USA - Soil MetaG P. TD hybrid SBSTD1 (version 2)... | ecosystem: Environmental > Terrestrial > Soil >...
AGCCAGACTTCCGGAATGCCCTTCGCGATGACATCGAGGATGACCTGCTCGCCGACGTCCGGCGGCACGTAGAACGTCGCGAGATCGATCGGGCCGGGAACGTCTCGAACGGACGGGTAAGCCGTCAGCCCTTCGATCTCACGTTCGTGCGGGTTGATCGGCACCACGGTGTAACCCTGTTCGCGATACGCGCGCAACGCCTGATTGCCGAACTTGCGGCGGTTGTTCGACGCGCCGACCACGGCGACGACCTTTGCAGCCATGCGATATGAGACGCGCTACACGACCGCCAGGGGACCCGCGTGTTTCGTGGCAAACGCGACCATCCGATCGCTGCCCTCACGAAGGTTGTCCATGGAGGTCGCAAAGGAGAGGCGGACGAAGCCGGGGGCGTCAAAGGCTTCACCCGGCGTCACGGCGACGCGGTAGTCGTCGAGAAGCGCTTGCGCGAAATCATTGCTCGTGCGCAATCCGTCGGTCGACAGCATCCGACTGACGTCGAGGAACAGATAGAACGTGCCGAGTGGTTTGGCGGCGCGATACGCACCATGTCGCGTGAGCCAGCCGTGAAGACTGTCCCGGCGCCGGCGGTATTCGTCGAGCATGGTGGTGACCGCGGACTGCGACCCGGTCAGCGCTTGAAGCGCGGCTTTCTGCGTGATTGAAGCGACGTTGGACGTCGCGTGGCTCTGAATCGCGTGCTGCGCGGCGATCACGTCGGCGGGTGCGATGGTCCAGCCGCACCGCCAACCGGTCATGGCATAGGCTTTCGAGGCGGATCCGCAAATCACCGCCAAATCAGGGCATTCCGCCGCGAGCACGCGCGGCAGGTTGTGCGCCACCTCGTCGAAGATCAGCTTCTCGTAGCAGAGGTCGATCACCACCCAGATGCCACGTTGTGCGGCGGCCCGGCCGATCGTCGCCAGCTCGCGCTCGGCGATGAGCGCACCGGTCGGATTGCAGGGCGAGTTGATGATGATGCCACGGGTCCGCGGCGTGACAGCATCGAGAAACGGCTGCGCCGTGATCGCGAATCCATCCTTCGGAACGGTGTGGATGAACACTGGCTCGGCTTCGGCAAGCTTGACCTGCTCTGGCAGCGTTGGCCAGCAGGGCGTGTGGAGGATGACCTCGTCCCCGGCACCGAAGAGCGCCAGCGCGGTGTTGAACAGCGCCTGCTTTCCGCCGGCCGAGATGATGACGTTGGCCGGTGTATGCGTAACGCCGTAATCGTCACGATAGCGATCGCAAACGGCCTGTTTGAGATCCTGAATACCGCCAACCGGCGTGTACTTCGTGAAGTCCTGATCGATCGCCTGATGCGCCGCTGCACCGATCTCCGCCGGCGTCGCGAAGTCCGGCTCGCCGGTCCCGAAGTCGATGACGGCCACACCCTCGCGGCGTAGCCGATCCACGGTCGACGTCACCTGCATGGTCGGCGAACTGGCGATACGGCGGGTGCGCTCGGCGAGCTGCGTCATGTGCGGACTCGTTCGGCCGGCCGGCTGCCGAGAAACTTCACCCTGAGCTTGTCCTCGACCGTCTCCGGCACCAGGCCGTCGACCCGTCCGCCGAGAGAGAACACTTCTTTGATCATCCGCGAGCTGATGTACGTGTATTGCTCGGCCGGCATCATGAACACCGTGTCAATCTGGGTGTTCAGACGGTGGTTCATCAGCGCCATCTGAAATTCGAACTCGAAGTCGGAGACCGCACGCAGGCCCCGCACGATGACCTGCGCCTCACGCCGCTGAACGTAGTCCACCAGCAGGCCATCGAAGGTGTCGATTTCGACGTTCGGATAGCTGCCGAAAACCTCCCGCGCAATGTCGACCCGCTCCGGCATCGAAAACAGCGGCGCCTTCTCGGCGTTCACGAGAATCGCGACGATGATCCGGTCGAACAGACGGGCACCGCGCGTGATGATGTCGACGTGGCCATTCGTCAGCGGATCGAAAGAGCCGGGATAGACCGCAAGAGTGGGCATGACTCAGATTGGAATGGCGTAAAAGCTCAGTGCGCTGTCGCCGGAGGAGAGCTCCCTCTGCTTTACCAGCCGGCCCGCCCGATCAGGCGCCGGCGTTCGCCGGGCATGCTCGAAGACGACAATCCCCTGCTCTGCCACCACCGCGTCCAGCCCGGCGAGAGCCACGGCCGGCTCCGAATCGTACGGCGGGTCGAGCAGGACGATGTCGAACGGTGTGAAGTCCCCGCGGCGCTTCAGCGTCTCGAGGGCCCGGACCGCAGTGGCGCGGATGATAACACAGCCCCGCTGGATGCGGCAGCTCTCGAGGTTTTGGCCAATGAGCTGCTGCGCACGCCGGTCACTCTCGACCAGCACGACCAGGCTCGCGCCTCGGCTCAACGCTTCGATGCCGAGGGCGCCGGTGCCCGCGTACAGATCGAGCACGCGCGCATTGTCGACTCGTGACGCGAGCACGTTGAAGATCGTTCCCTTGAGCTTGTCCCCCGTCGGCCGCAGGCCTTCCCAGGTCGGCGCCGACAAGCGCCGTCCTTTCAGCGTGCCCGCAACGACCCGCACGTCACGCCACCTCGATGAGCCGGAAACGCGCTGCCCACCGCTCGAGCAGCGGCTGAAGTACGGCTGGAGAGAGTGCCGCTGCATCGAGAACGCGGGCTGCCTCGCCCTGAGCTTCGGCGAGCACCTCGCGATCCCGCACGAGATCGATGAGGCGGAACGTGGGCACACCGGCCTGGCGGGTGCCAAAAAAATCACCGGGTCCCCGCAACGCCAGATCGCGTTCGGCGATTTCGAAGCCGTCCGTCGTCTCCGTCATCGCCGTCAGCCGTCCCCGCGCATCGTCGGAGAGCGGCGCCTGATAGATGAGACCGCAGTACGACTGATGCGATCCGCGGCCGACGCGGCCGCGAAGCTGATGGAGCTGCGACAGACCAAACCGTTCGGCATGCTCGACGATCATGACCGTCGCATTGGGCACGTCCACGCCGACCTCGACCACGGTGGTGGAGACGAGGAGGTCGATATCGCCCGCCGCGAATGCCTTCATGACCCGATCGCGCCCTTCCGGCTTCAGACGGCCATGCAGAAGCCCGACTCGCGCGCTGGGGAAGACGTCGTGCGCGAAATGATCGGCCATCTCGGTCGCCGCCTTGAGATCGATCTTGTCCGATTCCTCGACGAGGGGAAAGATGACATAGGCCTGCCGGCCGGCGTCGATCTGTTCCTGGACGAAGCGATAGATCTCCTGCCGGCGCGCCTCCGATCGAGCGATCGTCCGGATTGGCAACCGTCCGGGCGGAAGATCGCGAATCACCGAGACGTCGAGATCGCCATACAGCGTCAGCGCCAGCGTTCGCGGGATCGGGGTTGCCGTCATGACCAACGCATCCGGCGTGAGTCCCTTCGTGCGCAGCGTGGCCCGCTGAAGCACCCCGAACCGATGCTGCTCGTCGATGACCACGAGCCCGAGGCGATTGAACACCACGTCGCCCTGGACGAGAGCATGCGTGCCAACGACAAGATGGATCGCGCCACTGGCGACTTGCGCCAACTGCTCTCGCCGAGTTGCTGCGGTCACCGTGCCAGTCAGCAGGCTCACGCGAAACCGCGAGGACTGCAATAGTCGCGCGATGTTCAAGTAATGCTGCTCGCTCAGGATTTCGGTCGGGGCCATGAATGCGACCTGCAAACCGTTCTCCATGGCGACCAGCGCGGCGAGCAGCGCGACGATGGTCTTGCCGGCGCCGACGTCGCCTTGCAGGAGGCGGTTCATCGGCTGCGGACGCTGGAGATCATCGACGATCTCTTTCAGCGCTTGCCGCTGACCAGCTGTTAGCTTGAACGGCAGAACCGATCGTGCCGACGCACGAATGCGATCGTCGACACGGATCTGCGCCGGCTTTCGATCGAGCGCGGCGAAACGCCGCCGCGCCAGCAGGCCCAGTTGGAAGGCATACGCCTCTTCGAAGATGAGACGTTGCTGGGCCGACGTCGTGAACGCGTTCAGATCATCGGTCGGGGTATCCGACGGCGGAAAGTGGAGCGCGAGCAGCGCCGCGTAGCGCGACGGCCACTGGTGACGCTGCCGCACCTCTTCGGGAAGCGGATCGTCGAGCTCGGCGGGCAGCCGTTCGAGTGCATCGTGAACGATCTTCCGCTGGATTTTCGAGGTGACGCTGCCAGCCTTCTCGTAAACGGGAACGATGCGTCCGGTGTGAATGGTCTCGCCCTCGCCTGGATCGATCGTTTCGTATTGCGGGTTGGTCAGCTGCATGCCGGACGTGCCGCGCACTTCCGCGAGACCGTAGAGCATCACGTGCTGTCCGGTCGTGAACACGTCGCGCAGGAACGGTTGATTCAGCCAGGTGGCGCGGACGGCGCCACTGTCGTCGCCCACCAGCGCCTCGAACACCTTGAATCCGGGTCGTCTGGTAGTGCGCAGACCCGAGCTGAGAATGCGGCCCGCGACGAGGGTTGGCCGTCCCGGCTGAATGGCCGCGATCGGCTGGAGCCGGCTTCGATCTTCGTAGCGCAGCGGAAACCGGTACAGGAGATCTTCGAGCGTGTGAAGCCCCGCCCGCGCGAAATCGGCAGCGCGCCGGGGCCCGACGCCCTTCAGATATTGTAGGGGCGTCGCGAGCAGGTCATCGCGGTCTGCAGGCAATCAGCTGCGGGCAGTGTACTACGTCGCGTCGCACCGTGACGCCGGCCGGTGCGTGCTTGACGTTCGACGGCGAGGCCCGGGCTAGCGGGCTGCACGCCCGCGCGCTGCTTGCCTGGCCCGGATCAGCAGTTCGAGCTTCCGGCGCTCCATCTGCTCCTCGAAGATGCGCAGCTTGGCCTGCTGAACCGGGTCGAGGATCTCGTCGAGGCTGTCGGAAGCGGCTGCCACGTCTGCCGCCGCCCGCGCATCAGCTTCACGCAGCGCACGAATCTGCTCGACGATCTCATCGCGTGCCTGGCCACTTTGCCCGGATCGCTGCACGAGGCGGCGGAGTTGCTGCACGATGCGCGCGCGATCCGCCTGCGCCCGGCGTCTGACCGCTTGCAGCGCCTTCAAACGCGTCAGGAACTGCGGGTACTGGGACTCGTTCAACTGCAGCGTTTCCTCCGCCTGCATCAACGCGTAGGCGTCGAAGAGGTTCTGCAGCTCTCCGGGCGACACTCCGCCCTCTGGGGACGCCGGTGGCGGTGTCCGCCGGTTCTGCGCCCCGGCCGACGCCGGCACTGTCAGGTGCAGTGCGGTACAGACGAGCGCAGTGGCCAGAACGCGTTGCATGTTCATGCTCCAGAACCGTTCAGCGCTTCCTTGAGCAACCGTTCGAGCTCGAGTCGCTCGTCGGGCGACAGGTCCGATACCGCGGCATCGGTGGCGCTCGACGTCGTCATCAGGCCGGCGTCAGCCACTGCGTCGAGGTCGACGCTGCCGGCCAGGTCCATCATCAACCCGATTGACGCATCGTCGGCAGGCTCGGCCCACCCTGCGGTCGGATCCGCCGCAGGCTCGGCGGAGAATGCCTGCTCGAACTCCGTCGCAGGAGTTGCGCGTTGCATTCGCGGCTGGAGAAACAAGGCGAGTAGAACAACGGTGCACCCAGCCAACGCCGGAGCCGCGATCCTCCATGATGGCCCGCGCCACCACGCGACTCTGCTTGGCGGTGCCTCGGTTGAGACCGCCTCCCGCAGGCGAGCGGAGAACCGCTGCCAGAAAAATGGCGGCGGCTCTGGAACCTCGACCGATTCCGCGTCGGCCAGCGCACGACGCAGATCGTTCAGCTGACGATTGCAGGTCTGGCAGCCTGCCAGATGCGGAATTGAGGCTGGATCACGCACGCCATCGACGACGTCGATGAGCTCGTCCGGCGTGCAGTGGCGCCCGATCACAGGACTTCTCCGTTCAGCAACCGCTTCAGGTTCCGCAGCGCGTGAAACACGTTGGCCTTCGCGGCGCCGACCGACGTGCCCAGTGTTCCGGCGATTTCCTGATGCGTCATCTCGTGATACACCCGCAGGATGAGCGCGGCGCGCTGCTTGGCGGGCAGCTGGGTGACGGCGGCGCGGACCCGCTCGTCACGCTCGGAACGGAGCACCTGATCGCAGGGCGATTCAGTGCGGGTGTCCACGTGTGAGCGCGCGTCAATGGGTTCGCTCGCCGGCGCCTTCACACTGACCTTGTTGAGGCACACGTTGACACCGATGCGATAGAGCCAGGTTCCAAGCGACGACTGCCCGCGAAAGCCGCGCAGGGCGCGAAACGCTCTGAGGAACACTTCCTGGGCGAGATCGCTGGCGTCCTCATGGTTGGGCATGAAGCGGTAACAGAGCCGGTAGACGCTCTGGCGATGACGCTCCACGATGACGTCGAAAGCACCGAGGCGCCCGTCCAGACAAGCTTGAACCAGCTCCGCTTCGCCGAGGCCACCGAGCTCAGGTTCAGGAGCCGGCGCGGTCTCGGCACCAGACATCGTGAGCGTCCACGGCAGCTTCGACGACCCGACTCGATCCCACGTGAGGCTTGGCATGCACACCCGTCAGAAACGCGACCCATCAGGTTAGACCGGACCCGACAGCCGGACGTTACATCCCGCGGCGGAGACTGCCAACGGCCGGCCGCCTCCCATTGTTATACTGCTCACCTTCGTGAGCTCCGGCGCAACCCATCCTGCGACGTCAGTGACTGTATCCAGAGTCCCTACATGGCGCGAACCTGCGCTCGTCGTTGCAGGATACGCCTCATTGACCGCGGCGCTCACCGCGCCGCTCGCCTTCCGCCTGGGAAGCGTGGCGTATCGCGTCGGTAATGGCGACGGCCAATTTTCGATCTGGAACACAGCCTGGGTCGCGCGGGCGCTCGTTCTCGATCCGCTGCACGTGTTCGACGCCAACATCTTCTACCCGCACACAGGTGCCCTCGCCTACTCGGAGGCCAACCTTGGATCCGGTGCCCTTGCCGTTCCGGTGTACTGGGCGACCGGCAACGTCTATGCGGCGCATGGATTCGTCGTCCTTTTATCGTTTCTGCTGAGCGCGGTCGGCACCTACTATCTCGTTCGGTACCTGACGGGCGATCGCCTGGCAGCCGCAGTGGCCGGGATCGCGTTCGGCTTCTGTCCTCACGTGTTCGCGCATCTCCTTCACATCCAGCTGCTGTGGACCGCCGGTCTTCCATGGAGTCTGCTCGCCTTCCACCAGCTGTCGGATCGACCGAGCACCGGGCGTGGCGTCACCCTGGGCCTGGCGATGGCCGCACAGTTGTACTTCTGCGCGTATTACGCGGTCTTCCTCGTTCTCCTCGTTGGCGGGTTCACCCTGGCCACCGCTGTGCTCCGCCGCCGGTGGATCGACCTCACCTACTGGCGCGCCGTTGCCATCGGCGCTGTCGTTGCAATAAGCACGTCACTGCCGTTGCTCGTGCCGTATCTCGAATTCCAACGGTCGACTGGATTCGTGAGGCCGCTGTCGGCATCCGACGGGTTCTCTGCTGACTGGCGTGCATATTTTGCTTCGGCTGCCCTCGCGCATACGTGGCTCCTCCCGTTGCTCGGGCGCTGGAACGAAGTGCTCTTTCCCGGATTCGTGGCCGGCAGTTTCTGCTTTGTCGGCATCGCGCTGGGTTGGCAGGCGCGCGGCCGAGTGCGTGAGACGACGGTGCTGTACCTCCTCGCGGGAGTGCTCGCACTCTGGGCGTCGTTCGGTCCGACGGCCGGCCTGTACCGGCTTTTATATGCGGGCTTCCCCGCTTTCTCGCTCATGCGTGCACCCAGCCGATTCGGTGTCGTCGTTCTGCTGGCGACCTGCGTGCTCGCCGGACTCGGCATCGCGCGGTTGCGACGACGGTGGTTCGCGGCGCCAGTGGCCGCTGCCGCCCTCCTGGCGGTGACCGTGGTTGAACACGTCGTGCCGCTCGAGTTCCAGCAGGTAGCGCCGCCCGCTCCGGTGTACGTCGCCCTGGCGACATCGCCACCGGGTGCGCTCATCGAGATGCCTGTGTATTCGGAACGCGCGCAGTTCGCGCGCACGAAGTACATGCTGGCGACGACCATCCATTGGATGCCGCTGGTCAACGCCTACAGCGACTACATTCCGGCCGACTTCGAGGCGCGCATGGAGACACTCGGCGGTTTCCCGAGCGTCGAATCACTGCGTCTCCTGCAACAGGACGGCGTTCGCTACGCCATCTTTCACCTCGATGAATACGGCGAGATGCGCCCGGACCTCGAGCGCCAGCTGGCCGCGTTCAGCTCGTCGCTCGTCTTGCGCTACGGGGATGAAGCGGCGAGGCTGTACGAGATCGCCGATCGCGCGAAGTGATCAGCGCCTGGCGACCACGGCGTAGTCGAAGTGCGAGAACATCCGCGCGTTCAGCTTGTCGGCGTGGGCGTTGACGGCTGCCACCAGCGCGGCGATGGCCTGGCGATCCGCGCTCGGGATGTCACTCAACTCATTGTCGACTCGCTCGAGACGATCGACCGACCGGACTGGCTGACGGAACTGGATGTCGACTTGGGTGAAGCCGGTCGCCTGCACCAGGTATTTCAACGTTTCTGGATGCAAGGGCTGTTGGTGGGTCAAATCGCGAATGTAGGTATCGAAAAACGCGGCCCAGCAGGCAGGGTTGATGGTTTCGAGCACGAGGGGCGCCCCAGGCCTGAGTGCCTGGTGCGCGACGGCCAGGAACCGCGACAGGTAGCCCGGCGTGAAGTGCTCGACGACTTGAATCGCGACCAGACCGCCGAGGGTGCCGGCACCCTGCTGCTCCAGATACGACACCGCGTCTGACTCGTCGACGTCCAGCCCCTGGGCCTTGCACAACTCGACCATCGCGTGGTTGGCGTCGACGCCGCGAGCGCGAATGCCTCTGTCGCGGAGAGCGCTCAACAGCTCGCCACGGCCGCACCCCACATCAACGACGTCGGAGGCACCGCTCAGAATCGGCAGGTAGCCTTCGACTCGCATCCGGATGTCGTCTTGCGAGCCACGGAACCGATCCTCGAATCCCAGATACGTTGTCGAATCGACTGGCGTCCTGAACACCTCCGACGTCGAAGGGGATGCTGACATCACGTCGGCTGCCAATCGTGGCGCATGCAGTCGGTCCATTTCGCGGGCAATCGCGGCGATCCGCTGTTCCACGAAGCTCAAGTGCGCGGCCAAGTCCTCGGCGCCGAGACGCCGGTCGCGGCTATCCACGAACGCCGTGATCGTCATCAGATACTGGACGAGCAACGACTCGAACCGGAAAAGCCCGTCGAGAGCCCGGCGCAAGGCGGTGATGACGGCAGCGGTGGTGTCCGGAAGCGCTCGATCGCGCATGGCGTTCCGGTTCAAATGATCGACGAGCGCGGCGTTGAACTGCTGCTGGCGCTCGAGGGGTGGGCCGACCATCCGCCAGATGAATCCGCGAAGGCGTGCCCGCCAGCCGCGGTCGTTCGCGAGAGTGTCCGCCGGCAGGATCGTCCAGGCGCTATTGACATCGCCGAGGCGCGACGCGTCGAACGCGGCCGGTGGATCGGGTAACGCCGGCACGTGCTGGATGGCGCGGTTCACCGCAGTGAGCGCGTCGTTGTAGAGACGGTCGGCGTCGAGACGTTCGCGCTCGAGGCGTGCGAGCAGATCTTCGAGGGGCTGTTCGACCACCGGCCTAGAATCTAGCTGATTCGAGGGCGATCCCCAAGCTACCGTCGCGCCCGCGCCGTGAGCAATTGCTCGACTTCGGCTGCCGTCGGCATGCCGCCGCGTGCGCCGAGGGCACGGCAGTTCAACCCGGCCACTGCGTTGGCGTAGAGGAGCGCATCCTCGACGTCGAAATTGCGCTCGTCGGCCTGGAGGCACGCCGCGGCGAAGCCGCCGTGAAAGGCGTCGCCCGCGCCCGTGCTGTCGATGCAGTCGACGCGGAATGCCGGCGTGTGGATCTCGCGACCGCCACATCGCGCGAGGCTGCCGTCGGCGCCCAGGGTCACGGCAACCAGCGGCGCCTCGAATTCGCGGGCGATCGCGTCGAGCGCCCGGCCGACATCCTCGTAGCCAGTCAGTTCGCCGGGGAAGCTCTCGGCAGCGATGATGGCGTCGCTCGCCTGGAGCAGCTCGTTGATGCCCGGCCGGACTTTTTCCACGTCGAGAACGGTCGGGATTCCAGCCGATCTCGCGCACCGCGCCGTACGCGTTGCCGCGGCGGTCTCGTGACAGTCCACCAGCACCATTCGCGAGCTGCAGAAGACGCCGGCCGACACATCGGCGGTCTCCATGGCGAGCCCGGGATCGCGATCCCACAGAACCGTCCGCTCGCCCGATCGCGCGTCGACGAGGACGACGGCAAACTGATTCGTCGCGCCCGCGACCGTGACCGATTCCGAGATGTCCACGCCTTCGTTGCGGAGGCTCTCACGTGACAGCTCCCCGAGCGCGTCATCGCCGAAACGGCCGATGTAAGCCGCCCGCCAGCCGAGCTTGGCACAGACAGCCATGGCTGTGGCGGTCTGCCCACCGGGAAGCCGCGCAAATCGCTGGAGCCGCTGCTTGGTGTTGCTCGCGGGATATTCGGCGACTACGGCCACCAGATCGACGCTGTTCAGGCCGAGACCGGCGACGTCGAACCGGCTGGCTGATCGTGGAGGGACCCGGATGGGGAGGCGCACGGCGCGATGGTATCAGGCCCGATGTCGTCGGGCGTGCCCAGCCTGGCAGTGCTGCACGTCTCGTACTGGCAAAAGCCAGCCGAGCGCTTGACCCTTCGCCTTTCTTTTGCGTATAGTCTCGCTACCTCTTTTGGAGAACCGCTCATGCTTCCTCTCACCAAACGGCAGCGCGAGATTCTCGACTACCTCAACGAGTTCATCCAACAGCACGGGTACGCGCCGAGCCTCGAAGAAATCGGCCGCCGGTTCGGCTTGTCGTCCCTGGCGACGGTGCACAAGCACCTGACGAATCTGCAGGAGAAGGGATTCATCAAGCGGGCGTGGAACCGCAGCCGCTCGGTTGAGATGGTTCCGGCACGAACGGGCGGTCGCGCGGTCGAGCTCCCATTGCTCGGGTATGTAGCCGCCGGCCTGCCCATCGAGGCTGTCGCCACCAACGAAACGATCGCCGTTCCGGACGACCTCGTCGGAAAGCGGGAGACGTATGTGTTGCGCGTTCGCGGCGACTCCATGATTGACGAGCAGATCCGCGACGGCGACTACGTCGTCGTCGAAGACCGGAAGACCGCGGACAACGGCGAGATGGTCATTGCGCTAGTCAGAGGGACCGACGTCACGCTGAAGAAGTTCTATCGGGATCCCGGCGGCAAGATCCGCCTGCAGCCGGCCAATGCCGCCATGCAACCGATCTTCGTGGATGCCGACCAGGTGCAGATTCAGGGGGTGGTCGTCGGCGTGATGCGCAAGTATTAAGAGTAAGCTTCTGTCCATGGCCGATCAGCCGAAACAGATCAACTTCACGATCGTTCCCGCCGACGACGCGCCGGACGCCCCGGTGCCGCGGATTTACGCCAACTTCTGCGCTATCGCCCACACGCCGTTCGACTTCACTCTGACGTTCTGCGAGGTGATGCCGCTCTCGGAGAAGGAGATCAAGGCCGCCGAGTCGGAGCACGTCGTGCGCGCGCCGGTGCGGACGAAGATCGTCGTGCCGGTCCAGTTCGTCCCGAACCTCATCGGAGCGCTGCAGGAGCACTGGCGGGCGTTTTCAGACTCGTACAGCAACGTTGGCTGGACAAAAGGCGACCCCATTCACTGAAGGCCCGGCCCCACGTGAAGACGGCGACCCAGACGCGCCGGATCATCGCTGCCCTCGATGAGCAGCATCCGGGCGCTGACACCGAGCTGCACTACCGCAACGCGTTCGAGCTGTTGGTCGCGACGATTCTGTCGGCCCAATCGACCGATCAGCGGGTCAACATGGTGACGCCGGCGCTATTCGAACGCTATCCGGACGCGCGAACGCTCGCCGCCGCCGCACCGGAGGAGATCGAACCGCAAATTCACGCGACCGGCTTTTTCCGCGCCAAATCGAAGGCGATCGTCGGCATGGCGCGAGCGCTGGTCGAGCGTCACCGCGCCCAAGTGCCCGCAGAGATGGATGCCCTCGTCGCGCTGCCCGGCGTGGGACGCAAGACGGCCAATGTCGTCCTGGGACACGCGCTCGGTGTGCCCGGACTGCCGGTCGACCGCCATGTGCTCCGGGTGGCGAATCGCATTGGCATCGCCGAAGGCGACGAACCGGAAGAGGTCGAACGGCAACTGTGCAAGGCCGTCCCGAAGGCGCGTTGGACCCTCGCCTCGGACTTGCTCATCCTGCACGGCCGGCGCATCTGCCGGCCGAAGCCACTCTGCGAGCGATGCGCGGTCCGGGACGACTGCGACTTCTTCAACGTCCTCGAGCGCGAGCGCGGACGTGTCGTTATGCTCAAGAAATCCCGTGGAACGCGGCGAGTTCGAACGCCTCGTCGCTGAAGCCCTCGGCGACATCCCGCTTCGCTTCCGAAAAGCGATGCGGAACATCGCCATCGTGGTCGAGGACGAGCCCGACGCGGACCTGCTCCGTGAGATGGACATCGAGCCGCCCGACACGCTCTTCGGCCTGTATCAAGGGACCCCCCTGACCGAGCGCCATTCGGGCTACGGCAACACACTCCCCGATCGGATTCTGCTCTTTCAAGGTCCTCACGAGCGGGAAGCTGAAGATCAGGAGGATCTCATCGTCTCGATCGCGGAGACGCTCATCCACGAAATCGGCCACTACTTCGGGCTGAGCGAAGAGGAAATCGAAGACATCGAGGATCGCTACTGGCATAGCCTGTCTGAAGAAGACCCGGATGCAGGTCGGCCGGAGGATGGAGACGACGACTCGTGACGCCGCCCGTGCGGTCGTCTTTTCCCCTTCCGCGGGCGCGCAAGCGGTTCGGGCAGCATTTCCTCGAGCGGGCCTGGACTGAAAAAGTCATCGCGACGATCGAGCCGAAGCCGGAAGACGTTTTTCTCGAGATCGGACCCGGCCGTGGTGCGCTGACTTTGCTATTGCTGCAGCGCGCGAGGCAGGTCATCGCATTCGAAGTCGATCGGGATTTAGCTGCCTCACTCGAGCGCCTGAACAACCCCAGGCTGACCGTCGTCGCAGGGGATTTTCTCGACGCCACCGCCGATCGGATTCGTGACATTCTCGCGCCGACCGGCCTCGCCCAGGCGAAGCTGCGCGTCGCCGGTAACCTTCCGTATAACGTCGCGTCACCGATCATGTTCAAGGTTTTGCGGCTCTTCGAGACTCATCTTCCGGTCGAAGACGCGATCTTCATGCTCCAGCGTGAGGTTGCCGATCGGATTCTGGCGTCTCCGGGGACCTCCGAGTACGGGGTGCTTTCCATCCTGCTCGGGCAAGTGGCCGAAGTCAGGAGGCTGCTCGCTTTGCCGCCAGGCGCGTTCCGCCCGCCTCCGAAGGTCCACTCGTCTCTCCTGCGGTTGCGGTGGCACCGGCCTTCGCCCGCTCCGCTCGATATGGAGCTGTTTCGCGCCCTCGTCCGGTCCGTGTTCACCAGACGACGGAAAACCCTCGCCAATGCGCTACTTGCGCACCAGTTGCCGGTGGGAACATCGGCGGCGGCGCTCGCCGTTGAAGCGGGCCTCGACCCTCGGCAACGCCCCGAGACCCTCGACATCGCAGCGTTCGTCAGGCTGGCCGACGCGGTCGCCGGCGCTTCACGCTAAATCCTGCCGGCCCTGCCGCGCCTATGCTAGAATTCCGCCTGCTAAGTTGTACGAGGGCTGAGTGTTACGAGTGTGAAGTGCCACTCGCCCGCGCGCCGCAAGGCATCACATCCCGCCCTTCAACGCCAGGCGCGCCCAGCTGCCTGCCGAGCCGTGATCGCGGCTCCCCTCGCCGGTGACGCCTCCCGCCCGGGATGGCGGCGGTGTGGGTTTGTCTCACTCGACGCGCGCGAATGCTGCAAATAGTGCCGCTCGGCGGCCTGGGTGAGTTCGGCATGAACATGATGGCGGTCACCTGGGGCGAGACGACGCTCCTCGTGGATGCAGGTGTCATGTTCCCTGATCCCGAGCTGCTCGGCGTCGACCGTATCATTCCCGACCTCGCGTACTTGCAGCACCGCCCTGCGGCCGCACTGGTGCTGACGCACGGCCACGAGGATCACATCGGCGGCGTCCCGCACGCCCTGCCTCATGTCAGCGGGCCGGTCTACGGCACACCGCTGACGCTCGCGCTGGTCGAGCCCAAGCTTCGCGAGCACGGGCTCCTGGACTCGGCGAGTCTCGTTCCGGTCCGGCCTCGCGATCGCGTGAACGTCGGTCCGTTCGGCATCGAGTTCATTCGCGTGACGCACAGCATGCCGGACTGCGTCGCGCTGGCGATTCATACGCCAGTCGGCGTGATCGTGCACACCGGCGACTTCAAGATCGATCAGACGCCGCTCGACGGCGAGCACTTCGATTTTCATCGGCTTGCCCAGCTCGGCAGCGAAGGCGTCGTGGCCCTGTTCGCCGATAGCACGAACATCGATCGTCCGGGCTTCACCGGTTCGGAAACCGAAGTCGTGCCGGCGTTCGAAGAAGTGTTCTCCAGCGCCACTGGTCGGCTCATCGTGGCGGCGTTTGCGTCCAGCCTGTACCGGATGCGGATTCTGGTCGATCTCGCGTATCAGTTCGAACGCAAGGTGGCGTTTGTCGGCCGCGGCATGATCGAGAACTCACAGATCGCACAACGACTGGGGTATCTGCAGATCCCGCCAGGCGTTCAGATTCGGGATTCGGACGTCGCGAGCTACCCCGCTCAGGATGTCCTGTGCCTGACGACCGGTTCTCAGGGTGAACCCTTGTCGGCGTTGTCTCGTATCGCCATCGACGACCACCGGCATGTGAAGCTGGCTCCGGACGATACCGTTGTGTTGTCGGCGCGGGCGATTCCAGGCAACGAAAAAGCGATCGGCCGGGTGATCAATCATGTCGCTCGCCGCGGCGCGCACGTCATTCAGGAGACGACCAAGCACGTACACGTCTCCGGCCACGCCAGCGAGGAGGAACTGAAGCTGATGCTGTCGCTGGTGCGGCCCCGCTACTTCGTTCCGATTCACGGCGAGTACCGTCAGTTGGCGCGGCACGCGGCGGTGGCCCGGCGCGTATTCGCCGGCCGTGAGCCACGGCCCGAGGTGCTTCTCATCGAGAACGGCGACGTGCTGCAGATCGACGCCAAAGGCGCCCGGGTCGAAGGGAAAACGCCGGTCGGCCGCGTGCTCATCGACGGCACGCGATCGGGTGAGGTTGCCGATGAAGTCCTTCGCGATCGGCGGCATCTCGCCGAAGACGGACTGGTGGTGCCGGTCGTGGCGATCAACGGTCAGACCGGCGACCTCGAGGGAGTTCCGGAGATCATCACGCGAGGATTCGTGATGGAAAACGCCTCAGAGCTGCTGGCCGACGGCGCGCGGGTGCTCAGCGAGATCGTAGGGCAATCCAGCGTCGAAGAGCGCACGGACCAGGGGCTGATCAAGGAGAAAGTGCGCGTCGAGCTGCGGCGGTTTCTTCGTAAGCGATCCGGCAGGCGGCCGTTCGTGCTGCCGGTGATCATGGAGATCTGATACGTGAAAGGATCGACCCTCTCCCGGCGGGTCAGCGAGTTCGTGGGGGTGGCGCTGTTTGCCGCTGCTCTCATCTGGATCGTCGCGCTCGCCAGCTACAACCCGGCCGACCCCGCATGGTTCTTCAGCGCCGGTCTGACCCAGCCACCCGACAACTTCGCCGGCCGTGTGGGCGCCTTCCTCGCCGAGGTGTCATTCCAGCTCTCGGGATATGCGGCGTACCTGATTCCCGCGCTGATGGTCATGGTGGGCTGGCATTACTTCTGGTGCCGCGAGGTTGATGCCGCGCCGAGCAAGGCTCTGGGCGCGACCGTGCTCTTCGCTTGCGTCAGCGCGTTCCTGGGTCTCATCGTCGGCAGCGTCGAAGTTGGGGGCAAACCGTTCCGGTCAGGCGGATACCTGGGTGAGTGGCTGTCGGCCGAGATGTCGGCGTATCTCAATCGGACCGGCTCGGTCATCTTGTTGCTGACGCTGATGTTCCTGGCCGTCATCATCTCGACGCAGCTGTCGATCGGGCGGCTCATGTCCTCGCTGTTCTCGCTGGTCCGCGACGTGCTGCAGCGCGGCCTCGACGTCATTCACACCTGGCGTGAAGATCGCCGGCGAGACCAGCAGCGCCGCGACGTGATCGCCAAGCACACACGGAAGGGGCTGACGCCGACCATCGCAACGCCCGCAGCGGCGATTGCCGATCAGGAGCCGGCGGTCAGAGCCGCAGCCCGGAGGCGAGAGGCCGAGGCGCCGTCCACAGCAGCCCCCCCGCCGCCGGCGGCGAAACCCGCTGCTGCGTCGAAGCCACCGAAGGTCTCGCTGCCCGTGCCACCGCTGCCCCTCCCGGAGCCTGAGCCGATCAAGGGACCCGCCGAGCGGCGGAAGGGCGAGTACAGCCTTCCGCCGGGGGCCCTCCTCGACGCCCCGAAGACCGAGCGGAAGATCGACGAGCGCGAGCTCATGGATGGGGCGCGGCTGCTCGAGGAGAAGTGCCGCGAGTTCGCCGTCGAGGGCAGCGTGGTCCAGATCCATCCGGGTCCCGTGGTGACGACGTTCGAGTTCAAGCCGGACGCCGGCGTGAAGTACGCGAAGATCACCGGGCTCGCCGACGATCTGTGCCTGGCGATGCAAGCCGAATCGGTCCTCATCGATCGCATTCCCGGCAAGTCGACGGTCGGCATCCAGATTCCGAACCGCAACCGCGAGCAGATTTCGCTGCGTGAGCTCCTCGACACCGACCTCTATCGCCGCTCCACGTCGAAGCTGACGCTCGCCCTCGGCAAGACCATACACGGCGAGCCGTACGTCACGGACCTGGCGACCATGCCCCATCTCCTCATTGCCGGGTCGACCGGCACCGGAAAGTCGGTGGGCATCAACGCCATGCTGACGAGCATCCTCTATCGAGCGACGCCAGACGACGTACGGCTCATCATGATCGACCCGAAGCGGCTCGAACTAGGGATGTACGAAGACATCCCGCATCTCCTGACACCGGTCGTTGTCGATCCCAAGCAGGCGGCCAACGCGCTGCGCTGGGCGGTTCGCGAGATGGAAGAGCGGTACAAGACGCTCGCCTCAGAAGGCGTGCGGAACATCGAGCAGTACAATCGCAACATTCAGCACGCGATGCAGGAGGCCCGCGGCGCGGATCTGGCCGAACTGCCGAAGCCGCTCCCCTTCATCGTCGTGCTCATCGACGAGCTCGCCGACCTGATGATGGTCGCGAGCAATGAAGTCGAGCTGTCGATTGCGCGGCTGGCGCAGATGGCGCGGGCGGTCGGCATCCATCTCATTCTCGCGACACAGCGGCCGTCGGTCGATGTCATCACCGGCCTTATCAAGGCCAATCTGCCGTCTCGCATTTCGTTCCGCGTCTCGTCGAAAATTGATTCCCGCACGATACTCGACAGCAATGGCGCGGAACAGCTGCTGGGGCGCGGCGACATGCTCTTCCTGCCGCCGGCATCGTCGAGGTTCATTCGTCTGCACGGCCCGTACATCTCCGAGCAGGAAAGCGCTCGCCTGGCCAGCTTCCTGCGCAAACAGGGAAAGCCGACCTACGACGAGTCGATCACGGCCGAAGAAAAGGCGGCGGCCAACGGCGTCGAGATGGAGAAAGACGATCTCTACGACGAAGCGGCGCGCATTGTCGTCCAGAGCGGGCAGGCGTCGATCTCGTACCTCCAGCGGCGTCTGCGCATCGGGTTCAGCCGCGCGGCGCGGCTGGTCGACATGATGGAAATGGATGGCCTGGTGTCTCCCGCCGCGGGCGGCAAGGCCCGCGAGGTTCTCGTCGACAAGGCCTACTTCGACGAAGTCGACGCCCAGCTTCGATAACGGGATCGGATCATGCGGAAGCGAATCTGTTCATTCTCACTGGCGGCGCTGCTGGGCCTGGCCGTTGCGACGGCCTCCGCTGCGCTGCTATCGGCGCCGGCGATGTACGCCGATGCGCTGGCGAAGGAACAAGCCGTACGCGAGGCGATCGGCACTGGACAGCCGGCGGCCGCCGTTCTGAAGGCTGTCCGGACCGTGGTAAACGGATATGAAGCGCTCGTCCGTCACTATCCGACCAGCGGCTACTGTGACGACGCGCTGTGGAACGCGGCGCAGCTATCAATCGAAGCGGCAAGACAGCTCCACGATTCCTCCCAGTCCGCCGTCGCGATCCGGCTCTTGAAACGCCTCGCGTCCGAGTACCCGTCGAGCAAATGGGCGAAGCAGACGCCGGGCGTGCTGGCCTCGCTGGGCGCCGTGCCCGAGACACCGACTGAACCCGCCGCGACACCGCGTGATGCCGCTTCCAATCGCGAAGTTGCCGCGCCGCGTGAAACCGTTTCGACCGCCGTGCTGACGACGCCCGTCACCGCCGCCCCACGCGCAATCGCGACGTTGACTGGGATCACGCGCAACGTCCTGCCCGATGTCGTTCGCGTCACGATCGCTCTCGACGTCGAGGTGCCATACCATCAGGAAGAATTGTCCGGACCACCGCGGTTGTTTTTCGATCTCGCGGGCACTCGCGCCGCTCAGCACCTCGCCGACCGCACGCTTCGCTTCGACAGCGACGCCGACATCCTGCGCCAGATCCGCATCGGCCGGCAGCCGGAGAACACGCTACGCGTCGTGCTCGAAACCGCCGGCGCGCAATCGTGCAGCGTCTCGCCGCTCTATACGCCGTATCGCCTCGTCGTCGACTGCGTCCGCAGTGCAGCGAAGTCCATTGACGCGGTCAGCCGGCCCGTGCCCCGCAGTCCAGCGACGCTGGCCAGAAAGCTCCCGGCCTTACCAGCCATGGAGACCGCTGCGCCCCCGAAGGCGGTTGGCACCGCTGGTGCAACGTTCACACCCACACCGCCAGCCTCGGCGTCCGTGGTCGGACTCGCGGCGCGTTCGACCATGTCGGCGATGTTCGTACCGGGGCCGCTTTTCGCGCGCCTCTCCGGATTCGGACCGGTGGCCTGGGGGCTGCCCGCGGGTAAGCCTTCGATCTCGGCGGCAACGCTCGCGCTGATTGCGGCAGAACCGGTTCCCCAGGTGGCCGCGTGGTCTCCGACACAAACACCGGCGTTGTTGCCGGCGCCGGCGGCCCCGGTCAGGAATCTCGCCGGAGGCTTCTCAATGGCGCGTCAGCTTGGCCTGAACGTATCGCGGATCGTCATCGACCCGGGACACGGCGGCCACGATCCCGGTGCGAAAGGCAGCGGCATCACCGAGGCGTCGCTGGTGCTCGACATCGCTCTGCGTCTCGAGGCACTGCTGCAGAAGCAGGAGGGGGTCGAAGTGATTCTGACGCGTCGAGCCGACGAGTTCGTCGCGCTCGAAGAGCGAACAGCCATCGCCAATCGGCACAACGCAGATCTGTTTCTCTCGATCCATGCGAATGCGAGCGCCATCACCCAGGCCGCCGGAGTCGAAACCTACTTCCTCAACTTCGCGACGAGCAACAACGCCGCCGCCGTCGCCGCCCGGGAAAACGCCGCATCGGGACAGCCGATGAGCGCACTGCCCGATTTCGTCCGCGCCATTGCGCTCAACAACAAAGTGGACGAGTCGCGCGATTTCGCCACGCAGGTCCAGCGCTCGCTGGTGCAATCCCTCAAAGGGCCGAATCAGACCGTCCGCGATCTCGGTGTCAAACAGGCACCCTTCGTGGTCCTCGTCGGCGCGTCAATGCCGAGTGCTCTCGCCGAAGTGTCGTTCGTGACCAACGAGCGAGAGGCCCGGCTGCTGAAGGGAACGACTTACCGTCAGCGAATCGCGGAAGCGCTCTTTGCCGCTGTGCAGAAGTATCAGTCGTCGCTGTCCAGGACGACGCGGGCAACGCAGCAGTAGCGATCAGGAGCCGTCCGACGTCTGCCGCGAGTGGACGAAGTAGATCAACCCGGCGCAGATCACGCCGAAGAGCACCGCCGCCAGCACGATGACGCCCGTGAGTCCCAGGGCGCCCAGCAGGACCTCCCCGAGGCTGGAAACGTCACTTGGCGGCTCGATGATCTTGACGATCAGCGGGTCGTTCTTCGGTTGTCCGGTCAGTAGCATCACGGCCGGTATTCCCGAGTTGATTCCGGCGACGATCGTGCTCATGTCCACGTTCGTGCGCTGAACGCCAGCTCTGCAAGCGTTCGGACCGCGACGCCACTCGGTCCCTTCGGCAGGTACGGGCGGGCATCGTCCGCCCATGCGGTGCCGGCGATGTCGAGGTGCGCCCACGGCAGACCACCGGCGAACTCGCGCAGGAAGAGCGCGGCGGTGATCGAGGCCGCAGGCCGTCCGCCGCTGTTGGTGAAATCCGCGATTTCGCTTTTGAGCTGATCGCGGTACTCGTCGACAAGCGGCAACTGCCACAGAGCGTCGCCCGCAGTCTCGCCCGCCGCTTTGACGCGCTGAACCCAGGCGTCCGGAGTCCCAAAGAGGCCCGATGTGCTCTTTCCGAGCGCCACGACGACGGCCCCGGTCAGAGTAGCGATGGTGACGAGGTGGGTGGCTCCGAGTTGACGCGCGTGCCAGAGACCGTCCCCCAGAATCAGGCGCCCTTCCGCGTCAGTGTTCACGATCTCGACGGTCTTGCCCTCGGCGCTACGCAGGACGTCGCCAGGCTTGAACGCGCGGCCGCCCGGCATGTTCTCGGCGATCGGAATGACACCGATGACGCGGATGGGTGCACCGAGTCGCCCGATGGCGCGCATCGCTGCGGCGACAGCCGCGCCGCCGGCCATGTCGTCCTTCATCCGATCCATGCCTTCGGCCGGCTTGATCGAGATACCCCCGGTATCGAACGTGATGCCCTTCCCCACAAGCCCCAACACCGGTCCGCCGGCCGCTGCGGGTGGATCGTACCGCAGCACGACCATGCAGGGCGGCTCGGCGCTGCCACGACCGACGCCGAGCAGCAGGCCCATCCCGAGCGCTTCGACCTGGGGGTGATCGAGGATTTGGACGTCGATCTCGCCTTCGCGGGCGACCTCCGCGAGCCGGCGAGCGAAGACGCGCGGCGTCAGCACGTTGCCCGGCTCGTTGGCGAGGTCACGGGCGCGGTTGCACGACTCGCCGATGATGCCACCGCGGCGTACCGCCTCCTCAATCAGCGCCGCAGGCGCGTCGACGACAATCATCCACGACGGAATCGCCGTTGGGGGCAAATCGGTTGTCTTGAAGGTCGCGGCCTGAAACTCCGCGAGCTTGAGCCCTTCCGCAGCGGCCTGGATGAGTGCAGCGGCTGAGTTTGGCGGTCCGGGACAAGCGAACGCCAATGAAGACGCCCGACGTTGCCGCGCAGCCAGACCAGCAGCAGTCGCCAGCCGCCGCACGACAGCCGGCGTCAGCGCCGAACGCGCGCCGGCTCCGATCAATGCGATACGGCGAGCGCGCCACGAACCGGACGAGGCGACTGCCGCGACGTACAAGTCAAACGGTTTGGCGACAAATTCCTGCGTGGATAAGGCCCGGCTGAATTCGCCAGCGGTGGCCTGGTCGAGGCCCGGCATGTCGTCGACGCGATCGCCCTCGAACCAGGGCAGCACCACCAGATCGGCCTGGACCTCGGGGAGCGGCGCCGAGATCCACGCAATCCGCGGCGATTTCGTCGGAACCTCCATCGCGTTATTATCTTCGATGCTGGCGGTTACGCTCACTTCCTGTCTGGCAGGAAGCGTGCAAGGCCGCTGCAGCGAGGACCCGGACGATGAGCACGATCGGTCGTCGAATGATTACGGTGGCTGTAGCCTCATTGGCGGCGATGCCACTGCCGGCGGCGGCACACCAGAAGGAGGCCGATCCGCGTCCGAAGCTGGTGTTGCGCGCGCAACCATCGGTCGGCATCTCACCCGCACGGGTCGTACTGACCGCCGAGCTCGTCGGCGGCGCGGATGACTTCGAAGAGTATTACTGCGCGTCGATCGAGTGGGAATGGGGCGACGACACACGCTCGGAGTCGAATGTGGACTGCCAGCCGTACGAGCCAGGCAAGAGCGAAATCAAGCGCCGGGTCACGATCCAGCACGTCTTCACGCGCTCGGGTACCTACAAAGTGACGGTCCGCCTGAAGCGCCGGGAGAAGCAGGTCGCGACCGCCTCGACCAACATTCAGATCAGGCCGGGCGCGCGCGAATTCTAAGCCTCACGACCCCGCCTCGGGCCGCCCCGCCGTCAGCGGGTGTCGACCACTTCGACAGCCACGTGTTCGAACCGGTCGCGGAACAAGCGATACATCTGCGTGTCGGCCAGATCGTTCTGCAGCCCGACGATTGCATGAATCAGATCCGGATACGATGCTTCGGCCAGGTCGCGGGCGGAGGGAATCGGCGCTGAATGGGGATGTGAGTGGTAAAAGCCGACGATCTCGAGATGTTCGCGCCTCGACTCGCGCAGCGCGCGGACGTGCGCGCCGGGGTCCACCAGAAATCGATTGGGATCGCCCGACAAGTTCGCGGCACGACACGACTCGAGCACCCGGCCGGGCAACCCGATGAGGATGCCGCAGCACTCGCCAGGCCGGGCCTCTCTGGCGTGCTGCTCCATGTCGCTCAACACTGGCCGCGGGATCGTCCACACGTGAGCTCGATTCAAGGGTCAGACTCGCCTCCTCAGCCAGGCAGGGCCTCCACGATCATCGCGATCCCCATGCCGCCACCAATGCAGAGCGACGCCAGCCCGTAACGTGCCTTGCGCGCTCGCAGCGCGTAGATGAGCGTCGTCAGCACGCGCGCGCCGCTCGCGCCGATCGGGTGGCCGAGGGCGATCGCCCCGCCATTGACGTTGACCTTCGCGGGATCGACTGAAAGAGATCTGGTGACTGCCACTGACTGCGCCGCGAACGCCTCGTTCAGCTCGAAGAGGTCGATGTCGCCGAGCGAAAGCCCGGCACGGTCAATGGCCAGACGGACCGCTGGCACCGGCCCGATGCCCATGATTTTTGGTGCGACGCCGGCGGTCGCGTACGACACTACGCGGGCGAGCGGCACCGCGCCCGCCCGGCGTGCGTTGTCCGCCGTCGTCACCACCAGCGCAGCCGCCCCGTCGTTGATGCCCGACGCATTGCCCGCCGTTACCGATCCGTCGCTGGCGAATGCCGGCTTCAGTGCGGCAAGGGCCTCGATCGTGGCGCCGGCGCGCGGGTACTCGTCGGTCTCGAACGTGACCGTAGCGCGGCCCTTTTTTGCCGGGAGTTCGACCGGAACAATCTCCGCGGCAAATCGACCGTCGCGAATCGCCTCGGCCGCCCGGCGCTGGCTCTCGGCGGCGAACGCGTCCTGCTCTGCGCGAGAGACGCCGCAGCGCGTGGCGACTTCTTCGGCCGTAATGCCCATGTGGCAATCCTCGATCACGCACGTCAGTCCCTCGTGCAGCATCGAGTCGATGGCCGTGCCATTGCCCATGCGATAGCCCCATCGCGCGCGGTCGAGCAGATACGGCGCGTTCGACATCGACTCGGTCCCGCCAGCAATCACCGTCTCGACGTACCCCGTGCGAATCGATTCGGCGGCGTGGACCACGGCCTGCAGGCCAGAGCCGCAGACGCGGTTGATTGTTTCGGCTGGCACTTCGACCGGCAGCCCGGCCTTGAGCGCCGCCTGTCTGGCCACGTTCATGCCGGCACCTGCCTGGAGCACGCAGCCCATGAACACGTCGGCGACGTTGTCCGCGCTGGCGCCGGCGCGCGACATCGCTTCGCGAATGACCACGGCACCCAAATCCGCGGCACTGAGCGGCGCCAGGGAACCGCCGAACGAGCCGATCGCGGTACGGCAGGCGCTCACGATGACCGGACTGTCGTTGCTAGCCAAAGGTCCCTACCTTTTCCGAAAGAATCAGGTCGGCGCCCGTCGCGCGCTGCACTACGTCAACGGTCGTATCCGCCGCGATTTCCTCCAGCGTCAGGCCGCGCGGAGTCACGCGAAGCACGGCAAGCTCCGTGACGATCAGGTTCACTACCTTCAAGCCGGTGAACGGCAGGGTGCATCGCTTGAGAATCTTGTGCCCACCATCCCGAGTGGTGTGCTCCATCGCGATGATCACCTTCTTGGCACCGGCGACGAGGTCCATCGCGCCGCCCATCCCTTTCATCATCTTGCCAGGAACCATCCAATTCGCCAGGTTCCCCTCCTCGTCCACCTCGAGCGCGCCAAGCACGGTCATGTCGATATGCCCGCCCCGCACCATCGCAAAC
>Ga0111538_10002859_pt1 | contig 24212 bp, 22 predicted proteins | sample SoiMethybrSBSTD1_FD_79669 | JGI IMG/M metagenome (GOLD analysis project Ga0111538, IMG submission 79669) | Bulk soil microbial communities from a Populus tree surrounding site in Tennessee, USA - Soil MetaG P. TD hybrid SBSTD1 (version 2)... | ecosystem: Environmental > Terrestrial > Soil >...
GAGCGATTTGATCAGGCACTACGTTGAATGCCTGATTTTCATTACTTCGTTTTCAAACTCTTCCATCGTCAGCGCATCATCGAGCCTGAATGCGCCGATTCGTGTTCGGCATAGGCTGCTGAGGTATGCTCCGCAACCTAAAGCGATTCCCAAATCGTTTGCAAGGCTTCGGATATAAGTACCGGTGCTGCAAACTATTCGGAAATGAACTTGTGGAAGGTCGACGCCTGTAATTTCGAATTCGCTGACCGTCACTCTGCGGGGTTCGATGATTACTTCCTTTCCCTGTCTTGCGAGTTCGTAAACACGCTTCCCATCGATCTGGATTGCTGAATGTGCAGGCGGAACCTGCAATATTTCGCCGGTAAACTGAAGTGTCTCAGACTTTATTTGCTCAGCAGTAATGTGTTCGAACGAACGGTAATTGCCGGGTTGCTGCTCAAGATCGTAAGACGCAGTGGTAGCTCCAAGAGTAAACGATCCTTTGTATTCTTTTTCCTGCGCCATGTACTCATTAATCCGTTTGGTAAACTTCCCTGTACAAACGATCAGCAAGCCGGTCGCCAGTGGGTCCAGCGTTCCCGCATGCCCTACTTTCTTAATACGAATCAAATTGCGAATCTTCCTGATTACATCGAACGATGTCCAGCGCAGTGGTTTATCGATCAAAATAACTTTTCCCTCTTCAAAACTGTTTGTGCTCTTCATGCTGCAATTTACGCCGCCCAACTAACATCGTACATCAAACATCGTACACCCAACATCGTACACCAAACACCATATATCGTACATCGTACTTAGATTGACATTCTGGTTTTTAATTCAAGGTATTTGTTAATAGTGTTCACTGTGAGGTGCTCAGGAGATGTAAGAATGGAAAGGATCCCGTTCATATGAAGCTCTTTCACCATCAGCTTTTTTTCAAAAGCAAATTTTTCGGCAATGGTCTTAATATAAATGTCCTCTACCTTTAATGCCTTCCTTTCCGTCAAAACTTTGAGCTCTGTATTTTCAAAAAAAACAACCAGCAGTAAATGATAACGGGCGATTCGTTTTAGTGCAGGTAACTCGCGCTGCAGGCTTTCCAGCGACTCAAAATTGGTGAACAGGATCAGAAGGCTTCGGTTAGTGATGCGGTGGCGAATCACTGAAAATAGCTTTTCAAAATCTGCCTCCAGGAATTTGGTCTCCTGCCGATAGAGCGTTTCCAGCAAGAGGTTCATTTGCGTGCTCTTCTTATCGGCATGGACAAAAGCATCAAGATTTTCAGCAAACGTGATGAGACCAGCTTTGTCCTGCTTTACCAATGCTACATTGGCCAGGACAAGTGACGCGTTAATCGCGTAATCTAGCAGTGTCATACCTGCAAAAGGCATTTTCATTACACGACCTTTGTTGATGATGCAATAAATCTGCTGGCTGCGCTCATCCGTATAATTGTTGACCATTAGGGATTCCCGCCGGGCAGTGGCTTTCCAGTTAATGGTACGAAAATCATCCCCGCGGACATACTCCTTTATTTGTTCAAATTCCATGCTGTGGCCCAGTTTGCGGATCCTTTTTACTCCGGCTTCCTGCAACCTGTTGCTTACAGCAAGCAGCTGGTACCTGCGCATTTGAATGTAAGATGGATAAACTTTCACCGTTTGAGGCGCGGGAAAAATATACCTGCGTTTCACCAGCTGCAACGGGCCGTGAACGAAAACGTTGATATTATCAAATATATACTCGCCTCTTGTAACTGGTTGCAGGTAATATTCAATATCAAAGTCCTTATTTTGTTCGATCCTGGCCTTCCTGATCCAGTCACGCTCCTGGAATTGTACCGGCAACTCATCTATTATACTAACGCGTATAGGAAAGTCATATTTGTTTATAAGATGTAGGACAACCTTGTTTGGATCGCCGATACTAAATCGTTCTGTGGTGTTCCGCTGTGCCAACAATCCTGTCTTTTTGGCAAATATGAGTATCGCATCTGTAACAACTGCGAGAGCGAGTAATAACAAAATCAATCCTGCAATGCGAAACAAGGCCGGTTGAAAATAACTCACTACGAAAATTATCGACGCAGCGCCGGCGATATAATAAACAATATTATTAAAGTAGAAGGTTTTCATGTTACTTGTTTCAACGATCTCATTTATGGCGCGAACTTCGACGACTGCTGAGATTACGGCCAAAATACAACAGTTGGTAAGAATTGCAAAACAAGTCAGGAGTCAGAGGTTAGGGCAGCGGGTTTAGTCATCGGTCATAGTCTGAAATTTTGCAAATAAAAAAATATATGCCAGTCCCCGGATGATCCAAAAAACAAGACCAAAAACCTAGCCCACCGCCAAAACTTAAGACCAAAACCCAACAAACAAGTTATTTAGGCTTTATCAGCGCCTCTTTAATACTTTCAAGAAGCTCCAGCTGTTTAGCCTGGGTTTCATACAAAACCTTCATTTGTTCTTTCTGCATCAAATCAATTTTCTGGTGCAGGCTTCTTACGTGCAATTCTGCTTTAAGGTTGATCATGTAATCATTTTCATTTCTTTTTCTGTCCTTTTCTTCCTTCCGGTTTTGACTCATCATGATGACCGGAGCCTGTAATGCGGCAACTGTAGACAAGATCAGGTTCATCAGGATAAAGGGATAGGGATCGAATCGACGTGACCCGGAAGCGTACGAATTAAACACAATCCAGACAAAAAGAATTGCAGAGAAAGAAAGGATAAAACTCCAACTTCCGCCAAATCTTGCCACTTTATCAGATATACTCTGGCCTCTCGTCAGCATTTCTTTTGGTTCATTTAAAAGATTTTCCACAACGAGCTTTTCTTCGTCAATGGACTTTTGAACAATGTGCCGGAGCTTGGAGAGCTGCTCCCGTCCCGATTTGTTCAGATTTTCGGTTTCTTTGTTCATAGTTCATGTATTAATTTATGGATTAGGTTCATCAAAACTTATTTAGCCTGATGCCCGATGAATTTAGGTATTTTTTGACTGATGGAAAGGCGAAGAGAGGGCGTTGCCTTTAGTGGGGCTGGGTAAAAGGGCTATTGATGCTTGTCGTCCGCTAGCGTGTTGCTGAAACGGGAAATAAGGTGTACGATTTTTTTTACTTTTAAGTCTTCACTTTAGCAATTAACCAAACGGAACTGCCGAAAGTATTCTTAAATCAACAAGCAAAATATCATCACCTGGACTTAGAAGGACCATATCGCGCAGCTGCAATACCAGTTAATCCTTATTTACTTGAGTAGAATTGAGGCTTCTTGTCCCTGTACAGCCGGTAGCGCCAACCAAATGACAATCCGGGTGAAGAGATTTTCCGGCTAAATGCATAAAATGGATTGACCTTCGTCCCGGTCGGGTAAGTGATAAAGCGGGCCCAGCAATAAGACGACATCGAATTGTTCATTTGAAAAGTTTAGATTGACAGCGTCTCCCGTTTCCATTCTCTTCAGTGAAACACCGCTGGATTGGGAACGCCCCTTGGCGAGTTCAATATTCGCAGGTGATAAATCAACCAGCGAAACATGATGTCCTTTTTCATGAAGCCAAAACGAATAGTAGCCGGCTCCTCCTCCAATGTCCAGGACCTCAAGGTTCTCTTTTTGAATATAACGCTCAATGATTTCCTTTGTCCTTATTCCTTCCAGTTTGAAGACTTCCATGTCAAGCCTGTTAGCCTCGATTTCATGAGCATAATAATCTTTAATCGTATGCCTGTCCATTTGTAAATCATTAGAGATTAGCCCCAATCTTCCGAAGACTCCATCAGGAAAGAAATCAAAATTGGGAGTTGCTTAATACGTTCGCTGCTTGGCCTATGTATCTTAAAAATCCTCTTCGATGAGCTCTTTATTCAACATCAGTCCTGTTGTTGTGCCCATTGAAACTGCATTTGCGACAGTCCTCATTTTGGAAGTATTGTCGCCACAGGCATAAATACCCTGAACAGTTGTTTTTTGTGCCTCATCGATTTTGATATACCCTTCCGGAGTTAACTCACAGTCCATGGATTGAGGAACAGGTGAACTTTGTACGAACGGAAGCCGGGCATATATTGCCCTTACTTTCGCTTCTCCCCCGTCTTTGAAAATAATCTTTTCGATATATCCGTCTTTCTGTTCAATCCGGTCAAGAACTGCCTCGGTTATGCTTATTTTGTGCCTTTGAAATTTCTTCTTCTGTTGATCCGTGAGTACAGGTGTTCCATTCGTATAAACAGTCAAATCATTTGTCCAATTGGAAATAAGGGACGCTATTTCAAATGCCGCGTCTCCGTTGGCAAGAATACCAGTCTTCTGATGTCGTACTTCGTAGCCATGGCAATAGGGACAATGAAGCACACTTATTCCCCAACATTCTGCAAACCCTGGCATATCCGGCATGACGTTCTTAATCCCTGTTGCAAAGACCAGTTTCCTCGACGTGAATGCTTCACCCGCCTGGGTGTGTATTTCAAAAACATTTTTCTTTTTGACGCCTGCGGTTACAAGGGCATTTAAAAACGTTACTGTATCATAACTACTCACCTGTTGTTTGGCAAGGCTGGCAATTTCTGCGGGTGTCTTCCCATCGTTCGTGAGGAAATTATGTGAGTGTGGAGTTTGCTTATTACAGGGATCGCCACTATCAATAATCAGAACCCTTCTTAATGCTCGACCCAATGCCATTCCTGCGGAAAGTCCGGCATAGCTGCCGCCGATTATTATTGCATCGTATTGTTTCGTTTGTTTCATTTGGTTGTTTTGTGGATAAGTGCGTCCCCCGAATCCATGATTTCCGAAAAGCCACTCTTTTAACGCTGTTTGTTCTTATCAGTATTTCCAGGAAAATCAAAAATTAAATCTGCTGCAAATTGCATCGTCCAGCCGGATTTTCCCGGTATTCAACAGGGTGTTACGAAAGTGTTTTAAAACATGCCTCACTGCATCTTAAAATATTCCGGAAAGCCTTATGACAAAAGCCGACACCTTTAATAATTGACTTCACGCTCTCGTCATAACTTATAATAAGGCTTGTATGCACCCTTTGCAAGTTCCACAGCTTCTTCAAAAAGTTTTTTTAAATGTACTGCGCTTTCAGTCAATGCTGAGCTTGTCGAAGCATGTTTATCTGGACATAAAATATTATCAATTTTCTGTGCCAGGCTTGCCGGTTTTAATTTTGATTGTTCAAGAATCTCTATTGCTCTCTTATCACCTATTGGAAAAAGCTCGTTCATAGCAAAAAGTGAAGTAACGATATTTTTTATGGCTCTTGTAAAACACCCGACAGTATTGTAAACATCGGCTTTAGAAGCGAAACTATCTGCATGCCAAATGGTAAATTCGGCAGACCATAAAGACTGTTGAATTACGGCTTGTTTTAGCTTTTGAGGATACTCTTTGACTTCCTCTTTAAGCCGCCCGACTATGCCCTCAGGGTCATACAAAGAAACACAGCTAAACGTTTCTCCAAGAAAAATAATCGACGAAAATCCATACGGCGGTTGTTGCTCAAAATGATTTTCCCAAATTCCAATTTTTGCATTTTGAATCGTTAAGGCGATTTGTTCAATATTCTTGTAAAGGAAGTCTACCTTCCCATTTGCCGTTTTTATCCATGCGCCTCCGTTTACCCAGGGTCCCCATTCATAAAACCCTGTCACAATTGGTTTTTCCTTGGCGGCAATTTTTTCGGCTGTCATTTTTATTTTTTCAAGGTCAAAAGGGCATTGATCCGAGTAGTAAATCCCAATGTCTAAATCTGAATTATCGGTCGCCATACCTGTTGCATAGGAACCGCCAAGAACAATTGCCTTAACCCCGGCAATTCCTTTAAGTTCGTAAATAACATTATCCAGTAATTTTTGTTTGTTCTTTGGTAAGTTCATTTCGATAATGAGTCCATCTGAAGTGTATAATTTGCAACGTTTTATTTTAAAGTGTACAGCAATGAAAGATTGAAAAACCTGTTTTTGGTTTCGCCATACCCCGTGTCTTCATATATATTGGTCAAACCATGACTGTAGCGGAGATCTACATCCAATTTGTTTGCGACACTGTAGCCTGCGAGAATGTTTCCCGCCACATCCATTGTTTGGTAATAGGGAATATCAAAGCTTCTGTTCTCAAATTTGGTGATTTTTGAAAATACCTTAAATCCTGCGCCGGGTCCAGCTCCGAAATATACTTTGCCGATCTTATACTGCAACGTTAAAGGGAGTTCTATATAACCCAATTTTTCATGGGCATCGTGGCTCTTTCCGTCATTGCTCATTAAGGTCATGCCGGAACCAATCAGAGAAAAATTCGTTTCGGCAGATATCCATAATTTTTCATGCAACTTTGTCTTATAGAAGGCGCCGACCTGGTAACCCACAAAAGGCTTTGTGTCCTGGGTTGTGACCGGAACTTGTGGAATTGAAATTTTCTTTACCTGGTTTGCCAAATTCAAGCCGCCTTTGAAGCCAAAATGCGATTGGCCATTTGCAATGTTGCTGAATATGCCCGTCACAGTGATCAAAAGAAAGGTCTTATTCATAAGGTGTAGTTTATGTATTGTTTTCGCCGGGCAAAAGATTGCCGGGTCAATATACAGAAGTGATGACAAGTATGGAAGCTTAGGGTTGTTTCTGCACTGTTGCCCGCTTTTTTGCTGTGTTAGTTTATTGCAGTACGTTTGATGTAAAATAATAGATAATTTACCAACTAAACTAATATTGAGATGAAATCTTCCGCTTTACTATTGTTTGCATTAATGCTTATCGCCCATAATATCTTTGGCCAAACTCTCCCAAAAAAGCCATCACGAGCTGAACTTGGATCTTATAACCAGGCTAATTTATTAAAAATAGACCTCGGAGCTAATAAAAATAAAATAGTGGAAGTAATGGGTGGAGTTCAAAAAATTCAAACATATACTAGCACCAGTTTTATGACAAAGAAAGAAGACCTCGTTATAAACAATCCTGTTAATAGGGAATTCAGAACTGATACCTCAGGCAATACAATAGAAATTATATGGTATTACACCAATGGCAACAAAGCTGAGGGCGATATTACCAAGGGACAGCAAACTCCGATCATTCTTGAAAAAAATGCTGTTGTTGGCTTCGGGTGGGATTTTTATGAAGACTATGCAAAACGCAAAGGAATAACCATTGAGGGAAGGTGAATACCATGATATTTTGCTTGTTGGTCAAAGACCATACAACGGATCTTGCAAGTTGTTCAGCTGCTTCCACAGGTGGCATTACATTACCTTCCAATATTTTCCCACCGTTAATATTGGCTTTTAATACGGTAAATTCTGTCCGCCGATAGATAAGCCAAGAATATTAATGGCAGAAAACAATTTGTTTTTACGAATATTCCGCCAAGAGGTTTTCAAATAATTTTAAACATAGAAATCAATGTTACCAGTAATTTCAGCAAATCCACCAACGTGAAAGCATTGCTGTCAGGTGTGAAATTGGCAGTAATGCGGTTCAGTAAAGATAATTCGATGCCGTGTTTTTCGTCAAGCTATAGCAGCACTTCAGCCACTTGCAGCAATGCAATGTTGTGCGTAGTACCATTATCATGAAACATTTTATTTTACCTCTTTTATTCGGCGGTCATTTCTTCTTTCGAACGATACTCTTCGCCATAACAGATTCAAATACTTTCAGGAATCTATCAGTATTTACACCAATAGCAGCGTTGACAAACGGTTTATCCTTCCACGGTGCTAACTGGAGTTGATAATCGTAGGCCGGCATAATCGTCTGCCCAATCGCAATTCCATCAGTCACTACTCTCACCGGTCCTATGGTAAGCTGGAAAAGAGTAGGATCAATAAGAAACATAACAGCAGATGGATCATGTACATAGAAACCACCTGTCAGCTGATTAGAGGTCTTGTAAAAGTTTAGGTAGAATCGGGTAATGGCAAAAACAAAGGGTCCGTATTGTTGGTTTTTGTTTTTTATTCGAAGTAAAATATCATCGCTCAACTTCACTTTTGTGGTTACGTCGAGGCCGATCATGGTGACTTTCCAAGGGGCTGTAAAAATAATATCCGCAGCATCGGGATCACCTTCTACGTTGGCCTCCGCCACAGGGTTCACATTTCCCGGAACGTGCAAATCACCACCCATCAAAACCACTTCTTTGATGTTTTTGGTAACGTTTGAATCTATTTTTATTGCCGCCGCAAGATTGGTGAGCCGGCCTACGGCTAAAATCGTTATTTCACCCGGGAATACTTTTGCTACATCGACAATAAACTGTGCTGCAGGTTTTGACTCAAAGGTGATTTTTGGATCAGGCTGATGGGAATTTCCCAATCCATCTATTCCGTGAATAAAATCAGGAGGGGCATCAAGCGGCTTACGCAAAGGTTTGTCTGCTCCTTTGTAAACAGGAATGTTTCTTTTGGACAACTCCACCACCGTTAATGCGTTTTTCGTTGTCTGCTCCAAATATGCGTTTCCAAATACCGTTGTAATTCCCAAAATCTCGAAGCCAGGATAATTCATCGCTAAAACAAGTGCTGTGGCATCATCAACACCCGGGTCACAATCAATAATTATTTTCCTTGATTGGCCGTAAGCTGCAAACTGTCCAAAAGAAAGTATAAGTATTGAAATGAATAAGCATGTCCTGATCATATTAGTTATTAATGGTTGGAATTGACCTCTGAATAAATCACTTGTTCCGTTCTTATTTCTCATGCTCGGTCGTATTACGCACAACGTCCTGGGCTTTCTGCTGTGCTGATAGTCTTGTTACTTCGGCCCGGTGCTGTTGCTGATCAAAGATAGAAAGTTGATGGTATACCTACCTGCCGGCCTTGCTTCGCCGAAGCTCCGCAAAGGCGCAGCAGGCAGGTTCCAAAGCTGGGTTATGTTCGTTCAGTTGGGACTGTAGCTTATTAGCGATATGTCGATCAGGATATATTCTGAAGCCAGCATAACAGAAAGCCCCTTGTTGTGCGCTCGTTCTTTTCTCACATCATTTTTTGTGTCTGTTCTAACTTGTCCTTCAAAGTTGATAATAGTTCGTCAAAAGAAATTCTTAATCCATTTGAAGTGATACCCAAAGGCGTCCCATACATCTTATAATTCATTTGCATCATTTTGCGTTTAAAACTGCTTTTCTGTTTGTCAATATAGTCTTGTGGATTTTTTACATGAAACATTATCACTTTTTTGTCTGTGAATTTCCATTACCGAAATGCCCTGAATGTCTGACCACAAAATTTCTCCGGCCGTTACACCACTGGAATTATCTGTCAAACCCGTTTGGTCAATAATTAACCCCGGCTTATTGTCGGGTAATTTGCGAATTAAATAGAAAGCACACAATCCAAAGAAAACTATTGAAGCATATCCTACAATCGCAAGTTTTGTCGGATTGCCCCAATATGAATTTGAAATTGTGGGTGGAGATATTACAAACCAAAGTCCAATCGCAAAAAACATTAATGCTCCGAAAAGCATTAAAAATATTCTCTTTTTGCTCAATGGAATTTCAATTTGTTGTCTATATTTTACCATTAGATATCGTTGTTTCTTGTTATATCTGTCAATTTTCGAGAGGCCATTTTAGAATGACGCACAACAGTAGTATTCCTGCATAAGGTGAATCTAAAAAATATCTTAGCCAATTAAAAGCAAAAACTGGTTAATGGCTTTTTTACATCGGCGCCTTGCTCCAATGCCTCTTAATTTAACGACCTGGTCCCTTTTAATACACATTACCTTGGTACATCCATCCCCTGTATGATTTGTTTTATTACTTCATCTTCTGATACACCTTCCATTTCCTTGTCAGGTGCAAGTATAATACGGTGCCTCAATACCGGCACAACCACTTCACGGATGTCCTCTGGCGTTACAAAATCGCGGCCCTTCATGGCAGCAATGGCTTTGGAAGCATTCATGATTGCAATTGAAGCACGCGGTGATGCCCCAAGATAAATTGATTTATGATTTCGTGTGTTGTGAACAAGACGTGCGATAAACTGCAACAGCTTTTCTTCGATCAATATATTTTTGATTAGCAGGCGAAGTGTATTGATTTGTTCTCCCGACAAAACGGCCTTAACTATATCGTTAACCTTCACGTTGCCCATGTGGTGAAATTGAGATAAAATAAGGACTTCTTCCGATTCACTTGGATAAGGCACAACGATCTTAAAAAGAAATCGGTCAAGTTGTGCCTCAGGTAACCGATAGGTTCCCTCCTGCTCCACCGGGTTTTGTGTAGCAAGCACCATGAATGGTGAAGCCATTTGATAAGTTTTGCCATCTACCGACGCCTGCCTCTCCTCCATTATCTCCAGCAAAGCCGACTGTGTCTTTGCCGGGGCGCGATTGATCTCGTCGACCAACACAAGATTGCTGAATACAGGTCCTTTCTTAAATTCAAAAGCAGCTTCCTTCGGATTGAATACCGGCGTTCCCAGGACGTCGGATGGCATCAGGTCAGGCGTGAATTGAACCCGCGAGAATCCAGCATCGATACTGCGGGCTACCAACTTTGCCGTCAACGTTTTAGCAACTCCGGGTACACCTTCAATTAACACATGGCCATCTGCCAGCAACGCTGCGAGGATCAGCTTGACCATTTCATCCTGGCCAACTATAATTTTTTTAATCTCGTTTTGAATTGCAAAGACAGCATCGTTGAGGGCCCTAAGATCCGTTCGCGTTTCAAATAATTGTTCTTCCATATTCAATACTGTTAGTCTATGTTTTATTGCCAGCAACCACTATTCTATTCTAAGCTATGAGGCGTACAACTATTCATTTCTGTAAAATGCCTCCAGTTTTTTATGAAACATTGCCAACTGTCTATCACTCATTTCTCCCGTGGTGTCGATGCCATTAATAAATTGAACGATTTCAGAAATTTCTGTTTCGCTAATACCCGTCTTGCCATGCAGGTTTATTACAAACTCATCGTTCAGGGTTGAAGTAGCGAGTTTATACCGGCTTCTGATATGCTCGAGAAAATACGCCGACATCTTCCGACTGAGATTTTTGTGATCACCCTTGTCATGATAAAGACGCCCGATCGTTTTTACAAAGTCTAACGAATCATTCGTGGGCTTCGAGATAACCGGGATAATCCGCTGTTTTCGTCTCATCTCTGACAATACATAAAGCATCAATGTGATTATTGCCGTAAGTAAGGCCCACTTCAGGCTTTTATGGTTTAAAAACGCATTGAACCAGCTTGACGGCTTTTCCTGCTTTCTCTTCTTACTAATAAAATACTCGTCCCATATTATTCTCCTGGTTTCCGGAGACACAACCGAGAACAAGTTCTCGTAATAGCTGATATTATTCTTGTGTAAAAGAAAGTAATTACTGAATGTTAGTGGCGCCAAATGCAGGTAAAGGTTGCCATTGCCTGCTTTCAGGTGTATAAAATTCGGATGATCGTTTTTTTCATATCCTAAGACCGTAGAAGTCGCGCTATCCGTTTTGTAAAAATAGAAATCGTAACGCTTACCCGGATATGTGTAAGGTGTTTTTATTGTAAAAGGCGGTTTTGCCAGCGAAACGGACAAGAGGTCCTCCCCGGCAGATTGCTCAAAATAATATTCCATGCCTTCGGCCGAATTTGCGTCACATTTTATCATTTTCGTGACGTCATAGGAAATGTCCATCGTGCTGATGAACACATCATTGCCATTTTCTATAAATCCCAGGAGCTTTTTCATTTCCTGTTCATCAGCGTTGAAAGTGGGTGAAATAATTACTACCAGCTGACCCGGGTCAAAGTTTGAAATGGAATCCCAATAGCCGGGTTCCTGTTTGCTGACTTGCACGGTCGCTTTCGGAAAGAAGCGCCGGAGGCTTTCAAAAGCTATAAACGATCCATACGGAACCTTATCCTTTGCTCGAAGTGTAATACGCTCGTCAAACCTGTGATTTTTTTTATTGTCCCCGGTAAATAACAGGACGATTACCGCCGACACGACGAGTGCAAAAATGATATATGGGACAAACGCTTTCAATTTTACTATAGCTTTCTGTCAAAATTGTCAAACTCTTTTTTGATCACTTCAAATTTTCCTTTATCTATTTGAAACTGGCCATACCAGCAATATTCATAATTGCGGGTCAGGCTGAAAAAATCACCGTACATACTTCCTGTCCGCAACTGCATCAAATAATCCAGGTTGGTATGATCCGGTTTGTATTGAATGATGTTTTTATCGGAAAGTGTTCTTAGCAGGCGCAGGAACATAAGCCTTACCGCAAGACGATAATCACCGGCGTTAACAGATCTTTCAATTTCGCGCTGGTAATTGATCGAAAATATATCTTCGGTTTCCTCAACGCTGTCCTCCTGTGAAATAACACTGGTTTTACGAAAAATACCCACATTACTGTTGTAGAGGTACATTGCAAGAAATGTCACAAATCCCGCAATAATTACAATCCATAAAAGGACCTGGAAAAAAGGCTGCGAAAGGAAACTTAAGTTCGTTCGCTTTGGCTGCTTTTTTTTAAATACCTCATTCGCATACCAGAATGCATCGTCTTCCCTGAACCTCTTCATGACAGAATCGGGAACCTTACGAAACAATACTGAGTCAAAAATCCGGCCCGTGAATTCTTTTCTCAAAAAATATTCCGACTCCGTTGCCGTGTCGCTGCTATCTTCCGGACTGTAATCTTCTTCTTCAGGGCGCTTTTCATCTTCGGCAACTGCGAGTGAATCCAATTTATACTTCAGCACAATAGCTGTGTCACGTTTTTCGCCTTCCTGGGCAGCGCTGTAAAGTAACGATGAGAGAAAGAAAAGCAATATGCCGATTGTTTTTGCCCGGCGCGATATGGTAAATTTTAGTATGCTCACTTAAACATCCTCGTCATTTAATTTCATGGCCCTGCTATTGCCAATCCGTATGGGATAGATTACAAAATACCAAATCACAAATACAATAGACGCCGAAGTAATGATGGTCGTGAAAACCGAAATATCGTTGTAAAGACGGGTAATAAATCCTTCGAAGAACGCGGCCAATCCAAATACGGGCATCAATCCTATCATAATCTTTACGCCATCTTTTGCTCCCTGCTTAAACGCGTCGATACGGCGGATAGTGCCGGGAAACAAAAAACTCTTCCCAAGTATTAAGCCTGCGGCCCCCGCAATAATTATCGCCGTTAATTCAAGTGTGCCATGCACAAACACGACCATGAAAAACTGGAGGCCAAGTCCTTTTGCGGAAAAAAATTGATCAAACGCACCCACCATAGCTGCATTTTGTACCATTAAATACAAACTAGGTATGCCCGCGAATACCCCGGATGTAAACACGAGCAGCGATATCCTGATGTTATGGATCATCAGGTTGAGCCAACTCAGAAACGGGTTGCCCTGCTCATAAATTCCAAATGGATTACCCTTTTCAATATTTTCGATAGTTTGGTCAACGTATCCATCACCCAGGAAGCTTCTCGTCACACCTTCATCTTGTTGAGACGCAAAAAAACCAATGCTAAAAAAAATGAGAAAGATGATAAACGTAAATAAAACAACCTTGTGATGCTTGAATATGGTTAGGGGCAGGTCATACTTCCAAAATTTCACCAAACGGTTCGATTCTTCCTTTCGGTTTTTATAAATGCTGAGAAAGATTTTTGATGCCTGGCTGTTGATGTAGCCGGTCACTTTGCTGGACGGGTAAAAGGTTTTTGCATACGCTAAATCGTCTACCAATTGGGTAAAATCCCTGGCCATTTCATCAGCGTCGTCAGCCGGGTTATGCTGGTTCTTGAGCCATCGTTCCCGGTTCTTCTTTATGAATAAAGCTTCTCTCAAGTACAGCGTTTAGCTTGTAAAATACAGTTTTTTGGAAAACATGAAAGTATGCCGCTCAAATTTGTTTTTTGCCTAAACTGACCGTGAAAAAGCAAACGGCGCATGATTCGTCTCAATCTTCACTTAAAGGCCAGGTAAAAATCTGGACTTTTTAATGAAAAGCATCTAATTTAACGCCCAAGATAGTGTCGATTTATGTCCGTGATAAAAATACCGACGTCATTTAACATCGATGTAGAGTTTGAGATCCCTGAATTTTACCGGAGATTGATTTCTCTCCTGATCGATATGGTAATTCAGTTTTGTTACATGAGAATTGCCTTTGAAATCTTCAAATCCATAGCGAATAGCTCCGGCGTTATGGATGGGAACACTGGCTATAATCTTGAAGCTATAGCCGTGATTCTTTTTCTGCCTCTTTTTATTTATCATGTGGTTCTCGAAATCACAATGAACGGACAAAGTATTGGAAAGAAAATAATGGGACTGCGGGTCGTCAATGAAAATGGAGGAAAGGCGAGTATCAGCCAGTTTCTTATCCGGTGGTTGCTGCGTGTTTCCGATGTGTGGATAGTAGGCATCATATTCGTAATTGCGAGCGCCCCGGATTTCAGAGAGATGGAAAGAACCTTTCTTATTTTGGGCGTCCTGGGATTTTTAATAACGGATATTGTCCTTGTGGTCTCATCAAGAAAAGGTCAGCGCGTGGGTGACGTGCTCGCACGCACGATACTTATACGAACCAGCCGAAAGGCCAGCATTGAAGAAACAGTTTTCCGGGAAGTTTCGGACGCGTATACGCCGGTGTTTCCGCAGATCATGCAGCTGAGCGACAGGGATATTAATGCGATTAAGAATATTTTAGAAACCGCACGCAAAAAAGGCGACTATGAAATGGCTGCCACAGCCAGCGACAAAATAAAAAATCATCTCAAGATTGAAACATCCATGCAGCCCTTTGAGTTCCTCGATGTGTTATTGAAGGATTACAATTATTTGTCGGTAAAATGACAGTTCCCCATAGCAGCTATCATTACTTTTCCCCAAACATTTGCTACATGCGTCCACCGGTTGCTGCGCCTAGGAGTCCTGCGATAAAAGCCAGTATCCAGAAGCACAGCCCGATCAGGGTCAAAATGCCAATAAAACGGAATGTAGCTTTTAAATTCTGAAAGGAAATATTCAATGTTTCCTGGTCATTCGAGGCCAGGGCCGATTTCATCTTTGATGCAAAACGAAAAAGAAAAAGACAAGGAAAAAAATAGATCAGTGCAATAATGATATAAATAAATGCCATTGCAGCTCCGAACGGAGCAGAATTGGGCATATTGCCGTATGGACTGTTTCGTTCCAACCCTGTGGTCAGGATGCCGAAAATTGAGCCAAAAAAAACACCAATCAAAACCACGAGGCCGCATCCTATAAAACCCATAATGGAAAGAAATTTTGCCCATCTTGCTGCGTCAGCAAGGTGAGATTTACCTACCTGGTCCACATTCATACCAAAGAGCGATGAATCCTGTTGATGTTCCATAACAATTAAATTGTGGTAAACAAATGAAAAGCCATATAAATTTAACCGCCGTGACTGAGAGCGGCAAATTTTATTACATATAAAATGAGACTGTTCCGATGAAACTGTCAGTCGTCTCCAGGGCCCAGGCTCACAGTTTGATTGGCATATTGAGATTGTTGAAATACGGCATCAAACGATCACGTGCGTTTGGGATGGCTTCTTTTTCTGCCGCGTTATCAATAAGCCCTGGCAAATAATACCCGTTGCGACGAAGGCCTTCCGGTGAGAATACATGTGCCGTTTTCGAGTTTGTTGTTATCGGGTATGCAGCGGATCGTTGCCTTTGTCTTTTCCTTGATCGCCTGTTCTGTTTCTGCTGAACCATCCCAATGTGCCGAAACAAACCCACCTTTTTCATCGAGTAGTTTTTCAAATTGATCCCAGGTATCTGCGGGAGTGATGTGTTCCTGCTGGTATGTTTTTGCTTTATTGAATAAAGTGTGTTGAATTTCGAGCAATAACCCATCAACATATTGAGCAATACCATCTAGACCTACTGTCTTTTTTTCCTTCGTATCCCTTCGTGCAACTTCAACTACATTTTTTTCAAGGTCCCTTGCTCCCAGGGCCAAACGTACAGGCACTCCTTTCATTTCATACTCTGCAAACTTCCAGCCCGGCCTGTTGTTGTCGTTGTCATCGTATTTCACGCGTACGCCAAGACGTTTTAGATTGCCGGTAATCTCATTCGCCTTTTTATCAATTTGCGCTTTTTGTTCATCACCTTTATAAATAGGTATGATAACCACTTGCAACGGTGCGATTTTTGGCGGTAATATCAATCCTTCATCATCACTATGCGCCATCACCAATGCACCCACTAACCTGGTGCTTACACCCCAGCTAGTGGCCCACACATAGTCAAGTTGATTGTCCTTGTTCGAAAATTTCACATCAAAAGCCTTCGCAAAATTTTGGCCGAGAAAATGGGACGTTCCGGCCTGTAGTGCTTTTCCATCCTGCATCATTGCCTCGATACAATACGTTTCTTCCGCCCCGGCAAACCGCTCACTTTCTGTTTTCTTTCCACGAATAACCGGCAACGCCATAAATTCTTCGGCAAACGTAGCGTACACTTCAAGCATTTTTTCAGCTTCTGTAACAGCTTCTTCTCTTGTCGCATGTGCAGTATGACCTTCCTGCCAAAGAAATTCCGCAGTTCGTAAAAACAGCCGGGTCCTCATCTCCCATCGCACTACGTTTGCCCATTGATTGATGAGCAGGGGCAGATCGCGATATGATTGAATCCAGTCTTTATAGGTATTCCAGATGATTGTCTCGCTTGTTGGTCTTATGATCAACTCTTCTTCGAGTTTTGCTTCCGGGTCAACAATCAATCCACCGCCATTTTCATCCATTTTCAAACGATAATGAGTGACGACGGCGCATTCTTTTGCAAAACCTTCGACGTGGGCGGCTTCCCGGCTTAAGAAGCTTTTTGGAATGAACAATGGAAAATAGGCATTTACATGTCCTGTATCCTTGAACATCTTGTCCAATGCATCCCGCATGTTTTCCCACAGTGCGTATCCATAGGGTTTAATTACCATACAACCCCTTACCGCCGAATAATCGGCAAGTTCACCTTTTATAACAAGGTCGTTGTACCATTGTGCATAATCCTGTGCTCTTGTTGTAATTTCTTTGCTCATATGACTTTCCTCTATTCTTAATCTTAAATAAGTTTTTGTTTACTTTCGGCATAAGTGGCAACCCGTAACGGTAATGCTTCGTTTCCGGGGTCGTGTTGTTTCCCGGCGAAATCTTTACGTTTATATTAACAGCATGTTATGCAATATTTTGCAATCAATGACTGTAAATTTGACTTACGGCCGTTTGGAAAAAATAAAGTCGCACAAAAGTAGTAACTTCAACATAAACCGATAAAACCGTTTGACATGAAACAATCCTTTACTCTTTTAGCATTGACCGTAGCAGTTCTTAGTAGCTGCACTTCTGCTTACAAGACAGGTCAAACTCCGGATGATGTATATTATTCGCCTACCCGTAAGGCGGCTGAATACGTGCAGGTAGAACAAAAGGAAGAGCAGACCGCGCAAAGAGCTGAAGATTATTACGAAGATCGCTTCCTCAGGATGCGCGTGGAAGATCGGTATCGCTGGTCAACACTCGATGACTACTATTTCAGCAATGCTTACGCCTATAACTCCTTTGGAAACTATTACAGCCTCAGCAGCCCGTGGAATAGTTATTTTGCATGGAACTGTCACTATAATCCTTATTACGGAGGCCTTTCGTATTACCCGGGCGGAGTGATTATCACAAAAACCCCGAAAATCTATACGCCGCCAAGCAGGGCCCTCGTATTCAATCCCGCCAGTTATAACGTTGGCGGAAATAGTTCTTCTTCGGCGGTCAGCAAAGGTTTGAATAATAGTTATTACAACCGCTACAATAACACGAATAGCAACCGAAATAGCCGGAATTCTTTGGGAGAGTCCATAAGAAAAGTTTTCACCGGCAATGACAATTCGGGCAACTATAACTCTGGTTCAAATAATTCAACTCCTTCAAGATCCTATTCACCTTCGTCCTCCGGAGGCTCTTCAGGCGGTGGTGGCCGAAGTAGTGGTGGCGGAGGTGGTGGCAGTGTATCCCGGCCGTCCAGGTAGATCGGAATTCTAAAACATTTTTATGGGGAGGAAACGGTATTTGAGTATTGCACTTGAGTGTTTCCTCCCTTGTTGTATCTGTCTGATAACTGATAAAGCTAGACTTATGCAAAAAAGATACTTACTCGGTTTTTCCATTCTTCTTTCGCTTTCGTCAATTGCCCAAATTCCTGAGGACGTTTTGAAATATTCATGGCAACCAACAAATGGTACAGCGAGAGTCAGTGCTGTTGGGGGCGCGATGGGCTCTTTGGGAGGAGATATATCAGCACTTTTTGTAAATCCGGCGGGCATTGGCTTTTTTAAGACCGGCGAAGTAGTTCTTTCCCCCGGATATTATTTCCTGAAAAATAAAAGCGACTATCGCGGAACCAAGGCAAGCGATGATGGGTCAAATTTTAACCTCGGAGCCAGTGGTGTCGTTGGAGGGTGGCGTGGGTCAGGAAGATGGACCAATAAGGCCATGGGCTTTGCAGTAACACGTACCGCTAATTTTTCAAACAGGGTCTATTATACTGGCAAGAATGACTACAGTTCCTACGCAGAACAATACGCCGCACAGGCAGCAGCCAGTGGCTTATCCCTGGATGAAATCTTAAGTAACAACAATGTTTCATTGGGAACACGCATGGCGGTGTACACATACCTTATTGACACGGCTACACTGGGTGGCAACGTTAATCCCGACGTGGTAGCGCTGCCGACATACGACCAACTAAAAAACGGTGGTGCATTCCTGGTTGACCAGGCTAACAGCATTGAAACCAGCGGCGGCATCACAGAAATTGCGATAGGCTATGCAGCCAACATGGATGATAAATTGTATATCGGCGGATCTCTGGGAATACCGATTGTCAGCTATGAAAAGAAAAGTCTTTTGAGAGAAACGGACGCTACTGGTATTAATGATAATTACTTTGACTTTTCCGAGATGTCTGAAAAATTAACGACAAAGGGTGTAGGTCTTAATCTCAAATTGGGTGTTATCGTCAAACCCGCAGATCTTGTAAGACTCGGTTTTACAGTTCATACGCCAACGTGGTATAGCCTGGAGGATAAGTACCAGGCCACTATGGCCGTCAACACTGAAAACTATCGCACCACGCCGGGAACCGTTACCGTGTCCTCAGAGATTTTTACAAACGACCAAACTCCGAAATACAGTTATGACCTGACTACGCCGTGGAAGTTTATGCTTAGCGGTTCGTATGTATTGCGTGAAATAGAAGATGTGAGAAAACAAAAGGGTTTCCTCACAGCCGATGTTGAATACGTGACCTACACCAGCAATAGATTCCGCAGCGCTGAGGACGCAAGCACGGATGATAATTATTACAAAGGTTTAAATGAAGTCGTCAAGCAGTATTACAAGGGGGCATTTAATTTTCGGGTGGGAGGAGAATTGAAATTTACGACAATAATGACACGCCTCGGGTTCGCATATTACATGTCACCCTATAACGACAAAGAACTAAAAGGTAGTAAAATGTTTATCAGTGGCGGGCTTGGTTATCGCGATGCCGGTTTTTTTGTTGACCTCACTTATATTCATGGCATTCAAAAAGACGTCAACTTTCCCTATCGCCTGCCGGACAAAGCAAACACTTTTGCCGCTGTAAAAGGAACAGGCGGAAACATCATGTTGACTGTTGGAATTAAAATATAATTAAGCAACGTGTTTTTTGTAAGAAAGCTATCCAAACCGGGTAGCTTTTTTATTTATCCATCTTCATCGCTACCGCGCCAGAACTTTTTTATGCTGAGGCTTACCCGACCGGCCCGGCTTGACCCAAAATAGTAACTTTGAAAAGTAAAACCAGCTAAATGGATATCAAAAATAATATACTGGAAACGATAGGCAATACTCCATTGATCCGACTTAATAAGGTTACGAAGAGTGTTCCGTGTACGGTGCTGGCCAAAGTAGATTACTTCAACCCGGGCAACTCGATAAAAGATCGCATGGCACTGAAGATGGTAGAAGTCGCTGAAAAAGAAGGGAAGCTAAAGCCTGGAGGTACCATCATTGAAGGTACAAGTGGCAATACCGGGATGGGTCTTGCGTTAGCTGGTGTCGTGAAGGGCTATAAATGCATTTTTGTTACAACCGATAAACAATCAAAAGAAAAGGCTGATATATTAAAGGCTGTTGGTGCAGAAGTAATAGTCTGTCCCACAAACGTTTTACCGGAAGATCCCAGGAGCTACTATAGTGTTGCGAAACGACTGGCGAAAGAAATTCCCAATTCCTATCATATGAACCAGTATGATAACCTGGCAAACCGGTTGGCTCACTATGAAACAACGGGTCCCGAAATATGGAACCAAACTGATGGAAAGATCACACATTTGGTCTGTACTGCAGGAACCGGGGGCACCATTACGGGGGTGGCCATGTTTTTAAAAGAAAAAAATCCTGCTATCAAGATTTGGGCTATAGACGTTTACGGTTCACTGCTCACTAAATATTTTCGGACGGGCGAAGTGGATATGAACCAGGTTCATCCCTACATATCCGAAGGTTTTGGCGAAGATTTCGTTCCCCTGAACTATGACATGAGTGTCATTGATCATTTTGAACAAGTGACAGATAAAGATGGAGCCATTATGGCAAGGAAACTCGCCAAAGAAGAAGGTATTTTCTGCGGGTACAGTGCGGGTAGTTGTCTCCAGGGCCTCATTCAACTAAGACATAACTTAAAGAAAGATGACCTTGTCGTTTGTATTTTTCATGATCATGGCAGCCGCTATGTTGCTAAAATATATAACGACCAATGGATGATCGAACGTGGCTTCCTGGATGTGAAAACATTCAAGGATGTTGTCAGTGCAAGAGGAACAAAGCGGTTAATTACGGTAGAACCTGCACAAACAGTTTCCGAGGCTGTCGAATTGATGAAGAAGTATGATATTGAACAAATACCTGTAATGAACGGTGACGGCCCAATTGGTGCTATTAGCGAAGGAGGATTATTTCAAAAAGTGTTCCACAACCCTGAAATAAAAAATTTCAAAGTTGCGGACGTAATGGAACCATTGCTACCTCTCGTGGCTTTTGATACTCCGGTAGAAAAATTAAGCTCATTAATTAACAAGGGCAATGGGGCCGTGCTCGCCAAAGATGAAGCCGGCAATTATCATATTGTGACGAAGTATGACGTGCTCCAGGCATTGGGTAAATGATCACGCGTTCATTTTTGTTGATTCAGCTCAAGCGTTTGCCCCTGTATTGCCATTTTTTCGTATAAATACGGTAAACCGGCACGTTGTTATCGCAATTTTTGGGTGCGGGTTTACTACAAAACCCCGTAGAAGATTTCGTCTAAAGTTTGAGTTGATTTGCTCTATTTTGATAAACGTTTCACAACTATTTTTGATTCAGAAGTTGATTGATTAGCTCAATCAGTAACAAATCCAATTAATCGTCCTGAATTACCAACCGTCCAGTAACATTTTTTTAGAATCCTATCCCATAGAAAAACCGAGGTTCTGACGCTGTTAACGATCAACTTCTTATTTCCTTCGATATCCTTGAAAGACACTACAAGATCCAACGTCCAGAAGAAAGTCCGAATCCGAAGAAAGCCAGCCCAAAATCCCTAAGAAAACCAGAATTGTTAGAATCCTGTCCCCGGAAAACCAATCCAGTTCCGAAAAACCAAAGGTTGAGTCACCGTGTCCAAATCCATGAAAAAATTAAACGACAATCCGGAACCCTCCTGCTAACCCTCCCCCACCAGAGGATGACGTGTTAGCAGGAGGCGCGGTGAAAATCCATTCCTCCCTGCAGTTCATTACAACATTTCAATCATCATAGCTCTGATAAAGTTATTCTTCAAGGACGGGCATCAGCCAATACTGATTTGAGAAAGAGTACGAACGAATAACTCTTTCTCAAATCGAATTGGTTACCTTGCAGCAAAAGCATGCAGGCTTATAAAGACCAGGCCGGCCGATCAGTTACCCTCACCAACATTCCCAAACGAATAATATCACTTGTTCCCTCCCAAACAGAACTTCTTTTTGATTTAGGTCTTGATGAAGAAGTCATCGGTATCACAAAATTTTGCATTCATCCGGCAGCATGGTTTTATACAAAAACAAGAGTAGGCGGTACAAAAAGCCTGCATATTAAAATTATTGACGAATTAGAGCCCGACCTGATCATCGCCAATAAAGAAGAGAATGTAAAAGAACAAATAGAAGAACTGGCTGCCAGGTACCCCGTTTGGATAAGCGACGTGAATAATTTAGAAAGCGCCTGTGATATGATTACGAAAGTGGGCTCAATCACATCCAGGGATGTTCAAGCCGAAGCATTAATAAAAAAAATTAAAACCAATTTTTTTCAAATCAGTATTCCGGCACGTAAGCCGCTGGCCGCATACCTTATCTGGAATGATCCTTATATGACTGCCGGCGGCGATACTTTTATACACAGCATGATGGAAGCAGCAGGTCTTCGAAATGCATTTGCCGATCAGACCCGGTATCCGGAAATCAGCATTGAGCAATTAAAGAAAATGAACCTGGACCTGGTTTTGCTCTCATCAGAACCATTTCCATTCAAACAAAAACATGTTGACGAAATCCGGTCAGGAATTTTAAACGACGCGTCAAGGCATCCGAAAATAGAGCTGGTCGATGGACAAATGTTCAGCTGGTATGGCAGCCGCTTACTGTATGCGCCCGCTTATTTCGAAAAATTGCAATCGAAATTCTTTGCATCACGATAAACTGAATCATGTGCAGTTTACCGACAATTAACAATATTCATCGGATGAAGCGGTCTGGCGTAAGAAGCTTAACCTTCTTTATTCGTAACTTCCATATATGAGTTTTGCAGAGCCTGTAAATGAGCATGACTGGCAACATAGGGACCGACCATCGAAAAAAAAACCGATGTTCCCCGTCAACCCGCAGTTGCGTTCCTATCTGAAACATCATGGCCGCGAAGTGAAGCTGCCGGTGTTATACAAAGACCTGCTCAATTACACATTCTCCGTACCCATTAAGGATAAAAACGGTAAGGATACCCTTTGGGAAAAGACCATTTATGATAAGCGGGAATGGGATTTTGTACGGGACGGACTTGTGAAGATCTATGCCATCCTTAAAACAGAAGGTGACTTTAGTTTCACCAGCCACCTCGACGTGGCACGAATAGATTATTGCACTTTCGGCAACTCACATCCCTTTCGCATCCGGATCGTGAACAAGTACAATGATAACTACGATCATTATTATATCAAGATAGCGGATGCTTCACGAATCTATGGCCTGGAGCTGGAACACATTTTATCTCCTAACCGCATCACCTTTTTCACTTTCGAAAACACGTTAGTTGAAGAGCACATCCCCGGCATTCCCGGGGACGTGTTCATTCAACAAATGATTGATGCTCCACATACCAACAAAATAAGGTTGGCGAAGGAATTTGTACGCTTCAACGAGCGTTGTTTTGTGCGCCTGTTGGGAGATATGCGCAGTTACAATTTTGTGATTGACATCACTCCGGATATTGAAGACTACCAGTATCGCATCAGGGCAATTGATTTTGACCAGCAGTCATACGAGGGTCGTAAAAAGCTGTATTTACCCCAGTTCTTTAAAGAAAACTACCCGTTCGTTGATCTATGCCTGAAACATCTTAATAACGAGACTATCGCGCAATACCAGGCAGAAGAACGAACTTTAATTACCTTCAGGCTTGCATCCTCCCGTTATCGGATCAAGGAGTTATTTGACATTATGTCTAAAGATGACATATCTACACCTGAAAAAATTGACCAATTAAAAGAAGAACTTGGCGAGCATCTTAATACAAAACTTTTTGGTAAATGCCAGTCGATGGGCCAGGTCGTAAAAAGACATTTGAAACAAATTCTCCAAAAAAACCTGATGCTGGTACAAAAGAACCTCGGAAAAAACAGCGACTAAATTTTGTGTCTGAATAAGTGGCAAGTCTCAATCCAAAATCTTTATGCATTGCCTCAATTTGATTATTTAAACCACATGCGACATAGGACACAGTAGAAGACACATAGCAATGTATGTATTGCTATGTGAACTATCTTTCTATATGGTTCAATAAGCAAAAAACAACTTCTAAGCTGCGATGCCACCTGTAATTTTGCATTTTAGACGGCTTGGAATAAATAAGTATATTCGCCCCGATTTAAACGGTCGCTGCCA
>Ga0111538_10002860_pt1 | contig 24211 bp, 16 predicted proteins | sample SoiMethybrSBSTD1_FD_79669 | JGI IMG/M metagenome (GOLD analysis project Ga0111538, IMG submission 79669) | Bulk soil microbial communities from a Populus tree surrounding site in Tennessee, USA - Soil MetaG P. TD hybrid SBSTD1 (version 2)... | ecosystem: Environmental > Terrestrial > Soil >...
CGCGGCCAGAGCCTCCGTCCAGGCCGCCGCTACCGAGCGTGCCCGCACTCCCCTGCTCACCGCTGCTTCCGGCCATGCCGACGCTTCCGCCCCGGCCGCTCATGCCACCGGAAGCTTCGCCGCCCGAGCCACCGGAGTCGGACGCGCTGCCGGCCGCGTTGCCCGACCCTCCTGACGCTTCGGTCTTTTCGCGCGTCGTCTCGCCGCCACAAGACCAGAGCCCCGACAACACCAGCGCCCAAAGCGCCGAGAAACGTTTCCCCATGCGTGCGCGCGAAACCTGGCACGAAAACTCGCCGCTTTCGCTCCCTGGCGCGTCGAGGAAGCGCATTGACATCGTCCGCGAACGATTGGAGAAACCGTGCGGTAATTTTCTAGAGCACGCGCTGCTTCAACCGCGCCACCAGCGACAGCGCGTCGAGCGGGGTAAGGCGATCGACGTCGACCTGGCGCAGCGTGCCGATCACTTCCTCGTGCGTGCGCTGGATCTGGGGATTGGGCGCGAACAAGTCGAGCTGATCGTCGCTCGGTTTGGCGCGGCCATGCGCCGGGCCCACGCCCGGAACGCCGGCCCCCGGAGCGGCGCCGCTCTCGAGCGACTCGAGCAGCGCGCGGGCGCGGGCCAGCACCGGTTCGGGCAGCCCGGCGAGCTTCGCCACCGCCACTCCGTAGCTGCGGCTGGCGGCACCCGGCACCAGGCGATGCAGGAAAACCACGTCGTCGCCGATCTCGCGCGCGCTCACGCTGTAGTTGGCGACGGCGCGACTGGTTTCGGCGAGGCGGGTGAGCTCGTGATAGTGCGTGGCGAACAGCGCCCGGCAGCCGACCACCTCGTCGAGGTATTCCGCCACCGCCCAGGCGATCGCCAGGCCGTCGAAGGTGCTCGTACCGCGCCCGATCTCGTCCAGGATCACCAGCGAGCGCCGCGTCGCGTAGCGCAGAATGCCGGCGGTCTCGCGCATCTCGACCATGAACGTGCTTTCGCCGCGCGAGAGGTTGTCGCTGGCCCCGACGCGAGAAAGCACGCGGTCGACGACGCCGATGCGCGCCCAGCGCGCGGGCACGAAACTGCCGAGCTGCGCCAGGATCACGGTCAGCGCGACCTGGCGCAAAAGCGTGCTCTTGCCGGCCATGTTCGGGCCCGTGATCAACCAGAGCCGCTCGGCCAGAGCTTGCAGCTGCACGTCGTTCGGAACGAAGCGCCCCGCGGCGGCCAGCCGCTCGACGACCGGGTGCCGTCCGTCGCGGATCTCGATCGCGTCCGACTCGTCGACAACAGGACGCGTGTAGTCGTGGCGGTGGGCGACGTCGGCGAGCGCCGCTCCTACGTCCCAGCGTGCGAGCCGGCTCGCCAGCGCGCGAACGCGATCGCTGATTTCGGCGGCGCGGCGCACCAGCTCCGCGAGTAGCGCGAGCTCGCGCTCCCGATGGCGCTCTTCGGCGGTGAGAATCTTGTCGGCCAGGTCGTCGAGCTCGGGGTTGGTGAAGCGCTCACCGCTGGCGACGGTTTGCTTGCGGCGCCACTCGGCGGGTACCTTGCCTGCCTGGGTGCGGCTGACCTCGATGTACCAGCCGAATACCCGCGTGTAGCGGACCTTCAGGGTCCCGATCTGAGTCTGTTCTTTGACCCGGGCCTCGAGCTCGACCATCCGCTCGGTGCCGTTTTTCCGGAGCGCGTCGATCTCGTCGAGCTCTGCGTCGAAGCCGCTTCTGAACACGGCGCCGTCTTTCGGCTGCGCGGGCGGGCGCTCGACCAGTGCGCGGCCGAGCTCCGCGCACAGCTCGTCGACGGTGTCGACCGGCGCCTCGCCGATCCCGAGCGTGTCGCGCAGGACCGGGTCTTCGATCGCTTCCAGCACGCTCGCCGCCTTGCGCGCGCCGATCAGCCCGTCGCGCAAAGCTCCCAGATCGCGCGGCGTCACCTCCCCCAGTGAAGCGCGCACGGCCAGGCGTTCGAGATCGCCGACCTGTGCCAGCGCGGCGCGCAGCTGCTCGCGGATTCTCGCGTGCACCACGAACAGCTCGACCAGATCCTGGCGGCGCCGGATCCGTGCGACGTCGTTCAAGGGCCCCAGCAGGCGGCGCCGCAACAGCCGCGCGCCGGGCGGTGTCGAGGTGGCGTCGATCACCGCGAGCAGAGTCCCGGGTTTGCCCGCGGGGCTCGCCACGAGCTCGAGGTGGCTCGCCGCGCTGGCGTCGATGCGGAGCGTGGCAGTGGGATCCCAGTGCCCGACGCGCCGGATCGGCAGCTCGACGCCGGGGTTACAGACCCTGGCGAAACGGAGCACGCGCGCCACGGCCTCTGCAATCGGCGGCTCCGCGCTCAAAAGCTCGGTGGCGAGCGGACCCGCGACCTCGGCAGGCGTTTCCGCGAGCGGGGCGTCGACGCGCACGGCAACTCGCCCCAGCGCGGCGCGCACAGCCGCAGCCGCCCCGGCAGCCAGGTCGCCCGTGCCATCGCCGATCAGCACTTCGCGCGGCGCGGTGAGCACGAGCTCGCCGAGCACGGCCGCCAGGTCGAGGACCTTCGCCGCCAGCAGCTCGCCGGTCGAAAGGTCGAGCAGCGCGATGCCGACCGCGCTCGGTTCCAGGTGCAGCGCCGCAAGCCAGTTGTTGGTCGCGGCGTCGAGGCAATCCCTTTCCGTGACCAGGCCGGGCGTTATCACCCGCACCACCTCGCGCGGGACGATCCCCTTCACCTTCGCGGGATCGGCCATTTGCTCGCAGATCGCCACCTTGTGCCCGAGCTCGAGCAAGCGGGCGATGTAGCCGTGAGCCGCGTGATGCGGCACTCCCGCCATCGGGATCTCGTCGGGCTTGCCCTTGTTGCGGCTGGTGAGCGTCAGATCGAGAAGCTTCGACGCGAGCACCGCGTCGTCACCGAACATCTCGTAGAAATCCCCGAGCCGGAAGAACACGATCGCATCGGCGTAGGCACGCTTGGCAGCCGCATGCTGCGCCATCACCGGCGTCTTGTCCGCGCTCATGTTCGAGACGCGGCTCTAGCAAGGCAACGCCGCGCCGTCGACGTTCAGCGGAAGCGCACCGAAACGTTGCTGACCGCGCCGGGCTTCACGTTGGCGCGGGCGTTCTTCCGGCCGTGCTTGGGGTGAATGAAAACCACCTGGTGCGGGCCCGGTTTGACGCGAATTCCCGAACGCGGCGTGATCCCGAGCGGGCGCCCGTCGAGCACGACGTTGCTCGGAGGATTCGAGCTCAGATTGAGCGTGCCCGGCTCACCCGACGCCGATCCCACGGCTGCGCTGCGGCCGGTCGCGGTGAGCGGAGCCGCCGCGGCGGACGCGGAGTGCACCGTGCTCTGGATGGGGGTGCTCGGCAACGCCTCGGGCCGAACGCTCGGATCGTCCAGATCCAGCGGCGCGGCAGGAGCCGCAACCTTTTCCGGCGCCGGAATCCGGGCGAGCTCGATGTGCAGCGCGGCCTCGGAGTCCGCTTCGATCGAGACCGCCCGCGGCGCCATCTCTTGATAGCCGGGCGCGCTCACGCGCACGAAGTGCGTGCCGGGCGTGAGCTTCGAAATCCGGCACGGCGACTCCTTGCAGCGCAGTATCTCGTCGGCGACGACCAGCGGCGCATCGATCGGGCCGTGATTCATGCTCGCGACCGTGACCACCAGCGTGCCGCCCTCCTCGCCGCCGAACAGGCGTTTGAGCGGTCCCGCCACGAAAGCACCGAACGCCGCAATCGGCAGAATTCCCAGTAGCAACACGGCGAGCGCGCCGAGCGCCAGCGTCACCCTGCCGGCCCGATTCGAGGCCCGCTCCCGAATCCAATCGAAAGCCACGGGGGGTACACTGTGAGGGCCCACGCTGCGCGGCAGCGTGGGCGGCGGCGGGATTGCCGGCAGCGAAAGCGCGGCCGGCGAGCGCGAGCGAGTGGCGCCGCGCGAAGGCGGCGGCGGCACGAGCGTGCGCTGCCCGCCAGTCGGAACGCTGGTCGGCGCAGGCACTCCGAGCACGCGCGTCGGCAAAAACTCCGACGGATCGTCGTCGTCGTCCTCCAGATCGTCGACGTCCTTCCAGGCGCGCTCGCCGGCGGGCTTGGCTTCCGCCGGCGCGGGCTTCTCGTTGGCGACGACCGAGGTCGCGTCGTCGTCGTCCAGATCGTCGACGTCCTTCCACGGCCGCTCCAAGAGCGCGGCGGCAGGCGGAGGTCCGCTGACTACATCGGGCTTCTCGCTCTCGGGAACCGAGAACAGATCGCCGGTCAGCTCCCATTCGGCGTCATCGACGTCGTCGTCGTCGATCTCGACCACCTTGGGGGACTTTTCCGCGGGGCTGGCCGTCGCGACCGCAGGCGCGAGATCGAGCGGCGGCAGCACGCGCTCGCCAGGTGCGGAAGGGCCTACCTCGACCAGCGTGGGCTCATCCACCGAAGGCCCGGGGTCCAGCGTGGGCTCATCCACCGAAGGCCCGGCGTCCAGCGTGGGCTCATCCACCGAAAGCCCGGTGTCGTCGGCATCCGGCGATTTGACCGGCGTGGCTTCACCGGGTTTCGCCTCCGCAGCCTCGGTTTCAACACGCGCGGATTCCGCGTCCGCAAGCGCGAGCTCCGGACTCGCGCGCTCGCTTTCGGGTTTGGCGGGTGCCGCTTCTGCGACTTCGGGCACGAGTTCCGGACTCGACTTCGACGCGCTCGCGTCGCTCGGCTCAGCGAGCAATGTGTCGGCTGCGGCGTCGTCCTCGGAAGCTACGCCATCGTCGATCGGAGTCTCGGGCGGCCGAACGGCCGGCTCGCTCGGCGAAGAGTCAAAGGGGGGACTTGGATCGCTCGAAGCCATGACGAACTCAGGTAAGCAAGCCTTCGCGACTCGCGCAACCGCACGCTCGAAGTCGGGGCTCCGAGACCACGAACCGAGCCACTCTCGCTGCACATTTGCAGGGCAACCGTTGCCCCACCGCCACACTCGCGAAGACAGCCGTGTCTTCTCGAAACTCAAAAGAAAAGACGCGAGACGCCGATCGTTTCGAGACTGATGAACGACAGGCCCGCCGCAGCGCCGTCGACCACCGCCAGTTGCCCGAGCTGCGGGACGAAAACCATGCTCACCGGTGAGACCGTCGCCGTCTGCGACGTCAGAGCAGCACGCAGCGGAATGAAACCGCCGGTCGTCGTCCACTCGAACTTCGTGTCGCGCCGGCTTTCGAAGGGCTCCTCGTCCTTGATGCCCTGGAAGACGACGAAGCGGGCAGTGGGCGACTCGAAAATACACGCGGCGCGCCGATCCATGGCTGCGCGATCGGGATTCACTGCGTGGCTCGTGTCAGCAGGCAAGGGCTCCTTCAGGCTGCACGGAGGACACGGCGCTGGGCCGTCGGGGTCGCAGGTCGCCGCGGGGATCTCGATCGCGCGCGCCTTTTGCAGCGCCGCGCCGGGGCGGCAATCGCGCACGCAGCGCAGGCGAGTGCCGTCACGCTGGGCGACCACGTTGCGCCGAAAACCCGTGGCGTTTCCGGTCAGGATCCACTGCTTGCTGCCGCGGGTTCGGTAGCTGAAAAAGGTCGGAAAGCAACAGGCCACGTTGTCCAGCAAGGCCTGCTGTTCCGCGGGATCCTCGATGTTGCGCGGCTCGACGAACAGCTCGCCGTCGAAGGCCTCGACGATCCTGAGATCGCGGGTGTCGTTCAGGATGTCGCCGACGGTCGTGCCGAAGATCGCGACACAGCCGTTGAAGCCGCCGCCGTTGCCGCAAGCCGCACCTTCCGCCGTCTGCCAGAAGGTCTCGTTCCGGTCCAGAACGGCGCTCGTGATCTGGACGTAGTCGGCGTGGTCGTGAGCGAAGGCGTCGAGGTCGATGTCCCGCGTCAGGCCGAGCTCCTGGCCCCACTCTCGCGCCAGGCGCTCGTCCTGAACGCCGCTGCCGCAGTAGCGACCATTGGACTCGTCGAAGAGCCGCCTGTGATCGAGCCGATCGAGCCTGCCGGTCGTGCGCGTGGCGGCACCGAAAACGCCTTCGTACGTCAGCGCTTGATCGTCCGCCGGCGCGTACGAGCGCGGCTCCACCCACGGCAGGACCAGCGAGTTGTCCTTGGCCGTGACGGGATCGATGTCGATCTTGTTGTCTTTCTCGTCTGGATTGCTGGTGAAAAGCTCGGTGCCGACGAAGACCTGCGCGCGCACGGGCTCGGTGGGAGAGCGCGACGGGTAGTCCACGGCCAGAAGCTTCGGGAACACGCTGCGATCCGGCTCCGGCTCGCCGGCGTTCGTGAAGCGCGGCAAGGTGCGCAGCGTCGGCGCGCGGGCACCGTTGTCTTCGTTGGTCAACACGAAGCTCGCGCCGCGCGAGCGGTGGGGTTGCACGACGCCGCAGCTCACTTCGTCGCTCACGGTCGGCCTGGCGCCATTCTCGGGCCCGAGCCTGAATTCGTTGCCCGGGACCGCGGGATCGTTCTTGCAGCCTTGAAAGTTCGCGACCGGGTCGGGGTTTGCCAGCACCGGGCGGCGGCACGCGGCGTCGAAGTCGTCGACGTCGATCACCTGCACCTCGCCGTTCTTGAGCATGATGAACCCGAAGATCCCGCGCAGGTTCGCCGGTCCCGCGCCCGTCGAGCGATCCAGGGAGGGACGGTATTGGGCGCCGGGCTCCGTGAGCGGAACGGCAGGATTGGGATCGCAGTAAGGATCGCCGCTCACGCCGTTTGGGTCGAACTTCGGCAGATTGCGCAGGCCGAACGCGAGCGCTTGCGGCGCCGAAGCGAAACGAATCCGATCCGGCGGCTCGGGCTGGCGCAACGATCCCGGACGCACGATCGGCGTGCGGTCGGTCGCGCCCCGCGTGACGTCGAACGCCATCACGCTGTTGTTCTCTTTGTCGATCGCGTAAACGAAGCGTTTACCGCGCGGCGTCAGCGGGCTCAGCGCGACTTCTGTCGTCACCACCACACGTCCCGGCTCCAGGAACGACAGCGGCAGCAACGGCGCCGGGTACTCGACGGCCGCACACGGATCGGCGACCCCGAGCACGTGAATCACCGGTGCTTTGCTGTCGCCGACATAGAGCGTGTCGCCGCCGAGCGCGAAGCCCGCGGGCTGAGGCACGAAGACGTTCGGTCGATCGGGATAGGTGAGGTCCAGCGCGCCGCAGCCCGGAGCCTGACCCTGAAGATCCGCCGGCAAGCGCTGGACGATCGGCTTCGCCGGCAGATCGACGCGCAGCGGGATCGACTGCTCGAGGTCGATGTCGCAGTTCTGAAAGGTGCCCGGCGGGCGATTCAGAATCGCCTGGGCATCGTAGATGTCGATGCGCCCGAGCAACGGCATTGCAACCGCGAGCTTGCGCCGGCCGACCGGACCGGGTTCGCGCGTCAGGTCCGCGGGGCATTCACTGCCCGCGGTTGCGGCGCCGTCGCGATCCGTGCCGGGTGGCGCTCCGGGGCAGATCTCGCGCACCTGACCCGACGCGTCCGGCGGATCGATCAAGATCGCCATCGAGCCGGGCTCCGAAGGCAAGCGGCAAGCCGGCCAGGTCGTGAGGTCGCGCGCCGACTGTGTGCCGGTCGGGCGCCCGAGGCAGCTCGACGGCAGCGCGAAGATGCCCTCGCGACCGACCTCGCCCACGCCGACGAAGGTGGCGGCACCACCCGGAGTGGAGACGATGTCCCGGGGCACGGCACCGACGTGCAAGAACGTGAATCCCGGCGTCGACGGGTCGACGTCGAGAATGCCGCCGGAGCTGAGGTCGATCACCGCGACCTCACCCTTCTCCTGCGTCACGAGCGCGTACATGTGATTGGAGGTGTCACCCGCGACGTCCGGGCAGTCGTTGATGCTGCGCGGCGAGCCGTCGGGGCCGAGGCAGACGAACGATACGTCGTCGCTACCCTCGAGCGAGCGCAGCGGCGTGCTGACCGGAGTCTCCGTGCAACCCGCGAGCAACAGGCTCGCCGATCCGACGATGGCGAAAAAACTACGACTCATTTCGAAGCTCGAGGCGGGGTCGGGGTGCCGAGGGTGAGCACGATCGTTCCGTAGGTGAAGTTGCGCTGATCGAGATCGATCACGCCCACGTAGGAATCGGTGAAGTGACCGACGTAGCCGAGAGCGCGGAGCTCCGGCGTCACTTGCAGGTCGGGACGAAACGCGTGCGGCCCACGGCCGACGGCAAACGCTTCCTCTGCCTGACCGGTAGCGGGATCGAACGGAACGATCGAGCGCGTATCGAAGCAGACCAGGAAGATGCGCGTCTGCAGTTTCCCGTCGCGATCGATGATTTTACCGACCGCGACCCGCGACGGGCCGAACGGCATCGGCTCGCTACCGACGAAGCGCGGCAGGTCGTCGCTCGAGGTCGCGCTTTGATTCGTGACCGTCTGACCGATGAGCAGGCTCGACGGTGTGCGGTTCCCGACGTAGATGCGGAGCGGGGTGGCAGCGCACTTGGTGAGACAATCGACGTCGGAACTGGCGCACTTGGCTTCGCAGGTCTGGCGCTCCTCTGCGTCGACCGCGATGCCGCGCGAGTCGAAGCCCACCGAATTGGTGGGAATGCCGACCGAGCCGGCGGAAGCCAGGTAGGGCCGCGCGGGACTCGCGGCCGCGTCGTCGTAGAAGCGCGCCAGGCGAATCTCGGGCTGGTCGCGAAACGTGAGCAGAAACCCGGGCTGATAGGGGATGTCTTCTGCAGCGACGAGCGCCGGCTCGGGCACGGCGGCGACTCCGATCACTTTGTCCGGCAGCCCCGACAGCCTGAACTCGAGTGTCGGCCCGCGCGGACCCCAGTCGTTCACGAACAGCGACGCGATGCCGCCGACCTGGTGCCCGACCACGATGCCCCGCCCGTCCTTGGTGGCGTCGATGCCGTACGGCTCGGGATCGAGGCGCAGATCGCGCGTGTTCTCCTCTGCCTTCTTGTCGCCGCGGCGATGGTTGTCGTCGCAGTCGCCGCCGTTCGCCGCTTGTCCGCACTCGAGACGGCCCTCGGCGTCGACGTCGATCCAGTGCAACGTCGTGTCACCGCGTACCGGCAAGAACAGCCGACCGCGCGGCGCAGCGACGGCATCGGGGGGCGCCTGCCGGTAGATCACATCGGTCGCGAACGCGCCGATGCCCACCGCATCCGTGACGAGCGAGGGGCTGCCGTCCTGCGGCGCTCTCGGATTGACCCCGTTGCAGCGCCCCGGAGCGAGCAGGTGATCGGCAGCGCTCTTGTCGCCGAATGGACCGCACGGACGACCCGCATAGAGCCCGGTGGTCGGCACGCACCAGTGGACCGGCGCGCCGCCGTTCTCGGGCGTCGGCTCGAGATCGCAGCGCTCGACTCCGTCCGTGCAGTCACTGTCCGCGTCGCACGGCTTCGGAATCAGCGCCCGCAACCGCTCCAGATCGAAGGATTGGACGGTGCCGCCATTGAACTGCAAATCGAAGTTCGAGTTGGCGACGAAGAGGTGCTCGGATGTTTCGTCGGTCGCGATGTTGACCGGAAAGTAGAGCCGGTCGAGAGGCGGCTCGATGCCGTCATCCGGTGGGAAACATCCGGCTATCGACAGCGCGGCGAGCGGCAAGAACCAGCGGGTCTCTTCGATCCAAAAGCGCATTCGTGATTTTTTAGGCCGGGCTCTTGGCCCGAGGGGTGGCGGAGCCTACCTCAAATGCGCCGTTCCACTAGCAGTGACCCTGCAAGCGTGCGTCCGCGTTGCCCCAGCGCCCAACCTCCTCCGCCCAAACCCCCTAAACCGACCCCCGAGCTCAGCCGAGGTCCAGAATGATGACCCCGCGCTCCGGCACTTCCTCTTCCTCCCGCTCGCGCTGGGGGCGCCGGGCGGGATGGTGCTCGACCGGGAGCTCCAGGCGTGGACGCTCCGCCTCCTTGCGCCTTCGCTCGTCGTCCTCGCGGCGCCGGATCTGGTCGATGATGAAGGGGGGAAGCATCTTTTGCCTCCGCGCCGAACAGGCCACGGCCCGTTGCGCGCTTCTACTCGGAAAGCTTAGTCGCCTGCCATTCGGGGTCAAGTTGTGACCTCTGGGGGGACGAGCCCGGGCTTTGCGGGAGTTTTCGTTAGTTGGTTTAGGGGCCCAGCCGCTGGCCCCAATCTTCTTTTGGTGAGGACGGAACGGTGAGGACGGAAGCGGATCCCCCGCGTCCTGCTTGCGGCGGCGCGGGAGTGGACGAGACTTTGCCCCGATGCCTCGGGGCGACAGCCCACAGCCCTTTCCGGTAGCGTTGGCCGCGCTCCTGCTCGCACTCGCCGTGCTTGCGTCCCCGGCGCGAGCGCAGGCTGCTTTCGAATTCAACGACTCGAGCTGGGAGGGCACCAGCGATTTTCTCGACGTGGCGCGGGCCAAGCTCGGACGCGAGCGGGTGGTGATCGCCGCGACGCTCGAATTCGACAAGCTCAAACCCGAGGACGGCGTTCTGCTGCTGGCTCCGAAGACGGACCTCGCGCATGCCGAGATCAGCGCTTTCCTGCGGGCGGGCGGGCGGCTTGCGCTCGTGGACGACTTCGGCACCGGTTCGAACCTGCTCGAGCGATTTCAGATCCATCGCATCCCGGCGCCCGCTCATCCGCGCGACACGCTGCGCCAAAATCCGAACCTCGCGATCGCGATCCCCGCAGTGCAGCTCGTCGCGGGAATCGAGCAGGGACGGCACCCGGTGGTCGCCGAGGTGGAGCGGCTGGTGACGAACCATCCTACCGCGCTCATGCATCCCAACCTGACCCCGGTGCTGAAAATCGCCGCGGTTGGGGAACCGGACGCGACGCTTGCGGTCACGGGTATCATCGTCAACCGGGGGCGCTTGTTCGCGATGGGAGACCCGTCGGCGCTGATCAACCTGATGCTGCGCTATCCGGGCAACCGCGCGTTCGCCGAGGGGTTGGTCCAGTACCTCGTGGAGGACGACAGTTGGGGGCAACGCGGCGGCAAGCTCTACCTGCTCGCCAACGATTTTCGGCAGCGCGGCCAATACGGCGGCGGCACGAGCCTGAGCGAGGACGTGCTCGACTACCTTTCCGGCGCCACGGACGTGCTCGACCAAGTCCATCAGGACGGTTTGCCGGCCCTTGCGGCCCTGTTGCTGGCGGTCGTCGTCGCAATCGGGGCAGTCTCCTGGATCGGGCTTAGCGCGACGCGGCCGTACCGGCGCACCGTACCGCGTTACGCGGCGCCAGTCCCCCTGTTGGCCCAGGGCGGCGTTGCGGGCCGCGCTGCCGTGCTGGCCGCGCCGACCACGCACCGAGCCCTGGCCCTGCTCGAACTGAAAAGCGCCCTGGAAGAACGGCTGAGTCGCATGCTCGACCTTCCCCCCGACGCCGGCCCGGCGCGGATCCTCGATCAGATCAATCGACAAGGGGCGCTGAGTCGGCGATCGTCCGAGGAGCTCAAAGCCATGTTCTCCGAGTTAGCCAAGGCCGAGGCCGCCATCGCCGCCTCGCAGCCGCTCCGGGTGACGCTCCCGGTCGTCGAGAACATGCGAAAACGCGTGATGAAGATCCTGAGCGAAATCGACCAAGCGCCGAGGACCAAATCGTGACTCACGCGCTCCAGGTCAACGAAATCGAGGCCGCGCGCGAGCGCCTGCTCGAGGTGAGACGCGAGGTCGGTCGCGTTTACATCGGTGATCCCGAGGCCGTCGACATGATGCTGGTCGCGCTGCTTGCGCGGGGTCACGTGCTCCTGGAAGGGGTGCCCGGCATCGCCAAGACGACCCTGGTGAAAGCTTTTGCCACCACGCTCGGCTGCACGATCCGGCGCATCCAGTTCACCCCCGACCTCTTGCCGGCGGACATCACCGGCACCTACGTGCTGAACCCGCGCGAGGGCACTTTTGCGCTGCGGGCTGGGCCAATCTTCGCGAACGTCGTGCTCGCCGACGAGATAAACCGCGCGCCTGCCAAGACGCAGTCGGCTCTGCTCGAGGCGATGCAGGAACGCCAGGTCACGATCGAAGGCGACCGCTTCGAGCTGCCGGACCCGTTTTACGTGCTCGCCACGCAGAACCCGATCGATCTCGAGGGCACCTACCCGCTGCCCGAGGCCCAGATCGATCGCTTCCTGGTGCGGGTCCGCATGGGTTACCCGAACGTGCGCGACGAAGTTTCGATGCTGCGAGCGCACGGCGTGGCGGCGCCGGAGTCTACGTCGGTCCTCAGCGCGAGCGACGTGCTCCAGCTGCAGTCGATCGCGGCCCGTGTGCACGTGGAGGACGACATCTACGAGTACGCGGTGAACCTGGCCTCGTACACGCGGGCCCACCCCCGCGTCGTGCTGGGGGCTTCGCCCCGCGCCTCGCTCGGGCTGCTTCGGGCCGCCAAGGCGTTTGCGGTGATCTCTGGCCGGCCTTTCGTCACGCCTGACGACGTGCGGCACGTCGCGCCCTCGGTCCTGGCGCATCGGTTGATACTGGTCCCCGAGCTCGAAGGGGATTCTCGCGCTCGCAACGCGTTGGTCGAAGAGGCGATCCACAAGGTTGGTTACCGGCGAGCAGTCCGGCCGGTGTAATGATTTCAGCGACTTAGGCCCGGTGGGGAAGTTTGACGGCCGCGTAACAACACTCTACGAGTGCCCGCATGGCCGCACACGGTGGTGCCCGTTCCCTCCTCTCTCTCTCGGCGCTGGTCGCCCTCCTCGTTCTGTCTGGCCTCGCGTGCTCCAATCAGAAGCCAGCGCCACTTTTCACCCCCTCCTCCGATCAAAGCGGATACGCCTCGCGCTTCCCCGAAGCCATGGCTGCGGCCCGCGGGCGCATCGCCGAGCACGAGAGCAAGGCAAAGCGGGAGCTCCAAGCGTTCGCAACTTACGCCGACGAGATCAAGGAGCCCACGAGCTACAAGGACGTCCGCACCGTGGTCGACCTCGCCGACAGCGCCGGCAAAAGCGCCGCCTACGTCGAGCGCCGGCAGGAGGTCGACTCAGCAGCCGCCTTCTTCGAGAGTCAGAAGGAAGACATCACGAGGAGCGTCGCGGGAGCGGCTCAGTACACGGCCAAGCAAAAGAACTGCGACGTCGACACCTATGGCAGCGCGGCCCACGCGCTCGAGAAGAGCGTGGAGAAGGGGCTCGAGAAGTACCTGCGTGAGCACAACGAGGCCCACGCCTACATCGAGGACAATCAGGACGCGCTGGGCAAACCGAACCTCGAGAAGCTGCGCAAGCAGGCTGACGAGATCAGCGACGTCAGCTACATGGTGCATGTGGGGATCCCGCAGTCGCGCGAGCGCGTCGAGGGCATGGTGGCGGAAGCCAACGACGTGAAGAAGACGCTCGACCGCACGATCGAGGAATCGAAGACGGTCGAGGCCGACGCCGCGCGCTCCGCGACGGACAAGGCTGCCGCGAAGAAGCGCCGCGAAACGGCCGAGGCCGCCAAGCCTCGCGTCGATTCGGAGCTCCAGCAGGCCCAGCAGATGCTCGAAGGCCTCGAGGAGCGCCAGAAGCAAATCACCAAGGAATACGAGGAGGCGCTCGACGGCCTGCGTCAGAAGCTCGACGAAAAGGCCAAAGCGCAGCCCGAGCAACCCAAGAAGACCTGAAGGTTCACTGCGTCGGCTCGACGAACGTGGTCGTGATCGACGGTGGCGTGAGCTGCGGCATGCCGAAGGCCTGACCGAACGTGAAGTAAAACGCACCCGGAAAGGTCGCGTAACCGGCGCTCAACGGAAAGCCCCAGTCGGCGCGGAACACCGCGCGATTGGCCTGCGGGAACACCAGGCGGATCCCGAGCCCGACCCCATGCTTGAGCTCGAGGTTGTCGAAACCGTCGAACGCGTCGGCCATGTCGTAGAAGGCCGCGACGCCGCAGTGAGCCGACAGGATCTCGATCGATCGCGAGCGAAACTCGAAGTTGCTCGCGACCAGATCCTTCCCCAGAAATTGCTCCGGCGGATAGCCGCGCAGCCGCGTGTCGCCGCCGACCGCGACCTGGCGCCTCAGGTAATCCATGTAGCGGTTGAAGACCACGCCGTCGTAGACGAAGCGCCCGAAACCGAGGCGCGGCGTGACCACTCGCAAGTCGAGCTCCGCGGAAGCGTCGTGGCGACCGTGGAGCTCGTACTCGATCACGCTGATGCCGAGCGCCCGCGCGAGGCCGTTGCCGAACGGCAGCGTGTAAGCCAGCGCCGCGTAGCTGGCGATCACGTCGCGCGTCGAGCCCAGGCTTTGGGCCCCCGCGTAGCCGCGCAGGATCATCTCCGGTCCGAGCCGGTAGTCTTCCTGGAGCCCCAGCGTGTTGAAATCGAGCACGCTCTTGTAACTCGATTCGTAGGTTCGGAGCTGGAGGTAGGGGCTCAACAAGGTGTCGCTGACCGGCACCGCGTTGCGCACGAAGGCGGCGGCCGCTACCGGATCGTAGGCGGACAGATCGCCGGTGCGATAGGCGCGGCGGTTGGCTTCCATGCCCACCGACACGTCGCGCTTGTGGGCGATGCCGAAGGATCGCGTGACCTCGTACGCCGCGATCTGGCGATCGCTGTTGTAGACGTACGGGATACAGCGCGGATCACCGACCGGACATTGTGGCGTCGCGATCCGCTCCGCACGCGGGCGACCGTCGAAGCGCCGCAAGCTGAGCCCGATGAAGCGGCGGGTGATGCCGGTGTTCCAGGTCGCCGCGGCGAGCCAGGCCCACTCGGTTTCGACCGAATAGAGCGGCTGCCCGTAGTAAAAATGCCCGAAGCTGCCCTCGGTCTTGCCGCTGTCGCGATTGAACACGATGTTGGCGCCGATCCTGGTCTCGATACGGCTGCCGGCGACGCGCGGATGGCGGAACAGGAGCCCGGTCGAATACACGTCGGGCTCGAGGATGAACAAGCCGCCGATGCTGGTGTGGGTGCCGAATAAATTCTCTTCGCTGGGGTTCAGCAGCAGATAGGTGAGCTCCGATTCCCCGCCCGACGCCACCAGGCGACCCGCGAGCGTCACCCACGGGAGGTCTCCCCGGTACTCGAAGTTCGAGTTCAGCCGCAGACTCCACACGTCCTTGGTGATCAACACCACGCGCACCGTGTCCGGGCGGCTGCCCTTCATCGCGAAGATCAACACGAGCGACAGCTGGCGGAGCTCGCGCAGATTGCGCTGCGATTCGTCGATCCGGCTCTCTCGATACGGCTCGCCGACGTCGAACAGGAGCTCGCGCCGCAGCACGTACTTCTGCGAGGTCACGTGAAAGATGTTGAGCTGGTCGGGAACAGGATCACGTTCGTCGAAGACGTCGAGCGCGACGATCTCGATGCTCTCGATGGTCTTGCCTTCCGGCGCGGGCTCGAGCTCGCCGCGGAACTTCTTCAGCGCGGCTTCGATCATGTCGAGCTCGTAGTCCGAGTACTCGCTGGTCGACGCGGCCGGCTGGGCGCGCACGGGCCCGGCGAGCAAGAGTAGCCCGAGCACCAAAAATCGAAGCGGGCGACTCAGCACGGACACGGGGCGCGCAGCCTACACGCGAGCTCCCAGAAACTCGACGATTGGCTCGAACAAGTCCTCGCGCACGTGACGTCCCAGCGCCATGTCCCCGTGGCCGTAGTCGCCGTGCGCGCCGGCCTCGCGCGACAGGAGCACGAAACGCTTTTCGAGCCCGGGATGCCGCGCACCCCAGGCGGCGTAAGCGGCGTGAACCGCCTCCGCCGGAGCCAGCCGATCGGCGCCGCCGGCGAAAAAAAGCGCCGGCACCTCCACATCGGCAAGCCGCTCCACGACGCTTTCGCCGTCGAGCATCAAACGGCCGTCGGGGCTCAGCGCCCAGACCGCGAAGTCGAGATTCAGGCCACCCGGAACGTCGGCGACCAGGTTGGCGAGCGCGACGCGGGCAATCCCGGGCGCGACGTTGTCGGGGTTGAAGATCAAGCGGTGAAATGGCGTCCGCACCCACTCCGAGGCGAACGCCCCCGTGCGCGCGAACAGCCGCAGCGGGAGCGTGAACAGGAACAGCGGCGGCACGCGCACGAGCCAGCGCGGGAGCGGCCACGGCGGACGCAGGAGCGCCGGAGAGCCGATCATCACGGCGCGCCGCAGCTTGGTCTGGGGGACCGTGCGCTCGAGCGAGGCGTAGAGCAGCATGCCGCCCATCGAGAAGCCGACGTAGTCGACGGCGAGACTTTCGGTCCGCGCGAGCACGGTCTCGATCGCGAGCGGCAGGTCGTGGCGCACCATTGCCGCGAAGCGCACCAGCTTGACCTCGGCGCGCGTCAACCGTGACAGGCCGGAACGCAGGGTGACGAGCCAGACGTCCCGGCCGGCCGCCCGCAAGTGACGCGCCAGCGACAAATCGGCGTCGAGATCGTTGTTGCGGTGGTTGGCGCCGAGCCCGTGCACGAGGACCACGGGCGGCAGAGCTTCCGTGACAACACCGGCAGGAGGCGGAGGCAAGCGGCGGAGCTCGATCGCCGTGCCGTCGGGCGTGGCCAGGCGTTCTTCGAGCTCGTACGCGAGCGTGACCCCGAGCCGCCGATCCCAGTAGGCAAGGTGTGCCCATAGCGCGAAAAGTGCGACACCTGCCAGGGCGAGAAACCCGAGCGCGATCCAGAGAAATTCGTCTGCAGGGGACATCGAGCGAGGTCTGAGCGAGTCTTGGAACGCGGCGAGCGTAGCGCGGTGCGGCGAGCCGCGTAGACAGCGGCGGCTAGACTTGTGTAACTTGGGATTGGAAAATGGTCCCTCTTCGCCTTCTGACGTCGGCTGGCATCTTCGTCGGTGCTTCGCTGGGCGCGCTTTTGGCAGTGTGGACCGGGCCCGTGCCGCCGGCGATCGGGGCGCCGTCGACCACGACGCATCGACCGGCGGTCGAGGTTCAGCGCGTTGAATCTTCCGCGCTCGTTCCCGTGGCGACGGCGCAGGTCGCCCGCCGCGACGCGCCTCCCGAGCCCCGCGAGCCCGGTGCGAAATCGCTCCCCAGCGCCGAACCGCGGCGCGAGCAGGCGCTGGCGCCGACCGCCGAGGCCGTGAGGGAGGCGATGCTGAGCTGCGCCCGCGGCGACGACGACGATTGCCTGCGGGCGGCCGAGGCCATCGAAGCGGGTCGCGGCGTCGCTGCGGACGCCAAACGCGCGCGCGACTTTCGGGCAACCGCGATCAAGCGCTACGCGCGGCGCTGCACTCACCGCGACCCGGACGCGTGTTACGCCTTCAGCATGCTGCATGCGCGGGGCTTCGGCGTGAAGCAGGATGCGGCGTCGGCGCGCGTTCTGCTCGAGCGGGCGCGGCTCGCGTGCCGCACGCGCCAGGCCGCAATCTGCGAGCGACTCTAGCGGCGGGTGCGGCCGCCGGGGCCGGGGTGTAGGCTGCCCGGGCGTGCAGATTCACCCCACCCGAGCCAGCGTCGACCTGGCGATCGCCGGGATGGCGACCGTCGGAGCCGGCATGCTGCTGCGCGAGGCGGCGGTCGTCGCCTGGGGCGGCGCCTTGTTGATCGGGCTCGCGATCGCGCGCGCGGTGACCCAGGTCGGCGTCGCCCGCGTCCGAGCCGCCGGGTTCGAGATGTTGTGGCGCGGCGAGGCGCGGCTGCGACGCGCTGCGCGCGGCGAAACGCTCGAGATCGAAGCCGAGGTGCGCAACCGCGACACCCGCGCCGCGCGTTTCGTCGAGCTGCGCAGCGTTCACTCGCCGAACCTCGAGGTCGAAATCGATCCACAGAGCGGCGAGGTGCCGGCGGCGGGCCGGCTGCGCGTGACATTGCGCGTGCAAGGCAAACGTGTGGGCCGCCACGGCATCCACGGTCTGTCGCTCGAGGTTCAGGGCAGCCCGGGCCTGTTCGAGGTTCCGCTGACCTTCGCCAACCCGTTCGGGATCGAGGTTTTGCCGCAAGCCTATGCGATCGCGATGCGCACGGCGCGCGGCGGCCGCAGCCGCATGAGCGCCGAAGCCGGCCGGCCCGGGCCATTGTTCGGCGACGGCAACGATCTGCGCGAGCTGCGCGAGCACCAGCCGGGCGACCCGTTCAAGCGCATCGCCTGGAAGGCTTCGGCCCGCCGCGGCCAGCTGCTGGTGCGCGAATACGAGCGCGACGAACGCGACGTGGTGTGGCTGCTGCTCGACGCGTCCAGCGAGCTCTGGTCGGGCGCTCCGGGTACCGCGCCGCTCGACTTCGCGATCGACGAGGTCGCGGCCGTCCTGCAGCGCCACCTGGCGCGCGGTGATCGCGTCGGGCTCGGCATCGTTTCCGCGCGCGTCCTTGCCTGGATCCCCCCCGATCGCGGCGCCAACCACGATCTCAAGCTGCTCAGCGCGCTCGCGCTCAAGACCGACACTCTCGACGCCGACCGCAGCGACCTCGACGAGGCCGACCTCGCGGTGCGCGCGCTCGAGCACATGCGACCGCTCGATCCGGCGGCCGTGGCCCGCGTGCGCGCGAGCGACCTCGACCGCGTGGCACGGCGCGCCGAGCGGCTGCGGGGCCGCGGCCCGTTTCCCGACGCCCTGCCCTACGCCCGCAGCCGGCGCGAACAGATGCTGCGCCGCTACTTCGCGGCCTTCGGCATCGGTTCGCCGGCGCGCCTCGAGCCGGAGCGCCCGAAGACCGACTTCGTGCTCGCCGAAGCGCTGGCGCGGATCCAGCGCGAGCGACCGCGGGCCAGCGTCGTCTACGTTTGGTCGCCGGCGCCCGATCCGGTAGCGCGACCCGAGATCGAACGCGCGCTGTTGCGCCACCCGCGGCGCCGCATCGACTTGCGCTGGGTGCCCGCGCTCCAGGAGCCGAGCATTCCGCGCCAGGGTACTCCGCTCGCCTCCGCGGTCGCCGACGCGGTGAGCACGCGGGCACGCGTCGCGCAGGAACGCGGCGAGGCGGCGCTGCTACGGCTCGGCGTGCGCATCGAGCGGCTCTCGCCGAAACACGCGACGCGGATCGACGCGCCCAGCCAGCGTTCGCGCTGAGCTCAGCCGCCGAAGCGCTTGGCCACGCCGGCCAGATCGACGCCGGTGGCGGCGCGGATCTGCTCGGTGGCGCCGATCGCCTGGCGCGCGATCGTGCCGCCGGCGCTGTTGGCAGGGAGCACGCTGAGCTTCTGGATCGAAAGCTGGTGGTGCGCGCCGGCCACGTGGGCGAGCAGCGGCAACAGATTCTGGAGCGCCAGCGTCTCGCGCGAGGCGTCACCGCCGCTGCGATAGGCCGCGACGAGCTGCTTCAGGCTTTCCGCCTCGGCGCGGCCACGCTCGACGGTCGTCGCGGCGGCGCCGCGCGCCTGCTCCTCGGTGGCGCGCTGTTTGGCCAGCGCCGGCTGCACCACGTCGGCGTCGAGGCGGCGCTTTTCCCGGAGCGCCCGCGCGCGCTGGCGCTCGAGCTCGGCGCGCACCTGGGCGACCTGCGCCAGCACCTGGCCGCGCGATTCCTGGATCAGGGCTTCGCGGCGGCTGCGGGCATCGGCGACGCGCTTCGCGGTCTCCTGGCGCGCCACCTGCAGATCGGCGTCGAGCTTGGCGACCTCGGACGCCGCCCAGTTCGCGGCTTGCTGCACCGACGCGTCCGCGCGCGCCTCGGCCTCGGCGATCGCCTGCTCCTGATTGAGCTTGGCGCCCAGGATGCGGCCGATGCTGGACAGGTATTCGACCTCGTCGGTGACGTTCTGGATCTTCAGGGTATCGAGCACGAGCCCCATCCGGCTCATGTCGTGCTCGGCTTCCTCGAGCAAGGTGTGCGCGAAGCGCAGCTTGTCCTCGTTCACTTCCTCCGGCGTCAAGCTCGCGAGCACGCCGCGCAGATTGCCCTCGAGGGTCTCCTTGGCGATGTGATAGACCTCCTCGCGCGTTCGTCCGAGAAAACGCTCGACTGCATTCGAAAGCAGCGGCTCGTCGCCCGGCAGCTTGACGTTGGCGACGCCCTGGATCGTGAGCGGAATACCGCCCTTCGAGAAGGCGGCCTGCACGTGGACCATCACCGTGAACATGCTGAGGTCCATCACGTCGACGCGCTCGACCAGCGGCCGGCGCAGCGAACGCCCGCCGCGAACGAAGCGGAAGCCGACGGTCTTGTCCCCGATTTTCCGGGTCGATCCGCTGAAGATCAGTACCTCGTTGGGGGTCGATACCCAGAGCAGCCGCTTCACCATGATCAGCAACAGTAGCGAGATCACCACCGCCGCGAACGCAACCACGATCAGGATCGGGAACATCAGCGCTCCTCCTTGTGCGGCGCCGCGAGCAGCTCGCGCATGTCGATACCGAGGGCGCGGCCGGTCTGATGGAGCACCTCGGCGACCGCGGCTGGAAAGCTCGCCACGGCCCCGGTGAAGCTCGCGCCGTCACCACCGTCGACGACGGCGAGCTCCCCCACCTTGGCACGCGTCACGCGCGCCACCGCCGCTTCGACGAACTCGCGCAAGTGCTGGAGCACGTAGAGGTCGCGCGCGTCGCGGCCCGCGGCTTGCCACTCGTGCGCAACCAGACGCAGCGCCTCGGCCGAGGCCTTGCCGTTTTCCACCACCGGCGCGGCGCGGCCGCGGGCATCGGCTTCCGACGCCAGTCGCTGTGCCTCGGCGGGCAAAAAGACGTCGCACTCCAGGCGCAGCGCCTCGAGCTCGGCGCGCAGGCCCTGGAGCTCCTGCTCCGCCTGGGCTCTTGCCGTCTCCGCAGCAACCTCGGCCTCGTTTTCGATCGCCTTGGCCTCGGCCTCCAGCTTGGCCATCTCGGCGCGGAGCTCGTTGCGCTTGGTCAGGACTTGCGCTTCGGACTGCTTCTGCGCGGTCTCGGTGCGCTGGCGCGCGGTCGCCTGGGCCTGGGCGATCGCCTGATTGGCGGCGTTCTCGGCGTTGAGCGCGTCGCGGATCATGCGGGCGATCCGCGCGCGGCCGAGATTCTTCAAGTAGTCCTGGTCGTCGCTGACGCTCTGGACCTTGAGCACGTCGAGCTCGAGCCCGAGCTTGTCGAAGTCGTCCTTGGCGTGCTTGATCAACGTCTCGGCGAACTTCAGCCGGTCCTCGTTGACCTCCTCGGGGGTGAGCTCCGCCACCACCTCGCGCAGCACGCCCTCGAGCGTCTGCTGCGCGACGGCGCCGATCTGCCCCGACGACATGGTCAGCGAGCGCTCGATCGAGTTTCTGATGAACTGCTCGTCGCTGCTGATCTTGACGTTGGCGATCGCGTGAACCGTGAGCGGAATGCCGCCCTTCGAGTACGCGTTCTGCACCTCGACCGAGACCGGGATCAACCGCATGTCCATGCGGTTGACCTCCTCGAGCATCGGCACGCGGAAACCTCGGCCGCCGTGCAGCACTTTGTAGCCGACGACGGACCCGTCGGGCAGCTTGTGACGCCGGCCGCTGATCACCAAGATCTCGTTGGGCCGGCAGATTTGCAGCATTTGCGAAAGAACCACGATCACGAAGCCGAACACCAGCACCACGCCCAGCGCACCGAGCAGGATCCAGATCGCAAGGTCCGGACCGACCCCCAGAGATTCGATCGAGCCCATGCTGGCGAGCATACTCGAGGGGAGCCGGGGACTTAGCGCTTATTATTGGGGAGAAAATCGGCCGGCGCGCGCGAAACGTGCGCGGTTTGCCCGCGCATTTCCTCGACCATCACCTGACTCCCGCTCGCGAGCTCCTCGTCGTCGGTGGTGGCGAGCAGGTCGATCGACTGACCGCGCAGCTCGATTCTGATCTTGCCTTTGCCCCCGCGTCCGCAGGGCACGAGCACGCGCCCGACCTGCCCTACCGCGTCGTTGGCCTCGAGACCGGAGCTGGTGTCGGTGCGGGAGAGCGCGCGGAATGTCCAGGACGCGACGAGGCCCGCCACGAGCCCGACCGCGGCCGCGATCAACGGGGTGGCATAGGAGCTCGAAAGCTGCAGGTAGTGGAGCGCGGCGCCGACCATGCCGAAACCGAGCAGGCCGTAAGTCCAGAATCGCAGCGAAAGCACGATCGGCAAGAAGCCGCCCTCGCCGTGCCCGTGAGCGTCGTGCCCGTCGTGGGCGTCGGCGCTCGCATCGTGCACGTCGCCGCCGTGATCCCCGCCGCCGGCGTCGGCGTCGTGGCCGCCCATGAGCAACTGGAGGGCCAAGGTCCCCCCGCCGATCACGAGCGCGGCCAGGTACAGGATTCCCATCGAGAGAAGCCTAACGCCGAAGCCATCGCTCGAAAACTGCTCGCGTTAGGCCCGATGGTTTCTCCCAGGGGCGTGGGACGAACCACCGCGAGTGGATCGAACCGCCTCGCGGAGTGTTTCAGGTCGCGATAGGTAGTCTGAGAGGCGATCGTGTCTTGGTGGGATAAAATGCGAGGCCGTTTCGGCGGGAAACGATCGCCCGCCGGCGCCGCGCAGGCCGCGACGCCCGGACCTGCACGGTGGCTCGGCGCCGACGAGAGCCCGTTTGGATTCAGAGTGCTCGATCTGATCAGCATCACCGGCGATCTGATCTCGACCACGCAGAATCCCGAACTGGCGGAGATATCCATCTCCTGGGGCGGCAAAACAGCTACGGATCTGGATACTTCCCTGCTTCCCGCCGAAATCGTCGAGTGTGACCTGCGCTATCCGGCGGAGTCCGACCTGCCGGACGGATGGCTGTACGTGCCACCGGCTATGGAGCAGAAATGGGTCATCGCCTACCGGCAGGGTCGAGTGCTCGTTGCACGGAGCTGGACGGGGGAGTTGAAGGTCGCCGCCGACACGCGGCACACCGGCGACGAGCTCGTGATCGACCGCTTGCGACTCTCCGGCGACGACCTCCGCACGTTCGGTGACCCGATAAAGGTGTTCGATTGGCTGCTCCGTTCCCACGCGCTCGGCCAGCGCTGGCCGCTACCGTGCACGGCCGAAGCGATCCAACTGCTCGAATCCGTGCCGCTTTCCGCCTTCAGTTTCTTTGGCAACGTCGCTGAATTTGCAGCGACCTCGTGGGCGCCACCTGCTCCGAGGCGGCCCTTGCGCTCGACGAGCGCCGTGGTCACGGTGGTGCGCCTCGACCAGCCGAGCCGGCTCGCCGAGCTCGCCGCAGCGGGACACTCACTGAACGCGCGCTCGGCCGTGGGCGGATACACCGCGCTACACGTGGCTGCGATCAAAGGCAATCTCGAGCTCACGAGCCGGCTGCTGAAGCTCGGCGCCGACCCCAGGGTAGTCGCGGATCGGGATGCTTCGGTCCTGATCACGGCCGTCGTGCACAAGGCCCCGATAGCCCTGCTCGAACTTTTGGTTGCTCATGGGGCGGATGTCACGGTGCCCAACGCGGACGGGTTCGGTGCGTTACACGCGCTCGCCGAGATCAACGACCCGACGCCCCTGCCTTGGCTCGTAGCGCGCGGCCTCGACCTGGAGCAGCTCACCCACCGGGGCCACACACCGCTCCAGATCGCGGCCGCGTTGGGCCACGTCGAAGCGCTCAATGCGTTGCTCGATGCGGGCGCAAACGCGTCCACGGTTTCGGCCCAGGGCGCGACGGCCCGCGAGATCGCGATCGCCGAGGGCAAGACGGAGTCGGTCAATGCGCTGGATGCCCGTCATCCTCTGTGAAACGTCACGGGCGTGCCGAGCACTGTCGGACTTCGACGAAGGGACCCTCGTTCGGGCGAAGCCCGAACTGGAGGGCCCCGACCGCCCGCAGGCGCAGCCGAGGACGGGCGGTCGTGCAGCCCCGTCCCACGTCGGGGGAGCAGGATCCCGCTCGAAACCGATGCTATCGTCGGCGACATGCTGCGCCGTCCACGCCGCAATCGCATCAATGCCGGGATGCGCGGGCTGGTCCGCGAGACCACGCTCGGTCCCGGGCACCTGGTTTTGCCCTTGTTCGTCCAGGAGGGCGAGCACTCCGAGACGCCGATCCGGTCGATGAAGGGTCACGCCCGGCTCGGCATCCAGAAGATCGTGGCCAAGGCCGGCGAGGCCTTTGGCCTGGGCATCCCCGCCGTCGCGCTGTTTCCGGCGCTCGAAGATCGGGTCAAGGACTCGCGGGGCGCCGAAAGCGCCAATCCCGACGGCCTCTTGCAGCGCTGCGTGCGCGCGCTGAAGCGGGAGCTGCCCGAGCTTTTGGTGATCACGGACGTCGCCCTCGACCCGTATTCCTCCGACGGGCACGACGGGGTGCTGGTCGAGGACCGCATCGACAACGATCTCACCGTGCCAATCCTCGCCAAGATGGCAGTCGCGCAGGCCGCCGCCGGAGCGGACATCGTGGCCCCCTCGGACATGATGGACGGCCGGGTGGGCGCGATCCGGGTCGCGCTCGACGAGGCCGGGTTCAATAACGTCGGGATCTGCAGCTACTGCTGCAAGTACGCCTCCGGGTTCTACGGACCGTTTCGCGAAGCCCTCGATTCGGCGCCGCGCCGCG
>Ga0111538_10002861_pt1 | contig 24211 bp, 20 predicted proteins | sample SoiMethybrSBSTD1_FD_79669 | JGI IMG/M metagenome (GOLD analysis project Ga0111538, IMG submission 79669) | Bulk soil microbial communities from a Populus tree surrounding site in Tennessee, USA - Soil MetaG P. TD hybrid SBSTD1 (version 2)... | ecosystem: Environmental > Terrestrial > Soil >...
CCGCATTCCGCGCTGCGACGTGGTGTCGGCGTCGTTTTCGCTGCATCACATTCCAACCGGACGCCGCAAGGCCGCGATCTACAAGCGCTGCTTCCAATCACTCCGGCCCGGCGGCATGTTCGTCAGCGCCGATTGCTATCTCGCATCGAGCGCGATCCTGCGCAAGCGCAGCCGCGAGACGTGGCTCAATCACTTGCAGCGCTTCTACACGCGCAGGAAGGCGGAGCACTTCCTGCGCACCTGGGCGAAGGAGGACGTCTACTTCACGCTCGATCGCGAGATCGAGCTGCTGAGAGACGCCGGCTTTGATGTGGAAGTGACCTGGCGCGAAGACGGTTTCGCGGTCCTGCTGGGTCTGAAATAGGCGGGTCTGAAGACCCGCCTCTACTAGGAAAACTGAACGACGACGATGTCGATGTGGCGTTCCTGCTTTTCGGCGGGCTGCCACTGTACAAGGATCGGGCTTTGATACGTGCCGCGCAGCAGCACCGGGACGTTTGATTCGCGATCCGAACCGGCCAGGAAACTGACGCGGCGCGAGCGCAGGAAACGCCGCGCCGGCAGCGACATCACCTTCGCCACCAGCCGCTCGAACGATCCCTGATCCAGCCTGAGCGCTTCCATCAGCGAGTTGAGGACGTGGACGACGTCGTACTTCGCGTAGTTGAGCGTCTTGCCGGGAATCGCCCGCGGGTCGTTGATCATGTTGCCCGCCTTGATGCGCGCGAAGCGCATCGGGTTGCGCAGCACTTCCACGAGATCGTGCTGCATCAACAGCGTCTCGTATTCGTTGACGGTCAGCCCGACGTTGCGCTCCGACGGATCGACGACGAGATCGACGCGCGCCCGCTCGACGCCGGCACGGGCCACGATCTCGTTGACGCGCTCGAGCAGGCCGAGCTTCGGATCGGCGAGATTGATCGAGTCGATCGGGTGCTTCGACATCGGGATCGTGATCGACGTGCGTGCCACGATCTCGTCGTGATCGTAGGCGACCACGGTGGTCTTGCGCTGGCGCTGCAACGCCTCGCTCTTGCCGTCAAGCTCGATGAAATAGACCGGCGCGTCCGGCCGCGTGCGATAGGTCACGCAGTTACGCATGCCGGCGCCGATGAAGGTCAGGTGTGAGTCGCCGTTGCGCGGCTCAACGACCTTCTGTTCGTCGGTGAGCTCGCTGCGCAGGTGCATCTGATCGTGGCGGTATTCGCCGCCCTGCGGGAACAGCGCATGGAAAGCGCGGAAGAACTGCGACACCAGGTCGTGCTGGTGGTTCAGGCGCACCGACAGGCTCTGGTCGAGGTAACCGGCGGTGGTGTGGAACGAGGTGTAAAGCGCGCGGCGATGACGGCGCAGCAGATCGCCGTGCTCCTCGGCGATGCGGCGGTTCACGTCGATGGCCTCGAAGCGCCGTTGCGGCGCCAGCGTCAGCGTCAGTTCCGTGGGGCGGGTCCGAATCATGCGTAGCTCTGGGAACCTTGTGCGATTGGGGCCGCCTGCGTCAAATCCGCGGCCGTCTGGCCGCGCAGGGCCAGGATGCGTTCGATGGTCTCGCCGACGACGCTGTCGGGGGTAGAGGCGCCGGCGGTGATGCCGATGCGGACCTCGCCGGCCGGCAGCCAGCCTGGCGCCAGCGTTTCTCCGGGCGTGCCGATCACGTGATGCTTGATGCCGGCGTCGGTCACGCACTGCGGGCTGTCGACGTAGAACGTCGTGACGCGCGGCGCGCACATCCGCGCCAGCGCCAGCGTGTTGCTGCTGTTGTAGCCGCCGATCACGATCATCAGGTCGAGGCCGCCGGCGTCCAGCATTTCGAGCACCGCGTCCTGGCGCTCCTGCGTGGCCGAGCAGATCGTGTCGAAGGCGCGGAATCGCTCGTCGAGACCGGCCTCACCGTAGCGCTCGACCATCGCGCGGCGCAACGTCTCCTGCACCTTCAACGTCTCGCTCATCAACATCGTCGTCTGGTTGGCGAGGCCGATGCGCTGCAGGTGCAGGTCCGGATTGAAGTCCGGGCTGGCCGCCTCCTGGAACTTCGACATCAGGTCGGCGGCGCTGATCTTCCGGCGGATGAAATCGCACACCAGCTCGGTTTCCGCGACGTCGCGCACGCACAGGTACTGGCCGCCGTCGTGGGTCAGCGCCTGTGACGCCGTGGCGATCGTTTCCTCGTGATGATGCTTGCCGTGAATGATCACGGTGTAGCGATCGCGCGCGTAGTAATGGACCTTTTTCCAGACGTTGAGCACGCTGCCGCACGTCGTATCCACGAGCACGCATTGCTTCGACTTCAGGTGCGCGAGCTCGGGCACGCTGACGCCGAACGCCGGCAGGATCACCACGTCGCCGGAGGCGACTTCGGCGAACCGCTCCACCGGATCGCGCGAGTGATCGAGGATGCGAATCCCCATTTCCTGGATGCGGCGATTGACGTCGGGATTGTGGATGATCTCCCCGGACAGGAACACGCGGCGATCGGGAAACTGGCGGCGCGTCTGGTACGCGTAGTCGACGGCGCGATCGACGCCGTAGCAAAAGCCGAATTCCTTTGCGAGCTTGAAGTGGAGCCCGCCCGCGCCGGCCTCGTAGCCGAGACCCTTGAGGCGCTCGACTGCGGCGCTCTGGTAGGTACGCGCCAGAACAGGTCCGACCTCGGATTTCAGGCCGAAACCCTTCTGGAAATACGTTTCGTTCACGTGGCGACAATTATATCACTTTGCGACACAAAGTAGACACCGAAATTGTCAACCCCGGCAGGCAAATCATTTACGCGGAAGGACTTACAGGAGGCGGCGTGCGCCCGCCGGCATGGCGGATGCCCCACTCGACCATGGCGCGCATGATCGGCCGGAGGTCTTCGCCCTTTTCGGTCAGGACGTATTCCACGCGCGGCGGATGCTGGCTGTAGCGCCGCGATCGAACGACACCCTTTTTCACGAGCAGCTTCAAGCGATCCGCGAGGATGTTGGTCGGGATGCCTTCCGGGGATTCGAGAAACTCCTGGTAGCGGCGTTTGCCGCGCATCACGTCGCGCACTACCAGCAGCGACCAGCGATCGCCGAGCACGTCGAGCGTGCACGCCACCGGGCAGCGCGAGCGTCGGGCGCGGGAGGGCATGACCAGAGCAGTCTACGTATGTCACTTGCAAAATGCAAGTGACTGCGCGTAGCATCGAGCGATGCATCGGATGGCCTGGTTGGTCGTGCTCGCTGCCGCGGCGGCGCCGGCTGTCGCGCAGACCGCGGCGAAGCCCGCTCCCACGGTCCGCGCCACCCGCGCGGCGCAGCCGCTCCGCATCGACGGCCGCCTCGATGAAGAGATCTACCGGACCACGCCGGCCATCGCCGACTTCGTCCAGCAGGAGCCGGACGAATTCAAGCCGGCGACGGAGAAGACCGAGGCGTGGATCTTCTTCGACAACGACAACATCTACATCTCGGCGCGGAATTGGGAGTCGCACCCCGAGCGGCGTGTCGCCAACGAGATGCGGCGCGACACCAACCAGCTGCGGCAGAACGACTCGTTCGGCGTCATGCTCGACACGTTCCACGACAAGCGCAACGGCTACATCTTCTACGCCAACCCGATCGGCGGGCTCGCCGACAGCCAGGTCACCGACGAAGGGCCGCCCAACGTCGACTGGAACACCGTCTGGGACGTCCGCACCGCCAATTTCGATGGCGGCTGGACCATCGAAATGGCCATCCCCTTCAAGTCGCTGCGCTACCAACCCGGCGCCGATCAGGTCTGGGGCGTCAACCTCCGCCGCGTCGTGCGGTGGAAGAACGAATGGTCGTACCTCGCGCAGGTGCCGCGAGCGCAGACGACGTTTCGCGGCTTCTTGAAGATCTCGGCGGCCGGCAACCTTGAAGGCCTCCAGGTGCCGTCGGGCAGCACCAATCTGCAGCTCAAGCCCTATGCGCTGGCCGGGATCTCGACCGATCACACCGTGACCCCTGCGGTCGAGAACGACGGCAACGGCCGCATCGGCGGCGATGTCAAGTACGGCATCACGCAGAACATCACCGCCGACCTGACGGTCAACACCGACTTCGCGCAGGTCGAAGTCGATGAGCAGCAGGTGAACCTGACGCGCTTCAATTTGTTCTTCCCCGAGAAGCGCGATTTCTTCCTCGAGGGCCTCGGCACGTTCGCATTCGCCGGGCGCGCCAGCGCGGGACTCGGCGCCGGCTCGGGCGATACGCCGTACCTGTTCTTCAGCCGCCGCATTGGTCTCGATCAATCGCGGGAAATTCCAATCGTCGCGGGCGGTCGCACCACCGGCAAAGCCGGCAAGTTCACTTTCGGCGCAATCAACGTGCAGACCGGAGACGACGAGGCCGCGAAGATCGAGCCGGCGAACTTCACCGTGCTACGCGCCAAGCGCGACATCCTGCGCCGCAGCAGCATCGGCGGGATGTTCACGCATCGCACGGCCACGCCCGGGCGCATCGGCCACAACGACGGCTACGGGCTCGACGCCGCGCTGTCGTTCTACCAGAACGTCCGGATCGACGCCTATCTTGCGGCGACGCAGACCGAGAGCCGTGAAGGCAACAACCTGAGTTATCGCGGTCTGTTCGATTACGTCGGCGACAAGTACGGCGTGCAGGCCGAGCGTCTCGTCGTCGAACCGAACTTCCTGCCGGAGATCGGCTTCGTCCGCCGCACTGACATGCGGCGGAACTTCGGCATGCTTCGCTACAGCCCGCGGCCGAAGCACGTGCCGAACGTTCGCAAGCTGACCCTGCAGACGAGCCTCAATTATTTGACCAACAACCAGGATCGTCTCGACACGCGCGAAGCGATGGGGCGTTTTGAAACCGAGTTCACCAACAGCGATCTCGTCAGCGTCGCCTATACCGACAGCTTCGAGCGGCTGGTGCGTCCGTTTCCGATCGCACCGGGCGTGACGCTGCCAGTCGGTACCTACGACTTCCACACCACCCGCATCGGCTACATCGGCGGGCAGCAGCGCCCTTACTCCGGCGAGATCGTCTACGAGTTCGGCGCCTTCTATAACGGCAATCGCCAGTCGATCGCGCTCAACACCGCGCGGCTCCAGGTGACGCCGCAGGTATCGCTGGAGCCGAGCTTCTCGATCAACTGGGTGGACCTCGTGCAGGGTGCGTTCACCGCGAAGCTCGCGCGCACGCGGGCGACCTATACGATCTCGCCGCGGATGTTCGTCAGCGCCATCGTCCAATACAACAGCGCCGGCAGCTCGTTCGGCAGCAACGTCCGGTTCCGCTGGGAATATCGCCCGGGCAGCGAGCTGTTCGTCGTCTACACCGACGATTTCAACACCGACGAACTGCGCCCCGACGTCACCTCGCTCCGCAATCGCGCCTGGGTGATCAAGTTCAATAGACTATTCAGGTTGTGAAGGTTGTTTTCGCCACCTGTGATCACCAGCCGCTCGTCGCCCGCGACGATCAGCCGCTGGCCGACGAGCTGACCGCGCTCGGTGTCGACGTGGTTCCGATCCCATGGACCGAGATCGATCCGTACGCACTCATCGATGCGCCGCCGATCCTGCTGCGTTCGACGTGGGACTACCACCGCGTGCCGACGCTGTTCGCGTCGTGGCTCGACGCGCTCGCGGACGCGGGGCGCCTCACCATGAATCCGCCGCGAGTGGCGCGCGACAACATCGACAAGATCTATCTGCAGGCGCTGGAAGCGGCGGGCGTGGCGATCCCGCGCACGCGCTGGCTCGATCGGATCGACAACGCGGCGATCGATCGCGCGATGAAAGAAGAGGGATGGGACACGGCGGTGCTGAAACCGCGCGTCGCCGCGACCGCTTACGGCACGTTTCTCGTCTCGAAGGACTCAACGCTCTCGGATGAAGAGCTGGCGCCCGCGAATGCCTCGGGCGCGCTGCTGCAGGAAATTGTGCCGGAGATCGTCCTCGACGGCGAGACCTCGATCGTTTACGCCGGCGGCGCGTTCAGCCACGCGGTGGTGCGGCGCGCCAAGGATGGTGACTTCCGTGTGCAACAGGATTTCGGCGGCAATGTCGAGGCGGTCTCGCCGTCACCGTCGCTGCTGTCGTTCGCCGCGTCCGTCATGACGCGCGTCCCGGACTCCTGTCTCTACGCGAGGGTGGACGTGGTCGAATCCGGCCGCGGTCCGCTGCTGATCGAGCTCGAGCTGATCGAGCCCGAGCTGTATTTCCTGCACGCGCCCGAAGGCGCTCACCGCATGGCGCGCGAGATCGTCACTCGATTGGCGTAACATCCTCGCCATGCGCGTGGTCGCGCTCACACTCTCGTTAGCCCTGAGCGGAGTCGAAGGACGGCTGGCGGCGACCTCCCAGAGGCAGATTCAGCAGACCGCACCGGCGCTGCTCGATTGGGTCGCTGCCGTACGTGCGCATCAGGCCGGCGAGTCCGACAAGGCGTTGTCGACGATCACGGCCTGGACCTACGACGACATCGAACGGATGCGGCCGCTGCTCGAGGCGCTCGTCGAGGCGCCCACGAAAACCAACCGCGCGCGCTCGATACGCCACTCCCGGATTGGTCCCAGGGATTTGGCCGCCATTCGAGATGCCGCGAAGGCGCGAGGCACCATGGACTTCGACGTGTTTCGAAGGCGGGCTGCCGTTCTGCACACCGATGCCGCGCTGCTCGGCGATCCACCCAAGGTGAACCGGGAGCCGACGGGCGCGCTGCCGCTCGGCAGCACCCGTCGCGTGAATGTCCGCAATTTCGACGGCGTCTACGAGAATCTCGAATTCGCCAATCCGCATTGGGACCTCGCAATGGACATGCTCGATGCGTTGCCGGCCTCGCCGCGCGATCCTTTCGTCGGGCAATGGTACGCCGCGATTGGCACGCACCTCGTGCAACGGCGCCAGTTCGCCGACGCGCTGGTGCACTTCGGCCGCGCGCGCCCGCTCGTGCCTGATGATCCGCGCGTGCTCTACATCGACGCGCGCCTGCACGAAACGCTGGCCTCGCCGCGCATCCAGAATTTCATCCGCGTCACGACGCTGGGCACCGGCATCTCGATTCAAGGCGTCGGGTCGGCACGAACCGAGCTCCGTCGCGCCGAGGAGCTGCTGCAACACGCGCTCGATGGCGATCCCTCATTCGTGGCGGCGCGGCTCCGGCTCGGCCGCGTGGCGATGCGGCAGCAGCGCTGGGATGAAGGCCTGCGCCACATGCAGCAGGTGCTCAAAGACACCCAGGATGAAGCGCTGAGCTATTACGCCAGCCTCTTTGCCGGCGATGCCGAGCTCGCGCTCGGGAACATGGATGATGCGCAGCGATCGTACGAGCGGGCGCTGAAGTGGTTTCCAGACTCGCAGTCGGCGCGCCTCGGCATGGCCGCGGCGCTGGGCGCCGACGGCGAGCGTGAGGACGCCATCGCCGCGATCCTGCCGACGATCACCAAACGCCCCGAGTTGCGCGCCGACGACGATCCGTGGTGGATCTATTACGACAGCAACCTCGCTGCGGCCGACGCGGCGCTCGAGCGGCTGCGCGCGCCCTTCCGGGACACGCGCCAATGAATCGCCTGGCGCCGATCGCGGCCCTGCTCTGCTCGACCACGGCGATCGCGATGCAGCCGACGTTTTCGTCGCGCATCGAAGGCGTGCGCATCGACGTGCTGGTCACGGACTCGTCGCGGCGTCCGCTGCGCGACCTGACCGCGCGCGACTTCGTGATTCGCGATAACGGCGTGTTGCAGACCGTTGACGTGGCCAGCTTCGGCGAGCTCTCGCTCAACGTCGGCCTGACCTTCGACCTCAGCGACAGCGTCGCCGGCGCGCGCCACGAGCAATTGAAAAAGGCCAGTCACGCCTTGAAGCAGTCGCTGTTACCGGCGGACCAGGTGTCGCTGATCACCTTCAACTGGGTGGTCGCGATGCGCTGTCCGCCGTCGACGAATCACGCCTGCATCGAAGACGCCCTCGCGGACGCGAAGCCGGATGGCGAGACGGCGCTCATCGACGGCGTGTTCGCCGGCATGACGATCGGCGAATGGGAGGCGGGGCGATCGCTGCAGATGGTGTTCAGCGACGGGATGGACACGGCCAGCTTCCTCGATTCCGATCGCGTGCTCGACCTTGGCCGCCGGTCGGATGTGGTCGTCTATCCGGTCGTGACCAAAGGCGCCAGGCCCGACTTCATCGAGGAGCTCGCATCGCTGACCGGCGGGCGTCTGTATGAAGTCGATCGCGACGCCGAGCTGGCGACGACGTTCAAGGAAATCCTCGACGAATTTCGCTTCCGCTACCTGCTGACGTACACGCCGAAGGACGTGCAGAAGGGCGGCTGGCACAAGCTCGAGGTAAAAGTGAATCGGCCGGGCGCACGAGTCCGCGCCCGTCCCGGTTATCAGGGCTGATTACTTCTTCGCGAATCGCAGATCCCAGACGCGGTCTTGATTCACGCTTAGTGAATCGACGGCTCCGGACGCATCCCGCATGAACGTGACGGTGCCGATCGAGCCGCGGAACTTGTCGGGACCGATCGCAGTCAGCTTGATCACGGTGTCCGGGCGTCGCCGCAGAACGAGTGCGCCCTGATCGACGGCGGCGACGAGCATCGTCTCGGCTTCGTCACTCCAGTAACTGCCAGCCAGCGCGTTGAGTTGCGCGGCAGAGGGCGGTGGATTGAGCGCGGCCGGCTGTGGCGTCGCAGGCCCCGGGGGCGGGGCCGGCTTCAAGCGATCGCCGAGGTACACATCCGACACGCGATTCGCCGATCGTGACGCGTCGCCGTTCGATCCGTTGCAGAGCACCGCGACGGACGTGTCCGAGTCGGTGAATCGATTGAGATGCGCGCGATAACCCGCGGTCGATCCGCTGTGATAGACGTTGTGGACGCCGCGGTATTCCTCGACGAAGAACCCGAGACCGTAGGCCAGCGGCTTGCCGTCGTTGAAACGGCCCACGGTCGTCATCTCCGCAATCAACTTCGGATTGCCGACCTTCGGATTGACGAGATGCTTGTTCCACGCCAGTAAATCACCGACGGTCGTCAACAGGCCGCCGTTGCCGTGAACGTTTTCAAACGGCATCTCGATGTGGTACTCGCCGTTCTCGAATGCATATGCAATGGCACGTCCCTTGACGATGCGCGTGTGATCGTCGCGCCAGGATGTGTGCGTCAATCCGAGCGGAGTAAAGATGCGCTGCTTCGAAAACTCCGCGAAAGGCATGCCGCTGACGCGCGACACGATGATCGCGGCGAGATTGAAGCCGGTGTTGCTGTAGGACCAATGCGTGCCCGGATCGAAATTGAGCGACTTCTGCCGCGACACGATTTCGAGCACGTGCGCGTGGGTGTACTCGCGCGTCGTCCGTGGCCAGCCCGCAATGCTTTCGATGCTGCCCCAATCGCGCAGGCCGCTGGTGTGCGACAACATGTGGCGAATCGTCAGGGACTTGCCGTAGTCGGGCAGCTCCGGAATGTACTTACGGACCTGATCGTCAATCGAGAGCTTTCCTTCACTCGCCAGCAGCTGAACGGCCATCGCCGTGAACTGCTTCGACACCGATCCCGCTTCGAAGATCGTCTCCGGTGTGTTGCGGACGTCATGCTCGAGATCCGCCATGCCGTAGGCCTTCATGAGCACGGGCTTGCCGCCAACGGCGATGCCAACCGCGCATCCCGGCGTGGAAGATGTCCATTTCGAGAAGATCTCATCGACCGCCGCTGCTGGAGCAGGCGCCACGGCCGCCCCTTGCTGCGCCGGAATCAACGGCTGGGCGAGAACGACAATCGCCGCGATCAGGAGTGTCTTCTTCATGCGCGCATCCTACACCTTCCGCAGGCGGGTCTGAAGACCCGCCTCTACGAACATATAATCCGCAGCGATGTTGCTCCTCGTGGTGTTGCTGGCAACGCAGGATGTTCGCGCGATCATGGATCGGGCGATCGCGGATTTTCGAGCCGGGCGCATCGAGCAATCGCTCGACGGCTTCGATCGCGTGGCGCGGATCTCGCCCGCCGACGCGCCGTATCTCTGGCAGCGCGGCATCGCGCAGTACTACGCCGGCAAGTTTCGCGAGTGCCGCGACATGTTCGTGTCGCACCGGACCGTGAATCCCGACGATGTGGAGAATGCGGCGTGGCACTTTCTGTGTGTGGCGCGCGCGGAATCGCCGGAAGCGGCGCGCAAGCAGATGCTGCCGGTCGGACCCGACGCGCGCGTGCCGATGCGCGAAGTCTATCGGATGTTCAAGGGCGAGCTGACCCAGGCGCAGGTGATGAAGGCCGCCGGATCCGATCCCTCCGCACAGTTCTTCGCGCGCCTGTATATCGGGCTGTATCTCGAGGCGACCGGCAATCGCGACGCCGGCCGGGCGCAGATCGAGATCGCCGCCGAGGACCGTTTCGCTCGCGTCGGCGGCTACATGCACGATGTCGCGCGCGTGCACATGAAGATGCCATAATCCGGGCCTCATGCAGCGCAAAGCCACAGTCTTCCTGTTTGTCGCTCTCGCGGCCGTTGTCGTCACCGCACAGGGAAATCGCATCGACATCGTCACGCCCACGGCGCCGGAGCTCGCCGCCTACGGGCCGCTCGACATCGGCGTGCGCACGATCCAAGTGACGGACAAGAATCGTCCCGATATCCTCAACATCAAGGACGGCGGGCCGATCGTCCGCTACGACCGGACGCTGACGCTCGAAGTCTGGTATCCCGCCGCGCTGGCGGCCGGACAGAAACCGGGCGGCGAGTATCGCGTGATTACGCGCGACCCTGCCGTGATGGCGACGCTCTACGGGAAAGCGGTTCGCGACGCCAACGTGCTGAAAGGGACCGCGTCGTATCCGCTCGTCATCATCTCGCACGGCTACCCGGGCAATCGCTTCCTGATGTCGCACATTGGAGAAAACCTCGCCAGCAAAGGATTCGTGACGGTGTCGATCGATCACAAGGACAGCACCTACGACGATCAGAAGGCGTTCGGCAGCACGCTCTACAACCGGCCGTTCGATCAGCTCTTCGTGTTGAACGAGATCGATCGTCTCAGCAAGCCGGGCTCGGGCAGCTTCCTCGCCGGCCTCGTCGATGCCGCGCGCACCGGCATCATCGGCTACTCGATGGGCGGCTACGGCGTCGTCAACGTGATCGGCGGCGGCTACTCGGATGCCGGCGCGGCGACGCAACAGGCGCCGCCCAACAAGATGCTGCTCGAGCGCGGCGCCAGCAATCCCGCGTATCAGAAGGCACGCGATCCGCGCATCAAGGCGGCAATCGCGATCGGGCCGTGGGGCCTGCCGGCCGGCTATTGGGATGCAGAAGGATTGAAAGGCATCCGCACGCCGGTGCTGTTCGTCGCCGGCAGCGCCGATGACGTGTCGGGCTACGAGAAAGGCACGCGCGCGATCTACGAGCGCGCGGTGAACGCGGACCGGTATCTCCTCACCTTCATCAACGCCAATCACAACGCCGCCGCGCCGATTCCCGCGCCGCTCGAAATGTATTCGGCGCAGGGCACCGAGCGCGCGAATCCGTTCACGCACTATGCGGATGCGGTCTGGGACACGACGCGGATGAACAACATCTTCGATCACTTCGCGACCGCATATTTCGCCGTGCATCTGAAGGATGACACCAGCAAGCAGGCGTATCTCGATCTGCCGCCGAGCGGGAAGGATGCGCCGGCGAACAACTACTGGAAAGGCTTCAAGCGCGCCACCGCGGTCGGGCTGATGCTCGAACACGCCTCGCCCGCGCGCTGATCATGTTCCTCGGCCATTTTGCGCTCGCGTTCGGCGCCAAGAGAGCGGCGCCGATGCTGTCGCTCGGCACGCTATTTCTCGCCTGCCAGTTCGCCGATTTGTTGTGGCCGACGCTGCTCGTGCTCGGCCTCGAGCGCGTCGAGATCGATCCCGGGAACACGGTCGTCACACCGCTCAACTTCGTCAGCTACCCGTACTCACACAGCTTGGTCGCGCTCGCCGGCTGGTCGGCGCTCTTCGCGGTGGCGTATCGCGCGATTCGCGGCTGGTACCCGGCCGCCATCGCCATCATCGCGGCGCTCGTGTTCAGCCACTACGTGCTCGACTTCATCACCCATCGTCCCGACCTGCCGGTTACGCTGACCGGACCGCGGCGCCTCGGCCTTGGCTTGTGGAACTATCCCGGCACGACGCTCGCGGTCGAATCGCTGATGTTCATCATCGGCACCACGATATACATGAGCGCCACGCGCGCGCGTGATGCGATCGGCCGCATCGGGCTGTATGTGCTGATCGTGGTGCTCGTCGCCATCTACTTCGCGGCGCTCTACGGTCCGCCGCCGCCCAGCCCGGCCGCAATCGCCATGGCGGGCCATCTGTCGTGGTGGTTCGTGCTCTGGGCGTATTGGGTCGATCGTCACCGGGCCGCGGCGGCTGTTAAGATCAAACTATGAAGGTCCTGGCGATCGCACTGGCGATCGCGCTCCAGATTGCCCCACCGCCACCGCTCACGTTCCCGCAGCCCGACGGACTTCCTGAAGCGATCGGCGACACCGCCGACTTCCCTTTCCTGCCGCCGCTGCAGGGCGCGCGCCTGATTCAGAGCTCGCGCGTCAGCGGTCCGCTCGAACTGAAATCCGCGACCGCAGACGACGAGGCGGTGCTGGCCGGCACGAGTTACATCAAGAAGAGCTACCGCCGCACGCGCGACATCAGCTCGGCGCGATTCGTCAGCAGCTATCGCGATGCGCTGTTCGCCGCCGGCTGGAAGCTGATCGACGTGACGAAGCTCGATGAGAAAGTCATCGCGCCGCCGGAAACCGTCACCGTGTCCGCGCACTACATGAGCAACGGCCGCAACATCTACGCGCGCGCGACGCTGGAGCCGGACGGCCCGTACGAGATCAACGTCGCCGACGTCGGCGCCGAGAACTGGGGCGCGATGCTGGCGAAGAGCTGCCGTCTGCGCATCCCGAGCCTGCACTTCGATCTCGATCGGCCGACGCTGCGCGAGTTCGAATCGGAGCCCACGCTCGAGAAGCTTGCCGATGTGCTGAAAGGCAAGGACGCGCCCGCCGTCGAGATTCAGGGCCACGTGGACAACGTCGGCCAGCCCGGCGTTGCCGCGCGGCAGACGCTCTCGGAAGGGCGCGCGAAGATCGTCGCCGCATGGCTCACCGCCCACGGCGTCGACGCGAAGAAGATCACCTCGAAAGGGTACGGAAAAACGCGGCCCATCGCTGAGAACGACAGCGATCTGGGCCGCGCGTTGAATCGCCGGATTGAAGTGGCGTGCGCTAAGTTGGGGGCAGGCCTCGAGAATTAGCGAAATGCTAAGCCGGGGACAGGTCCGGCGACCGCGACCTGACCCCAACTTAGCGAAACGCTAAGAATCGCGGCCTGCCCCGAACTTAGCGCTTACGCGACTGACGCTTCGTATTCCTCGTAGGCGCCCTTGAAGTCCTCGATCTTGCCGTGATCGAAGTGCCACACGCGGGTGCCGACTTCTTCCATCAGGTCCTGGTCGTGCGTCACGAGCAGCACGGTGCCTTCGAACTTCTGCAGCGCCACGTTCAGCGCGTTGATCGCTTCGAGATCGAGATGGTTCGTCGGCTCGTCGAGAATCAGCACGTTGGGCTTCTGCAGCATGATGCGGCAGAACAGCAGCCGCGCCGTCTCGCCGCCTGACAGGGCATCGGTCGGCTTCAGGCCTTCTTCGCCGCTGAACAGCATCTGCCCGAGCAGGCCGTGAATGTCCTGGCGCGACGCATCCGGATCGAACTGGTGCAGCCAGTCGACGGCGGTCATGCCCTTCTGGATCAGGCCGGTGTGATCCTGCGGGAAGTACCCGATCGACACTTCATGCCCCCAGCGGAGCTTGCCCTCGTCCAGATCCGACGGTGACGCCGCGAAGTTCGGCGCATCCGACAACAGTGCCTTCAACATCGTCGTCTTGCCGGCGCCGTTGCGGCCGACGAGCACGATCTTTTCACCGCGGCTGATCACGCCGGTGAACTTGGAGAAGATCTGATGGCTGCCGAATGCCTTCGACATGCCCTCGAACTCGAGCGCGGTGCGGCCCGACGGACGGTTCATCGCGAACTTGATGTACGGACGTTGAATGTTCGACCGCGCCAGCTCGGTGGTCTGCAGGCGCTCCACTTCCTTGCGCCGCGACTGCACCTGGCTTGACCGGGTGCCGGCCGAGAAGCGCGCGATGAAGTCGTTCAGCTGCGCGATCTTCTTCTCGCGCTGTTCGTTCTGCGACTCGAGCCGCGAGCGGATCTGCGTCTTGGCCACCACCATCTCGTCGTAGCCGCCGGCATAGGTGATGATGGTCTGGTAGTCGATGTCGGCGGTGTGCGTGCACACCGCGTTCAGGAAATGGCGATCGTGCGAGATCACGATCAGCGTGCCCTCGTAGCGCACGAGGAAATCGCGCAGCCAGTGAATCGAGTCGAGGTCCAGGTGGTTGGTCGGCTCATCCAGCAACAGCGCCTGGGGATTGCCGAACAACGCCTGCGCCAGCAGCACGCGCACCTTCTGCCCGCCCTGGATTTCGCCCATCAATCGATGATGCAGCTCGTCGGGAATGTCGAGCCCCTGCAGCAGGATCGCCGCGTTGCTCTCGGCCTCGTAGCCGTCTTCTTCGCCGACGATGCCCTCGAGCTCGCCGAGGCGCATGCCATCGGCATCGGTCATTTCGGCCTTGGCGTAGAGAAAGTCGCGCTCCTCGAGCGCGCTCCACAGCCGCTGATTGCCCATGATCACCGTGTCGATGACGCGGAACTTGTCGAAGGCGAACTGGTCCTGCTTGAGGACGCCGAGCTTCTTCGGACGCGTGACCTCGCCCTTCTGCGGCGGCTGCTCGCCGGTGAGCAGCTTCATGAAGGTGGACTTCCCCGAGCCGTTGGGGCCGGTCAGGCCATACCGGCGGCCGGCCAGGAAGCTGGTGGTGACTTCGTCGAAAAGAACTTTCGAGCCGAAGCGCATGGAGACATTTTCGACGCTAATCACAACCCTTGATTGTAGCACCCGGACGCGCGATCACCGCAGCGTGGCCGAAGGCCTTCACGATCTGCACACGCTTTCTGACTTCGTCAGGCAGTAAGGCGAGGTCAGCGATGGCGTAACTTCGCCCTTCGGCTGTGATCCACGGCGCAATCGCGGCGCGCGACTCGTAGCGATCGAGCTCGCGCATCCGCTCGCCCGAGCGCGGGTTGCCGAGCACCGCGAGGTGCAGCCAGTACGCGGTCTCGGCATCGGCCACCAGGTAATCCGAGCAGGCGGCGCCGCCGTTCGCGCGCAGCCACTGGCCCGCGGCATATAGATCGAGATCGACGACGGGAATCGATCGAGGCGAGGAGAGCGCGGGCCGGACGGCGACGATCACCAGCAAAGCCGCGATCAACCAGCCGAATGCGCCCTTCGACTCGCCCGGCTCGCGTCGACGCGCGAGCCAGGCTCGCTCAGGGTTGGCCATCGCGAAGGCAGCAAGAACAGCCGCCGGGTAGATGGCCAAATACACCATCTTGAACGCCATGTAAGGTGTGTCCGCGCCCTGCGCTTTCGCGATCGCGAACAGCGTCACCGCCTGCAGCACGATCACCATCAGCAACACGATCGTCACGCGCGCGCGTCGATCGCCGGCCGCCAGCACGACGCCGATGATGGCGAGCAGCGGGAGCAGGAAGCCAAGGCTGTCGAGTGAGGGATGCAGCACCGCTCCGCTGGTGCGCACGATCACCAGCCAGCCCCAGCGGTTCCACGAGTGCGCGACGAAGATCACGAGCAGTGGTATGAGCACGATCGCCAGATGCGACATCCGCCCGCGCGGCGCATCCTCCGCCGCTGCGGGTTTGAACAGCAGCGCGATGAACACCAGCAACGGCGGGCCGATCCAGATTGGCCACGACAGGAACGTCGCGACCAGGAAGACCGCAATCACGATCGCTCCGGCCATCGTCGGCTGATCGTCCCACTGCACGATCGCCCACCACATCGCCACCGCGAACAGCGTCGAGACGGTTTGCGAGAGGAAACCATCGTGGGTGAACGCGCCGAAGAAATACTGCGCGGGAAGAAACAGCAGGACCACGGCGGTGATCGAGAGCGGCACCGGCAGCCCGGCACGCCGCGCGATCAGGAAGACAAACCCCGCGGCGAGCGCCGCGCACACGACGGCAAGCGGAAAGAACGCTCGCAGTCCGTCGACGCCAAACACCGCGCCGGCGATCACGGCGAGCAGATGCGATCCCGGCGTGTAGTGCGCCATCTCGCCCATCGCGCCGTCGAGCGATCGATCGTGAACGAGATGACCGTGCTGCTGGATGTAATCGACGAGCAGAAGGTGATGCGTGAGATCGGGCCCGCGGCCCGGCGGCACGAGCGACGGCCACGACAGGCGCAGGAACATCGCGATCAGGAAGATCACGATGCCGAGCCAGGCGATGAGATCGGCGGATTGAAGGTTGGTGAGGCGCGGCCGCAGCAATGCGGCCACACCCGTAGACACTAATGCGATGGCGAGCGCCGCCCACGGCTGGACACCGAAACCAAGCCCGTCGATCGCGTAGGCGGCAATGGCGGTCACCGCCAGCCAGCCCGTGATCGACGCGGCGATCGCTTCGGCGATCGATAAGCGCGCGCTCAGGATGCGACGATTCTAGCCGTGCGACTGTTCTTTCGTCCTCGTTTTCGTGACGCCCATCACCACGCCGATGCCGGCGAGCACAGCCACGCCGACGGCGATCCACTGCGGGCTCATCCCGGCCATGCTGGCGCCCCAGGCGAGGCCACCGATCAGAATCACGAAGCCGATGATGAAAATCGCTAAATTCGACATACGTCCTCCGCATCAGCTATTGCAACAACCCGGCCATGTTGCGAGGATTAGCACATGCCGAATGTGCGTTTAGCGATCACCATCCTCTGCATGGCCGGGCTCGGGATTGGGTTACGCGTTGCCGACTTGTCCGCGGCGGCGGAGAATTGGTCGCGCTTCCGCGGCCCTAACGGCACGGGCGTCTCGAACGCCACGAACCTTCCGGTTGAGTTTGGCCCCGAGAGTCACGTGAAGTGGAAGACGCCACTCCCGCCGGGCCATTCGTCGCCGGTGTTCACGAACACGCACATCTTCCTGACCGCGCATTCGCCTGAGAAGGATTCATACAAGCTCTTCGTGATCGCGCTCGATCGCAAGACCGGCAAGGAGCTGTGGCGTCATGAAGTCGAGCGCCGGCTCAAGGGCCGTCTCGAGCTCGTGAACGGTCCGGCCTCGCCGAGCCCGGTGACCGACGGCAGCAACGTCTATTTCTTCTTTCAGGAATACGGGCTGATCAGTTACACCGCCGACGGCAAGGAGCGCTGGCGCATGCCGCTCGGGCCGTTCACGATGTTCTACGGCTTCGGCGCGTCGCCGATCCTCGAAGACGGCATGCTGATTCTGCCGGTCGATCAGGATCAGACGGCGTATCTGCTCGCGGTCGACTCGCGCACCGGCAAGGAGCGATGGCGCGTGCAGCGGCCCCACGTGATCTCCGGCTACTCGACGCCGACCATCTGGCGGCCGAAGTCCGGCGGACCCGCGCAGATCCTGATCCCCGAGTCGTTCCAGCTGACGTCCTATTCGCTCGAAACCGGAAAACAGTTGTGGTTCGTGCGCGGCCTCGCATGTGAGATGAAGTCCGTCGCCAGCATCGATGACGACACGCTCTACATCAACGGATGGGGATTCGGGCAGAACCAGGCCGGCACGCAGATCCCGACCGTCGACTTCAAGACGGGTCTCGAGCGCCTCGATGCGAACAAGGACGGATTGGTCAGCCGCGAGGAGATGGTCGCGCACACGCCGATCGATCGGTGGGATCGCATGCTGAAGCCCGAGGCCGGCTTCGACGCGTTCGACGGCAATCGCGACGGCAAGCTCGATGCGAAGGACTGGGACGTTTTCCGCGCGATGCTCGCCGCCGAGAACGGCCTGATGGCGATCAAGCTCGGCGGCTCCGGCGACATGAGCAGCAGCGCCGTGAAGTGGAAGTATCTCCGGCCGGTGCCGCAGGTGCCGTCGACCGTGCTCTACCAGGGCGTGCTCTACATGGTGAACGACAGCGGCATCCTGATCTCGTTCGATCCGGCGACCGGCAACGTGATCAAGCAGGGCCGCCTGAAGGGCGCCATCGACAAGTACTTCGCCTCGCCGATCGGCGCCGACGGCAAGGTCTGGCTGGTCAGCCAGGACGGCACCGTCTCGGTGATCAGCGCCAAGCGGGATTGGGAAGTACTGCAGGTCAACACGCTGGACGACGAAGTGTTCGCGACGCCGGTACCGGCGGACGGCGAACTGTTCATTCGGACACGAAGCGCGCTCTACAACTTTGCGAAGTAGCCTTGCTCTCCTCGTCGGCGCGGTCAGCCTGCTGACCCTTGCCCTGAGCGAGCGGCCGGATGCCGAAGGCATGCGGCCGCGAGTCGAAGGGCAGAGGCCAATCGACCTGCGCGACAAGAACAACTTCCGCAGCGCCGCCGAGCTCGTGACGACGGCGGTCACGGTGCGCGATGCGGAGGGGCGCCTGATTACCACGCTCGAGCAGAAGGATTTCACGATCGAAGAAGACGGCGTGCAGCAGCCAATCACGCAGTTCACCAAAGCCCGCGTGCCGGTCAGCCTGTCGCTGACGCTCGACATCAGCGACAGCATGCGCGGGCAGCGCTTCGTCGACGCGCGCGCGTCGCTGGCGACGTTTCTCGACAGGCTGCTTGCGGTCGAAGACGAAGCGTCGCTGATCGGCTTCAATCACGAGGCGCGCATGTTCGGAGAGTGGACGACCGATCGGACGGGACTGCGGACCAGGCTCGATGCCATCCGCCCGACCGGCGGCACGGCGCTCTACGATGCGATCAATGCGGCGCTGCCCCAGTTCGAATGGCGCCTGCATCCGCGCGCGGCGATCCTGCTCGTCTCCGACGGCGCCGATACCGCCAGCGACACGACGCCGACGGTCCTGAAGCAGAAGCTGGTGCGCAGCGACGTATTCCTCTACGCGATCGGCATCGACTCGATCGACGCGCGGAACTCGACGCGCATCAATCCCTTCACGCTCCAGGAGCTGACCAGCCAGGGCGGCGGCTACACCGAGATCATCCGCAGCACGGCGGAGCTCGGGCCGGCAACCGAGCGGATCGCCGACGAGCTGAATCACCAGTACATGATCGGCTACACGCCCACGACGCGCAGCGACGGCAAGTACCACAGCGTCCGCGTCCGCGTCAGCAACGACACCTACAAAGTCCGCGCGCGCAGAGGCGTCGTTCGCTAAGACAGGGGTAGAATGCGCCCATGCGCATCACCCTTCTGGTCGTAGCCGTTGCATCGACATCCCTGCTCGCGCAAACGCCGGCGCAGCCGAACTGGACCCAGATCGAAGCCGAGGCGCTCAAGCACTTCCAGGCGATCGTGAAGATGGACACCACCGATCCGCCGGGCGGGGAAAAGCCGGTTGTCGATTACCTGAAGCAGGTGCTCGACGCGGAAGGCATCCCGACGCAGGTCTTCACCAAGGATGCGGCCAACCGGCCTAACCTGGTCGCCCGCATCAAGGGCAACGGCAGCAAGCGGCCGCTGCTGCTGATGGGGCACACCGACACCGTCAACGTCGATCCCAAGAAATGGTCGCACCCGCCGTTCTCCGCGGATCGCGAAGGCGGATACGTCTACGGACGCGGCACCGTCGACGACAAGGACAACGTCATCGCCACGCTGATGACGATGCTGCTGCTGAAGCGCCTGAACGTGCCGCTCGATCGCGACGTGATCGCGTTGTTCGAGGCCGGCGAAGAAGGCACGTCGAGCCTCGGCATCCAGTTCATGGCCAACGAGCACTTCGATGCGATCGACGCGGAATTCTGCTACGCCGAAGGCGGCAGCGTCACTCGCACCGGCGGCGTCGTGAAGTTCGCATCGGTCCAGACGGTGGAAAAGATCCCGCGGGCGATCACGGTGACCTCGCGCGGCGTGGCCGGCCACGGCTCGGTTCCGCTCGAAGACAACGCGCTTGCGCACCTCGGCGAAGCGGTCGGCAAGATCGCGGCGTGGACGCCGCCGATGCGCATCAACGAAACCACGGCCGCGTACTTCAAGCGCCTCGCGTCGGTGTCGTCGCCCGAAGATGCAAAGCGCTACCAGGCGCTGCTCAGCCCCGATCCAAAGGTGTCCGGCCCGGCCAACGACTACATGCGCAAGAACGAGCCGCGCCACTGGTCGATGCTGCGCACGTCGTTGTCGCCGACCATCATCAACGGCGGCTACCGCACCAACGTCATTCCATCGGAAGGCACGGCGACGATCGATACGCGCCTGGCGCCGGATGAGGATCCGGCGAAGTTCCTCGAGCTGGTGAAGCAGGTCGTCAACGATCCGCAGGTCGAGGTCGGCTACGGCGCGCGCGACACGCGGCCGCCCACGCCGACCGCGAAGCTCGACTCCGATGCGTTCAAGGCGCTCGAAGCGAACATCACCAAGCATTACAAGGCGGTGACGCTGCCGACGATGAGCACCGGCGCAACCGACATGGCGTTCCTGCGCCGCAAGGGCATGCAGTGCTACGGCATCGGCCCCGCGACCGACAGCGAGGACGGGCCGAAAGGCTTCGGCGCGCACAGCGATCAGGAGCGCATTCTCGAAAGCGAGCTCTATCGATTCGTGCGCTTCAACTGGGACGCCGTGGTCGATCTCGCGCGCGCGAAGTAATTGCGCTACCCGGAAACGCGGCGAGGCGACGTCGTCGATCGATACGGATCGACGAGCATCGCCGATCCGTATCGCTGGCTCGAAGATCTCGACTCGCCTGAAGTCGCCGCCTGGGTGGCCACGCAAAACGCGGTCACCTTCGCGCACCTCGAGACCCTGCCCCATCGCGAGCGGCTGCAGCAGCGCCTGACCGAGCTCTGGGATTATCCGCGCACCACGCTGCCGGTGGTCGAGAACGGCCGCTTGTTCTACGCGAAGAACAGCGGCCTGCAGCGGCAGTCGCCGCTCTACGTGCGCACCGGCGTGTTCGATCCGCCGTCGCTCGTCATCGATCCCAACCTGTTCTCGCCGGATGGCTCGATCTCGCTTGCGCAGTACGCGCCGTCTCCCGATGCGCGGCTGATCGTCTACGCGATCGCCGAAGGCGGCGCCGATTGGGAGACGCTGCGGATCCGCAATGTCCTCACCGGCGAGGATCTTGGCGACGTGGTTTCATGGGTCCGCTTCTCCGAGCTGGCGTGGACGCACGATTCGAAAGGCTTCTTCTATTCACGCTATCCGCAGCCGCCGGCCGGCAAGGTCCTCGAAGCGGCGTTGTCGAACCAGGCGATCTATTACCACCGCCTCGGCTCGCCGCAGTCCGCGGACGTCCTGATCTACCAGCGGCAGGATCATCCGTCGTGGATCGTCAACGCCACGGTCAGCGAAGACGGGCGCTACGTGTTCATCCGCACCTACCGCGGCGCCGACCACAACAACCAGCTGCACTTCATCAATCTCGGCAGCCCCGGTCATCCGAACGTCACCGCGCCGATCAAGCCGATTGTCGAAACGATCGACGCCGAATACACGCCGATCGGGAACTACCAGACACGCGTCTACCTGCGCTCCGACAAGGACGCGCCGAATCGCCGCATCATCGCCATCGATCTCGAGGATCCGCATCCGAACAACTGGAAGGTCGTGATCGCCGAACAGCCGCATGCGATCGAGAACGCGGCGCTCGCCGGCGGCCGCATCGTGGTGCATACGCTGGTCGACGTGCAGAGCCGCATCCAGGTGTTCTCGCTCGACGGCGCGCGCGAGAGCGACGTTCCACTACCGGGCGTCGGCGCCGTCACTGATCTCTACGGGCGCGCGGATCAGTTCGACGTGTGGTTCACGTTCAGCTCGCCGCTGGCGCCGCCCGCGGTGTATCGATACGACCTCGAAGGCCGGACGCGAATGAGCTTCGAGGCGCCGCAACCGCCGATCGACGCGTCGCAGTTCGAGACGCGCGCGATGTTCGCGATCTCGAAGGACGGCACGCGCGTGCCGTTCTTCATGACGAGCCGGAAGGGCCTGCGGCCTGACGGACAGAATCCGACGATGCTCTACGGATACGGCGGCTTCTCGATCAGCGTGCTGCCCTTTTATCGCTCCGACGTGCCGGCGTGGCTGGAGCTCGGCGGCGTGTTCGTGACGGTGAACCTGCGCGGCGGCGCCGAATACGGCGAGGCCTGGCACACGGCCGGATACCTCGAACACAAGCAGAACGTCTTCGACGACTGCATCGCCGTCGCCGAGCATCTCGTCAAGGCGGGTTACACCTCGGCCGCGCGTTTAGGAATCATGGGGGGATCGAACGGCGGGCTGCTGGTGGGGGCGGTGATGGAACAGCGGCCCGATCTCTTCGCGGTGGCGATGCCGGCGGTCGGGGTGATGGACATGCTCCGCTACGATCAGTTCACCGGCGGCAAGCTCTGGGCGACCGAGTACGGATCGTCAGCCGATCCGCGTCACTTCGCCTTCCTGATCAAGTACTCGCCGCTGCACAACGTGCGCGCGGGCACGTGCTATCCCGCCACGCTCGTCACCACCGCCGATCACGACGATCGCGTCGTGCCCAGCCACTCGTTCAAGTTCACAGCGGCGATGCAGGCCGCGCAGGCCTGCGAGCGCCCGGTGCTCATTCGCGTGGAAACTCGAGGCTCGCATGGGTATCGGCCGACGGACCGGCTGATAGCGGAGCGGGCTGATCAATGGGCGTTTGCGGCTGCGCATCTTGGCGCCGCGCCGTTGCCTTAGTCTTTTCAAAACTTTCCGCCACACTGCGTGCAAGCACCGGGTCCGCCTGGCCGTCCTTGCCGGGGGGCAGCATGACGATCACTGTCTCCCCGTGAGTGCGAACGGCCGTGGCAATGAGGACAGTCGGCGCGGGTGCAACTTGGGCGGCCGCCGCGGGCGCGTGCTTGCCGAGGACGATGACGCCGAGCGTCACTGTGGCAATGGCACCGATGATTTGCGCGACAATCCGGCCGGCAAACGAGATCCAGGCCGATCGAATCTTGTCGCGTTTCCGCTTTCTCACAGGGTCAAGCATGACAGTCATGGCAACACCTCTTGTCCTCCGCAGCGCTCGCGCGAAGGAGGACGCCCCGCTCACAGCAAGGCGTATGCCACATAGACGGACGGCGAAGTTCGTTTACCGTTACTTACGTGTGCCGGCCCGCCCTCATCAGATCGAATAGTTCTATGTGCGTATTCACCACGCGCTGGCGCTCGACTTCGTTGACGGTGGTGGTCCAGTCATCGCGCAGCGACGTGCCGCCCAGGGCAATGCCGTCGGTGCGCGGCATCATGTGAATGAAGCCGGCGCCCGGCGGCAACGGGCGCGCCGCGCCGCTGGTTGAATAGGTGATCTCCGGCTGAGGCACGAGCAGCGTGAGCTGGCCTTTGAGCGGCATCAGATCGGGATCGTTGAACAGCGCCTTCGATCCGAGGCCGGTGCAGTTGACGATCACGTTTTCCGGCAAGGCCACGACATCCCGTGGCGTCTCGAATTTCCGAATCACGACCTTGCCGCCCCACAGCAGGAAGTCGTTCATCAAAGCGTCGAGGTAGATCGACGGCTCAATGCGCATTTCGGTGCGCTCGATCGCATATTTCGTCGGGAACGGATGCTCACCCGGCCGGAGGATGATGCGCCCGGTCGACAACTCCGGTGGCAGCAGCGGCCCGCGCGTGCTTTGTGTCGCGCCGCCACCACCGCCTCCGCCGCCGCTACCTGGCTCGTTGTCGGTCGGCGAGTAATTCATGATCCACGAGATGCCGTACTTCGGACCGGCGAGCAATTGCAGCCGGCGATAGGCGATCGCGGCGGCCTGGCGGCACTGCGCGTCCCACTCATCGGTGCGCTTGTCCGTATCGACGAGCCCCGATGTGGGCGTCCAACCCGCGAGCGACATGTTCGAGGTCGTGTCGGGCGGGACCGTGGCCGCATAGATCGTCACGCCGAAGCCGTGACGCTGCAATTCCCGCGCGGAGGTCAGGCCGACGACGCCCGAGCCAAGCACGGCGGCTGTGCGTTCGCTGTGCGGCAGCGCGAGATCGGTCGCTATCGACGCCGTGCCCCACGACAGCGACATGCCCGACCCGCCATGACCGAAGTTGTGGATGAGGGTCTTGTCATCGAGCTTCTCGGCGCGCAACACGAAGCCCGATGGACGATGCGGACGAAGGCCGATCGTCGTGCGAATGATTCGATCCCACGACG
>Ga0111538_10002862_pt1 | contig 24200 bp, 19 predicted proteins | sample SoiMethybrSBSTD1_FD_79669 | JGI IMG/M metagenome (GOLD analysis project Ga0111538, IMG submission 79669) | Bulk soil microbial communities from a Populus tree surrounding site in Tennessee, USA - Soil MetaG P. TD hybrid SBSTD1 (version 2)... | ecosystem: Environmental > Terrestrial > Soil >...
AGACGCGCGGCGCTGATGCGGGCCGACACGACGCCGAGTATGCCGGCCTTGGAGAAGCGGAGCCGGAAGGTGTGAACGCCCGCGGTGAGCGACACCATGGCGAAACCCGCGGCGGGAAAGAGCTGCGTGCCCGCGTCGTCCGCGGGCTCCTCGAAGTGATCGAACAGTAGCGTCGTCGTGTCGAGGTCGACCTGCGCGCGGAAGCTCTCCGCGGTGGAGTTGATCCCCCACGTGTAACTGTAGCCGATGCGGTAAACGCCGGCCGGCAACCCCGGTGTCGTCAGTGAGACCTTGGTCACGAACGTGGTCGTGTTGTTGGTCGACTGCGGCAGGCTCTCCGCCGAGTTGAACTCACTGCCGAAGATCGGCGGGGTCGGCGTGGGTGACGGCGCCGGAGCCGGTATCGTCCCGACGACGGCGATGTCGCCGGGATCGGTGAGCTGGAACAGCGACAGCCGAACGATGTGCCCCGCTCCGGCGCCTCGAACGCGGAGCTTGTAACCGATCGGAATGATGCGTGAGCGATCCGAAAATCCGTTGTTCACTCCGTTCAAGTCGAGCGCGCGGTAGGCCAGGTTCAAGTCGTTGTCTACGACCTCGACACCGCTCGAGCTGATTCCGGCTGCGGCCATCTTGACCTGCACCGATTGAATCAGCAGCGGGATCGTGCTCGCGCCCTGCGCGGTGGAGAAATCCGGATCGATCAGGCCGAGATTGCCGGGGACCTCGATGTCGATGACGCCGTCGGGGCCGGGCGCCGAGTACGGGCCGTCCGGGAGTGGCGTCGAGCCGTCGAGCGAGCCCGCGACCGTGATGCGAACGGCGAAGCTTGCCATCAGCGCGCTTTTTTGGGTTTGAAGACGATACGGTTCAACGCGGCGGCGCGGCGGCCGCAGCCCGAGCAAGGCTTGATGCCGACCGCGGTCGTTGCGCGCTTGATCACGTCTCCGAGCCCGACCGGCTTCGTGATCCGGAACGGCAGCGGAATCTGCAGGCGGCGGGGTTGCGCGGGTTTCGGTTTCTGCATTTGGCTTGTCTCGCTCGAGTGGAGGGCGTTCAGCGCCTGGGATGGATGCGGCGCAAATGGGGCGGCACGGAGTCCGGGGTCGCGGACCAGTTCGCGGCCTGGACGGTCGAGCCGATTTTCAGAAACTCGCTCTGTACGGCGACGCGCAGGTCCTCTTCGGTGACCTCTGCCGATTCGCGCTGCAGAGCGAGCACGCGCGCGACCCGCGCCGCCGACGCGATGCTTCCGCCGTTGAGCTCGGCGCGGCGAGCGACGTCGAGCAGGCGATCGGACGCCGCTGCGGACGCCGCGTCGCCCAGCTCCTGGCGCCAGATCAGCTCGCGCGCGCTGCGATCCGGCGGAGTGAACTCGATCATGACGTCGAAGCGCCGCTCGAAGGCTTCGTCGATGTTGCCGCGCAAGTTGGTGGTCACGAGCGCGACGCCGTCGAACGCTTCGAGCGCTTGCAGCAGATAAGCGACCTCGATGTTTGCGTAGCGATCGGTTCCCTTGGAAACCTCGCCGCGCTTTCCAAAGAGCGCATCGCCCTCGTCGAACAGTAGGACCGCGCCCGACGCTTCCGCGGCGGCCATCGCGTCGCGCAGATTCTTTTCGGTTTCCCCCACCCACTTCGAGACCACCGCGGCCAGGTCGACCCGGTACAGCGGGCGCCGGAGCTCACTGGCAAGCGCGCGCGCCGCCATCGTCTTGCCGGTGCCCGAGGGGCCGGCGAAGAGCGCCTTCACGCCGACCCGACCGCGGGTCGAGATGCGCCCCGCGCTCTGACAGAGGAACGAGAGACGCCGGAGCGCCAGGCTGACGGCGTCGCTCGCGATGACGTGCTCGAGTTGCACGTCCGGCCTTTCGACGAGCATGCCGCGCAAGGCGGACGGCTGAACCAGCGAAGCCAGCTGATCTTCTATACCGAAGACAGCGTGCTCTGCTTCGGCGCCGCATGCTCCGTGCAAAGCGACCGCGCGCCGGGCGAGACCCGGACCCGCCTGATTGCGGCGTGCCAGCGCGTCCGCGATCAGTGAGCGCAGCTGGCGGTCCGCGGCGTGCTCGTTCAAAGCGAGCTCCCAGGCTTGCCGTCGCTCGCCGGCGTCCAGCGGATCCACGGCGAGCGTGAGCGTGATCCGGCCGTCGACTTCCGGTGCGTCGTGATGGCGATCGAGCAGAGCAACGGCGATGGTCGAGCTTCTCCTCAGCCAGCGCCGGGCGATGTCGTAGTCGTCGGAACCCGGATCGCTGCGACGGGCGTCCCACACGGCGACGGCACCGGAAAGCTCGGGCTCGAGAGCGTCGGTCGAGTGACGGAGCTCGAAGACCGTCTTTTTGAGCGTGGTCGCGGCGAGGCCGGCGGCGAGCGTCGCGAGCAGCGTGTCGCGCCCGGCGCCGCTGCGTCCCCGGATCACCACCAGGTAGCGCTCGGGTTCGGTCGAAGTCAGCTCCACGATTCTTTTGATCTCGCCGTTCAGGCGCGGGAGCAGCGCGGCTTCTGGTTCCGGCGAGGCCCGCGCGCTTTTCGGCGCTGACACGCAGTGCTCGCGGATTTTCGAGTCGAGCTCGAGCTCCGCCAGATGCCAGGGGCCGGCGTAGTGCTTGAGCGGTGCTGCTGCGCCCCTGGCTTCGAGCGCGACGAGGCCCGAGAGCGCCCGGTCGTCGCCCAAGTCCTTGGCGAGCGCGAGCAACACGTCGCAGCGGCGCGGAGCGACTTTGCTTCCTTGTTCGCCGAGCAGCGCGGCGCGAGCGCGCTCGTCGAGCTCGGCGCCGAGTAACACTGCGCCCGCGGCTCGCGCGTCGTCGCTCAGCGCGAGGCGCTTGGCAGCTTCATGCCAGCGCGCCAGCGCGGGCGCGAGCGGCCCTTGACTGGGGCGCTCCTTTTCAGCTGTCTTCTTGCGTCCGGCCACGATGATTCGCGCCCTTCCGGAAAGTCGAAGTCATCCGCTCGCGAGCTGCGGCTGCTCGTTCGGGGCGCCGGCGCGAGCCTTGGCCAGCGGAACGATGATGCCGACCGACGAATCGAGCTCGTTGCGATGGGCTCTCAGGAGCTTGCGCATTTCGACCAGCGTGGCGTCGAACGCGCGCTCGTAACTGTTCAGCTCGACTCGGGCCTCATGGCTCAATTGTTCGGCGCAAGACAATAGCTCGTGCGAGCGCTGCAAGGTCGCGAGCGCCTGTCTCACGCAAGTGAGCGCACGGCATTCCGGAGGCGAGAGCGGGCGGCCGCGCCGTTCCCCGGCGTCGCGGCGTACCTGGCGCACGATCGCCCGGAGCTCCCTGACGCTCCAGTGCTCCTCCGCCGCGCGTTCCAGAAGCTGAGAGCGCGTCGCGGAATCGAGCTTGGCGACAGTGGCTACGTGGCTCGGAGTCAGGTGCTCGTGCGAGCTCAGCGCGGGGCAATCGCGATGCACCAGATAAACCCACACGGCGTCGGCCAGGGCCGTTTTTCCGAGCGGACAATCGGGCCGTGCAGCGAGCTTGCGCAGTGAATGTTGCCGGTCGCGCCGGCTAATCCAGCGTTCGGCATCCATTTCGAAAAATGTTCGAAGCACCACCTCTCCGATGCCCAGCCAGCGCTTCCAGCCAGATTGTTGCAATATTTCATGGATGCTTCTCGCGGCCTGCTCGAACAGCAGGTCCGCCGGTTCCCCACGCACCGTACCGAGCTGATCCATGTTGTCGCCCCTTAGTTTGAAAAATTAATAACCGCGCGTTCGATAACAACTCCCGCGGCAACTCGACGTCAAGTCAGAACGAGCCGCGGTGTATTCGGTTACTACGCGCTCTCGACGCGCGCGGTTCCTTGTCTCTGATGCATATCCAACGATTGCCGTTCGACGAAGTGTCCGCACGTGTGGACAAAGGATTCGATCGAACGCGTCGATGTGCAAGCTCGCGTACTCGGGGTAGAAGATCAGTAGCTGATGGGCGGTGATGTTCTGGTTCGGCGCGCCACGCTGTCTGTGGCAGCGGCGAGTGGAGAGCGTGCAGTGCGCGGTCTCGACGCGCTGGAGAAGGCGTTGCGAACGGTGCTCACACAGCTTGCCGACGAGATCGGGAACGATCTCGTGGTGGTCGACACGCTCGAGCTCGCCTTTCAAGTCGTGGAGAGCGGCCGGCCGATCGCGGCTGCCGAGCTCGAAGTCGAGCTTCGTCGCGCCCTTCGCGCGAGGCTCGACGCAGCGCGACCGCAATCGGATCACTTTTCGCTCGGCCGGCACGTCGCGCGCTTCTCGAGTGAATCCATGGCGTTGGCCGAATACCTGCGAGCGATCGCCCGCGGTCAGGCGGAAGCGTGGCCGTTCAGAGCTCTGCGAGGCTACGGCGTGTCTTGGGACGAAGTACTCGCCAATTGCCTGTCGCGGGATCGGCTGCTCTTGGCCGACGTTTTGGCGAATGTTTCCCGCTTAGTGGACGTCGAGACGGTCGCTCGCCAGACGACTGAAGCGCTGAGCGCCCGCATCGTCAGCGCGTGGACGGCGGCCGACGGCGAGCGGTCGGCGCATGTCGAGCTGCCCGACGAAATCTCGTCGCAGCTCCTTGCTGACGCGCAGAGCGGCGCGTGGCCGGCATCGCGCGGTCAGTTTGGAGCGTTGATTCGGCTCTTTGCACTCTGGCCACCGGCGCGTGCGCTCGTGTTCGGTCGCGCGCAGATCGCTGAGCTTGTGAAACAAGCCCCGGAGTCGGCGGCGCTTCGACGCGCCTCGATGGCCGGGGGGCTCCTGGTACTGGCCAAGCTCACCGAAGAAAGCGGTTTCGAGCACGGGCTCGCGCTCGCTTATCCGGCGCCGCGCTCGCGCCGGGTCGTACGCTGGGCGATCGGCCGTGCGCTGGAGAACGCGCGCCTGAGCTTGCAAGATCCGCTACTTGCGATGTGGGCCGGCGAGAGGCCCGACGCGATCATCGCTCCGCTGTCCGTGCTCGACGCCGAAGACCCCGAGCCACTGCATAGACTTGCGCTCGATCTGGCGTTGCGGGCCGAGCTCTTGGTCGAGCTCCACCTGGTTCCGTTTGGCGACGAGATCGTGCTGCTCGCGGTCGATCAGCTGGTCGTGGATGCGGTGTCCGCTGCCGGCGTCCACGAGGCCGTTCCCGAGCTGGTCCGGCGCTTTACCCAACGCGCGGCGCGCCCTCCGGAGGAGCTTGCAGTCTCGGCGTGTGCGATCGCAAGCAACCTCGATGCGATCGCGGAGATCGATGCGCCGGTGCTGCCCCGAGCCTGGCAACCCGCGGTGCGGGCGGCGGCTTCGCTCGTCCGCGCGTTGCTCCTCCGCCGCTGCCAGGCGTGCTTGAGCGACGTGCGCGGTTGGCCGGCGATCGCCGAAAACGAAGACACGATCGAGCTGCGCCGGCGAGACGCGGCGCGAGTCGCCGATGGCACGTGGCTAGACGCGAACGGCGTGATGCTCGGCGAGCGCCGGCGAGTGGTCCGACTGGTCTAAGAAATTTGGGGAGAAGAATACCGGTGGCCGCACGTCCGGACATCGGTTGGGGCCGGCGCGGCATTCTCGCAACTCGCAATCAGCAGTTCGAAGTGAATGAACTCGATAGCACCCGGGAATATTGATTGAATAGCCACTCTGAAAATCACAGACGAATGTGAGTAAAAATAGACTAGGTGGCTGCAAATGCGATTGACACCTTGCGCATCAAACAGCTAATCACTGAGAGTGTGGTGTTATTGACTATGAGAGGGGTAATAGGGCGCCGTGGCGGGTGAAGACGTTCTCGTGCGGCGTGCGAACTACGGGCTCGAGCTCGTGGACATGCTCACGGGAGCGGCTTTGCTGGGAGCGAGCGACGTCACCATCGTCAATCCGCCCGCCGGCCCGAACCAGCCGACCGCCTTCGTCGTCAATCGCTCGCGCTGGGTGTTCGAGAATCTGAACGGCAATGTCACGTTCGAGATAACGTCTGATTTCTATCTTTCCGAAAAAAAGACGACCGGTGCGATGCTTCCGGCCGTACCTCCCGCGGATCGGCCGGGCATCGTCGTCACGGTCGAGCTACGGCCACGCGCGGGTTATCCCTTCCCGCGCGCGCTGACGCGAGCCCAGGGAAGCGTGCGCTTGGACGCGACTGTGGATCCGACGCAGCGGCTCGTGCCCGACGCCACCGTGATCGTCACACCGGTGCATTCGGATCTGCCCCCGGTGCTAGGTCCGAACTTCGAGACGTTCACCGGGGCGGACGGCCAGTACGTGGTGTGGTTTCTGCCGGAGCCCACCCTCATGCCGCCCAACGCGACGAGCTTCGACGTCACGGCGCAAGCGATCGTCGACATCGCCGGCGTTCCAACGCCCGTCAGCGGCTCGATCATCGACCAGCCGCTCATTCCCCAGACCTTCAACGGTGCCGAGACGATCTATCTGCATCTCTGAGGCGCGCCGAAACGCGCGGACTCGCGAGCGACGGAGGAAAAGATGGCCGAGCTTTTGACCCCGGGCGTGTTCATTCAGGAAGTCGACTTCGGTCCGCAGCCGATCGAAGGCGTTTCGACCAGTACCGCGGGGTTCGTGGGCGAGACGCAGCGCGGGTTGGTGGAAGGTCCGCCGACTCTGGTCACGAGCTTTCCCGACTTTCAGCGCAAATTCGGCGGCTTCGTCAGCGGCAAAGTGCTCGCCTACGCGGTGCGCGGATTCTTCGACAACGGCGGCCGGCGAGCTTTCATCTCCCGCGTCGTTCAAGGAACTCCGGCGCCCGCGTCCAAGACGTTCACCAAGAGCGGCTACCGCGTCCAGCTGCTGGCGCTGTCTGCGGGCGCGACCACGACCGACCTGACGCTCTCGTCAGTGGTCGGGCTCACGACCGGAGCGGCCCAGCTCAGAATCTTTCGCCGTTCGGATGACACGATCGTCGGCGCCGCCCTCACCGTGAACAAGGTGAACGGCGCGATCGCCGTGGTGACGGTGAACAGCGTGCTCGATCCCACGGTGATCACCCCGGCCACCCACTATGCGCGCATCACGCCGGACGTCGCGGGAACGAACGTGCTCGAGGTGCTCGCGCGCGATCCCGGCGCATTCGGCAACGAGGTGAGCGTATTGGTCGACGCCCACTACGTGAACAACAGCAAGGTGATTTCCCACCCCGTGTTGCCGAGCGCGACGCTGGTGCTCAGCGCCGTGGATTTTCTGGAACTGGGCTCGAAGGTGCAGCTCGAAACGGCCAACGGCGCCAGCCGCGAAGTGGCGACGATCCAGGCGATCGACGCGACCACCAAAACGGTGACGCTGACCGCGACCGTCGCTACCGACTACGCGGGCGGAAAGCTGTTTCTGATCGGCTGGCGCACAGCGGTCAGTTTCGGCGGCGCCGTGGTCGAAACATTGAGTGGGCTCTCCAGCGTTCTCGATACCGGTGGCAACGCCAGCGCGTTCGCGGCGCAGGTGGCCGCGCGTTCGCAGTGGATCCGCATCGGTACCGGGGTCACGCCACCGACGCTCAGCCCCGCCTTGAACGGATTTCCGACCTTCGCGCTCGCTCAGCCGGTGCTGTTGAGCGGCGCGGGCAGCACCGGGACCGCCACCGCGGCGGACGTGATCGGCACCGACGTGCCGCCGCGCAAGGGACTCAAGGCGATCGAGGCCCAGGACGGCATCAACATCATCGCTGCACCGGGTTTCACCCAGGTCGCCGTGGTGAGTGAGCTGATCGCGCAGGCCGAGCGCCGCATGGATCGCTTCGCTGTTTTCGAGAGCTCGTTCGATCCCGCGGCGCCACCGCCGGAAGTGCCGGAGGTGCTCACCGAGCGCGCCAATTACAACTCGCGGTTCGGTGCCATGTATCACCCGTGGCTGCGCGTGCTGGATCCGTTGAGCGGTACCGACATCGCGCTGCCGCCGTCCGGCCACGTGCTCGGCGCCTACGCGCGCACCGACAACGACCGCGGCGTGTTCAAGGCCCCGGCCAATGTCGTGCTGCGCGGGATCACCGGGTTCACGCAGGACATCACCAACGGCGAGCAGGACCTGCTCAATCCGAACGGCGTCAACGTGCTCCGGCGCTTCGAAGGACTGGGGCTCGTGATCTGGGGCGCGCGCACGATCTCCGCCGAGTCACTATGGAAGTACGTCCCGGTGCGGCGCTTGTTCATCTTTCTCGAGCAATCGATCGTCAAGGGCACGCGCTTCGCGGTCTTCGAGCCGAACGATCTGCGCCTGTGGGCGCGGCTGCGCGACGCAGTCACCAACTTCCTGACGACGCAATGGCGCGCGGGCGCGCTGTTCGGGGCGCGGCCTGAAGAGGCGTTTTTCGTCAAAGTCGATGAGACGACGACGACTCAGGACGATCGCGACAACGGGCGCGTCAACATCATCGTCGGCATCGCGCCGGTGAAGCCCGCGGAGTTCATCGTGTTTCAGATTGGTCAGGCGCCTCAGAGCGTGATCATCGCCGAGCAGGGGTAGTTCAGTTTTCGAGCGTCGAAGGGAGCGTGGACCATGGCTGTGCCGAGAGAGGATCCGTACGCCGCATTCAGTTACCTGGTGGAAGTCGGCGGCATTCGCGCCGGAGGCTTCAACGAAGTCAGCGGGCTCGACGCGGAGATCGAGCCCATCGACTACAGGAACGGCGACGAAGATTTCGTGGCCAGAAAGCTGCCCGGGATCAAGAAGTTCCCGAACATCGTCCTGAAGCGCGGCATCATCGGTGAGCTCGACATGTTCGAGTGGTTTCGACTGGGCGCGCTCGGCACGGTCGACCGGCGCGAGGGAGCGGTGATCCTGCGCGACGAGCAGCGCAACGAGGTCATGCGCTGGAAGTTCGTGCGCGGCTGGGCCTGCAAGTACACGGGCCCGAGCCTGAAGAGCGATTCGAGCGCGGTCGCGATCGAGTCAGTCGAGATCTGTCACGAGGGATTGGAAGTCGTTTAGAGGCTACTTTGGCGTTACCTGGACTGTCGTTCGAGATCGTTCGCTCCTCCGGACCCCTGCTCGGGATCCGCGCGGATCGGACCGCGCTGATCGCGCTCACCGAACGCGGGCCGGAAGAGACGCCGACGCTCGTCCACAGTCACGACCAGTTCGGCGAGGTCTTCGGTTGCCCCGTCGACGGTATGCTGGGACCGCTCGCAGCCAAGGACTACTACGCCAATGGCGGCGAGGAGCTGCTCGTGACGCGCTTCCTCCCGCTGGAAGCGGCGGCAGCTACCGGCACGCTCTCGGTGGTGGGCGCGAGCGCGCCCGGCGTCGTGATCCAGGTGCGGGCCCGCGATCGCGGGGCGTTCGGCAACCGGATCGAAGTCAGCGCGATGCTCAGCGTGCGCAAACGGGGCAAGGGGGAAGCCGACAGCGCGACCAGCGTCAAGTTCGCAGGCGTGCTCGATCCGGTGTTTCTGACCTCCGACGAAAAGCTGCCGGCTCGCTTGCTTTCTCAGGGCGTCGAGCACTGGACGCGGCTGTTGACGATCACGGGTGCGGTGCCGGGCGACCAGATCGCAACGTTTGCGACAGGATCGCTCACGGCCGGCGATCCGGTCGTGGTCGAGCTTTTCGAACCGGTGTTCACGCTGCGGATCCGCGAGCCCGCGCGCGCCGACGTCTTCGTGCCGGGCCTGGACTTGCGCGATCTCGACGCGGCCGAGCAGCTGCTCGCTCCGACCGTCGTCCGGCTCGAATGGACCGAAACGACGTTCGCGGAGCTCCCGGATCCCGACGTCCGGATTCGCCTGGCCGGCGGTGACGACGGCATGGATGCCACGAACAGCGCCGCCGAGCTTCGCCGCTCCTTCGAGCGTGCGCTGGCGGCGCTCGAGCTGTCGGAGTTGCCGGACATCGTGATCGCGCCCGACCTCTGGAGCAGAACCTTTCGCAGCAAGGGCGTGGTCCGGCTGGCGTTCGGCGCCGCAACCGCGGTGGACTTGGCGGACCAGCTCGTGCTGAGCGCCGCACGCACGCAAGACCGCGTGGTCCTCGTCGATCCACCGCTGGGCGGGCCGGACGAGCTCCGGCCGTTTGGCGTGGGCGAGCTCGAAGCTTGGCGCGCCACCCGCGAGGCTTCACTCGGCGCTGCGCGCGACTTCGCGGCGACCTATACGCCGTGGTCGCGAATCGTCGCGGGGCCTGTGTTCAAAGGCGACGACACGCTGCTCGTGCCGCCTTCGGCGCAGGTGGCCGGTCAAATGGCGCTCACCTCGCGGACGCGAGGACCGTGGATTGCGACCGGCAACGTTGCGCTCGAAAACGCGGTCGCGCTCGATCAAACGCTTTCGGAACCGGCGCAAGAGCGGCTGCAGGACGTCGGTATCAACCCGCTCCGGATGTCGCTGCCGCGCGGCGCGACGATCCAGGGCGTGCGCTCGCTGTCGTGGCCGGACCGCAAGCCCTGGCGCTTCTTGTCCACGCGCCGGCTGTTCAACTTCCTGCGCCGTGCGCTGCGCCCGATCGGCCTGTCGTACGTGTTCGAGCCCAACGCGCCGCAAACCTGGATCCAGCTGCGGCGCGATATCGAGCGGCTGCTGCGCGACCTGTTCGCGAACGGAGCGCTCGCCGGCTCTCGCCCGCAGGACGCGTTCTTCGTCAAGGTCGACGACGCGCTCAATCCCGAGCCGGCGCGCGAGAACGGCGTGCTCACCGCGCAGATCGGCGTCGCGCCGGCGTTCCCGCTCGAGTTCCTGCACGTGCGGCTGATCGTGGCGGGCGGCATCGCGACCGTCGCCGAGGAGCCGATCACGCCATGATCTTCGTGCCGCTCGAGCCGTCGAATCCGCTGCCCGGTTTCAACTTCGCCGTCACCTTCGCCGAGTCGCTGGAAGTGGCCGGCGCGATCGCCGCCGGCGGCGTCAAGCAGATGCTCGCGGGGTTTCAGGAGATCAGCGGGCTCGAAGCCACGCTCGAGATCCACGAATACAAGGAGGGAGGGCGCAACGACTTTACGCACAAGTTCGCGACCAACGTCAATTTCGGAAACGTCACGTTCAAGCGCGGTGTCGCGCTCACGCCGGATCTGTGGACCTGGTTCGATCAGGTGCGGCGCGGCAGCTTCGGAGCGCGCCGGTCGATCATGATCGCGCAGCTCGACTACGAGCGCGAAGCCGCGCTGGTCTGGTACGTGTCGCGCGCGCTGCCGGCCAAGTTCACGGGGCCGAGCTGGAACGCGGGGCAGAGCAGCGTCGCGATCGAGTCGCTGGAGATCGCGCACGAGGGCCTCGAGCTCGTACCCGGAGCCGAATTCGGCGCCACCGGTGCAGGCGCGTGAAGGAGAACTCATGCCGCTCGTGATCGAAGAGCTTTCGACCAGCCTCGAGATTCAGGACGAAGTCGCGATCAAGAAGCTCGTCCGCGAGGAGGTGCGGCGCCAGCTCGCGGAGCAGCGTTCCGGACGAGCTCCGGCGGACGACGTCGACCCGAGCGACCCCGCGGCGGGCGGCACGCCGAACGAGGGCGGGTGAGGCGATGAGCGCGATCGAGCGCGAGCTCGCCAAGCTCACGATCGTCGTGCTGCCGACGATCAACGGTCGCGAACGGCCCGACGTCCAGGGCTTCAACGAGGGCCGGCTCGAAGTGCTCTTCAACCCCACCGAGTACTCGATCGACCGCGAGACCAACTTCGCCGAGGTCGCGATCCCGGGGCTCGATTCGCCGGTGCTCCAGTACGTTCGCGGCGGCGGCGACAAGATGAGCTTCGAGCTCTTCCTCGACGTGACGGACCGCATGGCCGACGGCCAGGTCGTCACCGACGACAGCGTGCGAGAGCTCTTCGTCAAGCCACTCGAGCGGCTGATGCTGCAGCACGAAAGGCTGCACGCACCGCCGCCCGTGATGATCCTCTGGGGCAAGGAAGTGGTGATGCAGAGCGCGGTCGCCACCTCGCTCTCGGTCAAATACACGCTGTTCGACACCGGGGGGCGTCCGGTGCGCGCGACCGCCACGCTCACCCTGCGCGAGCACCGCAGCGCGGCGGCGCAGCTCGCCGATACCCGGCTCGCGAGCCCCGACGAGACCAACGTCGCGATCGTGCGCGCGGGGGACACGCTGCCGGCGATCGCCTTTCGCGAGTACGGCGATGCCGCCCAGTGGCGGCCGATCGCCGAAGCCAACGGCCGTGCCAATCCGCTGGCGCTGGTGCCGGGCGAGTCGCTGGTGGTGCCCAAGATCTTCTGACGAGGTGAACGTGGAAGTTTCGCCGCTACAGATCAAAGACGGCATCGATACCCTGGTCGATCGCTTCGTCCCGCGCTTCGAGGTGTTTTTTGCCAAACCGGCGCCGTTCACCGAACCCGGCGCGGGGCCCGCGGAACCTCCGCGCGATCCCGTGCAAGCGCTCGCCGACGAAAAGGAGCGGCTCGACGGGCTGATCTTTCTGGCCTCCGGAGCGCCCGGTGCGCCGCCGCCGACGCTGTCGCAGCTCTTACCGCTCGCTGGGCCGTGGGGCGACAAGAAGGATCAACACACGGACGACATCATCTCGCTCGAGTTCACCGAGAGCATCGAAAAAAATCAGCTCGCCCAGCTGCGGATCGAGGTTTTGAACGTCTACGACTTCCAGCGAAAGTTCTATCGCTACACCGATATCCCGCCCAATCTCTGCGTCGACAAGACGGGCGTCTTTCCGCTGCTCGATTACGGCGACACGCTGGCGATCCGCCTCGGCTACGGCGCGAACCTCGACTGGGTGTTCGACGGCATCGTCGAAAAGCTCGAGGTCGATTTTCCGGCCGACGGCGAGCCCAAGCTGTCGATCACGGCGGTCGATCGGCGGCAGCTCCTGCGCAGCAAGAAGAAGCTCAAGAAGAGCTCGTTCGGCGGTGCCAGCGAGGAGCTCGTGGTGGCTCAGATCGCGCAGGAAGTGGGGCTCGCGGTGGCCGCTCCCGAGGGCCAGCTCACCAAGAGCCCGAAGGGAGTGAAGAAGAACAAGCCAAAGGACCAGGACGCGCTCCAGTACATCACCGATCGTGCGAACAAGGCGAACCTCGAGCTGCTGTGCTTCGGCAAGACGATTTTCGTTTTCCAACCTGCGGACAAGGCGGCGAGCGCCCTGCGCTACGAGTACCGGCGCGGGCTGCTCTCGTTCAAACCCACCTTCAACGGCGCGGGCAAACCGACGCGGGTCAGAGTCGAGTCGCGCAACCCGACCACCGGTGAAACGTTCAAAGTCGAGGTGGGCACCGAGACGCTGGCGGCCGAAGGTCTGATTCCGCCGTCGCCGGAGGGCACCGCGACGGACAAGATCACCAAGAGCGGCCAAGCCGGCGATCGCGTCGAGGTAGTCACGACGTTTCTCGCGCAAACCGCCGACGACGCCAAGCGCATCGCGATCGGAATCCTCAAGAAGAACCTCGATCAGACGCTGACCGTCACCGGCAACGTGCTCGGCGACCCGCGGATCCGCGCCCGAGAAACGCTGCGGATCGACGGTGTCGGGCGCTTCGACGGCTTTTACTACGTGACCAGCGCGACGCACCGCATCGGATCGAACGGTTATCAGACTCAGTTCAACGCCCGCCGCAACAGCGCGCTCAACGAGCGCGGCGCGGCGCCCACTTGCCGGACGTCGTGAGCGATGAGGACCGGCGAGCTCTACCAGCGTTACTACGGCGTCTATCTCGCGAAGGTCGTCGACGTCGACGACCCCGAGCAGCTCGGCCGGATCCGCGTCGAGTCCGACCAGTTCGAAGATGCCGACGACGACGTGCTCTGGGCGAGCGTCGCTCGGCCCGCGGCGGGCGACCGCACCGGCGTCTTTTTCACGCCCAAGGTCGGCGATCAGGTCATCCTCGGCTACCTGGTGGGCGACGTGGCCGAGCCGATCGTGCTCGGTTACGCGCATTCCGATCAGCGCCGGCGCGCCGACCAGGTCGACACGCGAAAACACGGGATCGTGACCGGCATCGGCAGCGTGGTCTTCGACGAGCAGGGGCGTACGATCACCGTCACTTTCGACGGACCGCTGGCGTCCTCGATCAAGCTCGGTGACGAGGGGCTCACGATCGACTCGAAGGGCGTCGTGACCATCACCGGATCGGCGATCGTGCTGAACGGGGTTCCGGCGGTGCGGGTCAACGGCGCGCTGAGCCTCGGTCCGCCCGTGCCGACGCCGGGATTTCCGCCGCTGCCTCCGGTGCCGGACCCGATATCGCTCGATTTCGGCGGCGCTTTCGTGACGGTCAAAGGCTCGCCTTCGCTGACGTTCGATTCGCCCCGGGTCGAGTTCAAGAGCCCGCTCGACTTCTGCGTCAACCTGCGCAGCGTCGTTCTGATCAATCCCGCGACGGCGATCCCACCGCCCTTCGCCGGCGTCTTCGACAAGACGCTGTGCATTCCGGGGCCGCCATGAAGGCGCACGTGTTCCTCGGTCGCGGTCTCTTCTTTCCGTTCCGCCCGGGAGTCGACGGCCGTTTCGCCTTCGTCGAAGGCGAGGACGTGGTGGCGCAATCGATCAAGTTGATTCTGTCGACCGCGCTCGGCGAGCGCCAGATGCGCTTCGACTTCGGCAGCGATCTACCGCGCCTGATCTTTTCGCCGATCACCAGCTCGACCCTGGTCGAGATCGAAGAAGCGGCGCGGGTCGCGCTGCGTGACTGGGAGCGGCGGATCGTCGTGCGCAACGTGAGCGCGGTCCCCGATCCGGACCTCGAGTCCAAAGTGAACCTGACGATCACGTACGACATCCCCCAGACCAACACGCGCGGAAATATCGTGTTTCCTTTTTACCTGCAGGGAGCCTGAGGATGCCGCTCGTCCCGCCGAACCTCGATACGCGAACGTTCGAAGAGCTCGTCACCGAAGTTCGGCGCCGCATTCCCACCGCCACTCCGGAGTGGACGGACCTGAACGAGAGCGATCCGGGGATAACGCTCGCCGAGCTGTTCGCGTTCATGAGCGAACAGCTGCTTTTCCAGATCAATCAAGTTCCGGCCAAGGGACTCATCACGTTCCTCAAGATGGTCGGCGCCGAGCTCCACCCGGCGACTCCCGCGGTCGCCGACGTGACGCTGATACCGCTCAATCCGGCCACCAATCCGACCGAGCTCACCATCGACCTGAGCCCCGCCACTCGCGTGGAGACGAGCGGGCCGCCGCCGGGAGAGAAAAACGCGATCGTCTTCGAGACTGCGCGGCCCATCACCGTGCTCAATGGCGAGCTCGTGGATCTGGTTTCCCGCGACTGCAACCTCGAGTTCATTTCCCAGAAGAACGCCAACGAGTCGCCGACCGAGCCGTTCAAACCCTTCGGTACGGCCGACGACACCGCCGATCAATTCTATCTGGTCTTTCAATTGAGCCTGCCCGGCGCCACCTGGCCCGAGGGAACCTTTCGGCTTCGCGTCAACCTGAAGGACTCGAAAGACGTCGGCGAACCGCCGGTCGATCCGACCACTCCTGTCGCGGACGTCGAGCCGCGCATCCGCTGGGCGATCGCAACGGGCACGCAGACGAATCTCGACGGGACGAAAAGCCTCACGTTCGCCGACTTCGAAGGCGTCGAGGATTCGACCCACGAGTTTACGCGCAGCGGTTATCTCTTGCTCCATTTCGACGATCAGACCGCGCCGGCGTTCTTCCGCGCTCCCGACGAGACCGCGCTCGAGCCGGAATTTTTCCGCGGGTTCTTCGTGCTGCGCGCCGAAGTCGCCCGCCCCGATGCGTACGAGAACGAGGGCCCGCCCGAGCTCAACACGATCCGCCTGAACACGGTGCCGGCGAGCGCCGTGCAAACGGTGAGAAACGAGTTCCCGGGCGGCTCGTCGGGGCTCCCGTTCCAGCGCTTTCAGCTCGCGAACGCGCCGGTGGTTCCCGAGAGCACGGTGGTCGTGATCGACGAGTCGTCCGAGGGCGGCGGAGCGACCGAGACCTGGACCGAGACAGATGATCTGTTTGCCGCCGACGGCAACGATCGCGTCTACGAGCTCTTTCCCGCGACCGGAGAGATCCTGTTCGGCGACGGTGTGTTCGGCAAGATTCCGCCGCCCGACGACGGCAGCTCGCCGAATGGCAACATCACGGTTCAGAGCTATCAATTCGGTGGCGGCTTCGCGGGCAATGTGGGCGCCGGGACGCTCACCAACGTCACCGTGATCGACCCCGGCGTGACGACGACGTTCGACGCCACCAACGTCTTGCCTGCGGCCGGCGGCGCCGACGAAGAGCCGGTGGCGCTCGGTGTCGCCCGCGCGCCCGCCGTCGTGCGTTCCCGCTTCCGCGCCGTGACCAAGACCGATTTCGAGGCGCTCGCGCGCGAAACGCCGCTGGTGCGCGTGGCGCGCGCCTTCGCTCTGGCGAACTCGCGCCCGAGCTGCGGGATCGGCGCTTCTCCGGGCTCGGTGACGGTGATCCTGGTTCCATTCGCGCGCTTCGAGGATTCGATTCACACGCCGATCCCGCTGCCGCCGCACGTGGCCGCCGCGGTGCTTCGCTACCTCGACGGCCGCCGGCTGATCACCACCGAAGTGTTCACGGCTCCCGCGGTGTTTCGCCAGGTGACGGTCGAAGCTCGGATTCAGGTCGAGCCGCGAGCCAGCGTTGCCGCCACGCGAGCAGCGGTGATCGCCGAGCTCGAGCGCTTCTTCCACGCGCTGGTCGGCGGCGACGACGGCGAGGGCTGGCCGTTCGGCGGCACGATCTTCTTTTCGCGCGTGTTCGAGCGGATCGTGAACGTGCCTGGCGTGGCGCGCGCGGACGAAGTCTTGATCGGGCTCGAGGACGGCCCGCGCATCGAGTGCGAGGACCTGCGGATCAATCGCGGCGAGCTCCTGTTCTCCGGCCAGCACGTGGTGCGAGCCAGCGCCGCGGTGCTGGCGAGGGGCGGCGCATGACGCCGTTGCGCAAGACCGTGCGCCTGCCCGATCTCGAGGATCGGACCGGCTTCGGCGTCGTGCCGAAACCGGCGACCGGCTGGTTCGCGCTCGGGGCGCATCCCAACGTTTCTGTGCCGACGCTGGAGCAAGCGCGCCGGTGCGCACGCGTTCCCGGCTCGGAGCTCGACGCCTGCGAAGCGCGCGTGATCGCGTTCGATCCGCCGACCGGGATCGCGATCGTCGATCTCGGCCCGGACGGCGTCCTGGTATTCACTGCCCAGATCACGCCGGCGTTTCCGGTAGAGCAGACGCCAGAGCTCGTGATTCGCGCAACCAGCGGCGACTTCGAGCAAACCGTGACCGGCGAGGTGCTCGGCGCTTGTCGCGATCGCCTGCGCTTCGTCTGGGAAGTGCCCGACGAGCTCGGCGACGCGACTTTCGAAGTCTTCGTGGTCGGATTCGAGCGCGACAGCGTGACAATCGGGCTTTTTCTCGATGCGCCGCCGCCGCCGACCGATCGGCCCGACCCATGCGCGATCACGCTGACGCCGGGCACGCGGCGCGCGGGCATCTCGGTAGAGAGCGCTCCAAGCGAGTTTCCGGCTCCGCCGCTCCTGACCGTGGACGCGAGCGGCTGCGTGCTCGAAGCGTGGTCGGTGAGCGAGCGCGGTCTGGTGCTCGTGCCGAAGGCGGCGAACCGCGTCGATCTACAACTCAGCTGCCGGGGCGGGATCATCGCGTCGATCGAGCTCGAGCCGTCGATCCGGGACGCGATCTTCTGGCCGGGCCTCGCGGGTGGGTCCGAAGTGATCGCGGTGCTCACGCCGACCGAAGTGCACCTGTTCGATCTCCAGGGATGCCCGGTATCGCCCTCACCGCTGGTCACCGGTCTCGACGACGCGATCGCCCTGGGTCTGACCGAGGAAGGTTTTCTACTGGTGATCCAGCGCGGCACCGGCAACGTGCACGTGTTCCGGCGCGACGGCAGCGAAGTCCAGGCTCCGGCGAGCTTCGACGGGCGCGGTTTCTACGCACGGCATCGCAACGCGTCGATCGTGTTCGACCTCGAGCTCTGCGCTTACTTGCTCGATCCGTCGAAAGCGGGCGACGGCTGCTGCGTCGGCGAACGCAGGCCGTTGACCGACGAGGAATCACTGTTTTTTCGTTTGATCGATGATCTGTCGGACCTGCGGAGGCGCGTCGCCTTTCCGGCCTCGGGCGCGGTGATCATCGGTCCCGCCGAGCCCGAGGATCCGCTCGACGCCGGCCGGCCCGGCACACAATGGCACCGGATTCTCGTGTTCGGCGAGATCCCGGAGGGCTGCGCGATCCGGATTGAAACGCGCGCATTCGACGACATCGTCGGCGGTGATCCTCTGGTTCCGGACGGCTGGTCGGAACCGGTGCTGCTCGCGAGCCCTTCGTCGGCGGTGCCAGTGCGCTCTCCTGGCGACACGCGCACCGCTACCGCCGATGCTCTGGTTCTGGCGTCACCAGGCCGTTTCCTCTGGATGCGGCTCACGCTGCTGAGCAACGGGCGCGCCACTCCGCGCATCACCGAGCTCGAGCTCGAGCTGCCGCGCATCGGTATCGGACGCTTTCTGCCCGAAGTGTTTCAGAACTCGACTCCCGCCGACGACTTTCTGCGGCGCTGGCTCGCGCTGTTCGAGAACACGGCTTTCGACGGCGTCGCCCAGCGCATGGACGAGTACGCGGAGCTGTTCGATCCGCGTACCGCACCGGAGCTGATGCTGCCGTTCTTGGCGGAGTGGCTTCAGATCCTCGATCTCGCGCGACTTCGTGCCAATCCGAACGCGTTCCGGCGCGTGCTCGCGCGCGCGGCCGAGCTCGCCCGGACGCGCGGCACGGTGGACGGCCTGCGCCTGGCGATCCGGCTCTATCTCGAGATCGACGCGCTGATCGTCGAAAACTTCAAGCGCCGCTCCGGCTTCATCCTCGGTTGTGGAACCACGATCGACGATCTGACTGGCCCCGTGCTCGGCTGCCAGACAGCGCTCAGCGCCGAGCCGCCGCCGACCGTGCTCGGCGACGAACCGCGGCTCGGGTGCTCGTTCCTGCTCGATTGCGATGACCGTACGGGAACCACCGCTCATCATTTCGACGTCCTGGTGCCGGCGCGCAAGCTCTGCTCGGACGAGGACCTCGCGTTGCTCGAGCTGGTGGTCGAGACCGAGAAACCGGCGCACACCACGTTCGCGATCAAACCCACCGGCGGGGCGGGATGGGTGCTCGGCGTTCAATCGATCCTCGGCCAGGAGATTCGCGAGGACTTCGATCGCAACAAGCTCGAGCCGGAAACTTACGGCTTCGCGCTGCTCAACGGTCCGGGACGGCCGAAGCCGATCGGTTTCGGCTTCGCGCTCGGACACGACTCACGGCTCTCCGCCGCGGAGGGCCAGCCCGGATTCCGTCTGAACGCAAGGGTGGGAAGCATCACGCTCGGCGCTTGAAGCGCGCGACACGAGCACACGGAGACGACCATGGCGACCCCGACGACTCCCCTGACCGAAAACGGTTTCAAGCTCTTTCCCGAAACCAACTCGCTGTCTCGACTGCGCTACTTCTTCGGCCAGCTGCTCACGCAGCGCGATCTCTCGGCCGAGCAGAGTTATCACTTGCGCCTGCAGCGGCTGATGCAGCGCGAGTCGTTCGGCACCGGCACGGTGGCCGGGCTGCGCGTGTCGCGGACGAAGAACGGCACCACGCCGATCACGGCTCCGGCGCGCTCGGTGTTCGTGCTGCCGGGTCTGGCACTCGATCCCGACGGCAGGGAGCTGATTCTCGAAAAAGAAGAATGCCTGACGGTTGCCGACCCCGCGCTCGTGCCGACGCCGGTGGATTTCCCCGGGCCACCCGCGGAAAAGGATGAGCTCGCAGATGAGGTGGCCGAACGCTTCGGACACGAGTTCGGTGAAAACGATCTCGATGCGCTCGTGGACGCCCTCACCGAGTGCGGGCTCATGTCGGAAGAAGAGCGCGAGACCTATCGCGCTACCGACGACGCGACGGCGATTGCGGTGATCATGGAGCATCTAGCGAACATTCCCCAGACCACCCCCACGCTCGAGCCGCCGCAGATTCTTCGAGATTGGCTGTTCGAGCAGCTGATAGGCGTCACTTTCGTGGGTCTTCGCTACCGGGAAATCGGCGCCGAGCCGTCACCGGCGGTGCTCGACGCTTCGTGCTGCGGGGACGTCACCTGTTTCCCGTCACGCACGCAGCAGGGCGTTTTCATCGTGACCAGCCTGGAGCCCTTTCCGGAAGTCCCCGATCCTTTCGAAGCCTACAAGCTGTGTCTGGACGAGAGGTTCTTCTTCGAGATGGATCAGGGCGGCGGGGAAGGGGATCCGAATCAGGTCTCGTGCGAGCAGGCCGTTTGCGAATGCCTGCTGGACGGCTGGCGCGGCTTGCCTCCGGTCGACGGCGGGTGCGGGCAAGAGCAATTCCCGATCGTCTGTCTAGCGCGGATCTGCTGGAGTAAATTCCAACAACCAGGCGATCCTCCGCCGGATCCGATCCTCGAGGTCGACAACTGCAGCTGCCGCGCGCTGGCGCCGGGCGGCCCGATGCTGCGGGCGCTCACCGAATCACTCACCGGATGTGCGCAGCCCAACGTGCTCGCGCCTCGCTTGGTGAAGATCGAGCCCGCCGACGGCGCCGTGCTCAGTCCCAGTGACACGGTGGGGACGACCGAGGCTCCGTTTGCGATCCGGATCACGGGCAATGCAGACATCGAGGAGGAGTCGGGAGACCCGCTGCAGGGGTGGGAGCTCTTTCACTATGCGTTCGAGGGCGCCGACAATCCCGACGTTTTCATCCAGCCGAATGGCCCGAACGGCAGCGTGTCGACGTTCGTGGGGGACGACACGGAGCTGCGGATCGAGTTCGTGGGTGGGGAGTGGCCCGAAGGGACTTACGTCTGGCGCCTACCCAACGGCGAGGCCGACGCAGTCCTGAACGATCCGCTCGTGCTCGCGGCGGACTCCGGTGATGAACAGCAGCTCGACGGCGAGCCCAATCCACCGAACGCCGTCCCGTCCGGCAACGGTCTCGCGGGCGGCGCTTTCGAGGCTCGCTTCGTGGTCAAGAGCGGAGGCTGAACGGTGCACGGCTCGAACCGGGAGAACCCACGATGGCCGTAGCGAACATCGCCTGCTCTTGCGGATGCAGCCCGTGCGTCTGCGCCACGCCTCCGATCGGCCTCGGCTGCGTCGCCGACTTCTGCGTGCCGCGCCCGTGCTTCTTCAACGGCCAGCTCGTCACCGCCGACGACCTGAACGCGATGATGACCTACTTCCGCACCAAAGAGGCGATCCTCGCCAAGCTGGTCGCGGGCTGGGGCGTCATGGGCGGCATGCGCCTCGGTTCGGCTGGCACTCCGGCGCTTCACTTGCTCTCGACCGGCAACGCGGCCACGGATGCGCTGCTCGCGCCGCTCCTGCCAAACCCTCAGATCGTCGCCGGACCGATCATCCAGGTGAGCGCCGGCGCGGCGATCGACAACGCCGGGCGCATCCTCTCCCTCTGTGCCGCGCGCAACATCGACGTGCTCGAGCTCTCCAAAGGCCTCGGCGTTCCTCAGCGCACAGGAACCTGCGAGGATTTCTTCGGCGACGGCTTCTGCGAGCTGCCGATCCTCGCCGAAGCCGGGGGCACGATCACCGGTGCTGCGTTCTGGGTCGTCGCCGAACACGTCGAAACTCCGTCGCGCCCGGTTCCACAGTTCGCGGGCGGCGGCGCATGCGACCCCGATCCCGGCTGTGACTTCAGCCGCAAGCTCGAAGAGGTGCGGATCCGGCTCGTACCTGATCTGCCGCTCCTCTACTTCTTGCACGGCTGCCTCGAGCCGGTGCCGGTCCCGTTCTTCGACGAGCTGATCGCGCTGCTCGGCGTGGGCGGTCTCGAGATCGACACCGCGATGGTCAGCTCGATGGCAAGCTCGATGGTCACGCCGGAGATGCTCTCGACTCTGTCGAGCCAGGTCACCGGTTTCTCCGGACCCACCGCCAACGACGCCATGGTGCAGCTCTTCAACTGCGTGGGCTTTCGAGTCATCCCGTCGCTGTTCGAGCTTTTGAACCGGATCGCGCTCGAAACGTGCTGCTCGAAACCCGCGGTCGTGCTCGGGCGCGTCGTGCTCGCCACCGAGGTGCCCGAGGCCATCCAGGACGAGCTCGGCGTTCACTCGCATTACGTCTTCATCGACGACGCCTTTCCCTACCGACGCCTGGTGCCGAACGGCGCAATGAACCAAACCGTGATTCTGATTCTGATCATTTTGATCCTCTGCGCAGGGCTCGAGGGAGGAGGCGGCGAATGACGATGGCACCGGTTCGGCCGATTTTTCAAAACGGCCAGCGGCTCACCGCCGAGCGGCTGACCGAAGCGCTCGAGTTTCTGCGCACCATGATCCGACGCATCCTGCTCGCGCCGCTCAGCGCGGGTGTCGCCGCGGGTTTCGAGTTCGACCCGCCGCTCGGCCAGCGCGCGACCGTGCTCGAAATGACGCCGGGCCTCGCGATCGACGGCAAGGGCCGGCTGCTCATCGTTCCGGAGGCGCACCGCTTCACGGCTGCCGAAATCGCCGCGGCCGCCGGCATCGGTACCCCGAGCGACGGCGTGATCGTGCGCGTTTGCCTCGCGCTCGACGACAGCTCGCTCGACACCGATCCGTGCGCACCGCACCGGCCGCTCGAGATCGAAGAGGCGACGAAGTTCTTGTTCATCAGGGAGACGCTGAGTTCCGCCGCGGCCCAGTTTTTCGCCCAGTTCAACGAGCCGAACTGCGTCGATGCCTGGGCGGATCTCGACCTGCCCGGACCGAGCAATGACGCCTGCTGCGTGACGCTCGGGCACGTGTTCTTCAAGAACGCGACCGAGTTCGAGGCGACGTGTTTCTTTCGGCAGGGCGTGTCGCCGCGCTTCAACGTGATTCGCAACACCAACGGCGTGCCGTCGATCGTGATGGGAGAAGCGAGGATCGACCTCGCTGGGCTCGGGTTTCCGGGGCAGCCGGTGCTCGAGGAATCGGGGGTGGGGATTCCGGTGACGACGATCTTCGGGCCGAAGCCGGTGGCGTTCACGGGGCCCGCGTTGTTCACGATCGCGGGGGGCTCGCTGGTGCAAGCGACCCATGTGGGTCCGTTCGGCGTGCCGTTTTCGGCAGGTAGCTTCGCTGCCGGTGGCGATCCGCGGATGTTTCTGTTTCCGGGTGGAGCGGGGACGCTGAACGCCGACAACACTTCCGAGCTCGGCGCGGGGCTCGCTGGCATCGCTGCGGTCCCGTGCGCGCTCAAGCCCGGATCAGCGACGGTGGATCGCGCAGGAATTCCGTTGGCAGTCGCGGACAACGGCCCCGGTCCGGTAGTTCAGGTCGAGGTGGCGACGAATCCGTCGAGTGACGCGGTGATCGGAATTAGCGCGGGACCGCAATTCATCCCCTTCGGGGGTAGCGTACTCGTCGCGCCGGTGGCGGTGGCTGGCATTGTGAAGGCGCGCATCAACCACTCCGGGGCTGTGCTCCCCGGAACGGCGCTTACCGTGGATAGCACCCCTGGTTTCCTGAGAGCCGCCAGTCCGGGAGAAGTGGTTGTGGCCCGCACGGCGCAAAACATCCTGTTCGGACCAGGGCCCACCGACCTTTTCGTCTGGGCCGTGCACCTTGGTTCGAAGCAACCCTGAGCGGAGCGAGACGAGATGGCCGCGAACGGCGATAACTCACTAACAGTGGACGTGGCTCTGGCAAGCGCTGCGGCACGTGCTGATGCGGCAGATGCAATCCTGGTAGAGCGAATACTCCGATCCTGCGTTCTGAAACTCCATCATGCAATTGCTGGCGACACAGGCGTTCTTCTGCTCCGTAGTCATCGCCCCGGAACAGTGGGTGAGAAAACAGATTCGAGCGGTGTCACAAGCCGAGCCTGCCATGCAGTCCTTGATCAGGTTGCAGCACTGTGCCTGGACGCAAGGATTGCAGCTCGAGTCGGCGATCGACCACTGGCAGCTGGCTCCCGACCCGCCGGTTCCGCCGGTGCCGGCCCCGCCTGTCGTTCCACCCACCCCGCTGGTCCCACTGATGCCTCCGGTCGCGCCGCCACCGCCCGCCCCTGCGGATCCACCCGCGCCGACGGCGCCAGCAGTGCCGCCGACGCCATTAGCCCCTCCGCTGCTCGCCGTCCCCGCGGCACCGGAGCTTCCCGCGGAAGTGCCAGCGACCCCAGCACGACCCCCGCCGTCCAATCCTGCGTCTTGTTCGCCCTTGTTGATGACGGTCGACGTCGACGAGCACCCCGCGGATCCGACGTGCATGGCAATCGCCATTGCGAGGCTAGCGAGACATGCACGTCTGCGAAACCTGGTTGCTCGAGTGACCGAAACGCGGTGCTTCGACATCTGCCCCAACTCTTCGCAGCGTATCCGAGCGTCCTCCAGTCA
>Ga0111538_10002863_pt1 | contig 24199 bp, 17 predicted proteins | sample SoiMethybrSBSTD1_FD_79669 | JGI IMG/M metagenome (GOLD analysis project Ga0111538, IMG submission 79669) | Bulk soil microbial communities from a Populus tree surrounding site in Tennessee, USA - Soil MetaG P. TD hybrid SBSTD1 (version 2)... | ecosystem: Environmental > Terrestrial > Soil >...
ACCCGGAGTCGCAGAGGCTCGACCAGGCGCTGCCGTTCCAGACCAAGAGCTCGTTGGTCGGCAGGTAGGTATTGCCGTCGTAAACCAGTCCGCCGAACAACGCGACGCCGTCGCCGTACCCCGCCATAGCATGGCCGAAGCGCCCCGCCGTCGGGCCCGAGCCTTGCGCGCACGTCGCAGGGGCGGATAGCGACGTCCAGGTGCTGGTCCCGGCGTTGTATCCCCAGGTGTCGCAGTAGACGTTGGTAAGGCTGAACCCGCCGAACAGGATCGCGACGCCGAGGCCCGGCGCGTAGGCGAAACCGGCGCTACTGCGGGCACCGGGGCCGTTGCAGCCGTTTCCGGCGCAGCGCGCCCACCCGTCGCCGCCGTAGCTCCAGGTATCGGCGACTTCCGTGCCTGTCGCATTGCCACCGAACAGAATCGAGCGGTTAGCACCGGCGTCGAAAGTGAATGCGTGCTGAAAGCGAGCGCTCGGCCCGTCCGCGGACGTGCGGTCTTGAAAGACCGAGTAGATTGTCGACGCTTGCGCCGGGGCAGTGCTCAGGGTGTCTGCTCTAGCGGACAGGGGTGGCGACGGCGCCTCTTTTGCGGAGCATCCACACGCCGCGATCAGTCCGAGCCAGATGCCCAGGCGCAGCGCGCGTGAGGCCCGTGTGCCGAGCTCGTTTTCGCACACTGCCTCGACCATCCGCATGGATTCTGCCTCCTCGTAGGGTTTCGTGAATGTTCGTTTTTCGCGGAGATTCCGCGGCAAAGCTACGGAAGCTTGGCGGCGTCGACACAGGCCACGCCGTTGAGCCTGCCGGCCCCGACCTCGGGCGAGGCCGGCGGGGGATGACTGACGTTCGCGCCCGCAGTCATGCGCGCCTTGAGCACCTGAGGTGACAGCGCGGTATTGATCGATCGCATCAATGCAGCGACTCCGCCGGCGTGGGCTGCTGCAAACGACGTGCCGGTACCATAGCCGTAAGTGGCCGCGCCGGTGGTCGACCAGACGTTGACGCCGGGCGCCACCAGCGAAACGTCCGGCCCGTACAGCGACCCGCCCGGGAAAGTCGGATCGACCCAGCGTGCATCTCCTGCTGCGTTGCAGGCGCCCACGACCACGGTACCGGTGAGATCGCTCGGGACCGGCATCGGAATCGTCGGGCCGTCTTCGGGATCGGTCGGGTCGTAGTTTCCGGAAGGCGTGATCACGAGCAGATTGCCGCCACCCGCCGCCATCGAGGTGGCCGTGGAGAGCGCGGCGGAAAACTGTTCGGCTTCACCGAGGAAGGCAGGGCACCAAGCGGCGTCGCAGTAGAGCCTCAGCATGTCGAGCCCCATCAACACCACGCCTTTGCCCCCGGCCAGATTCGCGGCCGCGTAGGCGAGCGCGTTGCGGATATGGAGCAGCGTCACGCAGCGCAGACTCACCAGCTGGATCACCCCGGGACCAGCGACGCCCGTGATGCCCGCGATGCCACCGGTGGCCCAGGTGGCGCAGGCGGTGCCCGCCATCTGGGTGCCGTGCGGATTACCGCCGATCGGCGTGCTTCCGCTCAAGTAGGTGCCGGGGCCGGTCGGGCAGTCGATCAGCCGGCTCCGCCCATCGACGATGACGTCCGCGCTCGGATACACGCCGCAATCGATCAGAAACACCGAGACCTGCTGCAGCGGATGCGGGGGGACGTTCCATGCTTGCACGCTGCTCCACATCGCTTCGGCCGAGATCAGATTGAAGTTCGGCCGCTGGTTGCCGTACGTGCCGGTAGTGAGCTCGGGCGGCACCGCCGCAACCGGAAGCACGAGCGGCACCGGCCGGAAGGTGAGCCGGGCTCGACCCTGGACGATCTTGCGAAACTTCACCGCGAGCTCGTACATGTCGCCCGGTTCGCGCACGCGAGCCTCGTGCCAGGGTCCCTTGCCGCGGTCGATCTTGAGCAGATCGTCGAGGCTCTTGCGCAGGGCTTCGACGTCCTCGCAGTCGGCATTGAACATCACGCCGACGTGCCATGGGTCGACGCCGTAGCGCTGCCGGCTTTTTGGCCGGCGTGCCACGCGGTACACGTGCGAGGTCGCGACCTCGATGCCGAGCTTGTGGAGCGCGGCTTTGAGCAGCTCGCCTCGATAAGCAGCGCCGGGGCCGTACAACCAGATCTGCCCGTCGGTCTGCGTGAGCGTCGGGTGTGGGTGAGCGTGATGTTTACCCCTGCACCCCGGACCGAGCCGGAGCTCTTGCCGGAGCACGAGCGTCCCGTCCGCTTCGAGGTCGCAATCGTCGAGCGTGATCCTCAGGTCTTGCTGGATCCTGAGGCTCCTACTGTGCCGCGACCCGTGATGACCGGCGTACAAGAGTTCGGGTCGGTCCAGATCGAGCCCGAGCTTCTGCGCTTCGGCGACGACGCGCGCGGTGTGCTCCACTTTCGGCGAATCGGGCACGACGAACAGGCGTTCGGGATCGATCAGCGAGTCGAAGAAATCACGGCTGGGAAGTGCGGTCATGTGCGTGCCCCGTGAGAGTTCTGGTTTCGAGTTGTCGTCCACACCCGGCGCTCTGATCAAGGGAGATCGAGGGAGACCAGGGGGCATTGCGGTCAAAGGACTGGTCGACCCGTTTGGTCAACGTACGAACCGTGGCTAGCGCGAGCCATAGGAATTTCTTCCGGAGCTTGCACGGAAAAGCGCAACGTGGTCATGATTTCTACAATCGTTCGATGCACGACGCGCTGGAAAGAGACCAGATCTTCGCGGGGCGCTACCGGATCCAGCGCTTTCTCGCCAAAGGTGGCTTCGGCGCCGTCTACGCCGCGGAGCAGATCGATACCGAGGCGCAAGTCGCGCTCAAGGTGCTGTGGCCGAACGTGCTCGAAACGAAGGCGGCGCTCGAGCAGTTCAGCCTCGAAGCGCGCGTCGCCAGCCGCATCGCGAGCGAGCACGTGGTGCGCGTCTTCGACGTCGGTGCCGACGCCAAGACGCACCGCCCGTTTCTCGCGATGGAGCTCCTGGTCGGTCAGCACTTCGAGGAGCTGGTCGAAAGAAATGGTCCGATCGCCTGGGGTGACCTCGCCGTCTATTTTCTGCAGATCGGTTCGGCGCTCGACAAGGCACACGGTTACGTCGACAAGAGCGGCGCGCGGCGTCCGATCGTGCATCGCGATCTGAAGCCTGAGAATTTGTTCCTCACGCGTCGCGAAAACGGCGACCCGCTGGTCAAGATCCTGGACTTCGGTCTGGCCAAGGTATTGAGCCAGTCGGCGAACACCAGCCGCGAGCTCAAGGGCACGCCGCTGTTCATGGCGTTCGAGCAGGCTGCAGTCGCTCCGGTGACGCCGCAGACCGACATCTGGGCGCTCGGCCTGATCGCTTTTTATCTACTCACCGGTCGCATCTACTGGATCAGCGCGAACACCGACGAGTCGCCGTTCTCGCGATTGTTCACCGAGGTGCTCTCGTCCCCGTTCGATCCGCCTTCGGAACGCGCGCGTGCGATCGGCTGCGAGGTCGTGCTGCCCGACGGCTTCGACGCCTGGTTCGAACGCTGCGTGAATCGCGACGCGGCGCTGCGCTTCGAGACCGCAGGGGAGTGCGCTCTCGCGCTATCGCGGCTCGTGCGAGCGGATCTACAGGTCGTCACGCCGATCACGCTCGACGCCAAGGCGCTGCCGCTGCTCGGCGACAGCAAGCCCACGGTGCGCTCGCCGACGCCGTTTTCCGCGAGCTTCGAGCGAGCGCGCAGCAGCTCCGCTTCGAACGTCGTGCGCCGCCGCCACGTGATGCAGCTGTTCGTGGCGAGCCTCGTCACCGGCCTCGTTGTCACGATCGTGCTGCTGGTGGCGGGCTTCCGACGCGCCTGGATCGGCGAAACGGCTCGTTCCGACGTGCCCGGACAAGCCACTTTGCCCCCCGTCGCCGTCTCGAACCACGGCTCCGCTCCGCAGGTCATGATCGCCCGGGACGCGTCCCCGGACCGGCCCGGGGCGCGGGCGGCGGCCCAGACCGGGGCCAGCGCTGCTCCGAGCCGGTCCGCGCGTCCCGTGCTGCCGGCCTCGAGCGGCGGCTTGCCGAGCTACGTCTACGGCGAGCGCTGAGCAGTGTCTGATCGATCAGACGCCGTCTGATAAATCAGACAGAGCCTCGCGCGGACTTCCGCAAATCCCCCACGTCTCTGCTTGGTACGGCTCCTGCTGGTAGTCGGGCGATGTCCGGAGACCCCAGCGCCAGCCCCGTCGAGGAGCCTGCTCCGGCCCTGGCGCTGGACGCGTTCCTCGAGGGTCGCCTCCAGTTGCTCGAGGTGTCCCGAGCCGACCTCGGTCTCACGCTACGGATCCGCCGCCAGAACCCGAGCGAGAAATGGGAAACCCTGCCGAAGGAGCGGCAGGTGCTGGATCTGCTCGGCGAAGGCGCGAGCCAGAAGCAGATTGCCTACGAGATCGGCGTGTCGGCGCCCGCAGTCAGCCACTGCGTTCGCAGCTTGCTCGGGCGCATGAGGCTCGCGCAGACCATGCACCTGATCATCCTCTTGCGAGCGGTCGAAGGCATCGCCGAGGACGAGCTGATCGCGATCTGCGCGCCCGCGAAGCCGTCGAGCTTCGTGCTGCACTTCGCTCCCGATCCCGACGCGGTAGCGAGGCTCACGCTCGCCGAGTTCGACGTGACGTTGTCGGCGCTCGAGGGACAGGGCAATTCGACGATCGCCGAGCAACGGCACCGCAGCCTGCGCACGGTGGTCAATCAGCTCGCGGCGGTGTTCAAGAAGCTCGGCATCAGCGGGCGGCTCGAGCTCGCCAGCCGCCTCACGCCCCGGGGTGCGTGCCGGCATCACCCCTCGAAATTGGCTGCGTTCTCCGGCGCGGCGTAGGGAGAGCCGGATTCGACGGCGACCGGTTATGATGGGTCGCCTCGATGGATCAAGTCGCCCGCCGCTGTGCTCGCGAACGCGACCTCTATCGCGGGCTGCTGAAGCTCAACGCGCGCACCGAGCTCGAGCCCTTTCTCGAGGACGCGCTGCGGCTGGTGGTCGAGGTGGTCGAGGCGGAGCAGGGCTACCTCGAGCTATTTCCGACCGGAGACACCTGGACCGAACAGAACTGGTGGACCGCCGCGGGCTGCTCCGACGACGAGCTCGAGACGATCCGCGCCCTGGTTTCACGCGGCATCATCGCCGAGACGCTTGGGGCGGGCGAGGTGATCATCACCCCGAGCGCCATGCTCGATCCGCGCTTTCGCGACCGCAACAGCGTGCGCAGCGCGAACATCCACGCCGTGTTGAGTGCTCCGATCGGCAAAAATCCGCCGCTCGGCGTGTTTTACCTGCAACGCCGCGAGCTCCGGCACATGTTCTCGGAGGAGGATCGCGCTTGCGCAGAGATCTTCGTCGAGCAGCTGGCGCCGCTGGTTCACGCGTTTTTCGAGCGCCGTCGCTACGCGGGCGGACACGATCCGACGCGGCCGTTCCGGCAGCGCTTGCGGCTCGACAGCGTGGTCGGTTCGTCGAAGGCGCTGGCCGCGCTGTTTCGCGAAGTCGAGCTGGTGGCGCCGCTCGACGTGTGCGTGCTGCTCACCGGTGAAACCGGCGTCGGCAAGAGCCAGATCGCGCGCTTGATCCACGACAACGGGCCCAACCTGCAGCGGCCGTTCGTCGAGATCAACTGCGCCGCGCTGCCCGAGACCTTGATCGAAAATGAGCTGTTCGGCGCGGTGCCGGGCGCGCATTCGACCGCGACCCGCCGCGTGGAGGGCAAGATCGCGGCCGCCCGCGGGGGTACGCTGTTTCTCGACGAAATCGGGGAGCTCACGCCGACCGCGCAGGCCAAGCTCTTGCAGCTGCTCCAGACCAAGGAGTACTACCCGCTCGGCGCCGCCCAGCCAGTGCAATCGTTGGCGCGCTTGATCGCGGCCACCAACGTCGATCTGAAGAAGGCGGTAACCGACCGACGGTTCCGCGAGGACCTCTACTATCGCCTCAACGTGCTGCCGATTCGGGTGCCCGCGCTCTCGGAACGGCGCGAGGACATTCCGATCCTGGCGCGCCACTTCTGCAAGGCCGCGCTCGAGCGGCACCGGCTGGCCGAAATCGAGCTCTCGCCGGCGACTCTGAACGCGCTCGCGCACCAGCAATGGGCCGGCAACGTGCGCGAGCTGATGCATCGGATCGAAGCCGGCGCGATCCGCGCGGCGGCGGAGAATGCCCCTCAGGTCGAATTGACGCATCTCGCGATCGAGCCCGGCGGCGAAGTGGGGCCAGAATCGAACGGCACTTTTCACGCTGCCACGCGCAAGTACCAGCGGCAGCTTTTGGAGAATGCGCTCCAGGCGAGCGGCGGCAACGTGTCCGAGGCAGCGCGGCGACTCGATCTCACGCGCGGTCACGTCTACACCTTGATGAAGACGCTCGGGATGGAAAAGCGCTGATCTTTAGCCGAGTTTGACCCGCGGGAGCGTCGCGGCCGATACTCCGTGGCTCCGCTTTCCGCACCTGCTGTCATGGATCCCCAGTCGCCGTTCCTGAAGGACTATCTCGGCTTGGTCGGCGCCAACCTCGGGCCGTACGTCGTGCGCGAGATCGTGACCATGGGCGGCGTGGCGGTGATCTACCGCGGCGAGCACGCGACCCTGCACGGCGCGGTGGCGGTGAAGGTGCTGACGCCCGAGGTGGTCGAGGACGCGGTGCGCTCGACCCTCGAGCAGTTGTTCTTGCGCGAAGCGCAGATCCTGAGCCAGCTCCGCTCCGACGACATCCTGCGCGCGCATCACCACGGCCGCGTGGTCTGCCCCGGCGACGGTCGCGAGCGCCCGTACCTGGTCGTGGACTGGCTGGAAGGTCGGACCTTGTCCGAGGAGCTCGACGATCGCAGAAATCAGCGCAAGCCGGCCTACACGCTGCGCGAGTCGATCGAACTGCTGGAGCCGATCGCGCGGGCGCTCGACGTCGCGCACGGCGCCGGCATCGTTCACCGCGACGTGAACCCGCGCAACGTGTTCCTGGAAAATGCCGGGCTCGGAAGGATCCCGCGCGCGCGGCTGATCGACTTTGGCTTCGCCAAGGAGGTCGCGCAGACCCAGGCGCTGCAGTTGCAGCGCGTCCAGGGCACCTTGCTCGCCCGCAGTCCGGACTACGCGGCCCCCGAGCACTACGACCGCGAGACGTACGGCGAGCTTTCCGAGAATACCGACATCTACACGTTCGCGATGATGTTCGTGGAGATGATGACGCTCGAGTCGCCGCTGCGTGGAACCACGGCGGAAGCGCTGTTTCTCTCGACCGCGGCGCGCGAAGATCGGCCGACGCCGAACAACCGCGGCGCGCGCGTCGGCCCCGAGGTCGAGCGCGTTTTCGCCGAGGCGCTCGCGGTCGATCAATTCGAGCGGCAGGGCTCGATCGCGATCTTCTGGGAGCGCTTGAAAGCCGCCGCGGCCGCGGAACCCGAGGGCGCGGACGCGCGCCGCGTGGTCGCGCCACGCCCGGCCGCGGGTTTGCCGTCGGCCCAGCCGCCCGCGGACCCGACGCGCCCGCCGCCGATCCCGCGCCGCAGGCCGCCCGCCGAGACGCCCCCGCCGCCGGTGTTCGCGCCCGCGGGCCCGCCAGTCGAGCGCCCGGCCGGCGTTCCCCGCCGCGGCTCGGCGCTCGGCTGGGTGATCGTGCTCGCGATCCTGACTTGCGGCCTCGCCGTCGGCGGTCTCGCGCTCTGGTCGCGGCGCCCGCTGGAGTGTCCCGCGGGATTCGCCGACTGCAACGGGGAGCGCGGCGACGGCTGCGAGACCAATCTGAGCAGCGACGTCGGCAACTGCGGGCGCTGCGGTCAGGTTTGCCCGAGCGCGCAAGGCGCCGCCGCGTGCAACGCCGGCACGTGCGCGATCAGCACTTGCCCGACCAAGACCCAGGCCGACTGCAACGGCAACGCCGCGGATGGCTGCGAGGTCGATCTGACGACCGATCCCGCCCACTGCGGCGCCTGCAAGAAGACCTGCGGGACCGAAGGCACGAAGAAGGTCGCGTGCGAAGCCAGCCAGTGCAAGTTGACCTGCAAGGCCGGACGCGGCGATTGCGATCTGAATTCGGAAAACGGCTGCGAGGTCGATCTCACGAGCGACGCCAAGCACTGCGGTCGCTGCGGCTTCGCGTGCGCGGACAACGTCTGCAAGGAAGGTCTGTGCGGGCCGAAGCTCCTGGTCGGCTCCGAGGCGCCGGAGTTCGTTTCGGTCCGCGATGGGGACGTGTACTACTGGGACCGAACGGGAAAGCGGATTCGCGCCATGCTCCACGGCGCCGAGCCCGCCACCGTCGCCGATGGCGTCGACAAGGTGACCGGGCTCGCGGTAGGGCGCGACGTCGTCGTGTGGGCGAGCGGTGACCATGCCGAGCTGTTCGTCACGGCGCGGACTCCCGGCAGCGGCACGCCTCCACGCAAGTTTGCCGGTCCGCTCGCCGGTCCGACGCCGCTCGTCGTCGCGCTCGAGCACGTCACCTGGGCCAATCGGCTGGCGCGTCCCGAGCCCGTCAAAGGCGCGCCGAAACGCCCCGCCGCCGCGATCGCGCCGATTCCCCGCCAGCTCTTCACCGCGCGGCTCGACGCCAACGTGGGGACGACGCTGCCGGGCTTCGCCGAATGCAACGAGTGGCCGGCGACCTTCGTCGGCGACGAGCTCACGCGCTACTGCTGCGATCTCGGCAAGCCGCTCCACGCGCTCGAGTGCGTGGGCGGAAAATGCAAGCCGCGGCGCTTCTTCGTGCCGTGTCCGAAGAAGCTCGCGCTCGACGCGGAGCGTCTGTATTTCGCCCAGGATCAGCGCGTGATTGCGCTCGATCGCAAGACCGGCGATCCCCGCCAGCTGGTGCGCCGCCCGAGGAAGCCGCTCGACGTCACGATCGACGAAGAATACGTGTACTGGATCGAAAATCCCGAAGCGAGCGAGCTCTGGCGCACGCCGAAGCCGAGCGCGGGTGCCGCGATCGGGACGAGCCAGCTGCTCGCGCGCGGCCAGCAGCGTGCTGCGTTCTTTTCGGTCGACGCTTCGGGAATGTACTGGGTCGTCACCGGATCAGAAGCGGGCAAGACCGAGCTCTTGAGCTTGCCGCAGGCGCCACATGGCGCGGATCGCTAGTCGCTAGTGCGACGACAAAGGAAGGTTCCGTCGTACGTTCACCGCGCGCACGATGTCTCTTTGGGATCGCACGCAGCGCGGCATTTTTGGCTCGAGATGCCCTGTACTTTGGCAGCGTGAGCCCGCTGCCCATCGTCGAGCGCCGTGCATAATGCGATCACTCGGGCGTCTGTCGCGCGGCAGACGCGGAGTGCGGCTTCACGTTGCGATGTAGGTCTTTGTGCGTGCGCACGAGGACCACTCTCGACGTTCCAAGCCGTAATGGCCGCCGGCCAGGAGAACGATCACATGCGACAGCGCGGAACTTCGCTCGGGGCAATTGCAATGGTGGGCACGTCGGCGATCGCCGTGCTCGTCGGCGTGGGCTGCGGAGACCTGGGGGCGAGTCCAACGAACAACGGGCTGAACAGCGGCGGCGGCCCCGCGGGCGGCGCGGGCGGCGGTCCGGCTCAGTGCCCGAGCACGGTCGTGCCCGGCAGCATCAAGCAGATTCTCAGCGCGAACTGCACCTCGTGTCACGGTGCTCCGCTGCTCGCGGGCGCGCCGATGCCGATGCTCACCATCAACGATCTCCACGCGCCGGCGAAGAGCAATCCGCGCATGCAGGTCTACCAGCTCCTCATCCCCCGCATGACCGACTCGGTCAAGCCGATGCCTCCGGAAGGGAAGCTTTCGAATGCCGAAATTCAGGCCGTGAACAACTGGGTCTCGGCCGGGGCACCCGAGTGCGGTTTCACCGTGCCGAGCGGTGTCGGAGGAGCGGGCGGTATGGGTGTCGGTGGCTCGGGCGTCGGCGGCTCCGGTGTCGGTGGCTCGGGTGTCGGCGGTTCCGGCGTCGGCGGCTCGGGTGAGGGCGGCTCCGGCGTCGGTGGCTCGGGTGAAGGCGGTTCAGGCGTCGGCGGTTCCGGTGAAGGCGGCTCCGGTGTCGGCGGCGAAGGTGGTTCGGGCGTCGGCGGCTCGGGCGTCGGTGGAGCCGGCGGCGGACCGGAGAACGTCGAGTGCTTCGAGCTCCGCGCCCACAACGGGCAGACGCCGGGCGACACGACACCGTTCCAGGTGGGAGCCGGCCCGTGGATCACGAGCCCGGGCCAGTACTACGAGAACTTCACTTTCAAGGCGCCGTACACCAAGCAGGTCACGGCAGTGAGCGTCTCGCCGATCATCGACAACGGTGCCGTGCTCCATCATTGGCTGCTGTTCCAGGTCACAAGGAACCAAGCGAGCTATGCGGACGGTGCGCACAGCACCGTGCTCGGCACGCACCCGGACAGCGTGCTCGTCGCGGGCTGGGCTCCCGGCGGCGACAAGATCATCCAGATGCCGCCGGGCGTCGGCCTGCAGATGCCCGAGCCCGGTGGGCGCTTCGAGCTCGAGATCCACTACAACAATCCGGGCGGCGCGCCGAAGCTCGACCGGAGCGGCGCACGCGTCTGCGTCACCTCCGAGCCGATGCAGAATACGGCAACCGTCACCTGGCTCGGCACCGAGAACATCAACGTTCCGGCGCGCCAGACCGCCACCGCGACCGGTACCTGCCATCCGAGCAACCCGGGACGCGGCGATATCCACCTCATCTATTCGATCCCGCACATGCACAAGATCGGCGTGCACATGAAGACCGTGCTCAACCGCCAGGGCGGAGCGCCCGAGATCATCCACGACAAGGACTTCAAGTTCGACGAGCAGCGCCTGTACGCCACTCCCGCCGTGATCCATCCTGGCGATTCGCTGACGACGACGTGCACCTTCACCAACACCAGCGCCGCGACGGTCTTCTTCGGCACCGTGTCAGAAGCAGAGATGTGTTACAACTTCGCGGTCGCTTATCCCGCGAAGGCGCTGCACAACCCGGGGAACAGCATCGAGGGTGCGCTGAACACCTGCCTCCAGTAGCGCCCGAAAACGCGACTGCGACACCGCTGACGCAGTCATTTTGCCTGACGGATTCGAGCACACGCGGACACTAAGGCTGCTGGTGCGAAGGTGTAGTGTCTCGACGCCGATCGGAATCGTGCGCGCGGTCTCGAGTTCGAGGGAAGCTCTGCGCGCTCGACGCCGTACACCGTGCTTTCCGGAAGCTTTGGCTTTGCGAGCGAGCGTTCGGATCAGCGAGGAGGAACTGCAATGAAGTTCATCGGAACCAGCCTTGCCGTACTGTTTGGCCTGAGCGCCGTCATGGGCGCGTGCGGCAGCGACAGCGACAAGAAGGACGAGCCAATTTTCACCGGACCCTCGTGTCAATCCGGCGGACCCGCTGGGGGAAATTCGGCCTGTTCATCGTGTAGCAACAGCAAGTGCATCAGCAGCAGCAACTGCGTCACCTCGGCGTGTGGCGACTACTTCAAGTGCTTCTGCGCTTGCCAGCCGAACGATTCGAACTGCTACCAGGGTTGCTCGTCCAAGCAAACGCCGGCCTGCAGTCAGTGCCAGAACACGATCAGCAGTTGCGTCCAGCAAAGCTGTGCGTCCGAGTGCGGTCTCGGCGTCGGCGGCGCGGGCGGTGCCGGTGGCGCCGGCGGTGTCGGCGGCGCGGGCGCCAGGGGTGGTGCGGGCGGCGTGGGCGGAGTCGGCGGCGGTGCCGGCGGTTTGGGCGGCACCGGCAGTTCGACGGTGTGCGCCGACCTCCGGGCCTGCTGCCCCTCGCTTGGGGCTTCGGCGCAGCAATGCCTGGAAATCGCGGACAGCGGCGTTGCTCAAGCGTGCCGGATCCTCTTCGACGGGGCCTGCCAATAGCTGCGGTTCCGATGCCGGTGCGCTCGCGCTGAGCCTTCGACCGGTTTCTTGCACGGAATCGATCGCGCTCGGACATCTGTCTGCGGGGCCCGGGGTCCCTCGGGCCCGCCAGGAGACAATCCATGAACTTGATTGGAAAGAGCATCGTCGTGATGCTTGCTTTGGGAACGCTCGTGGGCGCCTGCAGCGGGGACGACCACAAGAAGAAGTCCTCGTCTTTCAGCGGACCCTCCTGTCAATCCGGGCCGCCCGTGGGGCAGGGACAAAACGCCGCGTGCTCCACGTGCAGCAACGACAAGTGCTTGAGCAAGAGCGAGTGCATCAACTCGGCGTGTGGCGACTACCTCAACTGTTACTGCGCTTGTCAGCCGAACGACTCGACTTGCTATCAGGGTTGCTCATCCAAGCAAACGCAGGCGTGCACCGATTGCAGCGGCACACTCGTGAGTTGTGTCCGGCAAAGCTGCGCGTCCGAATGCGGTCTCGGCGCGGGCGGCGCCGGTGGCGCGGGCGGGCCAGGTGGCGCAGGCGGCGTCGGTGGTGGTGACTTCGGCGGCTTTGGTGGCGTCGGCGGCGGCGCGGGCGGCGCGGGCGGTAGAGGTGGTGCGGGCGGTGCGGGTGGACGAGGCGGCGGCGGTAGCCTCCCCGCGTACTGCCTGCTCCTCCTGGAATGCTGTTCCACGCTCGCGGACCCGAGCGACGCGGACTACTGCCAGCTGATCGTGGACGACAGGGACGGGGTCGTTTGCGGCGAGGTGTACGCTGAGCTCGGCTGTTCCTAATGTTTCCGTCAGCACGGCTTCGACCTCCCTGGTACGGCGGTCCCGGTCTAGACTCCGGCGCTGGAGATGGCGACGGGTTCGAGCATCCTTGGCGCGCTCTCGATCGCCGCGGCACTGCTCGCGTTCGCGGGCTGTGACGACGACGACGACTGGTGCCGCGGTGGCTACTGCCCCTGCTGGGGAAACTCCTGTCGCTACGAGTGCGGCGACGGCTGCCGGCCGGTCTGCACGAGCGTCAGCGACTGCGCGGCGCATTGCGGTAACGATTGCGCAGTCGATTGCACCAGCTCGTCGCACTGCGCGACTTCGTGCGGCGAGCGCTGCAGTGTCAACTGCCAGAGCGTGAGCTCGTGCGACGCGACGTGCGGCGCCGGGTGCGTTTATTCCTGCCGGGACGTCTCCAGCTGCACGCCGCGGGTCGGACCGGGCAGCAGCGTGACCTGCGAGCGCGTCGGCAGCTGCCAGGTGACTTGCGACGGAGCCTGCGTGGTCGATTGCCGGAGCGCCGGCGGAGGCTGCGACGTCGCTTGCGCGGCCGGAGCGCCCCTCGAATGCCCCGACGGCACGCGCCAGTGCGGCGGCTCGTGCGTGAGCTGAAGCCCTCTTGCCGCGCGGGGTGGTCCGACGTAATCGGCGGAAAAAGAGGAATCGACCATGAGAGAAGCCGTCATCGTTTCGACCGCGCGCACCCCGATCGGCAGGGCCTATCGCGGGGCCTTCAATGACACCCAGTCGCAGCAGCTCGGCGGCCACGCGGTACGCGAGGCGGTGCGCCGGGCCAAGCTCGACCCGGGCGAGGTCGAGGAGGTGGTGTTCGGCGCCGCGATGCAGGAGGGCTCGCAGCGTTTCAATCTGGCGCGGCAGTGCGCGCTCGCCGCCGGGCTCCCGGTCGAAGTCGCGGGCATGACCGTTGATCGGCAGTGCTCGTCGGGGCTGATGGCGATTGCCACCGCCGCCAAGGAAATCATCGTCGACGGCATCGACATCGCCGTCGCGGGCGGGCTCGACTCGATCAGCCTGGTCCAGAACGAGCACGCCAACCGCTACCGCACCGCAGACCCGCTCTTGGTCGAGGCGCATCCCGCGATCTACATGCCGATGATCGACACCGCCGAGGTCGTCGCCAAGCGCTACGGAATCGGCCGCGAGGCGCAGGACGAGTACGCGCTGCAGAGCCAGCGCCGCACCGCGGCCGGTCAGGAGTCGGGCAAGTTCAACGACGAGATCGTGCCGATGAAGAGCCGCAAGGTGAACATCGACAAGGAGACCAAGGCGGTTTCCTACGAAGAAGTCACGCTGCAGAAGGACGAAGGCAACCGCGCCGACACCACGCTCGAGGGTCTGGCCAAGCTGAAGCCGGTACGCGGGGAGGGGTTCTGCATAACGGCAGGAAACGCCAGCCAGCTCTCGGACGGCGCATCGGCCTGCGTGCTGATGGAGCGGAAAGTGGCGGAAAGCCGCGGTCTCAGCGTGCTCGGCGTGTACCGCGGGATCGCCGTCGCCGGGACGGAGCCGGACGAAATGGGGATCGGGCCGGTGTTCGCGGTGCCGAAGCTCTTGAAGCGCCAGGGGCTGCGGCTCGACCAGATCGACCTCTGGGAGCTGAACGAAGCCTTCGCCGTGCAGGTTTTGTACTGCCGCGACAAACTCGGAATTCCCGACGAGCGGCTCAACGTCAACGGCGGCGCGATCTCGATCGGTCACCCCTACGGGATGAGCGGCGCCCGCATGGTCGGTCACGCGTTGATCGAGGGCAAGCGCCGGGGCGCGCAGCGCGTGGTGGTCACGATGTGCATCGGCGGTGGCATGGGCGCGGCCGGGCTGTTCGAGGTCGGCTGAACCCTCTCAGCGCGGCGCGTGCGCCGCGAGCACGTCCGCCGCGCGCGGCAGCGAACGAAACAGGCCGCGTGCATAGAGCAAGCGCCGCTCGGCATCCGGCAGATCGCCGGCGCGGCCGTGCGTGGCAGCGAACAGCAGCAGCGCCGCCGAGACGCTGACGTTGAGGCTCTCGGCGAAGCCGCGCATCGGGATGCGAACGCTGTGGGGCGCCGCCTCGGTCAACGCGCGGCAGATCCCGTCGTGCTCGTTGCCGACGACCAGCGCGAGCCGCGCAATCGTCAAAAGCTCGGCCGGCTCGAGGTCGCCCTGCGGATGGCTCGCGACGAGCGTGAAGTCGCCGGCAGCGAGCCGGCCCAGCGCGGCTTCCGGGGTCGCGTGGGTTACCACGTCGACCCAGCGTTGGGCGCCCTGGGTGACCCGCGTGGAGATCAAAAATGGTTCGGTGCGTTCGACCACGTGGAGTGTCTGGACCCCGAACGCGTCGCAGGTGCGGACTACTGCCGCGCCGTTGTGCGGGTCGTGCGGCGCGTCCATCAGCAGCGTGACGTTTCCGAGGCGCCGCTCCACGACCTCGTGCAGCCGTGCCCGCCGCTCCGGGGTGACCAGCGCTTCCAGCGCGGAGATCACCCCTTCCGCCGACCACTCCGAGCCCCAGGGCACGTCTGGTCCGGGGGCGACAGCACCGGCACCTTCCCGCTTCACGGCTCGCCCGCCGGCTCCGCGAAATCGAGGGGTTTCTCGCGGGTTCGGCGCGGTCGACCTCGACGAGCCGTTGCGGCAGCATTAGATTGTCGTGGTTCCATCTTTCGATACGGGAGTGAGCTCATGGCATCCGAAAAGGTCCAGGTCTTCAACGATCTCAACTTCGACGCCGAGGTGCTGAAAAGCGATCTCCCCGTACTCGTGGACTTTACCGCTACCTGGTGCGGCCCGTGCAAGGCGCTCGCCCCGATCGTGGAATCGCTGGCCAGCGAGCTCGACGGCAAGGTCAAGGTGGGCAAGCTGGACGTCGACGAATCCCAGATGATCGCTGGAAAATACGGCGTGCGCGGGGTTCCGACGGTGATGGTGTTCAAGAACGGTGAGCGCGTGGCGCAGCACGTCGGGCTGACGACCAAAGCCAAGCTGATGGATCTGGTGCGCGTCTAGCACGTTCGGTGAGTCGCACTCGGATTCTGGTCGTCGCGCATGCCCTGACCGCGCTGGTGCACGCGGTTCCGGCCGTGGCGCTGTGTGCGTTTCTGGATCCGGGGCCCGCGCTGGCGTTGACCGGGGTGATCTGGCTCTTCACGGCTATCCGCTTGAGGACGCTGGCGTCGGATCCGCGCCGGCCGCGCTGGGTGGTGCGGCTGTGGGACGAGCCGACGTTTTGCCATTGGTCAGCATGCCTGTTCGGGCTGCCGCTCTTGGCGCTGGCCGTGATTGGACTGGAGGTCGCGCGGGGTCTCGGCGCAGAGCTGCCTCCCGCGCCGTTTCGCGTGGGGACGATCGGAATCCCCGAGCTCGCCTGCCTGGCCTATGCCCTGGGATTCGCGATGGCGGGCTGGGGCGTCTGGATCGAGCGGCGGCGGCTCTGCGTGCGCACGCTCGAGCTGTCGATTCCCGGGCTCGACCCGGCGCTCGACGGTCTTCGAGTCGCCCACCTGAGCGACCTGCACATCGGCGGTTTCGATTCGGTCGCCCAGGGCAGGCGCTGGGTCGAGCGCGCGAACGCGCTGCTGCCCGACATCGTCGCGGTGACCGGCGACCTGGTCACGACCGGCGCGCACTGGTACGACGATGCGGCCGACGTGATCGGCCGCCTGAAGGGGCGGCTGGGCGTCTTCGTGTCGCTGGGCAACCACGACCAGTGGGATGCGCCGCGGCTGGTCGGCGCGCTCGAGCGCGAGGGCGCGCGTGTACTGCGCAACGCCTGGGAGCTGGTGGGCGGCGCCGACGGGGGGATCGTGGTGGCCGGTCTCGACGATCGCTACACGAAGAAGGACGATCTACTCCGCACGCTGGCAGGTCGGCCCGAGGGCGTGCCCACGCTCTTGCTCGCGCACTACCCCGAGACCTTCGCGGATGCGCAGCGCCACGAGGTCGCGCTGGTGCTGAGCGGCCACACGCACGGCGGGCAGATCGGCGTGCCGTTTTTCGCCGACCGCCTGCACCTGGGCACGTTCACTCGCCACTCCGGCCGCGGCCTCTATCGCCGCGGCGCGAGCGCCCTGTACGTGAGCGCCGGCCTCGGCACGACGGGGCCGCCCTTGCGGCTGGGGATTCCGCCGGAAATAGCGCTTCTCATTCTGCGCAGCGCCCGCGACCAAACTGGCGTCCGGCGCGCCGCGCTGTCATGAAGTGAGCTCGTGGCGAGGTCACGCACAACGAGGGTCGGCGCTCTCCTGGCACTGGTCGTTGCCGCGTGTGGCGGGGAGCGCGCCGCGACCAGCCCGCGCGCTTCGCTATTGGCCCCCGCGGATTCACCGCCCGCCCACCAGTCGCCTGCGGTGTGGCGCTACCACCCTCAGGAGGAGGGCGCCATGGCCGCGCGCTTCGAGCTGCCCGACGGCCGGGTTCTGTTCGCGGGCGAACGCGGCGAGCGCTGGCTGGTCGATTCGAAGCACAAGCGTGCCGCCGCGGCGGCGCGTCTTGCGCCCGAGAACCTGATCGCGATCTTGCGGCCGCGCGAGAACAGCTGGTTGTTCGTCGGCGAGAGCGGGACCGGTTACGAAACCGAGCAGCCGCTCGGGGCGTTCCTGCGCTCGAGCGCTCCGCTCGATCCGCTGGCGCACGTCAGCGCCGCGGGCTCGACGATCCTCGGTGTCCGCCGCGATGGAAACCTGGTGCGCAGCGCCGATGCCGGTGCCAGCTGGCAGAGCGTGGGCCCGGCCGATCAACGTTTCGTCGACGTCGAGCTGCTCGCCGACGGCCGCGGCCTGGCGCTCGCCGTGCCCGAACAGATCTGGGACACGCGCGATCAGGGTGCCACGTGGAAGCGAGTCGACGCGGCGCCGTTCGGCGCCATTGCGCTGGAGCGCGATCGCGGCGCCGGAATCGTGGTCCGCGGTGCCCTGCGCACGCTGGCCTCGACCAAGGACGGCACGCTGGTTCCAGTGTCGGGCGACATCGCGCCGCCGCGCCATGCGCTCGGCGTGGACCCGCCGCGCGGCCCCAACGCCGGGGCTCTCGCGGAAGGCCGGGCGGTGATCCTCGGCAATCGCTATCTCGAGCTCGTCGCCGACGAAAAGCAGCAATCGAGCTGGACGTTGCTGGAGGGCGCGCTCGACGGTCCGCTCGAGGCGCGAGCATTCGCGCCGGCCCGGGGTTGCCGCGTGGTGCGGCTCGGCGGTTTCGACCGCTTCGTTTACTTCGCCTGTGCGCGCTCGACGGCGGTGGCGCAGACGCAGACCGCGAGCTTTCAGCGCAGTGAAGACCGCGGCAAAACCTGGAAGCTCGAGCCCTACGCGCCGCGCACCAAACTGAGCGATCTGGCGTTCGTGGTCGGAGCCGACGGCGGTCTGGTCGTGACCGGCGTGTGCGCGGCTCACGCGGCGGGCAGCGGTTGTAGCGCGCAAGGCGTGCACTTCAGGCGAAAAGCCAGCCTGGAGCCGCGCGAAGCCTCGGGTGAGCGAGGGCCGAAAGACGGCGCACCGCTCACGGAGTACGAGCTCGCGCCGTCGGCGACACCGGCGCTCACCGGGGTGGCGGCGGCGCTCGCGGCCTCGACCGACGGCCGCACGTTGTACGCCGTCGGACGGCGCAGCAAGAGCGGCGCATTCGCGGTCTACGTGTCGCACGATGCCGGACACAGCTTCGCCGCGCGCGACATCGAGCAACTCGCACCGGACGTTCCCGAAGACGAGGAGCTCGAGGACCGCTTCAGCTACAGGCCGACCTCCGCGTCGCTCGCAGTTCAGTCGCTCGCGAGCGCCGAGGACGGCGCGCTGGCGATCGTGTTCCGACGCTACGGCACCTCGCTCCTCGTCGTCACCGACGACGAAGGTCGAGTGATCGGCCTTTCCAAAGCGCCGACCGACACCGCGTTCATCGGCGCAGCCGGGGCGCGCGCCCTGGCTTTTTCACCGGGCACGCGCGACGTCTGGGAGTCGCTAGACGCCGGCGCGGCGTGGGAGCCGATCGGCCGGCTTCCGGTGTCGCTGTGTCCGTCGGATGCGGCGTGCGAGGTGCCGATCCGCTGTCACGCGGGGGGCTGCGTGATCGGCGACGAGCTGTCGCGGATCGGCTGGCGCGGACAGTCCGACGAGGATCGCGGAGTGCTGTCGCCGCCGGAAACGACGCCGCCGGGGCTTTTCGATCGCAAGCTGCGAACGCCGCTCAGCTGCGCGCTGCACGAGGGGCGCTGGCAGGCGATCCCAGGCGCCGTCAGCGCGCCGGATGCCGAAAAAGCCGGCATCGGCAAGGTCGCGTGGTTTTTGACCACCAATGATCCGGCCCGCGCGACCGCGGTCATTCACCAGGCGCTCGGCGGGTCGCACCCGCGTGTCGACAGCACACAGCTCTTGCCGCCGGCAACCCGGCCCGAGACGGTCGCGTACCGCCTGGTGGGCCAGCACGAGGGCGCCGCGCTGATCCGCTATTCGATCCCCGAGGCCACACCGGGCGAAACGCGGCTTCTGAACCTGGAAGTCGGCTGGGCGAACCTGTTCGAAAGCCGGATCGGGCACGGTCGCATGGCGAACGCGGGGAGCTACGCTCCGGGCGACTACGCGCGCATCAACAACCGGCGTGCGCAACAGGCGCAGCCCGATCTGGTCAGCGTCGCCGAGGGCGGCGTGTTCGTGCGCATTCACGCCAGCGCACGCGACGCCCAACCGACCTACTTCTTCGACGGGCGCAGCACCAGCAGCATGCCGGCGGTGGATTGGCCGCCGACCGGAGGCTTGTCGGTTCGCCGCGAGATGATGCGGGCCGGCGACGCGAGTCAGCCGCTCTTGCTGGTCGGCGATGGGACGGCGGTGGTGCGGGCGCGCAACGAGGGCGGGCGTTGGACGTTCGACGCGTTCGCCACCGGCATGCACGAGCCGGCGAGCTTCGAGCTCGCGCAGCGCGCCGGTTTCGCGTACGTCGGCGCGCGCCCGGGGTGGCACGTGTTTTTCTACGATCCTTCGGGAACTCAGCGCAAAGGCTGGTTTTATCCGTTCAGCGCCAAGGGCAGCGTGTTCGATCCGCCGCTGGCCGTGCCGAGCCAGCTCGACGTCGGCGATCGTCCCTCGCGCTGCAGCGCCGCCCAGCGCAGCACGACCCCGCGCGTAGTCGTGCCGTTCCAGGCCGGCTCGCGCCATCCGGTGATCGTCACCGATGCGGTGGAGCCGGTGCGCGTGCTTTTGACGTCCGGCGCCGTCCTGCACGGTACCCCCGAGGCGCCGTGTGCCGTGGCCTGGGACGCGGAAGCGGTGAACATCGACAACGGGCAGGCAGCACCGGGCGCAGCGGTCCCGAACGCCGTGGCCGAAACGGTGCGCGCGATCCTACCGTACGACGACCTCGACCACGCCTGGCTTTTCCGCAGCACGCAAGGCTCGAGGAACGAGGGTCCGGTCCTCGAATGGCGCACGATGTCGTGCCGGCTCGATCCGGCGCTCGAGATCCCGCCCGAGGTATTTCAGGTCGAGGGCACGCTGGTTCGCCGCGCGCGATAGATAGTCCGACCTCGTCACCGGATGCGCGCGACGGCGTCGAGCACGGGCACGATGAACGCGCCGAAATCACCCGTGCGGTTCATGTAACCGCTCGTCACGACGCCGGTGGCGGGCTGAAACACCACGAAACCTTGAAATCCCGCCGTGCCGCCGAGGTGGCCGTAGAGCTCGATCTCACCCGCCTGAAAGCGCGCGATGCCGAGACCGTAGCCGGTCTGCGCTTCCTCGGGAACTTTTGCATCGTTGAAGGCGAGCATGAGATCGAGCGTGGACGCAGCGTCGAACATTCGGCCCGCGAAGAGGGCGCCCAGAAACGTCGCGAGATCTTCGGGCGTCGTGATCAGCGCGTCCCCACCGGCGGGGCCCGCCATCGACGGATCGACTTCCGTCAGGTCCCTGAGCTCGTCGCCGGCGGGCTCGTAGCCGCGCGAGCAACCATCGCAACGCGGGTTGCCCTCTTCCGGAAGCGAGCTGTGCTGGAGGTTCGCGCGAGCGAACACGCGTTCGCGGAGCGTCGTTCGCCAGGGTTCGCCGGTCGCCCGCTCCAGGATCGCGCCGAGCAGCAGATAGCCGGTGTTCGAGTACGAAAAGCCCGTGCCCGGAGCGAGCACGGGCGGCTGCGCGAGCGCGCGATCGAGAAGCTCGTCGAAGCTCCAGATGTGCGCGGGATCGCTCGCCACGTCCAAGTGAAATTCGGGAGTCGAGAATTCGGGGATGCCCGACGTGTGATCGAGCAGCATGCGCAGCGTGATCGCCCGTGCATCGGGAATGCGCCCAGTGATCGCGGGCGGCAAGAGCTCGGTCAGGTTGGCGTCGAGCGACAGCTCGTTCTGCTCGACGAGCTCCAGCACCGCGGTCGCCACCGCCACCTTCAGCATGCTGCCGGCCCGAAATCGCCAGGCGGGCGACAGCGCGGCGCCCGTCTCGAGGTTCGCGACGCCGGACGCGCCCGACCAGGTCCGGTAGCTCGGGTGCGCGACGGTCAGCGACACTCCGGGCGCCACGCCTGCCGCGACGACGCCGTCGAGCGTCGCTTCGAGATCCTGGCTAAAGCTCGAGGGTAACGGCGTTCGTGGGTCGGCAGCGCCGGGCCCTGGGGCCGGGTCGGAAGACGAACAAGCCTGGAGGGCGAAAAAACCGACCGCAAAGAGCGAAGTGCGACTCATCGACGAAGCCTTTCGAGCATGGGTTCGGTACTTCGTGCCCGGAGGATTCGGATTCGTTCACCGGCCGTCGCAGCCGTGGCCGGGGGACCTTCGCCGGGCGATCGGTCGACGCGCAGTTTCTTCATCGCCGCCGGACAGTCGTGCAGAGCCTGCGCATTCGCTTTTCCGCGCCACGCGCGTTCGGCGGTAAATCCGTGCTCGCGGAGCCAGCTCCACCTGCTGCTCATGGAACGACGCTTGCTGAACAGCGTATCGATCGCCTCGAGTGAGGCGTTCAGGAGAGAAAGGAAAGATGGCCAACGTCGCAGTACAGCGAGAAAACGGCGGAAAACCCGTCGCGGCCGCCCCGGCCCGCGAATGGGATCCATTTCGCGTGATGCGCGAAATGATGCGCTGGGATCCGTTCACTGAGATGCTGCCGCCCGCGACAAGCGAACCCGCGTTCGCGCCGGCATTCGAGGTCAAGGAGACCAAAGAAGGCTTCGTCTTCAAGGCCGACCTGCCGGGCGTCCAGGAGAAGGACCTCGAAGTCAAGCTCACCCAGAATCGCCTCAGTGTCAGCGGCAAACGCGAACAGGAGAAATCGGAGCAAAACGACACTTACTACACGTACGAGCGCTCCTACGGGAGCTTTACGCGCGCTTTCACTCTGCCCGACGGTGTGGACCCCGACAACGTGAAGGCCGAGCTGAAGGAAGGCGTGCTCACTCTGACCGTGGCCAAACGGCCGGAGCATCAACCGAAGAAGATCGCGGTCAAGGCTGGCTGACGACGCGAGCTCGAGCGCGCCGTTCGTGCTCAGGGACGGCGGCGCTCGGCGCCGCGGCCTGACGGTGCGAGCACCGACAAGTCGAGCGCATCGAGCGGATCGGCTCCGTCGAGCCGCCGCTCGATGTGGCCGATCTGGTCGCTGCCCCAGAACAACTCCTCGCGCGCGATCACCGTCGGTATCCCGAACACGCCGAGCTCGATGGCGCGCTCGGTCGACGTTCGGAGCGCGGCTTTCACGTCCGGGTCAGCGGCGCGGGCCACCAGCGTGCCGCCGTCCATGCCTGCCGCGTTCAGGATACCGGTGATCGCGCCAGGGTCGCCGAGATCGGCCCCGTGCCCCCAGCCGGCGTCGAAGAGCGCGTCGATCACGCGTGGCTGGTCGGCCCCGGCGACCTCGCGCAGAGAGACGCGGAGAGCGGTCAGCGGATTGAACGGGTGAAATCGCGGCGCGTGAAACGGCAGGCCCTCGAGCGCGGCCGAGCGCGCACAGTCCTTGAAGACGAACAGCCCCTTGGGCGGAATCTCGGCCGGCCCCAGCTGCCCCCAGTGGTTCAAGAGGCCCGCGAACAAAACCGGGTGGACGTCGAGCGCGGCGCCGCGCTTCTCACACAGCCGGCGCACCCGCCGCCAGCCGAGGTACGCATACGGCGACAAGTAGTCGAAAAAGAGATCCAGGTGTTCGGCGGGAATGCGGGGATTCTAGCGGCAAGGGCGCGTCCGGGGTAGGCGTGCCTCGTCATGATCCCGCGTTATTCTCCGAAAGCGTTCGTCGAGCTGTGGTCGGACCGCACCAAGTACGAGGTCTGGCTCGAGGTCGAGCTCTCCGCGTGCGAGGCGATGGAGGCCGCGGGGCTGGTGCCGGCCGGCACCGCTTCGAGCTTGCGCGACCAGAAGCTGAAGCTCGACCCGGCGGAGATCGATCGCATCGAGCGCACCACGCGCCACGACGTGATCGCTTTTTTGACTCACGTCGAGAAGCTCGGCGGTCCGGCGGCGCGCTGGCTGCACCGCGGCATGACCTCGAGCGACGTGCTCGATACGAGTCTCGCCGTGCTCTTGGTGCGCGCGAGCGATCTCTTGCTCGAGCGCTGCGACCAGCTGATCGCCGCGCTCGCCGCCCGCGCGCGGGAGCACGTGAAAACGCCGATGATCGGCCGCTCGCACGGCATCCACGCCGAACCGGTGACGTTCGGCGTGGTTCTCGCCGGCCATCTCGCCGAGATCAAGCGTGGACGCGTGCGACTGCTCCAGGCAAAGCGCGAGATCGCGGTGGGCAAGATCGCGGGTGCGGTCGGAACTTACGCGCACCTGTCGCCCGAAATCGAGGAGCGCGCGCTCGCGGCGCTCGGGCTCGCGCCCGAAACAGTGGCGACCCAAGTCGTCGCCCGCGATCGCCACGCCGCCTTTTTCAGCGCGCTCGCCGTGGTCGCCGCCGGCATCGAGCGGCTGGCAACGAACATCCGTCACTGGCAGAGGAACGAAGTCGGCGAAGCCGAGGAGCGCTTCAGCGTGGGTCAAAAGGGGTCGAGCGCGATGCCCCACAAGCGCAATCCCGTGCTCAGCGAGAATCTGTGCGGGCTGGCTCGCGTGGTGCGCAGCGCCGTTCCCGCCGCGCTCGAAGACGTCGCGCTCTGGCACGAGCGCGACATCTCGCACTCCTCGGTCGAGCGCATGATCGCGCCCGATGCCACGACCACACTCGGCTTCATGCTCGAGCGCGCGACGTCCCTGGTCGAAGGCCTGGTCGTGTACCCGGAGCGGATGCGCGAAAACCTCGAGCGCACCGGCGGACTCTTTTTCAGCGAAGGCGTGATGCTGGCGCTCGTCGAAAAGGGGCTGCCGCGGCAAGCCGCTTACGAGATCGTGCAGCGCAGCGCGATGCGCGCTTTTCGCGGTGAGGGCGAGTTCCGCGCTTTGCTCGAGGCCGACCCCGAGCTCCGGGCGAAGGTCGCTCCGAGCGAGCTCGCCGAGTGCTTCGATCTCGATCACGCCCTGCGCTGGGCGGAACGGTTGGTCGAGCGGGCGCTACAAAGTTGACGAGGCCCGTGACGCGCTGATCCGGTCTTGTGCCAGAGTTCTTGTCACTCTGACCGATTTCCCTTTGATCTCCTGAGGAACCGCAACGGCACGAATCATGCGTGATCCAGGTTCTCGGAGGTGCGGCGATGGTGGTCGCTCG
>Ga0111538_10002864_pt1 | contig 24186 bp, 21 predicted proteins | sample SoiMethybrSBSTD1_FD_79669 | JGI IMG/M metagenome (GOLD analysis project Ga0111538, IMG submission 79669) | Bulk soil microbial communities from a Populus tree surrounding site in Tennessee, USA - Soil MetaG P. TD hybrid SBSTD1 (version 2)... | ecosystem: Environmental > Terrestrial > Soil >...
CCGCACCATTCCGGGAATCCCGCGGGGATGCCCTGCTCGAGGTACGGCGACTCCCCCGGCTTCAGCCAGAACGGATGGTCGAACACGAAATTCCAGAGCGCCTCGTACTTGGAGCTTTCGCCGGGCGTCATCGGAGGCTCGTTGTGGGTGCAATTGTGGACGCACTCGAGGAAGAAGTGACCGCCCGCGACCAGGTTTTGCTCGAGGTCGTGCGAAGTGTCCTGGAAGTTCACGACCACGCAGGTGTCGTTCGGTCCGCCCCACAGCACCACGGCGGGCAGCTTGTGCAGAGGGGCGCTCCAGGGCTTGATCACGCCGGTGCCCGTGCCGCCGGACAGCGAGAGGAACGACGACAGGTATTCGCTGCGATAACTCGCGAGCTGCCCGCTCCAGAGCGCACCGGCGCTGACGCCCGCCGTGGCCACGCAGTTCGAGTTCACGCCGTACTGGGCGCTGACGCACGAGAGCATGTCGTCGAAGAACACGAGCTCCTCGTCGAGCGCTTCTGGCGTGTCGGCCGCGCTGTACGGCCACTTGAAGAGCGCGCCGTCCTTGGCCTCCGGAATCACGGCGATGAAGTGCTGCGCATCGACCGCCTTTTGAACCTCGCCGCGCTCGAGGAAGCCGGTCGCGTCGCCGCCCAGCCAGTGCCAGAGAAAGATCACCGGCAGCTTGTCCTTTTCCTTCAAGTCGACGGGGAGCACCAGGATGAACTGACGCTCCGCGGGGCTCAGGATCGTGTTCGTTCCGGGCATCAGCGCGGGGCAGGTGCCGCCGCTGTACGGCTTCGGCGTCGCGGGGGCCGGTGCGCCCGCAGGCGGCGCGTCTCCACAGCGCAGGAGGCCGCCGGTGCCCCCGCCGCCTCCGGATCCGTGATTGCCCGGGGATCCGTCGTCCGAGCCGCAGCCGAACCCCAAAAGCGCGGGCACGAGTACCAAGACCGCTCGCCCGAAGTGCACCATTGTCGTCTCCTTCCGTGGCAAGACGCAGGGTCAATTTTGATCATAAGGGAACACTCCTTCGTGTGGCAACCTCGCTCGCGTGGACAAAGACCCGCTCGATCCGGAAGCACTCGCGCGCGCCGCGTTGCGCCATCTCGAGCGGTTCGATTCTTCGGTAGCGAATCTCAGGCGCGTACTCTTACGGCGCTTCCGGCGCATCGCGCGCGAGCGGGAGCTCGACATGGCGCGAGCCGCTCAGTTGATCGACGAGCTGCTCGAGCGCTATCAGGGCTCGAACCTGTTGAACGACGCGCGCTACGCGCGCTCGCTCGCGACCGGCCTGCGCGCTCGAGGTACGTCGCGGCGCGCCATCGTCGCGAAGCTGCGCGCGCGCGGGATCAGCGCGGCCGTGGCCGAGACGGCGGTGGCGGCGGCCGACGCCGAAGCGGGCGACGCCGAGTTCGCCGCGGCGCTGGCGCTGGTCAGAAAGAAACGCATGGGGCCGCACCGGCCGGAGAGCGAGCGACAGGCGGAGCAACGCCGCGATCTGAACCGGCTCGCGCGCGCCGGATTCAGCTTCGACGTGGCGAAGCGGGCGCTGCGCGCGGACGAAATCGACGACGCGTTCTGAGCGGCGTCATCTGGCTTCGCGCTGGATGTCGCGGATCACCTGGTCCTGTTCGCGACGGCGCTGCTGCGCTTGATCCACCGCGCGGCGCGCGTCGTCGATCACGGCCGAGGGCGATGCCAGCGGTGAATCACCCTGCCCCGTGCTCTTCCGGATCAAGCCGAGGTACGCGCCCGTGCCGGCGACCATCAACACCAGGACCACGGCGACGCCGAGCACGACGCGCGACCCGCGGCGCGATGCCACGACCGCGGCGCCGAGCAGGATCGCGACGCCGAAGCCGAGCGCGGCCGACGGCCAGTCGAGGCGAAAGGAGCGCGCGGCCGCTGCCAACGGAGAGGCGGATTCGGCGTACTGAATGCGCTCGACCTGCCCGCGTTGCGCCTGCGGCACGTCGTTCAGCGAATCGACGATGACGATGCGGCCGTCCGGCCCGCGGTACCGGTAATAGACGCCGTCGGATCCCCCTTGCACGATCGCCTCAACGGCCGAGCCGCACGCTGGCCGACTGCACGTCGTCGGCGCGGCGCGCGAACTCGACGAAACGCGGGTAATCCGCCGGACGAACGCGGCCCGCGGGGAGATCGACCAGGCGCGACAGCGTGAGCACGCCGTCCTTGGCCGCATCGGAAACCGTGACGCTGCGGTCGCCGTCCTGAACCTTCGCTCCGCCAACCCGGTCGCGCACGCGGTAGCCGGGCGGCAGCTTGATGCGCAGCGTGACCTCGCGCCGTGTCGCATCGCCGATCAAGAGCGGCGTCTGCCGCGCGGGTAGCGCGGTGAGCTGGCTGATGCGAAGCGTGAACGGCGGGCCGATCACCAGATCGCCGGCGGTCTGCTGAGCGAAGTTTGCCATCTCGGCGCTCATCCGCAGCGCGAGCGGCGCGTCCAGATCGTCGAGCTGCTCGAGCTTGAAGCTGATCAGCTTCGCGCCGCGCAGATCGCGGCCGAGCAGGCGCGACTCGATCACGTCGTGGAGCTGGCCTTCGGGCAGCTCTGCCAGCGCCGTGCGCAGCGCCATCGCGTATTTGCCGTAGAACTTCTGCACCAGCTCGAGCTTGGCCGAACCGTCCGCGGCGAGAGTGACGTCGCCTTCGTAACCGACGGCGTCGGGGGTGCCGCCGCTCGGCACGGTGATCGGCTTCGGCGCGGGCCCGGCCAGCAGAAACGCGGGCATGCCGCGTACTTCGTCGGGTACGTAGGCGAAGGGGGCGTACTTGCTGCTCACGGTGAGCCAAATCGCTCCCTTCTCCCCCTCGAGCACCAGCAGCGGCTCGGTGAACAGCATCGATCGCGAGAGCGGGCCGAGCGGCGGCATCGCCAGCCGGTTCTGGGCGATCGCGTAGTCGACCTGGATGCCGAGTGCGCGGCACAGCGTCATGAAACCGCGCCAGCGGTTGCCGCGCTTGCCGACGACGACGCGCCGGCCGTCGGTCTCCTGGCCGTCCTCGACGTTATCGAGCACCCAGCGGTAAAGGCGCCGGGCGCGCTCCGCCCGTGCAGCGGGCGGAAGCGGATCGACGATGCGCTTCGCGATGCGATAGATGCGCGGATCGACCGGCGTCAAGTCGCCGACGGTGTCCATGAGCCGGCGCAGTCGCTCCTCGAGATCGATGCCCCAGCCGATGCGCACGCTCGGCAAAAACTCGACGATCGGCGCACTGTTGGGCTCGACCGGCGCGGCCGGGCTGAAATCGACGCGCCAGCGCCGCACCACCATCCCGCCGTCCTCGCTGAGCTTGGGCTCGGGCACGGCGCCGCGGGTCTCGATCTCGAGCGGCTTGCTCTTGGGTGCGATCGCAACGAACTCGCTGCGCGCGTAGGCCACGTTGGCCTCGCGGAAGAACCAGTGCGGCCCGCTGTACGAGCTGCCGTTCGGTCCGTCGCCGGGTTGGGTGGTGATGTGCTCGGTCTCGATGTAGTCGCCGACTTCGAGATGGGGAAACGTCACCGTCGGCTTGCCCGCCACCACTTCCGGTTCGAGGATGCGCCCGTCCTGCTTGATCACGCGCATGTGCAGCACGATGCCCTCGAGCTGCCGGTGCTCGGCGAGCTTGCTCACGGCCTCGGGGCTCTGGATGCGGATGATCTCGTGCTCGAGCATGCGGCTCGAACCGTCCGAGCGCACCCAGACCGCCGCGTAGTCGAGCACGCGCGCCGCCGTCCCGGGCATGTGCTTGCCGGCTTTCTCGTAACCTGCGATCACGCTCTTCGCGTCGATACGGTAACCCTCGAGCTCGCTGATGCCTTCGACCAGGTCGAGCGCGTCGCGCAGATCCTGAGTCGGAGCGCCGGCGACCACGGCGTCGACCAGGGCCTTGGCCAGCGCCTGATAGCGGTTGTCGGCGTAGCTCGCGTCAGCGAGCGCGAGGCGGGCTCGCGGATCCTTCGGCGTTTTCTCGATCGCGGCCGCGAGCTTTTTCCAGGTCTCGCGCTCGTTGCCGGCGCGCACCATCACGTCGTAGATGCGCTCGGTGATGTCCTCGCGCTCCGGCCGGCGCCGGGCGAGACGCCGCAGCTCGGCCAGGGCCGCCGCGTAATCCTCACGGGCGAGCGCGCGCCCGAACGGAACTTCCCCGTCGGGATCCAGCTTCTTGATCCGTTGCACGAGCTCGTCGGCGCGAGCGTTTTCACCGCGGGCGTCCAGCACTTCGACCGCGGCGGACAGCGCCTCGACGTTTTCTGGGAAGCGTTGTGCCAGAAGCTTGGCGGTGTTCGCGTATTCGGCCGACCACCCGAGCTCCCCGTAGAGCCGCGACAGCGCTTGCAGCACCGCCGGCACCTCGGGGAACGCGTCGACCAGGGCTTTGACCTCGCGCGCCGCCTCGGCCTTACCGCTGCGTTCCATCTGCCACAGCGCGAGCGAGAGCCGCGGTTGCCAGAGCGCCTTGTCCTTGGCCACGGCGCGTTCGTGCAGCTCGCGCACCAGATCGCGCACCTGGGTGGTGTCGAAGATCGGATCGTTTTCGGTGAAAAGCGCGGTCAGGTCGAGCGTCGGCCCGGTCGCCTGCTCCGGCTTCGCGAGCAGCGGCTCGAGCAGCACGTTCGCGACGTCGGACTGGCCCTCGACGTTGGCCAGATACGCTGCAATGAAACGCAAGAGGTCGTCCCCCGGATCGATCGCGCGACCGTCGCGCAGATAGGCCATGAGCACGTTGGGATCTTCGGTGAGCTCGGGCGGAATCAACGAATAGCCGGGGGCGGGATCGATGCTGGTCGAAGCGGGAAACGGCCGCCCGTTGGGATAGAGCACGCGGATCGAGGTCGCCGCGTCGCCGAGCCGCGCGAGCACCCGATGCCGGCCGGCGCCGAAGCGCACGCCGGCCCCGAACTTCGGCCACACACCCCACTTTCGCGGGTCTCGATCGAGGACGAGCCGATCGTCGATCCACACCGCGAGCGCGCTCTGGACCGCGACGATGAGCTCCGCCGGGTGATCGAGGGTGAGGAAGGTTTCAGCGTAGAAGATGCCGTTGTCCGCCCGCTCGTCGACGCTGACGAAGCAGCCTTTGCGATCCGTCTTCAGGATCCGCGGCAGCTCGGTCACGCCGGGATCGGGCTGCCAGCGCGCCGGCCAGGGGCCCGGCGCTTCCGCCGAAAAACTGCGGATTGCGTCCGTGGCCGCTCCGCGTCCGAACGGACCTGCGATCCGCAGCGCCTTCACGCAGCCAAATCGTTCGGCACTGAGCTCGTCGACGTCGCGCGTAGCTTCCGAATAAGCCTCGCTCGCCCACCACTCGGCGAGCTCGCCGCGGGCGCGCCAGCCGAGATTCAGCGGTGCGTTCAACGCCTCCTCGACGAAGGAGCGCCAGCGCTGCCAGAGGCCCGGCGCGTCGTGCCTGAGCACGTAAGCCTGGCGCGCGGCGAACCAGGCCAGCAACGAGGCATGCGGGTCCCCCGAGATGCGAGCAGCCCGCGTCGCTTGCATGAAGTGCTCGGGAGCCGTGCGCAGCCGGCCGTGAACCCAGTCGTCGACGCCGCGAGCGAGCGGCGCGAGCACACCGCCCTCGCGGGTCTCGCCGAGTTTTTTCCGCGCCTCGAGCGCCCGGCGCGCGTCGCCGCCGGGCGCGATCAGCTCGGCCAGAAGCCAGCGCCCCTGGAGCTCCGGGTCATCGCTTTCCGCCGCCGCTTTCCGCAGCTCAGCCAGCGATGGGGCGACGTTCTTGGCGCCTCGATGCGAGCAGCTCGCCGCGCACAGCAGCGTCACTGCTGCTAACGCGGTCAGCCGGAGCGCGTGCCAGAGCCTCATTCGGCGCGGAGCCTAGCAGTTGGGGCGCAGGGCGTTCTACGGCGAACTCGGACACGCCTTTTCCGCGGCCCCGAGCTCCTTCGCGACTCTCGCGGTCGTGCGCTCAGCCTCTTTCGCCCAGCGCTTCACCGCCGCGAGCGCCCGCGCGTCGTAGGAATCGAGATTTTCTATCGGATTGCGCTCGAGATCCTGCTCGAGCGTGCCCGCGGAATCGGCCAGGAGCTGGGCCGCTCCCTCGAGCCGGCGTTTCGCGTCCTCTTCCTCGGGCCGCGCCGGATGCACGTTGAGATCCGCCTTCAGGTCGCTCAACTCGCGCGCCTTTTTATTGGCTTCGAGCCCGAGCTCGTCGAAACCCGCGATGCGTTCGGCCTGGGTCGAGCCCGCGGCGCCGCGCTCGGCGATCAGCGCGGCTAGCTTCTTTTGTCGTTCGACCTCGGTGCGCAACGGTTCGGCGAACGTCTTCAGATCGGCGCACAGCGACTCGCGGTGCAAAAGCTTGGTCTTGGCGGCTTCGGCTTCCTTCGTTCCCGGGTACTTTTCGATCAGGGCTTTCCAGTGATGCGCGCTCGTGCTCGCAAGCCAGCGCTCGCGTTCGCCGCTGGCCTCCGCCGCGGCATTGGCGTCGAGCGCGGCGTTGACGCGCGTCACCAGCGCCTGCGGCACGTCGCTCTTGTCCGTGAGCTTGTCCTTCACGCAGCTTCGCGCCCCGGAAAAATCCTTGGCTTCGACCAGGAGCACGCACAGCCGAGCCTGGGCCGCACCGCTCTTCGGCGACCACTTCAGCGCTTGCTCGAGCCGCACGCGGCGCGCGGCGAGATCCGAGCCGCTGTCACCGGCCGCGATCAGCCACTCTGTCGCCAGCGTGCGCGCCTGCTCGGCCTCCGGCGCATCCGGCGTGGTGTGAACCAGCACTTCGAGCGTGGTCAGCGCGTCGTCCAGTTGACCGGCCCCGTGCTGCTCCGTGGCCAGATCGATCTGCTTCTTCTGGGCGTTGCATGCGCAGCAAAGGGCCAGCGCCCAGACCGTGAGCTTCGTTCGACGCAGCACGGCCTGCGAGACTAACAGCTTCTACAACTCGGGGTCTTTGGCCCGCGTCCAATTCTGAGAAACGGGCGCGTTCGCAGGTTTGGCATGTGGTCGGACGTGCGCTCGGGTCCCACTAGTCGCGCACGAGCTTCACGAGCGGAGCCAATTCAATGGTGTTGTGAATTATCCCTGGTCGATCTACGTCCAAAATCGCCCCACCCCTCTCCACCAACCTCACCGGAGGAAAATCCAGAATGCAAAAGAAGTTGATTCTCTCGGCAGGTGTTCTCGCGGGCGCGTTCGGACTGCTCGGCGCTGCGGGCGCTGCTCCGAGCGTGGCCGGTAACGCTCCGGCTACCGCACTCACGTCAGCGCCCACCGTGGCTCCGTCCGTCGTGAAGAAAGCCCCGGTTGCCATTCTCGCCGCGAACGTTTGCAGGGACCAGGCAAACGCCGCCGTGACCAAGGTGCTCGCCAACGGCGCGACCGACGCCCAGGCCAAGAGCGTCGGCAGCAACTGGGGCTCGACCGCGGCAGGCGAGTGCAACTCGTGGACCGCCGATTTCAAAGTGCCGGCAAACTCGGCCGCGCCACCCCACTGGGAAAACTTCTTGTCCGTCGGCGGGGGCGCGGACACTGCCACCGTCAAGCAGAGCGATTGCCCCAACGTCAAGATCGACGTCACCGTCTACAAGAAGGTCGGCGGCGGCGTTTGGACGACGGCTGGAGGCGGCAAACTCAAGGGCAAGTGGCTCGGCCCGTGCCAGCCCGGCTCGTTCTGTCCGAGCGGCCAGAACACGTGCGCGACCGAAATGGCTTCCGACTACAAGAAGGTCGAAAACGAGAAGCCGCCGGCAGACCAGCCGTCGACGTACCGGGTCGTGGTTCACGCGAAGAACAACAACGTCAAGCTGCCCGTGTCGGCGGGCATCAATCGCCGGCCAGAACCGCCGAAGTAAGCTCCGGCGGCATTTTGCCTGCGCCCGGGCCCGGCCTAAGACGCCGTGCCCGGCGCGGGTTAGGGCGGGATCTTCTTCGCAAAAGCACGAGTAGCGACGCCGCTACCATGCACTGCCAAGCCAGCAGTGCGCGCGAACCCGGCGCCCGACAGCCACATCCCGGGTCGCTCGGCCGGCCTTTCGTCGCCGCGCTCGCCGCCCCGGCGCTGCCCGTCGAAGCGTCGACGCCGAACGTGCCTGCCACGCCGCTGCCGCCGATGCCGATGCCGGTGCCCGCGCTGCCGCCGATCGCGGAGCCAGCGTCCGCGGGGGCGCCGGGGACGCAGGCGCCCGCCTGGCAACGCTGGTTCGCGGGGCACACCGCTCCGGTGCAGGCGTCGACGCACTGCCCGGCGCGGCAGATCGTGCCCGTCTCGCACGATTTGTCGCCGCAGCCCGGCTCGACGCAGAGACCGCTCGCCGGATTGCATTCGGCACCCGCCGGACACGGCGTGCAGGTGCACACAGGGCGGCACACACCCTTGTCGCAGACCTGACGTTCCGGGCACGTCTTGCCGAGACACGGATCGACGCACGCGCCGAGCACGCACACGGAAGGCGGAGGACACACGACACCGCCACACGCGGCCTTGCACTCGCCGCCGATGCAGACTTCGCCCGGCGGGCAGATCTTGCCGGCACAGGCCTGCTCGAGGCAGAGACCACTGTCGCTGTCGCAGACCGCGCTCGGCGGGCACGTGAATTCGCCCGAGCCGCAGCGCGCGACGCACTTGCCGAGGTGGCACACCTTGTCGTCGGGGCACAGGTCGCCGTCGTCGATCAGCCCGTTGCAGTCGTTGTCGAGCGCGTCGCACTGCTCCTTACCGCCGCCGCTGATGATCTCGACGCACTTGAGCGCCCCGACGTCGCACTGCAAAACGCCGGGCCCGCACACGCCGGGTTTGCCGGTATCGCACGCGACGCCGCCGCCCGGGCAGGCGAGCCCCGTCATGAACACGACGTAGTCGTTGAAGTCACCGTCGTTCTGCCAGCCGTCGGGCGTGACGCGGTAGTCCTCGAACGCGAGGTAAAAAGCGTTGGCCTCGAGTGTCGAGTTGTACTTGAGGCTCATCACCCAGGCCCGATTGGCGTCGTTCTGGAACTTGACGTTGAAGCGCTTTTCCGAAAAGTGGATCTGCTCGATGCCCTGCGGCGCGTCGAAACGCAGGCAGCCGCCGCCGCTGGCCAGCGCAAAACCCACGAGGCCGCCGGCGTAATCGGGGTGGCCCTTGATCGTCTGCGACGTGATCGCAGCGCCCACCGTGGCGTCGCACGGAATGAGCTCGTGGATCTGGGCTGCGGTCGGCGCGGGCGCTCCCGGCGGGGGCACGTTGTACCAGCCGAACGGCAAGCGCGAGCTCGAGCCGCGCAGCACGAGCGTGACCACGAAGTCGCAGAGCGGGCTGAACGTCTCTGGGATCTCGAGCGCGTGAGCGATCCAGTCGATTTGCTCGCCGCGCTGGCTGAACAGCTGATCGAGCTGCGTCTCGCCGTTGTTCGAGTTCTGCGGGACGACCAGGCCGTTCGGCTCGGTAACGGCCGCCGGCGCCGACCCGGCAAAAACCAGCCCCGCCGCGACCACCGCTGCCGTCGGCCCGCGCATCGACGAAGAGTACCAAGACCCCTCCGATCCACGAGTGATCCCGTGGATCGCAGCCCCCGCGATCGGCTACGTCGGGGGCGAAGAGGATGAACCGCCAAGGCGCCAAGGACGCCAAGATTTTTTGGGGTGAGCCCTGGTCGTCTCATGGCGTCGGCGGGACGCCGCTTCGCGTCGCGGATCGATCGAGCCGAAACGCGCGTCGAGCGGCGTAGCGCCGACGCCGATCGTCGCGAAGAGCTCACCCAATCAATCCCCTTGGCGCCTTGGCGGTTCAAATCCCCGCAATGCGCGTGGGCCGTCCGCGGCGTATGCTGGTGGCGTGAGCCTGTTCGAGCGCGATTTGTTGCGAAGGTTGATCCGGCAGCTCGGGGAAATTGCCGCGCGTATCGCCGGGCTTTCCACACAGCGCAAGTTCGACGAAGCCGAAGCGCTCTTGCGGCAGATCGAGGGCGAGCTGCTCGGACCGCTCACCGCGACTCTGGACCAAGTGGACATTCGTACGGTCCTGCTGTTGCTCGGCAGTGACGACAAGATCGGCGCCTGTGCGGTGCTGTGGTCGGAGCGGGCCAAGCTCTTGAGCGCTCGGGGCGAGCCGCAGTCGGCTCGGGTGCTCGCGACTCGCAGCCTGGAGTTACTGGATGCGCTCGAAGCGCGGGCGGGGCTCACCTCCGAGCTGCTCCTGAACGCCCGATCCGCCATGCGGGAGCTCGTAACCCCGGAGCCGCGAACTGGTTAAACCATTGCTGCGTATTGGTTTAACCAGTTGCCACCCCAGGTACGCACTTTAGCAGCGTAAGTCACTGAATTTACTGGCGGGACTCCCGTGGCACGGGAGTCGCTTGAGAGGGGGGGCCATGAATCTGCCCTTTCTCGATCGGGTACTCATCGTGCTGCGCAGCGCGGCCGTGGGCCTGCTGGCAACCGGCGCGGATCTCGTGGCGCTCGGCGTGCTGGTCGACGGCTTCGGGCTCTCGCCGCGGGACGCCAGCTTGCCCGCGCTGGCACTCGGCATCGGCGTCCAGTTCGTCGGCAACAAGTGCTTCGCGTTCGGCGACCGTTCGCCGCGCTGGGCCGAGCAAGGGCTGCTCTTCCTCGGCGTCGAAGCGCTCGGCATGACCGCCAACCTGCTGTTGTTCGACCTCGCGGTCACCCACACGCCGCTGCCGTACCTGGCGCTGCGCCTCGCGACGACTTCGATCGTCTACTTCGGTATTTGCCTGCCGCTCTGGTCGCGGATCTTCCGCGCCGGCGGTCAATCTGCACCCACGGAAGGGGAGGGCGCGTGATGACATCATTGTTGTTCGCACTACTTTCGGTCTCCACGATCTGGACGGTGGTCGGCCTGGCGAGCGTGCTACGTGCCACGCGCTGCGTTCGCGTGCGCGAGCGTCCGTCGCGAGCGCCGCTACAGCCACCGGTCACGGTCTTGAAACCGCTCTGCGGAGCCGACGCCGGGCTCGCCGCCAATCTGGCGACGTTCTTCGAGCAGGACTATCCGAGCTACGAGCTCGTGTTCGGCGTTCGCGATCCCGACGATCCGGCGCTCGAGATCGTCGCCGAGCTGCGGCGCCGCTACCCAGAGGTGCCGTGCAAGGTGATCGTGCATGCCGGCGGCGGCGGCATCAATCCCAAGGTCGACAACCTGACCGGCATGGTGCCGCACGCCTCGTGCGATCTGCTGCTGGTGAGCGACAGCAACGTGCGCGCCCCGAGCCACTACTTGAGCGAGCTCGTCGACACTTTCCATCAGGATCCGAACGTCGGTCTGGTCACCAACCTGTTCGCGGGCAGCGGCGAAAACACGCTGGGCGCCGCGCTCGAAAACGTTCAGCTGAACGGCTTCTGCGCCGCGGGGGCGGCGCTGCCGACCTTGCTCGGCGACGCGCTGGTAGTCGGTAAATCGATGTTCTTCTCGCGCCGCGAGTTCGAAAAGCTCGGCGGCTTCGGCCGCGTCGCCAACGTGCTCGCCGAAGATTTCGTGATCGGCAAGATGTACCAGCACGCGGGACGCCGCGTGCGGATCGCGCCGACCGTGCTCGAAAACGTCACCGCCACGATGACGACCGAGGGATTTCTGGATCGGCATCTGCGCTGGTCGATGCTGCGCTGGCGCTTGCGGCCGCTGGCCTCGCTGCTCGAGCCGCTCACCAGCCCGCTCGCGCTGCTCCCGGTCGCGGTCTGGCTCGGCGGTAGCGCCGGGGTCACCTGGGCCGTCACGATGCTGGCGCTGCGCGACGTCGGCGGCTGGATCGCGATGCGCGGCTTCTCGCGCGCCTGGCTGCCGGTTCTGCTGTCGCCGCTGCGCGAGCTGTTCATGCTCGCGGTCTGGCTGCGCGCGCCGTTCAAACGCCACGTGATCTGGCGCGGCCACCGCGTCCGGCTCGGCGCGGGCACGCTGCTGTTCGCGGTCAAGCCCTGACGCCACCGGCGCCGCCGAGCTCCCTCAGAGACTGCCTCCAGGGCACAGCAGCTTCACGCCGCGTTTCTCCTCGAGCTTGCGATACTCGCCGTCATTGCACGGCGCGGGCACGACCACCGGGGCGGGTTCGACCGATTCGACGGGACGCACGCCGGTACGCGCTCGCCGCGCGTGACCGCGAATGGTCACCTCGTCGATCGACACCACGGCTGAGCCGCGAGCCGGAACCTCGATCGATGCGGGCCGCTGGGGCGGCACGACGTGAACGGCTTCGACCCAGGGCGAAGGCTCCGGGCGAGCGCTCGTGAACGCATAGCGATTCATCTGGATCGTCATCGCTACGCCGGCAGCGCCGACGCCGAGCGCCAGCGGCAGAACAGCGAAAATGGGCTTCATGACAGCCTCCTGTGCCGGTCACAGGAAGTGCATCCGGCGTGCCGAGCGCGCGCGCTCGAGTCCTCCTCTGCAAGAGCCGCGCATTTCCCATGAAAAGCGCAGGCTCGAGGCGGCGACTCGCTCCCCTGGCGCGCAACTTCTGCGGATTGCTCTCGCGGTGCCGCGCTTGGCGCGTGAATTCTGCGTCAGTCACGTGTTTCGGAAGCCCAGTGATGGAGCCGCGCCCGGAGCGCGCGGAAGCTCGAGATCGGCGGACTCCGCAGGCTGCCGTTGCCCGGCACGCTCGCGGTAGACCGCGTGGCACGCCGCGAGAAAGCGCTCCACGGCTTCGATCACCGGCGCCGAACGCGGGGAAACGAAGATGTCGAAGGCGTGCTGAGCGCCGCGCAGCTCCGCGTAGACGACGGGGGCCTTGGAGACCGCGCGCAGGCGCTCGACGAACAGGCGCGCGTCGGCGAGCGGCGCCAGCGTGTCGCGATCGCCGTGGATGATCAAAAATGGCGGCGCGCCGGCGTGCACGCGATCGATCGGCGACGCCTCCGTGAAACGCTCGGGAGCTTCCTCGAAAAAGGCCTTCATCACGTGCGGCTCGAGCAGCCCCTTCAAGAACGCCCGCGGGTGCGTGCCGAGGCGATTCGTGAAGTCGTAGATGCCGTAGAAGGGGACGGCCGCCTGCACGGACGTATCCGCGTGCTCGAATCCCGGTTGATAGCGCGGATCGTTCTGGGTGAGCGCCATCAGCGCCGTCAAATGCCCGCCCGCAGACCCGCCGGTGACGGCGATGAAGTCGCGATCGACGCCGTACTCGTCGGCGTGCTCGCGGATCCACGAAAGTGCGCGTTTCAAATCGATCAGGTGATCCGGAAAGGTCGCGCCCGGGCTCAAGCGGTAGTTGACGTTGAACCCGACCCAGCCGGTGGAGGCCAGGTGGGTCAAGAGCGGCACGCCCTGTTCTCGCTTGTCCCCGATCACCCAGGCGCCGCCGTGGATCTGGAGCACGGCGGGCCTGCCAGTTCCAGCGGGTTCGGGTCGGTACACGTCGAGCCGCAAGCGCCGGCCAGCGACTCTCGCGTATTCGACGTTGCGCACGCGTCGCACACCCGAGTGCCGGAACGGAAACGGCGTGATCAGGCGCCACCACGCGATACGGGTGCCCGACCAATCGCTCACCGCTGACGACAGCGCGGCGTGCATCGCCGCGGCGGAGCTGCGGCCTTGCAGGATCAGCACCACGAGACCGATCCACGAGGGGATGCTGAGCGCGAGCCCGATCCAGCCGATCGGACTGTGCAGCGCGCCGAGCGCAACGAGCGCCGCGCTGACGAGCAGCTGCCAGAGCAGATGATGACCGGCAAGCTCCATGGTCAGCCAGGAAGCAAAGAAGCTCGGCACCAGGAAGCGACGGCTGCCCCGGATTGGCCAGAACGCGTTCAGCGTGAGCGACACGCCGATCAGGCTTCCGAGGAGCAGCACGATTGCCGCGGCGAGGGCCATGCTCGAGGGAATTGTAGCGCGCGCGTCGCCGCGTGATCGCGCTATACTCGGCGGGCAGAATGCGAGGGATGAGCGCGCTTCTAGTCGCGAGTCTTTGCGCAGTCGTCCACGGCTGCGCGAGCGACGATACGCCCCTTCGCGACCTCGTCCCGCAGGATGCTGGGCCCGACGCGCCACGAAGTGATCCTCAGGGCTGCGCCCGGATCGGGGGACAATGCGGCTGTGCCGGCAGTTGTCAGCCGGGGTACAAGCCCGCGCCGGGCGCCCTGCTTTTTGCCTGCCCGCAACCGTGTGACCAGTGCGGCGCGTGCGGGATGCAGTGCTGCGTGCCCGAAGCCCGCGATTCGGGCGGCGAAGCGGGAGACGCTGGCTGCAGCGGCAGCTTTTCGTGTTTGTGCGGAAATGCGATCTGCGTGAACGGCGAGTGGACGTGCGGACCTTGCCGGTAGCTCAGCGCAACGCCAAGGTCGCGATCACGCCGCGGTGGTCGCTGCCGCTGCTGCCGGCGCTCAGGCGCGCGTCGACGGCTTCGAGCTCGTCGGAATGAAAGACGTAGTCGATGCGCACCAGCCAGAGCGGCGGCGGAACGCCGAGCAGCACCGGGCGTGACCCGCCTTCCTTCGGCGTGGGCGGCCCCGGAAACGTATGGCCGAAACCGCTGCCGACTTCGCGCCAGGCATCCCGCGCCGCGGCGCGGATCAGCGCGTAGGCGGTGTTTTGATCGGTCGCGTTGAGGTCGCCGGCCAGGATCAAGGGTCCGTTGCGTGTGCGCGCATAGTCGGCCAGCCCCTGGGCCACCCGTTCGCGATCGCGGAAGTGAGGAGGACCCGCGGGGGCGTGAAAGCCGAGCAGGGTCACGCGCTGCTTTTCGACGTTGAACGCGATCGCCATCGGCTCGCCGACCAACGGGAGGCCGTGCAGCGGCCGCGGCTCGACGCGCTCGAAGCGGAACTTGCTGAGGATGCCTGCGCCCCTCACGCCCACCCGCGGCTCGAGCCAGCGATACGGATAGAAGATCGCGAGCTCGCGCTCGATCGCCTCGGCTTTTTGGGGATTGAGCTCGTTCAGCACCACCAGGTCCGCGCCGCTGTCGTGGATCACGCGCACCGCGTCCTGGCCGTCCGAGTTGTAGCCGAGCACGTTGTAGGTCAAAACCGTGATGGTTCGTGGGGCCGTGTTTGCAGCCGCTCGCGGCACGAACAGCCCGCCCCACAGGTACGCCCACACGGCGCCCGCGAACGCGACGACCAAGAGCAGGTCGCGCCGCCGCGCGAAGATCCCGATCACGAGCACGAGCGGCAACGGCAGAAACCCGTAGAGGAGCAAGGCGTTGCTGGCGAACCACCAGGCCGAGCCGTCGCCCGCGCCGAAGCGAATCGCCAGCATCCCGGCGAGCACCGCCGCGTAGAGCCAGGCCAGCCGGACCAGGGCCTTTGGCCGCGGCTGCGGAGGAGCGGGAACTTCGTTCATGGCTAGGTCGAGGCGCGAAACCTAGCAAACGGCCGCGAAAGGGCGCAGATTTCGGCGAAAACCCCGATCAGCCGTCCTGTGCCGTGCCGTTCGGAAGCTCGAGCGTCGCCAGCCGTCGGTACAAAGTCGCGCGGCCGATACCGAGCAGGCGCGCGGCCTGGCCTACGTTGCCGCGGGTACGGCGCAGGGCGCGGGCAATGGCTTGGCGCTCGAGCTCGCGCAGCGTGATGACCTCTTCCTCGCTCTCCGTCGCGGCGCTGGCATGTTGCTGAGAGGTGCCGTTCTTCGGTTCCGGCGTCGCGCGCGAGGCGTACTTGCGAACGTCCGACGGCAAATCGAGGATGTCGATTTCGTCGCCTCGGCACGCGAGCATCGAACGATGCACCACGTTCTGCAACTCGCGCACGTTGCCGGGCCACGAGTAGCGGGACAGCGCGTCGAGCGCTTCGGGGCTGATCCGCGACACTTCGCGGCCGACGTCCGAGCGAAGCTCGCGCAGGAAGTGTCCGACCAGCAGCGGAATGTCGTCGCGCCGCTCGCGCAGCGCGGGGACCCGTATCGGGTAGACCACCAGGCGGAAGTACAGATCCTCGCGGAAGCGCCGGGCCGCGACTTCGGCGCGCAAGTCGCGGTGGGTGGCGCAGACGATGCGCACGTCGATCGGAATTTCTTCCGAGCCGCCGACGCGACGGATCGTGCGCTCTTGCAAGGTCCTGAGCAGGCTGGCCTGCGTCGCGACGTTCATTTCGCCGATTTCGTCGAGAAACAGGCTGCCGCCGTGGGCTTGCTCGAAGCGGCCGCGATAGAGCTGCGTGGCGCCGGTGAACGCGCCGCGCTCGTGGCCGAACAGCTCCGACTCCTGGAGCGAGGCCGGGATCGCGGCGCAGTTGATGGCGACGAAAGGTCCGAGCTGTCGCGGACCACCGGAGTGAATGGCGCGGGCGACCAGCTCCTTGCCGGTTCCGCTCTCGCCGTAGATGCACACGGTGACGTCGCTCTCGACGACGCGCTCCACCTGGTGCACGAGCTCGCGCATCGGCGGGCTGCGACCGACGATCGATCCGAGCACCGGTCGCTCGACCAGCGCGTTCTGCAAACGGTGCACGTTCTGTAGCAGCGCGCGGCGCTCGGTCGCGCGGCGTACCGCGGCGACCAGCCGTTCGCCGTCGAGCGGCTTGGTGACGTAGTCGTAAGCGCCGGCGCGCATCGCGGCGACCGCGGCCTTAAGGTCTTGCTGCAGCGTCACGACGATCAGCGGCAGGTCCGGGTCGCGCGCCCGCAGCCGCTCCAGCAAGTCGAGGCTGAGGTTCGGCCCGGCGCCCAGATCGATGCACACGGCGGACGGCACCTCCGACCAGCCGTTACCGGCGCTCGCCCGCTCGTATTCGGTGACCTCGTAACCCGCCTCTTCGAGGCAGGCCCGAATCGACTGGCGCGCCTTCGGGTCGTCGTCGACCACGGCCACGATCTTTTGGTCGGCTGGGCTGGCCGCCAGCATCGAGCCGGAGGACGGGAACAGGTCGGGCATGAGCGAGCTGCTTACGACCCGACCAACGGACAATCGCCCGCCCGCTTTAAGCCCCAGCGGCAGTCCACCCCCAGTTCTGCGTAAAAACCGTGCCCTTCCACGCCGTTGCCGGCTCTGCCGCGGACCGTGTAGCTTGGGAATGATGAAGATCGAAACCGCGACGATTCGCCGGCTCCGTGACGCGCTGCTGCAGAGTGGACGCCGCCCCAGCACCATCATGTCGTCCGCTTACGAGGTCCTGACGCGGCAGGGGATGCTGACCCCTCAGGAATCGGCAGCGCTCTCGCGCGTCGATCCGATGGCGGAAACCATGTTCTTGATGATGGCCGCGGACGGCAAGGTCGCCGACGCGGAGCGCGACGCCGTGCGTGGTGCGATCCGCGGCCTGACCGACAATCTGCTCCGCAGCGGCACGATCAAGGTCATGCTCGAGGTCTACGAGCAACGCCTCGCCGACCAAGGTCGCGATGCGCGACTCCAGGAGATCGCCGAGGCCATCGCGGAAGACGCTCACGAGGCCGAGGGCGCGTTCTCGCTCGCTGCCGCGGTCGCGCTCGCCGACGACGAAATCCACGACGAGGAAAACGCGTTCATCAATCAGCTCGCGCAGTGGTTCGGCATTTCGCAAGAGCGTGCGAACGAGATCCTCGATCAGCTCGAAGGGGACCGTCATGCTCAGGTGCAGGAGGAGTAGCGGCGCTTGAATTTCGGGGGTCGGGGTCGGGGCCGCCTTTCGACGCTGAGCGCCGTGTGCGCGCTGGTCTTTCCGTGCGTGGCGTTCGCTCAAACCGACCTGCGGGTGAACGTCGAAATCCGCAACTGCGACGAGCTACCGCAACCCGAGGTTCGGCGCGTGCTGGCGGCAGAGCTGAGCGCGCGTCTGGCCGAAGATCGATCGGCGGACGTCACCCGGATCGTGATCGAATGCCGGGGCGCGCGGGCGGTGCTCAGGGTCGGAGATCCGCTGAGCCGCAAGGTCGTGCAGCGCTCGATCGACCTCGGATCCTCCGCGCCGCAGGCTCGCGGGCGCCTGGTAGCCCTGGCAACGGCCGAGCTGGTCGTTGCAAGCTGGTCGGAGCTCGAAAGTAACCCCACGCCGAAGGTCGAGCCCGCCGGCCCGCGCCCTCCCCCGGAAGCGGCGGCCGCCGCGCGGCGGGTGATCTGGAAGCGCGCGCCACCGAAGCCGAGACCACCGCCACCGCCGCCGCCGGCTGCTCGCACCGAAATGACCCCGGTTGCCGAGCAGCCCCCGCGCGAGCCGGCGCCGATGCGCAACGACGAGCCGCCTTACGACGAGCGCTGGCCGGATCCGCATGCATGGGGCGTCGACGATCCGAGCGAAGATCCGCGGCTGCGCGTGGTGGCCATGGCTTCGCTGCGATCGTTTTTTGCTCACGAGGGTGCGCTATGGGGCGGCGGCCTCCGCGCCGGCCAAGAGCGCTTCGAGACCGTCGGATGGACGCTCGACGCCCTGGCGGAGACCGGCGAAATCAAGACGGAGCTGGCTCGTTTCCGGGTCAACACGGCCACCCTGGGCGCGGGCATTCATCTGTACGGGCGCTCGAACTGGTTCGTCGTCCGCGTGGGTGCGGGCATCCGCTTGGGGTTTGCTCGCACTCAGGCGCTGGACCCACGGGCGGCGCCGAACTCTGCGCTCGCGCCGTGGGGATGGCCCCTGGGATCATTGGGCATATCGGTGAGGGGCAAGCGTGGCCCTCTGCTCGAAATCTCGACAGAAGCGGGCTACGTCGTGCTGCCGGTGGCCGTCGGCGCCCCACCCGTCAAGGGGGCGTGGTTCGGCCTGCAAGGAGGATTCGGTGTCTTCCTATAGCCGCGGCGGCAAGCCGGCGGCGGAAGCGGTAACGTCGGTAAATCGCCCACGAAAGCTCGGTGGCGGCGGGCGGTTGGACCGGCTCAGTGAGCCGTTTTCGGAGTCCGCGAGCACTGACGAGAATGGTCCTTCAATGCCGAGAGGTCGCCCTGCGCTCGAAATCGTCGGTGCGGCCCCGGCCGAGCCCAAGGCGGAGCTGGTCCCGCTCGACGCCGATTCGGTTTTTCGCCGCTACGCGGCCTACGTCGCGGCGATCGCGCACCGCTTGCTGGGGCGGGACCACGAGGTCGACGACACCGTTCAAGAGGTGTTCGTGATCGCGGTGCGCGGGCTTTCGCAGCTGCGTGAGCCAGCTGCGCTCAAGGGCTGGTTGGCGAGGATCACGGTTCGCGTCGCGCGGCGCCGGCTGCGTATGCGCCGGCTGCGCACTTTTCTCGGACTCGACGAGGCCACGCTCTACGACTCGATGGTCGACGAGGCAGCCAGCCCCGAACAGCGCGTGCTGGTCGGCCGCGTCTACCGCGCGCTCGACGGACTGCCCGCCGATCATCGAATTGCCTGGTCGCTGCGACACATGGAGGGTGAGAAGCTCGAGGACGTCGCCGTGCTGTGCAACTGTTCGCTGGCCACCGCCAAACGCCGGATCGCCGCGGCCGCCCGCGTCCTCGAGGAGGCGCTGAGCGATGAGTGACCTGGCGGAACGGCTGGAGCAGGTGCGCAGCCACGTGCGGCCGAAGCTCGGGCCCCAGCGCATGGCCGCGATCCGCACGCGCGTGGACGACGCGCTCGCGCGCCAGCCGCGGCGCCGCGCCCTCGTGCTCACTGCCGCGATCGTGACGGTGCTCCTGGTGGCCGGTGTGGCCATCAAGCAGCAATGGTCCACGCCGCCGGCGGTGCCGATCGCCGACACCGTGAGCCGGCCCTCTTCGCGCGCGGCGCTGGTGCTGGAAGACGGCTCGAAGGTCGAGCCCCTTCAAGACGACGCCCGCATCGAAACGCTCGAGAGCAGCTCTGCCAAGCAAGCGGTGCGCCTGGCCGCGGGCAAAGCGCGCTTCGACGTCACGCCGCGGCCGAAGCGCAAGTTCGAGGTGCAAGCGCGGGACGTGACGATAACGGTGCTCGGGACCGCCTTCGTCGTCGCAGTGGAAGGCAGCTCGGTCCAGGTGCAAGTGGAGCACGGTCACGTGCGCGTGAGCTGGCCGGGGGGAACGCGCGAGCTCTATGGCGGCCAGCACGGCGTGTTCGATGCGACCAAACCGCCGCTTCCGGAAGCCCCGCCGGTGCCCAGCATTGAAGCGTCGAGCACTCGGACCGCGGCGCCGCCGACGTGGCAAGCCCTGGCTCTGGACGGCGAGCACTCGAAGGCCTACCAGCGGCTGAGCGCGGAGGGCAACAGCGCAGTCCGCAACACTCCGGAAGATCTGCTGCTCGCCGCGGACGTCTTCCGACTGGGCGGGCACCCTGCAAAGTCGGTCGCGCCGCTCGAGCGCATGGTCAAAAATCACCGCGGCGACTCGCGCGCGCCGCTCGCGGCCTTCACGCTCGGGCGCGTGCTGCTCGACCAGCTGGGCCGGCCGCGCGAAGCCGCTGCCGCGTTCGCGGACGCACGGCGCTTGGCGCCCGGCGGGCAGCTCGCTTCGGATGCGCTCGCCCGCGAGGTCGAGAGCTGGTCACGGGCCGGCGACGCGGCGCTCGCCTGGCGGCGCGCGACCGAATATCTCGAGCGTTTCCCGAAGGGCCGGCATCAAAAATCGGTGCGGCGCTTCGGCGGCCTGGATTGAGCGCCAAATCCTAGAATTTTGAACAGGCAACTCCGCGCTCGGGGTTTGGTAGAGTGCGCGCGTGGCACTCGCGAAGCACATCTCCATCTCCGTTCTGCTCGGTCTGTTCACTCTCGCGGCATGCGAAGATCCGCCGCCGCCTCCGGAAAAGAAGCCGGCCGCGCCCACACCCCCGCCCGCGCCGACGCCGGCGGCCACGGAACACGCAGAGAAGAAACCCGAGCCGCCCCCGAAGAAAAAGCTCGAAGACTGCCCGAAGGACAACAAGGTGAGCTTCGACGACTCCGCCTTCGAGGCCGAGGTGCGGAAGAAGCTGCCGAAGCCGGACGGAGACATCACCAAGGCCGACCTCGGCAAGCTGAAGAGTCTGAACGTGTCGCAGGTGAAGCTCAAAGAGGTCGACGTGTGCGTCTTCCCGCACATGAAGAACCTGAAAGAGCTTTTTCTCGGCCCCGGTGACTACGACGATCTGTCGGCGATCGCGGGCCTGACCAAGCTCGAGTCGCTGCGCGCGTCGATCAACCAGGTGAAAGACCTCACGCCGCTCGCCAAGATGAGCAAGATGGATCGGCTCGATCTCGGCCGCACGCAGGTCACCGATCTGTCGCCGATCGCGGAGCTCACCGAGATCAGCGAGCTTCAGCTCGACGACACGCCGGTTGCCGACCTCGGCCCGCTCTCGAAGCTGAAGAAGCTCGAGCGGCTGAGCATTCAGCGCACCAAGGTGAAGGATGTCGCGCCGATCAAGGAGCTCAAGGGGCTCAAGTTCTTGTACGTGACGGGTGCGCCGGTCGACGAGGATCCGATGGCGCTCGCGCCGATACGCGGCAACGGGACCAAGGTGATCGCACAGTGAGCCGGGCAGTCGAGCACTTCTTGTCTCTGCTCGAGGACCCCGCGCTGCGCGAGCGGCTCGGATTGGACACGAACGCCGGCCGCACGGCTGCGGCGCTCTCGGTCGAGCGCTTCGTCGAGCTCGGCGAAAAGCACGGCTGCACGTTCACCGCGGACGAGCTGCGCGCCCATTTCAGCGCTACGGCGCGTTCGTTGAGCAGTGAGGAGCTGGAGCGCGTGAGCGGCGGCACTGGCGTCATCGCCGCGAATGCCACATTGACGGTCAGGCTCCCCGGCGCCACCAAAGGCGCCGGCTACAACGAGCTCGTGCTCGACGACACCGCGGGCAAGGAAAAGTAGCCAGCTCACGCTGCAGAGCTCGACGCGAGCTCTGCGGCGTCGACGAGCGTGTACGCGATCGGGCACTCGATCACGGCCACGTACGGGCGCGATTCCGCGTTCAGGGTGACGACCGCGGCTCCCTCCGGATGACCGCGAAAGCGCTCGCGCAGCGCGCCGATCGCGACGCCTGTTTCGGATCCGAAGCCGGCCGCCTCGGCAAGCGCTTCGAAAGTCCAGCTGCCGTCAGGATCCGCGAAGAAGTCGGCGGGAACGGCGTCGAGCGAAAGGCGATAGCGAGCGACGCGATACCCGCGGGCGGTCACGCGAACATCGAGCAAGTGGTAGTCTTCGGGAGTCGGATCGGCAGCGAGCGGGAGCAGCATGGGAAAACGACTACCATGATACTGAACACATGTACAGCTCACTAGGAAGTCTCTAATTTATCAGCGCTTTTGATTCGTCATGCGGGCTCGCTCGAGCTTCGCGGCGTCGGCCAGATCCTGAGGGCGCCCCGCCGCCCGCTTGTTTGCGAGCAGATCTTCGAGCGCGATGATGCGCACCGGCGTTCCTTCCCAATCCGCCAAAATGGCGTTCTTCAAGACCTGCGCGGGCACAACGCCGTCGATCGCCCGGAGCAGATCGACTCGGAGCGGAGGCTGTCCGAGGTAGACGACTTCGGTCTCGGCCAGATTTCGCGTGCCCTCAACGACGACTGGCGGAGCGCCATAACGCGCCAGGGCCCGCGCGGCTCGTTCGAGATTCTCGGCGCTTCCCTCGAGAAAGATATCGAGGTCTTTGGTCGCACGCGGCTCGACGTGAAAAGCGAACGCATAGCCGCCGATCACGACACAATCAACCTCTTCGCGAGCGAACTCCTCCAACAGATCTTTGAAGTCTTGGGGAAGTTTCATGCCCTGCACCCTCACGGCTCTGCTCGTTCCACAGCTCGAAGACACAACCGAGCCGCTCTTCCGGCGTCATCGCCAGCCAAAAATCGCTCGCGATCGACTCCATTTCCGCCGCATTGCGAGCCACGCCACCCTTCCAGGTTCGGCGGCGATTTTCTGCGCGCGCTGCGCGATCCGACATGGCACGAGCCTAGCACGCCTCAGATCGTCTGGCGCTTGGCGAGCGCGCGGAACACGCCGTCGACCTTCATCAAGTCTTCGTAGCGGCCCGATTGGACGATGCGTCCACGCTCGAGCACCACGATCCGATCCGCGTGGCGGATCGTGCTCAGCCGGTGCGCGATCACCACGCGCGTGACCCGGAGCTTTTCGAGGCTTTCGCTGACCTGAGCCTGGGTCAAGTTGTCGAGCGCGCTCGTGGCTTCGTCGAAGAAGACGATTTTCGGCTGTGACGCCAGGGCACGCGCGATCAAGAGCCGCTGGCGCTGGCCGCCGGAGAGCGTGCCGCCGCCCTGCGAAATCACGGTGTGCATGCCCATCGGCATCGCTTCGATGTCCTTGTCGAACGCGGCTTGCCGCGCGGCGCGCCAGGCGTCGTCGATGCTGAGCCCGGTATTGCCGACGATGTTCGTGTAGATGTCGCCCTGCATCACGCGGCTGTTCTGCAGCACGACGCCGATCTGCTGGCGCAGCGAGCGCGCGTCGAGGCCGACCAGCGCTTGTCCGTCGTAGAACACGCCGCCCTCGGTGCAGGTCTCGAAACCGAGCAGTACCCTGAGCAGCGTCGATTTGCCGGATCCCGAGGGTCCGACGATCGCCACGAACTGGTTCGGCTCGATCCGGAAGTTGACGTCGTCGAGGATCAGCGGGCCGTTTGCCTCGTAGCGAAACGAGACGTGGCTGATCTCGATCGAGCCTTTGATCTCGGTGCGCACGTCGCCGCTGCCCTGGCTCTCGAGCGGCTCGGTCAGGATCGGTTTCGCCCGCTCGTACATCGGGATCACGCTCAGCGAATGCAGCCCGGTCTCGATCAGATCGAGCACGGCGCGCAAGAACACGCCGAACGCTGCGCTGAACGCCAGAAATTCACCGGTGCTCAGCTTTTGATTGCCGCTGCCGGCCAGCAGCCAGAAAAGCAGCATGCTGCACAGGATCGGAAACGCAGTCTGGAATACGCCGACGCGAATGTTGACGCGCTCGGCCTCGAGGTCGGCGTCGCGGCGCCGCGTGAACAGGCCGGCCCAGACGCCGAAGGCGCGATTCTCCGATCCGGTCACGCGCAGCTTGGCAATGCCGGTGAGGAGCTGAAGCAAGAGCCCGTTGATCTTGCCGTCGATTTCGGCGACGCGGCGCTGCCGCTGAAGCCCGTAGTAAGCGGCGAATGCGGCGACCGTACCGGCCACCGCCACCAGGCCAGTGCCCGCGAGCGCGAGCCGTGGATCGATGTAGAAGAGGAGCGCGAAGTTCCAGACCGAGAACAGCCCGGCCAGCATTACCGACAGCGTTGCACCGGCGAGCACGTCGCGAATCCCGCCGATGCCCGCGGCACGCGTCGCCAGATCACCCGCCGAGTAGCGCCGGAAAAACGGCAGCGGCAGGTTCAACAGCCGGTCCCAGACCGACGCCTCGAGCGTCGCGTCCATTCGCGTCTGCGCCCGCACCAGACAGAAGCCGCGCGCCAGATCGAACAGCGAGAGGCTCAGATAGACCGCCAGCAAGACGCCCGTCAGCTCGCGCA
>Ga0111538_10002865_pt1 | contig 24185 bp, 18 predicted proteins | sample SoiMethybrSBSTD1_FD_79669 | JGI IMG/M metagenome (GOLD analysis project Ga0111538, IMG submission 79669) | Bulk soil microbial communities from a Populus tree surrounding site in Tennessee, USA - Soil MetaG P. TD hybrid SBSTD1 (version 2)... | ecosystem: Environmental > Terrestrial > Soil >...
AGCCCTTCCTGAGACCGTACATCGTGGCTCTGGCGAAAAAGGCACCGGTGAAGGTGATCATGGGCCACGAGGATCCGAAACAACCCGAAGATTGGACGGAGGACTCCGACCACTACTCCTTTATGGCTGAGAAAATCCCCGCCCTTTATTTCGGCGTCGAGGACTTCGGTCAGCACCATAAGGCCACCGACGATTACGCCACCATGACGCACGGCTTCTTCGTGCGCGTCGTGGAGACCCTCATCCTTGCCATCCAGGAATTCGACGCCGACCTGGATCCCGTGACCAGGGTCAATGGCAGACGGTAAATCCGCGTAATCCATCTCATCCGCGTAATCCGCGGTGAACCCTGAGGTAGACAAATGGCGACCCGGCAGGCCATAATGACAGTTCTTCCAAAGTAGTGATTCACCGAACGAATTCCTTAATAAAGAAGATTGGGCAATGAGCGAAGACTGGTCTCACCTTCAGGCTCTCGAAGCCGAGTCCGTATACATCATCCGCGAGGTCGTGGCGCAGTTCCGCAACCCCGTCCTGTTGTATTCCATCGGCAAGGACTCCAGTGTGCTGGTACATCTGGCGCGAAAGGCGTTTTATCCGGGTCCGATTCCCTTCCCGCTGCTGCATGTGGATACGGGCTACAAGTTCCCTGAAATGATTCAGTTCCGCGAAGAATTCACGAAAGCCATTGGAGCTCGGCTGATCGTGCACCGCAACGAACAAGCCATTGCCGACGGCGCCCACCCGCTGAAGCTGGGAGTCGCGCGCTGCTGCGGAGCGCTGAAGACCGGAGCGCTGCTCGAGGCTCTGGAAAAGTATCAGTTCGATGCCGCAATCGGCGGCGCGCGGCGCGACGAGGAGCGATCCCGCGCCAAGGAACGCGTGTTTTCGCTACGCGATGCCTTCGGGCAATGGGATCCGAGAAACCAGCGGCCGGAGCTCTGGAACCTTTATAACGGCGAGATCCATGAAGGCGAGTCCATGCGGGTCTTTCCGCTCTCCAACTGGACCGAGCGCGACGTCTGGCAATACATTCAAGAGCAGAATATTCCGATCGTTCCTCTGTATTACGCCCAACAGCGTAAAGTCGTCTTTCGAGGCACCAACTGGATTCCCATCTACGACCCCGCGGATGTTCGCGAAGGTGAAACCGTGGTCACAGAGTGGGTACGCTTCCGGACGCTGGGATGCATGCCCTGCACCGGCGCGGTGAAATCGCAGGCCTTGACCATCGGGGAGATCGTTGCCGAAGCGGGCGCAGCCACTCGCAGCGAACGCGAAACGCGCGTGATCGATCACGGCGCCAATACGATGGAAGACAAGAAGCGCGAGGGTTACTTTTGAGCGTTGGTCTGCTTCGATTCATCACTGCCGGCAGCGTTGACGACGGAAAATCCACACTGATCGGACGTCTTCTCGTAGACGCGCGCGGCGCGTTCGAGGATCAAGTCTCTGCGGCCCAGCGCGATAACGAACGCCGCGGCGGCAAAGGCATCGACTTTTCGCTGCTGACCGATGGACTCAAAGCCGAACGCGAGCAAGGCATCACGATCGACGTCGCGTATCGATACTTCAACACCGAACGCCGAAAATTTATCATCGCCGATGCTCCCGGCCACGAGCAGTACACGCGCAACATGGTCACGGGAGCCAGCACCGCGGACCTGGCCCTCATCCTCGTCGATGCACGTCAAGGTCTGGTGACCCAGTCTCGCCGTCACGCCTACATCGCGCATCTGGTGGGTATCCGCCACATCATCGTGGCCGTGAACAAAATGGATCTAGTGGAGTTCCAACAGGAACGCTACGACAGCATCTGCTCCGAGTTTCGCAGCTTCTTTCAGCAACTCGGCCCGATCGATCTGCGATTCATCCCGATTTCGGCGCTACAGGGCGACATGGTGGTTCAACGCGGCGAGAATCTGCCGTGGTACACGGGCCAAACCGTGATGGAAACGCTCGAGACCATCGAAGTCGAACAGCAGGACGCAAGCCACCTTCGATTCCCCATTCAACTCGTCAACCGTCCGCCCCTGCCGGAGCTGGGCGATTTTCGCGGGTACATGGGGCGGCTGGCATCCGGTCGAGTGAGCGTGGGTCAGAAGATCGCCATCATGCCAGGCGGCCGGCAGACAACGGTCACGAGCATCATGACTTTCGATGGAGATAGGCAATCCGCGTTTGCGCCGCAATCCGTCACGCTCACGTTGGCCGAGGACGTGGATACGTCGCGCGGAGACATGATTACCGGTGTGGAAGACGCTCCTGCGCCACGCACTCAACTGGAAGCCACCGTTTGCTGGATGAGCCCGAAACCGCTGAAGGCGGGAGGCAAGTATCGGCTGCGGCACACCACGCGACTCGTAAAGGCGCTGGTTTCGGGGATTCAGTATCGCGTGGATCCGAATACTCTCGAACAACAACATCCCGCGGAACTGCACCAGAACGACATCGCACGAATTTCTCTGAAAACGCTGCTGCCGATAGCCTGCGACAGCTATCGCGAGAATCGCGAGACCGGGGCCTTCCTCCTCGTCGACGACAACAACGACACGGCCGGTGCGGGCTTCATCGAACTGTAGGAAATCGCGAAAAACCCGCAAAGAAGGTCGCGTTATGCGCGACTAATTCTTCGGGCAAGAGCCACACGCCCCGTGAGTCAGCATGGGACAATTTCACATCCGACCAGCTGCCAGGGACGTAGACATAGCGACAGCGCACAGCAGACAGCGGACAGTTCGCATTGAGAAGACGGAGTTTTCTTCTATGTGAACTGTCCGTTGTCTGTTGTCCGCTGTCGCTATGTCTACGTCCCTGGCAGTTGGTCGGATGGCCGGCTGTAAAATCAAGTATGCCATTGCCCTTACATAGGGGCGTGCCTACACCGCCTTCGATGCCACCCTTAGCAGCGCGTCGTTGAACTTCTGCGGTTCCGGGATCTCCGATCCTTCTGCCAGCAACGCGTATCCGTAAAGAATGTTCGCGAAGTCCACGAGAGCCGGATCTTCAGGATTCGCGGCATGCAGCGCGCGCATCTTCCCGACGAGTTCATGATCCGGATTGATTTCCATGATCCGCTTCTGACGGGTGACTTCCCCCTTGGCTTTCCCCAATAGTGCTTCGAGATTCGGACTCATGTCCTGATCGGCAACAACCAGACATACCGGCGATGACGTCAGTCGTCCGGAGAGCCGGACCTGGCGAATGTTGTCCTCGAGCTTTGCCTGAATCGCGTCCATCAAGCTGGAAAATTCTTTTACCTTCGCAGTGAGGTCCTTGTCGTCACCGAGATCTGCAACCCCCTTGGCGACGGACTTCAGTTTCTTATCCTTGTACTCAAAGACCCACCCTACCAGCATCTCGTCGACCGGATCCGTCAGGAAAAGCACCTCGTACCCTTTCGCCTGAAATGCCTCGAGGTGCGGCGAATGCTCGATCGCGCGCCGTGACGGACCGGTCAGGTAGTAGATTGCGGGTTGTCCTTCCTTCATGCGCGACACGTATTCCTCAAACGTGGTCAGCTTTTCGGGATCCAGGGACGACTCGAACATGAGGAGGTTCATCAGCCTGTCCTTGTTGTCGAAATCCTGCGTGACACCTTCCTTGAGGACTCGGCCGAAGTTCTTCCAAAGCTTGAGGTATTCTTCCGGCTCTTTTCGACGCATCTCCTCGAAGGAGTCGAGCACCTTGCGAGTAAGCCATTTGCGGATTTGCTCGATGTGTCGATCTTCCTGAAGCCGCTGGCGCGAAACATTCAGCGGCAGATCCGCGGAGTCCACGACGCCTCGCATAAAGCGGAGATAAGCAGGCAGCAGGTCCTGACAGTGCTCCATGATGAGGACGCGCCGCACATACAAGTGCAGTCCCCACTTGCCGGTTTGATAGTACAAATCGAATGGCGCTTCGGAAGGCGCGTACAACAAGGCCAGATATTCCGAACGGCCTTCGGCACGGAACGACCAGTTTCGCATCGGCTCATTCCAATCGTGCGAAATGTGCTTGTAGAACTCCTTGTATTCCTCGTCTGTCACTTCTGAACGCGGCCGCGTCCAGATCGGCTTCATCGAGTTGACCGGCTTATCGGATTCCTTTCCGTCCTTTTCCTTCACACGGATCGGATAAGTCACGTAGTCGGAATATTTCTTGATGATCGATTCAATAACGTACTGGCTGGTGAAATCCTCTGCGGCTTCGCCTTCCTCCATGGGTTTCAGGTGAAGCGTGACCGAGGTTCCGTGCGAAAACCGTCGTGCATCGCTCACGGCGTAAGTGCCATCCCCCGCGGACTCCCATTGCGTTCCATGTTCTTCGCCCGCTCGACGCGTAACCAGGGTCACACGATCCGCGACCATGAATGAGGAATAGAAGCCCACGCCGAACTGCCCGATCAGCGAAGTCGCTATCTCTGAGGATTTGGACTCTTTCAAACTTTGCAAAAGTTCACGGGTACCGGACTTGGCAATGGTGCCGATATTCGTGATCACTTCCTGCCGGCTCATGCCGACACCGTTATCGTGCACGGTCACGGTGCGGGCTTTCGGGTCGGTCTCGACGAGGATCTCCAGACGGTCGTCCGGCCCGATCAGTTCCGGATTGCTAAGCGCTTCGAATCGAAGCCTGTCCGTCGCATCCGATGCGTTCGAGATGAGTTCCCGAAGAAAGATTTCCTTATTCGTATAAAGGGAATGAATCATCAATTCCAGAACCTGACGTGCCTCGGCCTGAAATTGATATGTCTCGACGTTCGTACTCATCGGCAACCTCCCAACATGAATCAGGAAAGTTTAGCGATGGCTCGAAGGTAGTAGCAAGGGGGGAAGCTGGGCTCCCCGGCGCGCTTCAACAGTTTTGGGAAGCTTTTAGCGCGCCGGACTACGGTGTGGTTGGGGAGAGAAATTCAACCAACTTGATTGGAACGATCAAGAAACTTTTGACTTTTTCGCGGCCTGCCAGCGCTCGAAATCGGCGCCAAGGATGAAGAATTTTCGACCGATCTGGACGATGCGAATCTGCTCTTCCTCAATGATTCTGCGGAAATGGCGTACAGAAAAGCCAGCCAGGCCGGCGGCGTTTGGAATATCAAGAAACATCCTCTTTGTGGTTCCTGTCGACTGCAAGCTCATGCGAAATCCTCCTCGTGGTGGCTATTTCGCATGTGGGTTGCCAAACAAAAGGGCGGAGGGACAGGTACAAAACAGGTAGTGGAGGGGACCCCACCGGGCAGCGAGTCAATAGCTCTTTGGTAGGAGTGCCATTTAAGCCGCGATGGACAGGGATGACACGGATCGAACTCCAGTAATCCGCGTCATTCCTCTCGGACGGGTTAATCCGACTGCATGAAAGGGTATCGATAGTCGCTCGGAGAAACGAAGGTTTCTTTAATCGCGCGAGCGCTCACCCAGCGCAGAAGGTTCATCATCGAACCCGCCTTATCGTTTGTTCCGCTGGCCCTTGCTCCGCCAAATGGCTGCTGTCCCACGACAGCTCCCGTGGGCTTGTCGTTGATATAGAAATTTCCAGCAGCAAACCGCAAAGTCGTGCGGGCCTGATCAATCGCGCGGCGATCCGTTGCGAACACGGCTCCCGTCAACGCATATGGCGAAGTGTTGTCGATCAACTCCAGGGTCGCCTGCCATTCTTTTACGGGATAAACGTATGCCGTAACAACAGGACCGAAGATCTCCTCGGTCATCGTGCGATAGTCCGGCTTCTTCGCGTGGATGAGGACGGGGCGGATGAAATATCCAATCGAATCGTCCCTGTCACCGCCACAAAGCACCGCCGCATCGGGGGAACTCCTTGCGGCATCTACATACGCCGAAATCTTGGCATACGCCTTAGCGTCGATAACCGCTCCCATGAAGTTGGAAAAGTCCGCGACATCGCCCATGCGAATAGACTGGAGCGAGTCCGCGATACGATCCCGCAGCTTCGGCCACAAGGAATCGGGGACGTAGAGACGCGATAAGGCGCTGCACTTCTGCCCCTGGAATTCATAACCGCCGCGCACAACGGCCGTGCTGACCGCCTCGGTGTCGGCGCTTGCGTGCACGATCGCAAAATCTTTCCCGCCGGTTTCTCCCACAAGGCGCGGATAGTTCCTGTACGACGCGATGTTCTCGCCGATCTTGAGCCACATACTTCGAAAGACTTCGGTCGAGCCGGTAAAGTGAATTCCCGCAAGCTGGGGATGCGCGAGTACGGCGTCACTGATCGGTTTCGCGTCCCCGGGAACAAAGTTGATGACGCCCGGGGGCAGTCCCGCTTCTTCAAACACTCGAGCCATGCAGTAGTTGCTGTAAACCGTCGAGCTCGCGCATTTCCAGATCACCGTATTCCCCAGCAGAGCCGGCGCCGTCGGAAGATTCACCGCTATGGCGGTGAAGTTGAACGGCGTGACGGCAAAGACAAAACCTTCAAGGGGGCGGTAATCCATCTGATTCCACATACCCGCCGGAGAAATAGGCTGGTCGCGGTAGATGCGATCAGCAAAGTGCACATTGAAGCGTAGAAAGTCGATGGATTCGCAAACAGCATCGATTTCGGATTGATGCGGTGTCTTGCTCTGATTGAGCATCGTTGCCGCATTCAACTCATCGCGGCGGACCGTCGCCATCAATTCCGCAGCGCGAAGGAAAACCGCAACGCGATCCTCGAATTTCCAGGAAGCCCACTCACGTCGAGCTTCAAGGGCTGCCTTGATGGCATCCTGCACTTCTGGTGGTCCCGCCTTATGCCAGGTCGCAAGCACGTGAGCGTGACGGTGCGGCATTACAGCGGTGGAGGTGTTGCCGGTGCGGACCTGCTTGCCGCCAATGATCAGCGGTATCTCGATTTGCCGATTGCTTTGCCGGGCGAGACTCTTGCGCAGACTGTCGCGCTCGGGGGTTCCGGGAGCGAAAGAACGAACAGGCAGGTTTACAGGCCGAGGGACTTTCATTACGGCATTATAGCCGTGGCACCTTTGCGGGACAGACTCCGGAGAGATAACGATCCAGCTTTTCCTTCGTGTCCGTGAAGAAAATCGGCGTCGTGCCGCTGCGATATGCAGTGACGATATCGCATACGCGGGTCCAGCCGTTGTCACTCGGCGGATTCTGGATCCATTCGTCCGTACCGTCGACGGAGAGGTTCAACAACGTAATCGGCCCTCCGATCGCCGTATCCAAGTCAGCCGCTTCGCGAATGGCGCGCTCGAGGGCCGCCGCAGCCTCACTAACGGTGATCGGTCGGCCATTGCGAGCCTGAAACCAGCGTCGCAAACCCGGGGACTCCTTATTGGCGAAGTAGCCGGCGTGCCGGCAGGACTGAGGTTCAACGGGGACTTTGGCGCAGATGGTGGGCCCGTCTTCTGCAAATCCGGCAGAGATCATCACCACATTGGTCGTGTTGCGCAGCGGCAACTGCAAGGCAACGTCATACAGGATTTCATCTGCTGAACTTTTCAGGAGGTACTGATTGCGACGGATGAAGGATCCAAAGAGCTCGTCTTCCACGCTTGTCAGTCCTGCGACAGCAAGGGCCGCACCGTGATTGACATAGATCTTCGGCATCCGATCGACATAACCCACCGGCTTTCCGGTTCCGTCGAGAAACGTCGAACGAGAATCCGATCCCATGACAATGCCGTCTTTAGCAACGATGACGCCGATAAACGTACCGCCAAACTTTCCGGGATCCCGTTGCGCGGAGCACGAAACGGCGAAACAGATCGCAAACAACAAGAAAGCAGCCAGCCACTTCATCCCGAAAAGTCTCGCACCGAGACATAACTCCAGCAATGGCAAGCGCATGTTAAGCTTCCCGCGATGCTGTTAAAGGTCGAAATCCAACCGTCCATCCCCGTTAAACATCAGGCGTGAGTACTCCGAAAACTCATGATCCCTATGCCGTATTCCGCATTCCGGCGTTCCGCAGCTACTTCATTGGGAATATCAGTTTCATCCTGGGACTCCAGATGCAGAAAGTGGCCGTCGGCTGGGAGATGTATGAACGGACGGGCTCCGCGCTGAACCTCGGCTTTGTCGGTCTTGTTCAGTTTCTGCCGCAGCTCGCGCTTGTCGCTGTGGCAGGTCACATCACCGACATCTACAACCGCAAACACGTCTTGATGGGCGCAGTGTTGCTGAGCGCAATTGCGTCCGTGGTTCTGGCCGTCAACGTGGCGGTGAATGGTCCGACCTTCGTGATCTATGCGTGTCTGTTTGCTGCGGGAACGGCACGAGCTTTCTGGATGCCGGCGCGCAGCGCCTTTTTGCCACGAATCGTGCCGATGTCGATCTTCAGCACCGCTGTGTCCTGGAACTCGAGCGGCTTTGAGATCGCGTCGTTTGTCGGACCTGCGATCGGCGGCTTCGTGATCGGTTATGCCGGGGGGGTCATGACTGTTTATCTGATTGACGCCGTAGTAATGACGGGCTTCATTTTTCTGCTCGCGAGAACCCCTTACAAGCACGAGCCGCAGGCACGGACCCCGGTGACATTTCGATCCTTGTCGGCAGGTCTTCGCTTCATCTGGAAAACCAAGGTGGTGCTTTCGGTAATGATGCTGGATATGGTCGGCGTGATGCTTGGCGGCGCGACAGCGCTGATGCCGATCTTCGCGAAGGACATTCTTCACGTGGGCGCTTCCGGGCTTGGCTGGCTGCTGGCGGCACCGTCGGCCGGGGCCATCATAGGCGGGCTAACGCAGGCTCATCGTGGACCGCTGAACCGCGCCGGACGGACAATTCTAGTTGCAGTCACGTGTTTTGGCCTGGCGACAATCTTCTTCGGCATTTCGCGATCATTTCCACTTTCTCTCGCCATGCTCTTTGTTATCGGGGTATGCGACAACATCAGCGTCGTTGTCCGATCAACCCTGGTACAGGTGGCGACGCCCGACGAAATGCGCGGACGCGTGTCCGCGCTCAACGGCCTTTTCATTGGAACCTCAAATGAGCTCGGCGCATTTGAATCGGGCTTCGTTGCGAACTTGTTTGGGCCGGTGTTTTCCGTCGTGTTTGGCGGGGTGGGCACGATTGCCGTCGTTGCGATTACGGCGTGGCTTTCACCCGCGCTCCGAAAATACGGCCGCCTCGGGGAATCGCATTAGCGAAAGTGTTTTTAACCGCGGATTACGCGGATAAAAACACTTTCCCCATTCAGCGCTCCCACGCGAATTGCGGCACTGCCCTATAATGGGTGAAATTGAAGGGGACACCATGCGAAACATGCTGAAGCTCACGACTCTCGGAATCGGGTTGCTCGGCGCTGTCCACTTGATCACCGGACAGTCCTCGGAGGTTCCGACATTCTCCAAAGACGTTGCGCCCATCCTTTATAAAAATTGCGTCAGCTGCCATCGCCCCGGCGAAATGGCGCCGATGTCTCTGATGAGCTACGAGCAGGCCCGTCCCTTTGCACGCTCGATTCGACAGCGCATCGAGCAAGGCACGATGCCTCCGTGGCATGCCGAAGCTCCGGCCGGCAAGTTCTCCAATGAGAGGAACCTGACCCCGGTCGAAAAAGACACGCTCATTCGATGGGCGAGTAATGGCAGTCCGCAGGGTAACCCCAAAGATCTGCCGCCCGCCCCGGTCTTCCCTGAGGGCTGGACGATAGGAACGCCCGACGCCGTCGTTACAATGACGCAACCTTACGAAGTTCCGGCAAGCGGTACGATCACCTACCAATACTTTTACGTGCCCACGAACTTCACCGAAGACAAATGGATTCAGGCTATCGAAATCCGGCCTGGAGTACGGAGCGTCGTCCATCATGTTCTCGTGTTTGCCAGCGAACCGGGTGGCCCAGTTCGGCAGCAACCGTTCGTTCAGCAGAACGCCGCAGCAGGACCACTCGCACAACTGGCTCCCGCGATTGTAGCGGCAGCTCGTGGCCGTCTGCAGACCGTCAACTCCCGCGGGCCTTTGATCGCGACGACAGCACCTGGAACAAACGCTCAGGTCTTCGAACCAGGGTCTGCGCTGCACATCAAGGCGGGATCGATGTTGACGCTGCAGGTCCATTACACGGCGACAGGCAAAGCGGAGCGCGACAGCACTTCCGTGGGATTTGTCTTTGCGAAACAGCCGCCGAAACAGGAAATCCGGAGCGCTTCCTTCATCAATCTGCAACTGCGCATTCCGCCCGGCGCGGAAAATCATCGAGTGGATTCGACCATCGAGTTCACGCAGGATTCGCATATCGTCGCGTTGTTCCCACACACGCATTTGCGCGGCAAAAGCTGGGAGTATCGATTGACGTATCCGGACGGACGCGAAGAGGTTGTTCTCAGCGTTCCGCATTACGACTTCAACTGGCAGACTTACTATCAGTTCGCCAGGCCATTGGCGGTACCCAAAGGTTCCCGGCTTCTGTCCATCGCGCATTACGACAACTCGTCGAACAACAAGGCCAATCCAAATCCGAGTGTTGAAGTCCGCTGGGGAGATCAGACCTGGGAAGAGATGCAGTACTCCGGAATTACCTTCACGGTCGATTAGCCGGAGTGAGCGCGTTCCGTAGTGTCGGTCCTGCGAGGCCGATGACGTAGACGATAGCCAGGGCAAAAAAACAGAGCATCGCCAGCTTATGGTACCTGGAGATGAGAACCTGGATATTCCAGCTGTAGAGTTCGGTGAGAACGCTCGGATCGCTCAGGCCATTCGAGTTCTCGCCGAGCGGAACGTTCTGAAGACCTCCCGACCAAACAACCCAGGCATCCATGAAGGCGAGCGCGCCAATGAAAAGAAATCCCCAGCGCAAGGCATTGCGGTTGACCGGGTGATCCTTGCGCGCGTAGAACGTCATCATCAGGACGGTTCCCAGCACGAAGTTTCCGGCGTCGCCCCCGAAGATAATCAACTGCTGCGCCTGGTCGGAGTACAGGCCAAAGGTGCAGACGAGAAGCACGACCAGCGTCGCACCAAGAGCGCCAATCCAGAACCATCGCCGCCGTTGCCATGCATAAAACCCGCCAAGACCGATCAACGCCATGAACAAGGCGGTGACGCCGCGGGATCGGTCGGAATCCACAGAAGTAAACCAGGGCCCCGGCATGGCCGAAAACCCGCTCACCCAGGCCGCGATCGCATGACCAAACTCGTGAACCCACATGGAAAGCATGCGAACCGCGGACGGCGCGACGCGCACCGCGATCCAGGAGATAAGAAGCGCACCCGGAACGGCACCGATCCTCAATATCCGTTCCTGTCGCGTTTCCTGACGATTCTGGAGGGTTGCTTCCTCTTCGACTGTCAGAGGAGCCGGTTTCAGAGCCGCAGACGTCGCGACGTACTTCTCGAAGATGATCCCGCACCGCCTGCACTCCGTGGTTTGCACCGCGTGATCGAACTGACACTTCGGGCATTGCATGCGCCGCGATTATAGGAGGATGACATTTCACAACTCACAGACTTGTATACTCTGCGTGGAATGAAGACGCGCGGAATGAAGGTTCGTCGCCTGGCGCTGCTCGTCAGCCTGATGTTGTGGTGCATTGCGTCCGGCGCGCAGTCCGCAGAACGGGAGTTGCACTGGGACGCGCTCGAAGTCGAGGCACATCTCAATGCCGACGGCGTGCTGGACGTCATCGAACGGCACACCATGGTATTCACAGGCCCCTGGAACGGTGGCGAGCGTGTGTTCGACGTGCGGCCGCGTCAGAAGCTCGAGTTCGTCAGCCTGGAGCGGATAAACGCGAAATCCGGCTCGCCACAGCCGCTGCACGAGACGTCCGTACCGGATAACGTCGACGAGTTCACCTGGTCGGACAGTCGGACGCTTCGGTGGCGCAGCCGTCTGCCTACCGATCCACCGTTTGCAAACACGCGGCTGACTTACGTCCTGCGCTACAAGCTCTCCGGCACTCTGCTGAAGACCGACGCGCAGTATTGGCTCGATCACGACTTCGCATTTCCCAAACGTCCCGGCCCGATCGCTCACTTTACGCTGAACCTGGATCTCGATCCCGCCTGGCACCCGCTTGGCAAGTTCCGGAATCAGTACAGCGCCGGCCCGCTCGACGCCGGCCGAAGCTTCCTGCTGACTATTCCCCTGCGCTACGACGGATCCGTCGTCCCAGCGTCGATCGACGCTGACCGTCCAACAGAGATTCTCGTCGCGGTGATAGCAATCCTCGGTGTGTTTGCACTCTTCGTGCTCACATTCACAATGCGCGAACGTGCCCTGGGACGATTCGCTCCTGTGGACATGCCCGGCATCGACAGTGCGTGGCTTGAAAACAACATTCTCGCCTATCCCGCCGAAGTGGTGGGTGCAGCCTGGGATGGCCGTATCGGCACGTCCGAGGTCGTGGCGCTGATAGCCCGCATGACTGCAGACGGCAAACTGGAAAGCAAGGCCGAGGGCACGGACTCGATGAGGCTCAGCTTGAAGGTGGACCGCGACACGCTGAATCATTATGAGAGGGCGCTGGTCGATCGCCTGTTCTTCGATAACCGTACGGAGACGAGCACGAAGGAGGTCCAGCAGCATTACAAGACCAGCGGCTTTGATCCGGCCACAGTCATCAAGCCGGGACTAAATGAGCACGTCAAAAAAGTTTTGCCTCCCGGCGATGCGCGCGTGGGGCGTCGGGCAGGGCCTGCGCTGTTTCTCGCCGGGATCGTTCTGCTCGCGTGGTCCGCGTTCTCCGAACCGGTAATCGTTCCAGCAGCGGTCGCCGTCGCAATGGTCTCGTTGTTCCTCGTGGCGATCCTGCAGATTCCAGGATGGCTGTTCAGATCGCGAATGGACTGGGGACTTCGGGCGGCAGCTCTACTCCTGCTCCCCGCACTATTTGTCAGTCTCGGCACCGCCGCGTTCCTGTGGTTTTATGTCGGCACGGGTGAGGTCGAACTCCCGTGGACGATGATCGGCGCACTAACGGCGTTGGCTCTCTGCATTTCGAACGCGTCCATCAACGGCTTGAAGTCTCGGCAAAGCCGCGAGGCCATTGCCTTCCGCAAACGTCTGACGACGGGACGGAGTTTCTTTCTCAAGGAACTCGAAAAGCCGCAGCCGAACCTGCGCGACGGTTGGTATCCGTGGCTGCTTGCTTTTGGGCTGGGCAGGCAAGTCGACGTCTGGTCCAGTCACCACGCCACTACATCGGCGAGCGGTTCCACGTGGGACCACGGCAGGAGCAGCAGTTCGTCGAGTTCGTCGAGCTCATCGTCGACGAACACGGGCTGGAGCGGCGGTGGCGGACTCTCGGGTGGCGGGGGAGCGAGCGGGGCTTGGGCTGCAGCTGCGGCAGGCATGGCGGCTGGAGTCGCAGCGCCGAGTTCGAGCGGTTCCAGTGGTGGAGGTTCGAGCAGTTCCAGTAGCGGTGGATCGTCCGGTGGCGGCGGTGGTGGCGGATGGTAAGCGTGCCCGCGAAGTCCAGGACGCGAAAAGGTCGTGAGTTCGAAGGTTATTCAACGCATCTCTCAGCCAGTTGTCGTGGCTGAGGAGGAGGAAACTTGGAACTTCCCCTGTGGTTTCTTCTCTTGTCACTGCTTTTGCCAAGAATCTCTCTTATAGCCGCCTACTTCTCAGGGAATCTGACGCCCTACAATCTCACCGGATGGCTCCCGCCGATATTAGGCGTAGTGATTCCCAGAGTGTTGGTCATTGTCTTCATCGTCCAAGATCGCGGAATGTCGTGGTGGTTACTGGTACATGGATTGGCTCTTGCGTGCGTCTACGAACGAAGCCACACGATGACTCGGACCATATACGTAAGAAACGAATAACCGGCCGATTATCAGAGACGGAATCTATAGCGAATCGATCACTCGCGGCGATCAATCGATACGCAAGAGTCAGGGCACGCCGTTCGTGCAGGAGAACGATCTCTTCGAATGCCGTTCGATCGCCGTTAAAAGCTCGGGAAACAATCTCGGCCGTTGTTTCCGCTTCCCCATCGTGGCGCGACATCCAGAGCTGGCTTGTGCTGAGTTCCATCCGGGCGACCTTTCATCGTGTAATACTCCGGATGTCGCAAATACGCGTAGTCTTCTTAACCGCAGATGACGCGGATGAAGCGGCTTACGCGGAAGTCACCGGACGCGCTCCATGCCCTTCTTTTCGATCACGGTGGTGGCCGATGGCGCCATCAAATACTTAATGAGGTCGCGAGACGCGGCAGCCTGCTTCGAGTTGGAGCCCATCGCGGTTGCCATCGTGATGTAGGTCTGGACGTCTGGAGGGAACATTCCGCCAAGTTCCGCGCCTTTGACGGCCAGGATTTCGCTCAGCGGGAGGATTCCGAATTGCGCCCCGCCCTTCACGACAAGGTCATTGACCTCTTCTCCGGATGCTGTGGGCTTGAGTTTCGGTTGGAGGGTCTGAGCGATGCCCAGCTTCTCTATAGTCGCAACGAACGCCACACCACTTGCGCCTTCTTTGGCAAACGCGATCGATTGCGCGCCAAGCAAGGCGTTCTTGAAAGCCTCTGCACTACGGACATCCGGCTTTTTCGCGCCGGACTGGATCATGACTCCGAGTCCCGTTCGAGCGATGACGGATCGCGTGTCCGCAGCCAGCTTGCCGGATTTGATGAGGTCGTCGATGAGTGCGGGCGTGAGAATCGCGACGTCAAAAGTCGCCCCACCGTCGATCTGCTGTTTGAACCCTGCAGCCAATCCAAACGTCACGTTGACCTTGTGTCCGCTCGCGCGCTCGAATTGCGGGGCTAAATCCTCGAACACGGCCTTGAGACCGTTCGAACACAGAACGCGAATGTCCGCAGCCTCAGAAGGGGTGGCCAATCCGGCCGCCATCAGAAACGCCAACGTTGCAATTACGTAGAAGCGATGAGTCTTCATAAGTTCTCCTGGGAAACTGCCACGGATTGTAGCCGAGAAACCGGCTCGGTGGTAACGTGGCCGCATGGAATTCCCCACAACGCGCCTGAGCCTGGTTCTCGCCGCGGCGTCCAGCGAACAAACGGGGGCTCAGAAGGCCCTGGCGGAGTTATGCGGAATCTACTGGAGCCCGCTCTGCGCGTATGTTCGCTCACACGTTCAGGACAAAGCTGTGGCTGAAGATCTGACGCAGAGCTTCATCGCCCGCATGATCGAAAAGGATGCACTTCGTCACTTCAACCAGGAGCGCGGACGTTTTCGCAGCTTCTTACTGATATCGCTTAAAAACTTTCTCGCAAACGAGCGCGACTCCGCACAAGCCCTGAAGCGTGGCGGGGAGATCACGGTACTTCCGCTGGAGGGCACCGATGCACCGGCCAATGAAACGCCCGACAAGCTGTTTGAACGTCAGTGGGCGCTTGAAGTCCTGAACCGGGCGATCGAGCGTGTTCGGACGGACACAGCAAGTACCGGCAAAGCGGAGTTGTTTGAACGCGTGAAGGTTTATCTGACCGGTGAGGGTGAACTGGCATACCGGGACCTGGGTGAGGAACTGGGCATGAGCGAAGCCGCTGTGAAAGCCTTGATCCACCGACTGCGGCAACGTTTTCATAAGGCAATCCGGGATGAGATTTCCATGACTGTCACCGATGAAGCTGCGATCGGTGAGGAGATCCGCTATTTGATCGCCGTCCTCGGCGCGTAACCTTTTTCACCCGTCGCTTTAGTACGAAGTATGGAAACCCAATGCCCACAATGCGGAGCCGAGTTGCCGCCCGGTGAAGAGTGGAAACAGAAACTCTGTCCGGCCTGCCTGATGAAGTTAGGCCTTAGCGGCGCAATTCCTGCGAATGCGATTCCTGAAGGCGACCTTCACGCCGCATCGAAACCTGCCCCTCCGGGCGCGGAATCTTCAACATTCCCACACCCACGATCCCTGCGCGTGAACCGGAAGTGGGCTGGACTTCTGATTGGTGTGGCAGCGGTACTTGCCCTTGTGCTCATTGCATTCCGGCACTTTACCGGGAGACCAGAGCTGCCTGCCGTCGTTCGAATGAGCATCGATGCTGCAGAAAACGGAGATCTCCTGGATTTCGCGGTGTCCCCTGATGGGCGCGCTCTCGCTTATACCGCGGCCACCGAAAGTGACACGCGACTGTGGGTTCGCAGGCTCGATCAGCTGGATGGCCGCGAACTTTCAGGCACGGAAGATGCGGCGATGCCCTTCTGGTCCCCCGACAGTCGCTGGATTGGATTTTTCGCCGAGGGTAAATTGAAAACCGTTCGCCTCGACGGCGGTCCGGCGGTAAGCGTCGCCAGCGTCGCCAACCCGTCGGGGGGGACATGGAGCGCGAATGGCGGGATCCTGTTCGCGTCGAGAAGCGCCGGTTTGCAGCGGGTGTCCTCTGCTGGAGGTGAAGTCAGCCAGGTAGCTCCCGACAGACCCGAATTCGGCGGTTACTTCTGGCCGGCCTTCTTGCCCGATGGAGTTGGTTTTCTGTTCTCATCAAGGGCTTCGAATTCTGTTCCTGAAATTCATCTCGGACGGCTCGATTCCGGAGAGACAAAACGTTTGATCCAGGGCGCAACCGGCGGCGTCTACTCAAACGGACGGATCCTGTATGTTCGAGACGGTTTTCTCATGACACAGCCGTTTGATCCGCGACGCGGGGAGTTGACCGACCATCCGATATCGCTTCCATACGCAGAACGCATCGGTGGAGGCTTCGAGCGTGCACAACCCTATTCCGCCGGCGGTAACCTGCTCGCGTACCGCACGGGCGGAGCGTCCGTTCAGCAGGAACTGGCGTGGATGGACCGGAGAGGAGAAGTCGTTAGGTCTGCGACAGAATCCTCAGAGCATAACGGTTTCTCCCTTTCGCCGGATATGTCTGCTCTGGCCATAGCCCGGCGAGGAGAAGGGCTCGACGCACCGGAACTTTGGGTACTGGATCTGTTGCGCGGCACCTCAACGCGTCTGACGTTTGATGAGCGCGGCGCGGCAAACCCGTTATGGAGTCGAGACGGGACACGCATTGCGTTTTCGTCACATACGCAAAATCAAACCGAAGTCCGCTCGGTATCTGCAAACGGAACAGGCACCATGGATGTGCTGCTGAAACAGTCTCGCGACGTCACGCTCGACAGTTGGTCCACTGACGGCAAATTTCTGGCCTACACCGCGTCGGAAAAGGGCAGGCTTGGTCTTTGGACGTTTCAGTTCGAGGGTGATCGCAAGGCGACGCCTTTGGTGCAGGGGAACTTCAATTACAAGCAGGCACGGTTTTCTCCTGACGGACGAGCCGTGGCCTATGTCTCCGACGAGTCCGGTCGCGACGAAGTGTATGTTCGTTCGTTTCCCCAGAATGAAGTGCGGTTGCTGGTTTCTATAGAAGGTGGCGCTCAGCCGCAGTGGCGGAGGGATGGGCGTGAGCTGTTTTACATCGCACCGGGTCAGCTTTTGACATCGGTGCAAATCAACAGTTCGCTCAAAGGAGTGGGAACTCCCATCATGCTGTTCCATCTGCCTCGCAGCGCAAGCGGGTACGAAGTCGCAAATGATGGCCAACGGTTTCTCGTTTCCGTACCGTCGCACCAACGAGAACGATCCCCTGTCCATCTCGTGCTCAACTGGGCCAACGAGAATTGATTTAAGGGCTGGCTCAGTGGGGAGATGGCCGACAGGCAGCTCGCAGAGCTGGTTTCGCGGAAGTATCGTTTGCACGAAAACGGAACCCCGGCGAGTATTCGTGGCGTAAACTAGCCGCACGTTTTCCTCAACGAGGCGTTTATCGTGGCGTCTTCCAAGCGAGATCGGACATTCAACACAGCGACTCTTCTGACCGTTGCAGCTCTGCTGTGTGCGATCCCTGTTCTTGTCGGACAATCGCAGGCGCCTATCCGGCAACTGGGGTCTCCCACTGAAATCGGTGCCCGCGAGCGGAACACTCCCGCGAAACCAACGCCGCGCTGGCCGGACGGCCGAGTCAATCTGGGTGCGCCCGCCGGTGAGTTCGGACTCTGGCTTCCCTACAGCGGCATCAATGAACGTCTCGTGATGCCCGACGATCTCGATGCCGAGGCAATGAAGCAGTTCCTCGGCAGACCGAGGGTTCACGAAGTACCGTTTCAGCCCTGGTCAAAAGGGCTGTACGAATATCGCAGAGACAATCAGTTCGAGCCGCACTCCCGCTGCAAACCTTCGGCGGGACCGCGCCAGCTTCTCACGCCTTACGGCGTGGAATTCCTGAACCTGCCGCAGTCGAAAGAGATCTTCGTGATGGACCTCGGCGGACCTCACACGTTTCGCACGATCTATCTCGATGGGCGCGGGCATCCGAAGGATCTCGAGCCGACGTACTACGGTCACTCTGTCGGCCACTGGGAGGGAGACACTCTCGTCGTGGATTCCCGCGGCTACAACGAAGGTTTCTGGATCGATCGGAGTGGGCTGCCTCATACGGAGCAGTTGCATCTGACCGAGCGCTTCACCCGGACGGATTCGAAGACGATCGACTACAAGGTCACGATCGACGATCCTGGCGCCTACACGCGGGCATGGTCGTCAGGATTTGTCCTTGGCTGGGACGGGCAGCAGGAGCTTTTCGAGTTTCTTTGCCAGGACAACAACACGGCGACGGATCTGCTGGTGGGCAGTCAGGGGTTCGTGGATCGAAGCAAAGTGATCGTGCCTTGAGATTACCCAGATCGCCCGGATAAATCGCTCAATCCACAGTTTGACGGCTCGCCTCACCATCGTTAATATTCCGCCAGCATTTCGAGGAGAAGACATCGGTGGGATTGTCGCGCGGAATTCGTCTGGATTCATGCGAGATTCTGGAGCTTCTGGGTTCTGGCGGAATGGGAGAGGTGTATCGCGGCCGCGACACCCAGCTTGGCCGGGATGTCGCGGTCAAGACTTTACCGGAGGTCTTCTCTCGCGATCCCATGCGAATTGCGCGCTTCGAGCGCGAGGCGCAGGTTCTCGCGGCGCTGAACCACCCGAATATCGCCGTCATTCACGAGTAAAAGGAACGCGACAACGCGAAATACCTCATCCTCGAACTGGTTGAGGGAGAAACGCTGGCGGAACTTATCTCCCGAGGACCGGTTCCAGTGGATGAGGCCATTCCAATCGCGCGACAAATTGCGGAAGCGCTGGAAGCCGCACATGACAAAGGAGTCGTCCACCGCGACCTCAAACCAGCCAACATCAAGATCACTCCCGAAGGCCGCGTGAAAGTCCTCGATTTCGGCCTGGCCAGAGTCTTCGAATCACCCACAGCATCGAAGGGCAACTCACAGTCTCTCAAGCTCAGCGGGTTGAACACGGCCGCCGGTATGATTCTCGGAACGGCGGCGTACATGAGCCCCGAGCAGGCACGCGGCAAAGAAGTTGACCGACGCGCGGACGTCTGGGCCTTCGGGTGCGTCCTCTATGAATTACTAACCGGTCGTCAGACCTTTCCTCAGGGAGAAACCGTCGCGGACACGCTGGCAGGCATTCTGGCTCGCGAACCGGAATGGCAGGCGCTACCTGCCGATACGCCACCGAAGATTCGCAGTCTGCTCGAACGCTGTTTACGCAAAGACGCAACGCGTCGGCTCCAGGACATGGGCAACGCGCGAATTGAACTGGAGGAAGCCCATAGCGAGTCCGAAGCGATCGCCGTTGCCGGCGCTGTCGGGCCCCATGTTGTGACTGGGCGCGAGAAATGGTTGAAAGTCGGAGCACTGGTATCTTTCGTTGTTGCGGCGAGCCTGGGTGCCTGGTTCTTTCTGACCCCCGTACCCGCGGTGTCCGCTCTTCGATTCGAAGCCGTTCTGCCGGACAATCTTGTGCCGGATAGCGGCTTGAACCTGTCTCCGGACGGGGAAAAAGTCGCCTACGTCACAACGCAGCCGCCTCAAATATGGGTACGAAACCTGCAATCTGCGACAGCAGATCCAATACCCAGCACGGAAGGGGTTACCGGATCGAGTATCTTCTGGTCGGACGATAACCAGAACATTGGTTTCTTTGCTGAAGGCAAACTCAAGAGCGTTGCCGCCGCAGGAGGACCGGCGCAAGTACTGGCCAATTTGCCTGCCGGAGCGAACTACACGGGCACGTGGAGCGGTGATGTCATCCTCGTTGCCTCCGATGCGAGTCCTGGCGGGCCCTTGTTCCAAGTTCCGGCTGGCGGCGGCGACCCGAAACCGATTACGGAGTTGGATAAGAAAAAGAGTGAAACCTCGCACCGCTATCCGCGTTTCCTGCCTGACGGTAAGCATTATGTGTACCTCGTAACGGGTGCCGATGCCCGGGATCGCGCTTCGTATGTGGGAGAGTTGAATTCGAGGGATCGCTGGCCATTGTCCGGGATCGCGGGCGAGGCGAAGTACTCGTCAAGCGGTCACCTGGTCTTTATCCGCGATGGTGCCCTGCTTGCGCAACCCTTCAACCTGGGCTCGTTGCAACTCACCGGCGCAGCATTTCCCATAGCGGACCCTTTCGCGCCGACCAATGCCCTGAGCTACGCCTTTTCCGTTTCGCAGACGGGAGCTCTGACGTTTAGAACCAACGCCCGCAGCGGAGCGGCTGGTAACTCTGCAGGGCCCACTGCCTTGAGGTGGTACGACAAGAAGGGGGCGCAACTCGACATCGCCGGCGGCGAAGCGGAATTCCGCGGTCCCGAACTCTCGCCAGACGGGAAATATGTGGCCTTTTCCCGTGGCGGTGACATCAATGTGCTCGATATCGCAAATGCCCGGACGGCTCGCGTAACCAGCGATCCCGGAGAAGAGTCGAATCCTCGCTGGTCGCCGAACGGAAAGATCATCGCTTTCGACTCCGTCCGCGACGGCACGACCAATCTCTATCAGCGCGCGTTCGGTGTCGTTGCAGAAGACGAACTCGTGTTGAAAACAGATGTGGCGAAGAGTTTGGGGGACTGGTCGCGCGACGGCAAATTCCTGGTCTATACCGAAGGCAATGACATCTGGGCGCTGCGTCTTTCCGAAAAACCCGCTTCGAAAGGAACTGAGGCGAAGCCTTTTCAGGTTACCAAAACACCCTTTACCGAAATTACACCAAGAATTTCGCCCGACGGACGGTGGGTGGCGTACGCCTCAAACGAACAGGGAGAATACCGGATTTACGTGCAATCGTTTCCGGAGCCCGGAATCAAACAACCCGTATCGACAGCAGGCGGAGTCGAGCCCCGCTGGCGTCACGACAGTAAAGAAATCTTCTTCTACACCGGTACCGCCTTTCCCTACCAGGGAAACGCTGGCGTGGTTTGGGGAACGCCGATCCAGGTCGACGGCTCTTCCCTGATTGTGGGCGCTCCAGGACAACGCGCGCCCCGGGCTGTCTCCGGCACAACGGTTTTCAGCGTCGCGGCAGACGGGCGATTCCTGATGCAGGTCAACGCCTCCGCTATTGGAGGGAACCGCGGTCAGGCGGGTCTCGGAGGCAGGCCAGTGGGAACCAACCGTGAAAATCCTGTGATTACCGTGATGCTGAACTGGGCCGCCAGCAGAACGACAAATCGCGGGGAGTGAGGTAACCGGAGATGCCGCTATCCCAGGGAACACTACTCGGGTCTTGTGAGATTCTGGAACCGCTCGGCTCGGGCGGCATGGGTGAAGTCTGGCGTGGACGCGACAGCAGACTTGGCCGAGACGTTGCCGTGAAGGCGCTGCCGGAAGCGTTTGCGCACGACGAAGAACGACTCACGCGCTTTGAGCGCGAAGCACAGGCTCTCGCTTCCTTGAATCATCCCAATGTCGCGATCATTCACGAGATGAAAGAGGTCGCGGGTTCGAAATACCTGATCCTTGAATTAGTGGAAGGCGAGACTCTGGCTGAACGCATCAGCAGGGGACCCATTCCTGTAAACGAGACCCTGGATATTGCCGCCCAGATTACACGCGCCCTTGGCGCTGCCCACGACAAAGGGATCGTTCACCGCGATCTGAAACCCGCCAACGTTAAGGTCACCCCTCAGGGCCGGGTCAAAGTGTTGGATTTCGGTTTAGCGAAAATCTACGAACCCTCCAGCGCTCCACCAAACCTTTCCAACTCTCCGACCTTCCTTGGGGACGACACCGAAGAGGGTATTGTTCTGGGCACGGCAGCCTACATGAGTCCTGAACAAGCGAGAGGAAAGGACGTGGATCGCCGCACGGACGTGTGGGCCTTTGGTTGCGTGTTGTACGAAATGCTCTCCGGCAGGCAACCGTTCCCCAATGGCGAAACGTTTTCGGATACATTGGCGGGTATCCTGATTCACGAGCCGGACTTGCAGGCCTTGCCTAAAAGTACGCCGCCCAAAATCCGTGCGCTCATCGAGCGGTGCCTTCGCAAGGACGAGAGGAAGCGTATTCGAGACGTCGGCGATGCGCGAATCACACTAGAAGAAACGCGAACGGAAGTAGAAGCAAACGCAGCCGCTGCCGTGCGGCCCGCATTTTCGAAACGGCGTGAAATCGCATTCGCTTCGATAGCCGCTGTCTCCGTTTTGGCGGCAATCGGCTTTGGCGCCAGGCTATTCCTATCCGCCACTCCACAACCACCCGCCGTGAGACTGGACTTGCCGACGCCTATTGGAATGCCCAACAGCTTTTACCTTTCTCCGGACGGCCGCAAACTCGCTTTTGTGACAACTCCGGTGTCGCCTGCTCGCATATGGGTCCGATCCCTCGATTCGGCAACTGCAGAATCGATTGCGAGTACGGAGGGAATTAATACCCCGGGTTCTTTCTTCTCTGCAGGAAATTTCGGCCAGAACTATTCCCTGTTCTGGTCGGCGGACAGCGAGAACATCGGATTTGTTGCAGAAGGAAAACTGAAGCGGGTTGCCGCAACAGGCGGACCGGCAACCGTTCTGGCAACGCTGCCGGCCACAGGGAACTATTTCGGCAGCTGGAGTGGCAACACGATTCTCCTTGCGGCTGATGCAACCGCCGGCCCGCTGCTGCGTGTGCCGTCATCGGGCGGCCAACCCACACCTGCAACCGAACTGGACAAGTCACGAAAGGAAACGTCACACCGCTTTCCTCACTTCCTTCCTGATGGGCGCCATTTCCTGTATCTGGCGACAGGCGCCGACGCGCGGGATCGTATTGTCTATGTCGGTTCATTGAATTCCAAGGATCGACATCCGTTAACGGGCATAGCGGCGGAAGCAAAGTATTCGAATGGACATCTCGTGTTTATCCGCGATGGGGCCCTCATGGCACAGCCTTTCGATACTGCAAGACTTGAACTCACAGGCGAAGCGTTTAACGTGGCGGACAAGTTCGCCCCACCTACCGCGCTCACGTGGTCTTTTTCGGCGTCTTTGAATGGTCTCCTCGCCTATCGATCTTCCACCGACGCGTCAACGCCGACCTCCAACATGGAACTTGTTTGGTACGACAGGAATTCCGCACAACTGGGGGTCGCCGCCAGCGAGGGCGAGTACATCGGGCCAGAACCTTCCCCAGACGCGAAGTTTGTGGCCTTCTCGCGCACTGGCGACATCTGGTGGGTGGATATCGAAAAGAAGGTCACCACGAAACTGACGATCGATCCTGCGCCAGACCAGAACCCACGGTGGTCGCCCAACGGGAAAGCCGTCATGTTCGATTCGATGCGTGATGGCAGTTCCGGGATTTACCAACGCGACGTTGGTGTTACCGGAACAGACAAACTCATTTTCAAGGCGGAAGGTGCAAAAACCTTGTCTCTCTCCGATTGGTCACGCGACGGCAAATACCTCGCCTACGTCGCCGATAATGACATCTATGCCCTGGCGCTGTCCGGTGATGCCAAAGGGGAACAGCCCCGGCCTATCCAGGTTACGAAAACCGCTTTCACGGAAATGCTCCCCAGAATCTCGCCAGACAGCCGATGGATTGCATACGTTTCCAACAAGTCAGGACAAGCTGAGGTGTACGTTCAATCGTTTCCGGAACCTGGCGTCGAGCAGATAGTTTCTCAAGGTGCAGGTGGAGGATTTGGAGGCGGCGCTGAGCGAGCGCAACCCCATTGGAACCGCGATGGCACCGAATTGTTCTACTTCGTCGGAAACCCGGTCCGATTCATGTCTGTTAAGGTGAAACCCGTTGGAACCTCCTTGAATGCGTCGGCTCCAATGCAGGTGATAACCCATCCACGGCCTCGGAATCCATTCAGCTCGGTGTTCAGCATCTCCACAGATGGTCGTTTCCTGCTTCAACTTGCGACAGGCGGCACGGCGACTCCCGGAACGCAAGCCACAACGCAACCCGCAGCTTCGCAGGCTCCCATTACAGTCATCGTGGGTTGGTCCGGGAACCACCGCTAGTGGCGTCAGTCGACATGTACCGCACGGACTCCAGAAA
>Ga0111538_10002866_pt1 | contig 24184 bp, 15 predicted proteins | sample SoiMethybrSBSTD1_FD_79669 | JGI IMG/M metagenome (GOLD analysis project Ga0111538, IMG submission 79669) | Bulk soil microbial communities from a Populus tree surrounding site in Tennessee, USA - Soil MetaG P. TD hybrid SBSTD1 (version 2)... | ecosystem: Environmental > Terrestrial > Soil >...
CAGGAAAGGCGGGGCTTGGCTGGCATCATCGGGTCCACATCCAGGCGGCTAGACAGGTTCTAGTGCGTGCAGGCGCCGCCCGCTTATATCTTCACCTTGAATTGCTCATCCTTTTTCAACGACTGCGTAAAGGCTGCGAGCAGTTGCGGAATGTGCTCCAGGTCCTTCAAGCTCACCAACTCCACGGGCGAATGCATATACCGATTCGGCAGGCTCACCAGCGCCGACGGAATCCCGCCGCGCGTCCAGAAAATCACGTCCGTGTCCGTGCCGCCCGTGGCAGACATCGCTTCGTGTTGCAAATTGATCCTTGCCGTCCTGGCCACCTGCTCCAGCCGCGCGACCACGTCCGGGTGATTAGACGCGCCATGCGTGAGCGTCGGCCCCTGCCCTATTTTGATTTCGCCATGCATTTGCTGGCTCACCGTCGGGTAATCCGTCGCGTGCGTGACGTCCACCACCACCGCGACGTCCGGCTTCAGCGCGTAAGCGATTTGTCGCGCGCCCAGCAAACCAATTTCCTCCATGATATTTGACACCGCGCACACCTCCGCATGGATCGGCTTGCCGCTCTCCTTCAGCAACCGCAACGCCTCCGCCACCGCGAAAGTGCCGATGCGATTGTCGAAGGCGCGCGAGATCGCCAATTCATTCCGCAGCAGCTCGAACTCATCCACCAGCGTGATCGGGTCGCCGATTCTCACCAGCTTCTCCGCCTCCTTCTTGCTCGACACGCCGATATCAATGAAGAGCTCGTGAATCTCCGGCGGCTTTCGGTCCTTCTCTCCCTTCACCAGGTGCCATGCGACGTTGCCGACGACGCCCTTCACCGGTCCGTTCTTGGCGTGAATCGCGACCCGTTGCGCCTTGGTGATCGCCGGGTCAACGCCGCCGAGCTTGCGCACGTAAATAAAACCTTCGGGGTTAATGAAATTCACTGTCATCGCGATTTCATCCGCATGCCCCGCAAGCATCACGCGCGGCGAGCCACCCTTGTTCAGCACCGCGACCGCGTTGCCATAGGCGTCGGTGAACGTCTCATCCGCAAACTCCTTCACATAATCCAGCCAAACCCGCTGCCCCCGCACCTCGTGCCCCGAAGGGCTGGGTGTATTGATCAATTTCTCCAAAAACTTTAACGACTCGTTACGCATCGCGGCGGAGAGTAAGTGACCATGGCCCGAGAATCCAGAATACAGAGGGCGGCCTCGCTTCCGCCCCGTCGCTTCGAATTCGGGTCAATCAATCACCACAACTCGGTAGAAGCGTTGTTGCGGAGGACTGTTGGTGATCGTCGTTGTCGAGGCCGTCGCTGTGACGATGCTGCCGAGCTGAAGCCACGCTGGCGAAGAAAGGTTCGCGGCGTATTCGACCCGATAGCGCGACCGCGGCGCGGAGGTCCAGGCAAGTCGCACAGAGTTCGGCGGCGCCAGCGCAGCGCCAATCTGTGGCGGCGGAATGACGCGCACGCGGAAAGAATTGGAGACGCTCAGCGAAGGCGAACCGTTGTCGGTGACGCGGACGGTAAAGAGGTTTGTCGTGCCGGCATTGGTCGCCGTCAGGGTCCAAAGCAAAACGCCGGTGGAGGGATGAATGCCGGCGCCGGCAGGGGCCGCAGGCAGCGAGAACGTCAATGTGTTCGGTGGAAAATCAGAGTCCGTCGCGCTGTTGGTAATGCGCAAAGCCATGCCCGCGTGGAGCGCCAGGTCAGCGACCTGCGTGAGCGTGGGTGCTGTGTTCGTCGGGATGAAACGGTCCAGATAATTTTCAACAGACCAACCTTCGAGACCGTTTTGCCAGCGCACTTTCCACCACGTGTAACCCTGCCCATCGGCGGTGATATGTTGGGGTCCGCCGGTAATGTAACCGAGCGAACCGAGCGGGCGCGTGCCGATTGACGCACAGTTCACGCCGTTGGTAATCGTGCCGCCGGGACAGGAACGAACGTTGAGCGCAGTGGAACCGCCAACGACGCGGACCGGGTCATCGACGGCCAGCGGCGTGGCTCGGACAAGCCGCAGGTTCGGATAGTAGTGATTCAGAATCCATTCCCAGTCCTGCCGTGGATAGCCGTTCGTTGTCGTGCTGTCCGAGGTGCTGCGATTCGGGAATTTGAGGCCGGTGGCCCAACGGGCCGACCCCCACTGACAGAGGCCGCGTCCGTGTCCGAATTCCGATTCACCGGAGCAAACCGGATCTGCAAGACAACCGCCTGTCGGCGCGGTGAAACCATCGCCGCACGGCATTCCAAGTTGATTGTTTTCGGCAGAATATTCGGTGAGCCCGCGCGGGATCGCGTTGTTCGCATTGATCATCACGCAACCGGAGGTGAAGTCGACCGCGCGATCGGTGCGGGCGTTGGAAAGTGTCGGATTGTAAACCTGGCAGGAAGTCGAAGCGCAGATGTCGTGATCCGTGCCGCGAGGCGAATTCACGTAGCCAACGGCGTAAGTGCGAACGGCCACTGCGCCAGCGTTCAAGGAGTTGCTACCGCCGGTGTAAGCGCCCCAGGATGCGATCCACTCGGCCGGCAGCGAGTGTTTGCAATAGTTATCGATCGTCTCGTAATAGATGCCGTTTGTATGCGAAATACGAATGTTCACGGGCACGCGCGGAATCGAGACGTTGGTAAGGGCGGTAGTGGCCGCCATCGCGTTTTCGCCCGCGACAGGTTCAGCAGAGACACCCGTGCGCGGCGGCTTGTCGTTGAATTGCGCGACGCCTTCGCCGGGGTGAAGTTGTATGCGATAAATCCAGTCGCCGTTTGGGAACAGCTCGATGTCGGTGCGTTCCTGAGATTGGAAGCCCTGCTTTTCGAACACGAGAGTGCCGTGCTCAAAATCGCTCCTGCACGGGAGATAGATTTGGAAATAACCCCGCTCGTCCGTTTCGACCGCCGCACCCTGCCCGGGCGTGACGCGTACCGCTGCAAGTGGCTTGCCTGTTTCGGCGTCGCCGACGTAGCCAAGCACGATGGTCGCGTCAGAGCGATGCAGTTGAGCGATTGTGTCGGGGTGGAGTTCGATGGGCGTTTGCTCTCGCTCGAGTACGATGAAACGCGCGACGCCATCATCGGGGAACTCGGGCAGCGATCGCGTGCGATAGCCGGGAGCGGTGATGGTGATTTGACCGCCGCCGACTTCGACGTGGGATGGTTCCACCACAAAGCGTGTCGCGGCGTCGATGAAGCGCACCGGAGCAGCGTGCCCTCCGAGCAGGGCGCAAAAAAGTACGACGAGGCAACTGCGCACGAGGGTCACGGAGAAAGTGGACGATTCGCTTCGACGCGGAAGAAGCGCGCCGGCGATGCGGCGTCGGTGAAAGACCGCGTCGTCATCGTGCCGGAGTCGGGTCGAATGGCGCCGAGGCCGGAGTCTATCCACGTCGATTCAGGCGTCAGCGTGGTTCGCTCCTGCACTTCATAGAGGCGCGTGGGCCGACTCGTAAAGGTGATCGCGTTGGCTGTGCCACCGGAGTTCGCGACGAAGTTTACGATGCGGAGGTTGCTGTTGGGGTTGGTCGGATCGGTGTCGGCGAGGTATTCCTGAGAGTTGGGAACGCCGTCGTTATCGAAATCGCCGCCGCCGTTCAACGTCGTAAGATTGCCGGCGTATTGGAGTTCCCAGTTGTCCGGAATGCCGTCGCCGTCAGAGTCCGGGCCGGCGGGGATGCTGTCGGTCTGAACGTGGGCAACGGCGTTGCTGAGGCTGATCCAGCCGACGTTCGCACCGTAAACGTAGCCGCTCAGGCGGCCAGTCAGCAGGTCAACCTTGGGGCCTTCGTAGGTCGCGCCAGTGGCATCGCGGTTGGTGAAGTTTAACCAGCCGATGTTCGCGCCGTAAGCGAAGCCGCGCAGATTGCCCGCGCCGTCGTGATTGACGCCAACGTCCGTCGCGAAATTGTTTGCGTAACGAACTCCGTTGGCGGGAGAGCCGTCGCCAAGGTGAATCCAGCCGACGTTCGCGGCATAGATATAGCCGGAGCAAACGAACTCGCCGATGACCGCGCCATTGGCCACGTCGCCGCGCCAATCGACCCAACCGATGTTCGCGCCGTAGGCGAATCGGTTGACGGGATTGATGGTGGTCGCCGCGAAGGCGTTAAAGGTCATCGCAATCGAAAAAGCCGCGCCGGCGGCTTTCGGTAAACGCAGCAAATTTCGCATTTGGCGAGTAACGTTAATAAATCATATTTTTAGATGAATACCAACCCCGAAAGCAGGCCCGCGTGTAAAAAATCGAACGACTTGATGAGGTGTTGTCGTAAGTCGTTGGTACAGCGGGGTCGAAATCGAACGAAATCTGAAATCGTTCGGTTGCGTTCGATTCTGTACAGTGTTTGTAAGTTTGTTGCCGGGCATGACGAGTGGATAGGACGTACCAGTTTGTCCCTCACCCTGCATCCCCTCTCCCCAAGGGAGAGGGGATGCAGGCCGGAAGTAACCGGCGCCACATGGTTGGCCCCCTGCGACACGCGGACGTCGGCGGAGCGACATCCCTACCGATCGTCGATCAGGAAAATGCAGACATTTTAACGTGTTAAATTCGTAAGTGACTCGTACATAGCCATTAAAAAAATAACATTTGCGATTTTGTATGCATTTTGTCTGCATTTTGTATGTACTTTTCGGAATGATTGGAAAGCGCCAAGAGGGGGTGGCCCTGAAGGACACAGCAGGGCGGCGGCTCCTGGTGGAGCCTGGAACCTGGCGGGCATGGTCCTTCATAGGGTTACCCTTTCCTCTGCTGGCCAAGGGCTGTCTGCCGGTGGTCAGTTTCGGCTGATTACCTGATACATGTATAGCATATATGGTGGGAATCGCAAAGCGAAAAGTTCGGATTTTTAACAGGAGAAAACGAGAGAAAATGGCGGCCTTTTTGGTCAGAGACTCGTTACCTCCTCAGCTACAAGTACGGGTTGAATCATCGGCGGCGGGAGGATAAGACTGGAGCATGATTCCACGCATCCTGGCATTCCTGGTTTTGTCGTGTTCGGCATTTGCGGGTGAACCGGAGACGATTGCTTCGCTGCTGGCGCGGAGCATTATCGACTCGAACCTCCCGCTCGCCGAGATCCAGGCTTACACCGAGAGCCGGGTGCCGGTGATGCCGCAAGTGAGCAGCGTCGCTGAATGGGAGAAGATCGCGCGCAAGATGCGGCAGGAGACGCTGGACAAGGTGGTGTTTCGCGGCGAAGCGGCGAACTGGCGCAAGCAAAAGACGCGCGTGGAGTGGTTGGAGACGATCCCGGGCGGCCCCGGGTATCGCATTCGCAAGCTGCGTTACGAGGCAGTGCCAGGGATGTGGATTCCAGCGGTTCTTTACGTGCCAGACGAACTCGTGGGCAAAGTGCCGGTGTCGCTCGCGGTGAATGGGCATGAGGGCGTGGGCAAGTCCGTGGCTTACAAACAACTGCGGTGCATCAACATGGTGAAGCGCGGGATGATCGTGCTGAACCCGGAGTGGATAGGCATGGGGCAGTTGCGCGGGAGCAACTACGGCCATTATCGGATGAACCAGCTCGACCTGTGCGGCACGAGCGGCCTTGCGCCGTTTTACCTGGCGATGTCGCGCGGGCTCGACATTTTGCTGGCGCACAAAAACGCCGATCCGACGCGCGTGACTGTGTCGGGCCTGTCGGGCGGCGGATGGCAGACGATTTTTATCAGTTCGCTCGATGAGCGTGTGACGCTGGCGAATCCGGTCGCGGGCTATTCCAGTTTTCGCACGCGCGCGCGGTATGTTTCGGACCTCGGCGATTCGGAACAAACGCCGAACGACCTCGGAACCGTCACGGATTATGCGCATCTCACCGCGATGCGGGCGCCACGTCCGACGCTGCTGACTTTCAACGCGACTGACAACTGCTGTTTCGCCTCGCCGCATGCAATGCAACCGCTGGTCGATGCAGCGGCGCCGATCTTCAAATTGTACGGACGCGAAAACGCCTTGCGGACGCATGTGAACTACGTGCCTGGGGATCATAATTATGGTCAGGACAATCGCGAGGCGTTCTATCGCATGTTGCGCGACTTTGTCGCGGACCCGGAGGAGGCGTTCTCGGCGCTGGAAATTCCGTCTGAGGCTGAAGTCAAGACTTTCGAAGAGCTCAGTGTTCCGCTGCCTGAGAACAACGGCGATTTCAACAGCCTCGCTCGTGAGCTTGCGCGTGATTTGCCGCGGGACGCGAAAGTGCCGAACGACGGCCGGGCGCTGGAGAAGTGGCGCGAACGGAAACGGGCGCAATTGCGCGAGATCGTTCGGGCAAAACATGCGCGTGCAACGGCGGAGCGCGCGGAACGCACGAAACACGGAGAGGTGGACGTGAGTTTCTGGCGAATCAAAGTGGACGATCAATGGACGGTGCCGGCGGTGGAGTTCGCGCCCGCGAAGCCAGGCGGCACAACCATTGTGGTTGTGGACGCAGGAAGGAAAAAGATCGCCTCCGAAGTCGAAGCATTGCTCAAGGCCAACCAGCGCGTCATTGCCGTCGATCCACTCTATTTCGGCGAATCGCAAATCAGCACTCGCGATTTTCTCTACGCGCTCTTGCTGGCAGCCGTAGGCGACCGTGCGCTGGGTTTGCAAGCGTCGCAGCTCACGGCGATCAGTCGGTGGGCACACGAGCGGCATTCCGCGCCCGTGACCGTGAAATCGGTCGGCCCGCGGTCGAGCCTCTTTGCGCTGGTGGCGGCAGCGCTGGAACCGAAAGCGATTATGGGTATCGAACAGACGGGCGGAATGACCAGCCTGAAAGAAGTAATTGAGAAAAATGGCGCGGTGGACAAAACACCCGAACTGTTTTGTTTCGGGTTGCTTGAATATTTTGATATTCCGCAACTGAAGGCGATGGCGAGCGACGGATCGGGAGCGAAGTGAGGACGCGCCCTCAGGCACAGGCCGGTTGCGCGAGTGCCTGGGCTTGGGCCGCTCGCACCCTGGCGTCCGTCTGGGCGGTGTCATTGACGGCTCCCTGGAAACGTGGTATGGCCGTCGCATATGACTCGCCGCAATTTCCTGAAAACAACTGGTGCTGGAGCCGTTGCTTTGGCAGTCCCGAAACGCAGCCTCTTTGCCGCCGAGGAAGATAAGGCTTTGCGCGTCGCGCTCATCGGCTGCGGTTGGTACGGAAAAACGGATCTGTTTCACCTGATGCAGGTTACGCCGGTGGAAGTCGTCGGCCTGTGCGACGTGGACAGTAAAGCGGCGACCGCCGCAGGTGAACTCGTCGCCACTCGCCAGCCGTCCAAAAAGAAACCGGAGGTGTTTGGCGATTACCGCAAATTGCTGGCCGAAACACGGCCGGAAATCGTGCTCATCGGCACGCCCGATCATTGGCATTGCCTGCCGATGATCGATGCCTGCAAGGCAGGCGCGGATGTTTACGTGCAAAAACCGATTAGCTATGACGTCGTCGAAGGCCAGGCGATGGTCGCCGCGGCGCGCAAATACAAGCGCACTGTCCAGGTCGGTCTGGAACGGCGCAGCACGGCGCATATTCTGGAAGCGCGCGATCGCTACATCAAGAGCGGCCAGCTTGGCAAAATCGCATACGTGGACATTCACAGCTATTACGGCAGCGGCAGGAGCTTCGCCGCGCCGACGCCGCCGCCCTCCACATTGGACTGGGAGATGTATGTCGGCCCAGCTGCCTGGCGCGACTACAATCCGGGCATCCACCCGCGGCGCTGGCGTGACGCGCGCGAATTCAGTAATGGGCAAACCGGCGACCTCTGCGTCCACCTCTTCGACGTCACGCGCACGTTCCTGGATCTGCGCTGGCCGAAGAGCATTTCGTCGACCGGCGGCATTTTGATGCGCGACCGCAGCTCGAACGTAAACGTTCACGACACCCAGACGGCCCTGTTTGACTATGGCGATGTCCAGGTTGTTTGGAACCAGCGCAATTGGGGCCAAAACCCTGAGCCGGATTACCCCTGGGGCGTCACCTATTACGGCGACAAAGGCACATTGAAGCTCAGTGTGTGGTCCTACGATTACATTCCCAAAGGCCAGGGTTCGCCCGTGAAGGTGAAGGCCGTCGAGGAGCGCGAAAAATATCCCGAGGACGTCCAGCACAAGGAGACGGAGCTCTTTGCCGCGCCCGCCAACCGCGCCCAACTCCTGAACTTCGTGCAATGCCGCAAGAACGGGCAGCGGCCCGTCGCCGATATCGAGGAGGGCCACATCTCCACCGCTTGTTGCATCATGGCAAACCTGTCCATGGAGCTTGGCCGAGGCCTGCGTTGGGACGCCGAGGCCGGCAAAGTCATTGGTGACGATGAAGCCAACCGCCGCCTCGCCCGCGGGTATCGCTCACCGTGGACACACCCGACGCCGGAGACAGTTTAGACGTGCGACTATTACGATGCTGGAGGTGTACTTGAACTCCCTGGTCGTTCCCTGAAAGTTCGCGGGTGACCCAACGTCAGACCTTCCCAGGTGTTTTTTGTATATTGGAATTGACGCGGCAAGATGAGACGCTCGCTCGCATGCGGCACCCAAGGGTGACTGGTTCAAACGCGCTACGCGTCACGTGGTGGTTGATACTCGGCGTGTTCACGGGCGCAGTGGTTAACGGTTGCGCGACATCAGGAGAGCGAATCACGAGGGCGCAAGTGGCCAGTATCGAAAAACTCCTGGAAGCCCACACGAATCGCGCGGGTCCGGGTTGTGTCATCGCGATCATAAAAGACGGCGAGATCATTTATGAACGGGGCTACGGGAGCGCAAACCTGCAGTATGGCACGCCGATCACACCCTTGACGGTGTTCAATGTCGCCTCGGTGGCGAAGCAATTCACGGCGATGTCGATCCTGCTGCTGGTGAAGGAAGGCAAACTCTCGCTGGACGATGATGTACGTAAATATATCCCCGAAGTGCCGGATTACGGGAAGGTAATTACGTTAAGGCACCTGATGCATCACACGAGCGGGTTGCGGAATTATGAGGATTTGATCGATATGGCCGCCTGGCGCCCGGAAGACGCGCTCACGCGCGAACACATGCTGCACATGATCGCGCGCCAGAAAGAATTGAACTTCGCGCCCGGCCAGAAATATCTCTACTGCAATACCGGCTACATTCTGTTGGCGGAAATTGTGGCGCGCGTATCCGGGCAATCTTTTCGAGAATTCACCGACCGAAATATTTTCAAACCGCTTGGGATGACGAACACGCATTTTCATGACAGTCATATGTTCATTGTGACAAATGGCGCGGCTTCGTACTACTCCTACGGTAACGGCTCTTACAAAAATGCGTTCAGCAATTCGTCGGTGGTGGGCGGCGGCGGGCTGTACTCGACCGTCCGCGACCTGCTCAAGTGGCTGAGGAACTTCGATCACGCCCGGGTCGGCGGTCAGCAGGTGCTCAAACAGATGCACGAACGAGGCGTGTTGAACAGCGGAAAGACAATCCCTTACGGGGGCGGGTTGTTTATCGATCGCTATAAAGGGGTTGAAATTGTGGGACACGGTGGAGGGACGGGGGGGTGGCGCAGCGACACAATTCGGTTCCCGAGCCAGGGCATCGGGCTCGTGCTTTTAGGCAATGTGGACACCGTGGACAATTACGAGGTGCCGCGACGGATCGCGGAGCTTTTCCTGGAGACGAAGGACGAGCCGAAAACCAATTCGCGAGCGCGTCGTTTGACCCGGCTGGAATCGGCGGCGCTCGAAGCATTCGCCGGGGATTATGAACTCCAGGGCTTAAGTGTCACCGTGAGGGTTAACAACCAAAAGCTGATGGCGCGTGCCGTTGGACAACCCGAGGTCGAACTTGTGGCTGAATCAGAGAATGAATTTTTGATCCAGGAGAATCAGTCGCGGGTTTGGTTTGAGCGTGATGATAACCGGAAGGTGACGCGGTTTATACTTGAACAAGATGGAGAGAGCCAGCCTGCCCCTCGCGTGACGCTCTTGAAGCCGGAGGAACTCACGAAGCAGATTGCGGACTATCCCGGGGAATATTACAGCAATGAATTGGAGACTTCCTACACGATCAAAGTGAGGAACGACCAAATGTTCGTGGCTCACCCGCGTCTCGGCGAGTCATCCGTAACCTCGACGGGAATTGCGGACAAGTTCGTGGGCGAAGGCTGGTTTTCCTTCCGTATTGTGTTCACGCGCGACAATGACCGGGCGGTGAAGGGGTTTCGGTTGAGCGCGGACCGTACGCAAAACGTGCTATTCCAGCGGCGACAGGAAACGACGGCGCGGAATTGAGGACGCAAGGATACCTGCTCTGCCCAAAAAGGAACACTGTCGGTAGATTTCTGCCAGAAGGCGGCACCACAACTCTCTTCGCCCATGCCCGAACCGGAGTCAGTTCCTAGCAACCCACTCGCTTTGGCGCCTGGTCGTTAGGCCGCTCGACACGCATGGAGCCAATCGCCGCCTCGCCCGCGCGTATCGCGCACCGTGGATACACCCGACGCCGGAGACCGTCTAGACGTGTTGCTCAATTTTGATTTTTGATTTGCGATTTGGGAAACGGGAACTGTTGAACAGGAGGCAGCGGAGAGAGCAGAGGGAATGCTGAACCTCGGGCTGGAAGACCGTCGGCGATTGAAAATTGAGAATTTGGAATTGGTTTATGAACCGCATATCTCGATCGCATGACCTTTTCAACAGTAAGAACGATGCGCTCCGAGCGGCCAGCCCTTCCTGGGTTGACCGGCGGGAGCCTGCCCAAGGTAGTTCCCTGCCAACGGAACCTTGCACAAACGCAACGCTGTCGGTCTATTATCCGATAGCATTGAATTGTCTGACTGCTAATTAATGGTTCGGTGGCATGAAAGACACGTTGACAGATTTCCAGCTGGAACTGGAAAAAGGAATCAACGATGTGCTTGAGCACCTGGGCAAGCATGTCGTTGATCGACGAGTTGCTGGAATTGAAGAAACCTACATCACGGGCAGCGTCAGTGATCAGGACATCCTCTTCTGGATTTACCCGGATGGTGCCGCGTTGCAAGTCGGCCGGTGGCACCGGGCGTTTGGGTTCCCGAAGCGCGAATCACTTCTTGATACCGCCAGTGAATTCCTCGACGCATTCCTAAAGTCAGTAGCTGGACCGGACGCGGCAGCGAGGAATTGAGCGTGAGGCGACCGAACAAATCGCTGCAGGGAACCCGGCCATCGCGCTGTGGTTGTACTCGTGGCGTCTCTTGGCCCGGTGTGGCTGAGCTCTGGTCGTTAGAACGCTCGACACGCATGGAGCCAATCGCCATCTCGCCCGCGCGTATCGCTCACCGTGGATACACCCGACGCCGGAGACAGTTTAGACGTGCACTCAATTTTCGATTTGCGATTTGCGATTTGCGATTTGGGAAACGGGAACTGTTGAACAGGAGGCAGCGGAGAGAACAGAGGGAATGCCGAACCTCGGGCTGGAAGACCGTCGGCGATTGAAAATTGAAAATTGAGAATTGGTCATTGCGAAGCGGATGGGGAGCCCTAACGGGTCTTGTCTCGCTGGCCAGTGCGACGGTTCTATGGGCTGGAACCACCGTCGAGTGGAAAGGCGGTGGGGGCGCCTGGGAAAACGCCGCCATGTGGGGCGGCACACTGCCGTCGCGAACGGCAGAAGCCCGGATCAACGGCACGCAGGAGAAGCCCAGCCAGGTGACGGTGGCGCGCGCGGACGTGCTGGTGAGCCATTTGAGCGTCGGAGACGGCGGCAACAGCCGGGCCTCGCTGGTCCTGGACGGGCCGTCGCTGACGGTGAGCGGAGGCATTGATGTGGGAAAGTACGACGGATCGGATGGGCGGTTCGTGGTCGAGTCGGGCCATCTGTTCGCCAACATGATCTTCCTTTCCGGCGGCGGCGGGCCGGGCATGCGGGGGCGCGGCACAATCGAGATTCAGAGCGGTAGCGTGGTCACCAAGGACATCGAGTTGGGCGTGTCCGCCGGGTGCAGTTCCACGCTGCGGATCGTCGGGTCGAAGGCTTCCGGCATCGTTGCGGAGGACGGCGTGCACATCGGCGTTTACAATTATCTGAACCTGGAAAAGGAACCGCCGCCGAGTGCGAGTGAATTGATTTTCGAGCTCGACGGCGAAGGAGTAACGCCGATCTTCACCTGGGGCAAGACCGAAGGGCGGGTCTATTTCCCCGTCCCCGATGACAAAGGCAATGGCGTGGGGACATGCCGGTTGCGGATCAATCTGCTGGCCGCGCCGCCGTCCGGCGACATTCTGTTGGTCGGCTCGGCAAACCGGTGCCGCGGCGCGTTCACCGGCCTGGCCGAAGGCGCGACGGTGCGAGCGGAGTTTGAGGGCAAAGTTTACGAGTGGAAGCTGACTTACCGCGGGGGTCCGAAGCGTTGCGACATCATGTTGACGGATGCGCGCGTTGCCGATGCCGACGGGAAGATGGTTCCGTATGTGACTGGAAAATCTGCGAAGCCGTTCCGGTTCGACCGCGCGATTGTGGAATCCACCTACCGAGAGTTCTATCGGCAGTGGGATGCGCAGGCCACTCCGGTTGGCAGCGGCGCTTTGGCGTTCCCCGGCGCGGAAGGCTATGGGGCTTATGCCAGGGGCGGACGCGGTGGGAAAATTTTTCTCGTAACCAATCTCAGCGACTCCGGACGCGGCAGCCTGAGGGAGGCTGTAGAGGCTAAAGGCCCGCGCACGGTGATCTTCTGCGTGGGCGGGGTGATCGAGACAAAGGGGTTGGTCATCCGCGAACCTTACATCACGGTCGCCGGCCAGACCGCCCCCGGTGACGGCATCTGTATCAAGAAGACCGAGAGCAGCGGCGACGCTCTCGCGCTCTCGGGTACGCATGACGTGATCCTCCGCTTCCTGCGTATCCGAGCGGGAAATAACTCTGGCGAGTTCCGATGCGACAGCTTCCGCGTTTACGACAGCGACAACTTCATCGTGGACCATTGCTCATGCAGTTGGGGCAACCCGGAAACGCTTTCCGCCTCCGGGTCGGTTGACCGATACACGGTGCAGTGGTGCATCGCTTCGGAAGGCAACAATCAACAGAAGCATGCCTTCGCGACCATTGTGGGCGGAGATCGCAGCACGTGGCACCACAACCTCTTCGCCCACATGTTCAGCCGCGTGCCGCGCTGGGGCGACATCACGGTGCAGTGCGACTTCCGAAACAACGTCATCTATGACTGGGGCCATACGTGCGGCTACGGCGACGTGCGCACGCTGAACTACGTCAACAACTATCTCCGCAAAGGCCCCTCCACCACGCAGAAGCCGCCCTATTTCATTATTGATCCGAAGGTAGCCCTGCCGGCCTCATTATATCTTAGCGGCAACATCATGGCTGGCGTGGCCGACGTCTGCCGGGACAATTGGAAAGGGGTGAAGGCCGAGCAATGGCTGCAAAGCTCGACGCCATTCCCCGCCCCGCCGGTGCAGACGCAATCCGCCGCGGAGGCCTTTGAACTGGTCCTCAGGAACGCCGGGGCGACTCGACCGAAACGCGACTCGGTGGACGCGCGAATCGTTTCGAATGTGCGCAACGGCACGGGCAAGATCATCAATGACGAAAAGGAAGTGGGTGGCTGGCCGGCCTATGCCTCCGGTGAACCGCCGGTGGACACCGCAAGGGACGGCATTCCGGACGAATGGAAGAAGGCCCGTGGCCTGTCGCTCACCGATCCGAATGTGGCCAATACGCTCAATGCCGATGGATATACGATGCTGGAGGTGTACTTGAACTCCCTGGTGGTTCCCTGAAGGTTCGCAGCCGGCCCCCGCGTCAGTGGTAAGCGGTCGGGCATTGCGCCAGCGGTACGAGTCAGCGGGCCAGATGCCTGGCGATCTGGAGGAGGTTGGAAGGAGCGACGCCGCGGAATGTAGTCGATTCCTCTCGAAGTCAGAGACTCGCGACCTGGTCTGCCACGAGGTCAAAAACTAGCGGTTGGCGTTTTCGGTGACGATGCGCTGGATGTGGCGCTGCTGCTCTAGATTCATGGCGTTGAGCGCCTCGGCCTTCTGCTGGGGCGTCAGGTTGGCGTCGTTCATGATCTGCTGGCGCTTTGACTCGTTGAGCTTCGTCATTTTGTAAAGCGGCAGAACTGCCTTTGGAGGCGCGCCGTATTGGAGCGCGACCATTTGTGCCTGGCGGTAGAGCGGATCTTTGGTGAGGAGAAACGCCTGATAACGCTCCGGCGTGAGCGCCTCCCGGATCGCCTCATTGCGCTGGGCGTCGAAACGTTCACGCTGCTTTTCACTCATCGCTTCCGGTCCGCCATATTCCATTTGCATCTGGTGTTCCAGCGGGTCGATGGCGCGGAAGATTTTGCGAAACTCATCGGGCGTGGGCTCGAAGCCGCGCAGTTCCTCGCGGAGGCGCGACGCGTTGTGCGAGTAGCGGAGGACGAATTCCTCGACCTGGTCGTCGTTGAGGACCTTGCGAAGATCGGAGCGGGTCTGCTCGCGCAATTTGGCCATCTCGACCTGGTTCATGGGCTGGCCTTCGTTAACGCGCGTCCAGAAATAATTCTGGTGGCGTTCCATCGAGCGGGCGCAGATTTCCTGGACCTCATTGTGCACTTCGGGAGCGAGCGCGCCGAGGACTGGACCGGTCAATTGGACGCTGCTCCACAGGAGGCTCTCGCTCTTTTCATCCTCGGCGACCTTTTCACCCAGCAATTTCGCAATGAGCGCGGCGCGCTGCTCCTCCAGGGCGCGCCCGCGCTCCTGGAGGACGTTGACGACGGCGAAGTTCTGCGCCTCCGGACGCCACCATTGCATGTCGTGACGCACCGCTTCCTGAAGGCGCTTCTTGTCGAACAACTCGTTCACGTCCGCGACAACGATCGTGCGGACTTTGTCGTCGGGACAGCCGATCGCGCGCAAGCTGTCGATGTAAGAGCGATACGCGTCGGTTTCCACATCCTGCCACGAGAATTTTTTACCGGTAAAGGTGGGCTTCACGGCGGCGGTAGCGACCACGTTTGAAGGCTCACCCGCGGCCGGAGCATTGTTAGTCACTGCGACGACCGTGTTGGATTTGACAATGGACGTGGCCTGAGTCGCGGGAGCGGCGTTGGTCTTCCCGGGAGGGACGAAACTGGTGGCGATGACGCCGGGTTCGCGGTTCGTCGAGAGAAAAAGGTAGATCATGAACGCGCCGGCCAAGGCGACGTTCAGACCCAAAAACAAATACAACAAATTGCGCTCACGCATACGTGCTTTCCGAGGCGCGGGTGCAGTCTCGGGGTTGCGGACCCATGTTACTCCAATGCGTTTCCATTCTCAACTCTGGCTTAGCCGTTTCACCGGCTTTTCAAACAGCAAATCGTGCGCCTCCTGCAACACCGCGGGAATGCGCTCGGCAAACGGACTGGCGGCCACGCTGCGCAGCAAGGCGTCCCGCGACTTGCCGTCGAGCTTGCGAACCCCGGCGGCGTTTTCGCCCGGGAACCAATGGTCGCCCTGTCCCAGCAGATTGTAGCGCATTTTGCCCCATCCGATCAAATCGAGTCCTCGGGCGTAGGTCCAGAGGCGCAATATTTCCGACACGTTCACCTCCCCCGGTACATCGACATAATCGGGCAAACCCTCGAACCAACGAGCGCACCAGTCCTCCCCAAGGGCACGGCACATTTCGTCACGGAGGCGCGCCTCAATGAGGGCAATCACCTCCGGAATGCGGTCGTAATATCGATCGACAGCCGCGACGTGCTCGTCGAAGTCAGTAGGGCGAGCGGCACCGCAACTCAGGGTGTGGACCTGCGGACGGGCGAGGCAATAGAGGGCGTTGAACTGCATGGGCGTGAGTGGCTTGCAGAGCTCGACCAGCTTCGGCGGCGGTTCGTAGAGCTTGCCGCCCTTGTCGTTGGGGCTGATGATGAACACGCCCATGTCGAGGCGGTTCGCGGCCTCGATCGCCGGCCAATTGAGGTCGTTGACGAAATACCAGTGGACGTTGAAGTAGTCGAATTCGTTGCTATTGACGGCATCGAGGATGATGTCCGTGGTCGCGTGCGTCGAGAAGCCGACGAACCGGCAGCGACCTGCGCGCTGCAACTTGCGAGCGGCGGCGACACAGCCCTTTTTTCCCAGCGACCAGTTGAGAAGCTGACGATGGTTGATGCCATGCAACGAGAGCAGATCGACGTAATCGAGCCGCAGATACTTCATCGAAGTGTCGAACGTGCGGAGGAAGTCGTCGGGGTTCGCCATCGGTGCGATCTTGGTCTGCACGATAATTTTATCGCGCGGGAACGTCGGCAGGATGCGGCCCAACTGCATCTCGGAACTGCCGTAGCCACGGGCGGTCTCGACGTGGTTGATGCCGAGGTCGACCGCGCGACGAATCGTGGCTTCCAGGTTGCTTTGGTTCGCCGCAGGAATATCGTGCAACGGGACATCCTGCCATTTATATTGGTAGCGCATGCCACCGCAGGAAATGACAGGCATTTGCAATTCAGTGCGGCCAAACCGCCGGTATCTCATCGCGCGACAAGATAACGGCGGGCGCGGCGAAGGCCAGAAATTGATGGCGTGGGCGTGTGATTTTGGCGGCGGGGCGCAGTGGTTGTGCGCGGCGTTGCTGAGCGCGATTGTGGCGATGCCGGCGAGCGCCGCAGAAGGGACGAATCGTTACGATACCAGCTACGCCACGTTGCAAAGGATTGCTGTCGATTTGCATCGCGCGCTTCCCGCCGAGAAGCGCGAAGGTTTGCTGAACGCGCCGGTGTTGTTGGAAAACATCAAGGTCCCTTACCTGCAGCCAAGCGATCGGCTGGGTGCCAGCAACAATTTGCGCGGCGCGTACATCTCAAAGGGGCTGATCGACGTTTTGAATTACGTGTCGCACGCGAAAGCGGTCGACCAGGTCGATTCGGGGTTTTTCGAGGTGGCGGTCAAGGGTCTTGCGGAGACCAATGGCACGCTTTTCAATGCGCTGCAGCCGACTCACCCCAAGGCGTGGGCGTTCAACACGATGAATTGGCAGATGAGCCACTTCAATCAAATGGCGGCCGGGCTCACGGCGATCCAAATGGCGCATCACTATTTGGGTCACTACAAAAAATACGCGGCGCAATTGGGCGACAGCAAGAACGTGACGCCGCTCTACTCCGTGCTGACGCCGAAAGAATGGCGCGAAGCGGTGCTGGCCGGTTCGTGGCACGCGCTGGATTGCGGGCTGGCGCCGGAAGGATTGGTCGTGCTTTACGACGCGATCTCGCGGATGCCGCAACGGCCCGCGTGGGCGATCCAACTCATGCCGCCCTCGGCGGAGGTTTCAATTCTCCGTCTTGAACTTAATCGCGTTGAAGCAAGGTTCTTTGACGCGCGGACGTCTGCGCGCGAGGAATTGAAGTGGTCCTGGTGAGGTTTATTCGACGAACTCCAAAGCCGGTTCGCGCATAATCAAACCGCGCTCGCGCGCGCTGCCGAGAAAACGCCGGATGGATTCGCGGCCTTTGTCGCCGTAATCGAGCGTCCAATGGTTCACGTACATGCCGACGAACTTATCCGCGAGCTCGCGGCCCATGTCGCGGGCGTATTGCAAAGCGTGCTGCACGGCCTCCGCACGGTGGTCGAGGCTGTATTGAATGCTGGCGGTGAGGATGCGTGAGATGGTCGAGCGCGTCACGGGGTCGAAGCGCTTGTGGATGACGTTGCCGCCGAGGGGCAGAGGCAAGCCGCCGTTCTCACGTCCCCACCACGCGCCGAGGTCTTCGCAAACGACAAGACCTTCGCGCTCGTAGGTGAGTTGGCCCTCGTGAATGATAAGGCCCACATCCGCCTGGCCGCTGCGTACAGCTTCGAAGATCTTGTCGAATGGGACGACGACGTAGCTGAATTGTTTAGCAGGCTTTTCGAGCCACAGTTGCAAAGCGAGAAAGGCGCTGGTCATGGTGCCGGGCACCGCGATGCGTTTGCGCGCGACTTCTTCTTTCGAAAATTTTTGCTTCGCAACGAGCATTGGGCCGTAGCCGTCGCCCATGCTCGCACCGCTCGGCAGCAACGCATACTTGTCGGAAACGTAAGCGTAGGCGTGAATGCTGATCGCCGAGATGTCCAATTCGCCGCGGGTCGCGCGCTCATTCAAGGTCTGGATGTCCTGAAGAATGTGCTCGAAGCGAAAGCCATGCGTGGGGATCAGGTCCCGCGCGAGCGCGTAAAACATAAACGCGTCGTCCGGATCAGGCGAGTGGCCGAGCGTCAGCATGCGTTGCTGTTCCATTGGTTCAGGTTACGAGGCAAGGGCGGCCTCGCAAACGCAATCTTTCTTCAGTAGGTTCCGCGGCCAGCAATGCTTATGTCACGCGCACTGCCTGTCTGGCTGTTTTTGGTCTCTACCGTTCTCGCTTGCGCCGCAACCGATGGGCCGCTGACGCCGGAGGAGGCGCTCAAATCCTTTCGTGTCGAACCAGGGCTGCGAGTCGAGTTGGTGGCAGCCGAACCCACCGTCGTTGCGCCGGTGGCGTTAGCGTTTGACGAACAGGGCCGGATGTTCGTGGCGGAGAATCGCGGGTACCCTGCCAACGCGCACCCGCCCCAGGGCGTCATTGCTTTGCTTGAAGATGTGGACAGCGACGGGCGATTCGAAAAGCGCACGGTGTTCGCCGACGGGCTCACGTTTCCTAACGGCGTCATGCCGTGGAAAGGCGGCGTGATCGTGACGTGCGCGCCGGACCTGTTGTTTTTGCAGGACACCAACCGCGATGGCCGCGCCGACGTGCGCGAAGTGCTTTTCACTGGGTTCGACGCGAGCAACACCACGCAATTGCGGGTGAGTCATCCGACGCTGAGCCTCGACAACTGGATTTACGTGACGAGTGGTTTGGTGAACGGGAAGGTGAAACGCCCCGGCGCGACGAACGTGGTTGACATGCGGACGGATTTTCGTTTTCGGCCTGACCTGAGCGCCTGGGAAGCCGCCGAAGGCCGCGGGCAGTTCGGACTGACGTTCGACGATTTCGGACGGCGGTTCATTTGCATGAACCGTCTGCACGTGCAACACGTGGTTCTGCCCGCGCGTTACGTGCGTCGCAATCCACTGCACTCGACGATTGAGCCGGTGCAGGATTGCCCGGAGTCGCTGGAACCGGAGCCGCTGCCCGGCCATAAGCCGGCCGCCCGCATTTATCCGATCAGCGATAACGTGACGACCGCGGATTCGCACGCGGGAACCTTCACGGCAGCGTGCGGCGTGACGGTCTATCGGGGCGCCACGTTGCCTTACGAATTTCGCGAGCACGTTTTTGCCTGCGATCCCGCGGCGAACCTCATCCACCGTGATCGCCTGGTGCCGAGCGGATCGACCTTCATTGCCCGACCGAGCGCCACGACCAACGAGTTCCTGGCCTCGACCGACAACTGGTTTCGCCCGGTCTTTCTCGCCAACGCACCCGATGGAGGACTTTACGTCTGCGACATGTACCGCAAAACCATCGAGCACCCGCAGTATTTGCCCGAGGAAGTCCGCAAGCGAACCGACTTTGAAAGCGGGAAGAACAACGGACGGATTTATCGCATCACCGCAGCCCATCGCGCGAAGCACGGCCGCAAGTTTCCACAGTGGGACACCCAAACTGCCATTGGCGAACTGAGCAGCGTGGAAGGCTGGTGGCGCGAGACTGCGCACCGGCTGCTTCTTGAGAAGCAGGATCGGTCGGCAATTTTTGCGCTGCGCGATTTGGCGACGAACGCCTCCTCGCCCCAAACGCGTGTCCACGCGCTGAACCTGCTCGAGCCGCTCAATGGATTGACTTACCAGCTCCTCGCCACGGCGTTGCGGGACAGACATCCGGGCATCCGCGAAAACGCGCTCCGGCTGTCCGAGTCGCGATTGCCGGGCGAGATTTTCGACAGTGCGCTGGCGCTGGCAAACGATCCCGATCCGCGCGTGCGCTTTCAATGCGCTGCGACTCTGGGCGAGACTTCGCGCAGAGAAGCGATTCCCGCTCTCGTCTCGATCGCGCTGCGCGACGCCGGAGATCGCTGGACGCGCCTCGCAGTGCTCAGTTCGGTACGCGATGTGGGACGGTTTTGGGATGAATTTGCATCGCGTGCGGAGCAACGGACGGACGGCGGCATCGCTGAACTGGCGCGCGAGTTGGGTCGCATGATCGGAACCAAACGAGGCTCGTTTCCCAGCAACGCAGTCAATTCCGATCTGGCGATCCCGTTCTTCACGGGCTGGAAGGAACAACGCCCAACCATTGCCATGGACAACGAGCCTTTGTTCAAGCGGGCGGCGAACGTCGCCACGAACGCAAACCGGGAACTCGAATGGCGAGTGGCTGCGGCGCAGGCGCTCGGCTTCGCCTCATTGCGCGAAGCAGAAGCTGCTTTACTCGCGTGCATGGCCGGCCAGCAGCCTCCAGCGCTGCAAACAGCAGCGATGCGCGCGTTCGCGCGACTCAAGGAGCCTGAAGCGGCAGCGGTGTTGTTGAACCCGGACCGCTGGAAAACATTCCCGCCTGCGGTGCGGGCATCTCTCATCGCATCGCTATTGAGCGAGCGGCGGCATTGGCCGGCGCTTCTGACCGCTCTGGAAAATAAAGCTATCCCCGATTCGGCGCTGACGCGCCCACAACGCAAGCAACTGCTCGAAAGCAAGGACCCGGCAATCCAGGAGCGCGCACAAAAAATCATGCAGCTCAGCGTGGCGGGTGACCGCATGAAAGTATTCGAGGACTACAGGTCGGTGCTGACATTGAAGCCCGATCCGGCGAATGGCCGCGCGGTGTTCAAGCAACATTGCAGCGCGTGTCATCGCCTGGATCGCGAGGGCGTGCCGGTCGGGCCCGATCTGTTTGGCATTCGCAACCAGGACCGCGAAGCGATCCTGCTGCACACGATCGTCCCGGAATACGAGATCATGCCCGGCTTCGCGGCGTACCGGCTGCGCCTGAAAGACGGGCGCGAAGTGGAAGGCATGATCGCCAGCGAGAGCGCCACGCATGTGCGGTTGCGGCGCGCGCTGGGGGAGGAGGAATCGATTCTGCGCGAACAAATCGAAATCATGGAGGCCTCGGGCCTTTCGCTCATGCCCCAGGACCTCGAACGAAATATGACCCGGCAGGATATGGCGGATCTGATCGCGTATCTCAAAGGCATGTAAAAACATGTCCTTCGCGGGCAAGGTTTTCCCTCGGTTGAGACCTGCCGGATAAGCTTTGCCGCAGGGGCCCGGGAAAATGTCTGAGGAGCAGGCAAAAGTCACGTTGGGTCGGGCGATCTGGCACAGACCAAGCTTTTCAAGGGGTGTGATCAGCCAAGCGACAGAGCGAGAACGCCAGCACGAGTTCCTTAAATCAATGCTGAAGGATGAAACGGACGAGGGCAGGCGCCTCCGGCACCGCCTCGAACAAGCCGCACAAAACGAGTGTTCGATTCGTCGCGCCCTGGTTCTGATGATCATTGTAGCGGTGTTTGCCGTGGTTGGGCTCGGCTATTCTGCAGTCCTGATGCCCGAATTCTTCGACAACGCGACGCCGCTGCTGGTGAAGCTTTTCTGTGCGCTGGGTCTCGGCTCGGTGTTGTGCATGGTCATCTTCGGCGTTTGCTGGCTCCATTACCGGAAGCGTTCGAACGAGGTGAATGAAGACTGTCGTTCCTTCCTGAGCGATTACGTGAAGGAGCGAGAGATCAAACTGGAGTTTCAGCCGCCGATTTCGATGAGCAAAACTGCCGCGGACGTGTATCAAATTGAGACAGTCAACCCGGACGCCGACTCGCGAATCATCCAATTCCCCCGCGCCTCCTAGTCAACGCTTTCTGGCGCACGAGAGATTCGGGCAACGCGATCAATTCAGACCGACTGCCCTTGGGCCGCCACACGATCCGACCATCCGGTTGAATGCGCAGAACTGTTCCAGTCGCCGAACCGCGCAAGGTCCGAACATGATCGCCGACCGCAAAATCAGTGGCTTCGCAAAGGGATTCGATTCCAGAAACCATGAGATCACGATCGCGGACTCCAGCCCCGAAGTGAGCGGCCAAAGAAGCCGCTTCACGCCGGCGCGAAGCGGCAGATCGGCAAACAACAGATCAACAGTGCGGTGGGCGACTTCGGGAAACGTATTGCCAATGAAAAACAGAAACGGCGCGGAACGGTGACAGCGAAATAACAGCTCGAGAAGATCAAGAAGGCTAGGTTCTTTGGGCCGTGTTTCTCCCCAGAGTGCGCGGACTTTTTGGTGAGCTTCTGAATTATATCCGTGCTGAGCGCGTCCTCTTTCGCACGCTCCTCGGTTGAGGCTGACGATAAGTTCCCAACTCCAGTTTTCGATAAACGCGGCTCGGGCGCGTAACGGTGATTGTTCATCACCACTCCTTCGAGCATCATCTCTGGAGGGCCGCGCGTGGCAAATCCCCGCTGGTAAACGGCCTTCTCTGTCTCTATAAACACCGGACAATTTATGGCTGTAGCGCGACGGATCGACCACACCGCAAAACACGATGGCAAGCAGGCGAAAAAGCTGCTCGTGGCCAATCGCAGTGAGATCGCCATCCGCGTATTTCGCGCTGCCACGGAACTGGGCCTGCGCACGATCGCGATTTACGCACAGGAGGACCGGCTCTCGGTCCACCGCTTCAAGGCGGATGAAGCGTACCTCGTCGGCGAGGGCAAGGGGCCAGTGGGGGCATATCTCGACATCGAAGGGATCGTCGCGTTGGCCAAAGAGAAAGGCATCGATCTCATTCATCCGGGCTACGGGTTTCTTTCCGAAAACGCCGCGTTCGCGCGAGCGTGCCGCGACGCAGGGATCACGTTTGTCGGGCCGAAACCGGAGTTGTTGGAATTGATGGGAAATAAAACGGCCGCCCGTGCCCTCGCAAAGAAAATCGGTGTCTCGACTTTGCCGGGCACGGAGGAGCCAATTGCAGAAAAGGGCGAGGCGTTGCGCGTCGCGCAGGAGATTGGTTTTCCGCTGATCATTAAAGCGGCCTTCGGCGGAGGCGGGCGCGGCATGCGCGTCGTGAACAAAAGCGGTGAACTCGCGAACCTGCTTGAGGAAGCGCGCAACGAAGCCGAGCGCGCGTTTGGGAACCCGGCAGTTTTCCTGGAGCGCTACATCCCGCGCGCGAAGCACATCGAAGTGCAGGTCCTCGGCGACAAGTATGGCCAGGTACTGCATCTGCACGAGCGTGATTGCTCGGTGCAGCGGCGTCACCAAAAGGTCGTGGAGGTCGCGCCTTCGGTGGGTCTCGACGACAAAGTGCGCCATGAATTGAGCGACGCCGCCGTGCGCATGGCCCGTGAAGTCGGTTACGACAACGCGGGCACCATCGAATTTCTCTACGACCTGGACTGCAACGATTGGTTCTTCATTGAAATGAACCCGCGCATCCAGGTCGAGCACACGGTCACCGAAGTGATCACCGGGATCGACCTGGTGCGCTCGCAAATTTTGATCGCGCAGGGGTATCCGCTCTTTGGGCCGGAGCTGGATTTGCCGCCACAGGAAAAAGTTCCCCGCAACGGCTTCGCGGTGCAGTGTCGCGTCACGACCGAGGACCCGGAGAACAAGTTCACGCCGGATTATGGAAAAATTCTGACGTACCGATCCGCCGCAGGATTCGGCGTGCGACTCGACGGCGGAATGGGCGATGCGGGGAGCGTCATCACTCCATTCTATGATTCGCTCCTGGTTAAGGTGACGGCGTTTGGGCGCAATCTACCGATTGCGTTGCAACGGATGGATCGCGCCTTGCGCGAGTTTCGCATTCGCGGAGTAAAGACCAACATTCCGTTTCTTGAAAACGTGATCGCGAACGAGACGTTTCGGTCGGGCCTCGCCACCACGACTTTAATCGACACGACTCCAGAGTTGCTGAGCTTCAAGCCGCGCCGCGATCGCGCGACGAAGCTGCTGAACTTTTTGGGCGACGTGATCGTCAATGGCAACCCACAGGCAAAAGGGCGGCCAGTGAAACCCTCCGTCACGGTCATCACAATTCCAAAGTGTGATGGCAAGCAGGCGCCCGCCCGGGGAACGCGACAGATTCTGCTGGAGAAGGGCGCACGCAAGTTCGCGGAATGGGCGTTGAAGCAAAAGAGGCTGCTGATCACCGACACAACGTTCCGTGACGCGCATCAATCGCTACTCGCGACCCGCGTGCGTAGCTACTACATGCTTGCGGTGGCGGAAGCCGTCGCGCGCCGAACGCCGCAATTGTTCAGCATGGAAATGTGGGGTGGCGCGACGTTCGACACCGCCATGCGATTCCTGCGGG